>Ga0335085_10000269_pt1 | contig 161069 bp, 155 predicted proteins | sample Lox_Sample_45_FD_206712 | JGI IMG/M metagenome (GOLD analysis project Ga0335085, IMG submission 206712) | Soil microbial communities from Loxahatchee National Wildlife Refuge, Florida, United States - Lox_Sample_4.5 | ecosystem: Environmental > Terrestrial > Soil > Wetlands | place: USA... | reverse complement strand
ACTAGTACAGCAGAATCAGCGAGTTACAGATAAAAGTTAAAGTGAGCTACTTGCCGGCAAATCAGTATGCCGGTTCTTCAGCGGACCAGTTTCCGGTTTCGAGTTTCAAAATCCTTTCTATTTTTACGTCAACTTTTTGGGCGGGCCGGTCTGTCCGTAGCAGCCACCGACCCGCTTTTAAGTTGTCGATCTAGATCTTTGGGACGACGCCCCGGTTTGACGCCCGGCGATCGTAAGCTCGTCGGCGTCGGAGAGAGGTCTTTGGGGCAAGAGAGCCGCGCGGAAATCTTGCCTAATTTCCCCTCTATTTTTAATGGTAGTGAATTGGAGGGGGTCGAGTGCCAAATCCGGGAAATTTATATTTCGTTTGTAACGAGTGGGTTACGGGGAAAATGGAGGTTTGGGGTGCTTGACAAGTTTTTCCCGTATTGGGAAGGAAAGAGAGGATTGGTAATTTGTAATTGGTAATTGGTAATTGAAAGGCAGGCAGGCTGGTGGTGGCCCTTAGGGACTCCGGCGGAGATGGAAACTTGCGGGACTCAACGCGGAGGTCACAGAGGAAAAGAAAAATGCAGATCCCTCGGGCCTGACGGCCCTCCCTTCGGCTTCGCTCAGGGCAGGCTGTGATGACAAAAGTCGGCAGCGGTGGATTGTTCGACTGAACGGGCGGTTCCACGCGGAGTTCGCGAAGGGGCGAAGGTCGCGCAGAGCGGTCGTTTGTTGTTCCGCGTTGGTGGCGGATCGTGGTGGGCCGATGCTGGTGGGATTCAACAGGGAGGCACCGAGAATAAAGAGAGAGAAAACAGGTGTCAGTTAGTCCGCAATAAATCTCCAGCGACGAGTCAATGACAGTGGTGCGCGGCGGTTCGCCCCGCGAAGCATCATCCCGCCCCAGATCACGAACGACTCCGCACCAGATCACTTACAAAAGGGAACTCTACTCGTCTAATCGTCGTATCTCTGTCTATGCGGCGATTTGCGGACAGCTTCGGTCAAGTGTTTCACGCGATGTGGACGCACAAGCTGCGTTCGTTTCTCACCATGTTTGGAATTGCGTGGGGGGTGGGGTCGCTGCTGCTGCTGATAGGTTTGGGTGAAGGATTTCGCGCGGGAACCCAGAAGAACCTGGCGGACTTCGGCGACGACTACATGCAGATTTATAACGGGCGAGTTCCGGCGATCGGCCGGAGCCAACTTTCGTCGCGGCAGTATTACTTGAACTACCAGGACTTCCTGGACATTCGCAATTTGCCCCAGGTGCGCAATGCCACGCCGGTGATTTATCGCGGCGACCTGCGGCTGGTGAGCGATTACGGCAGCAGCAATGGGTACGTGGACGGATCGGAGCCGCAATTCTATGACATCCGGCGGCAGCCGGTGGACCAGGGACGCTGGATCAACTGGGACGATGAGCGGCAGCGGCATAACGTTTGCGTTATCGGAAACGAATTCGTGCGGCTGCTGTTTCCGGGAAGGCCGGTGATTGGGAGCCGGCTGCTGATCAACGGTGTGCCGTTCGAGGTGATTGGCACGATCCAGAAAATTGGTCACGGCAATAACAATGATCAAAACATGCGGCTGGTGATGCCGTACAGCGTGATGCTCACGTATTTCCCGATGCAGGGCGATGGGAACGCGATGGCGATCAAGTACGTGGCCTACCAGCCCGTGACTCGCGAGCAGCATGAACAGGCGAAGCAGGCGGTGCGGGCGATTATCGCGAGAAATCACAATTTCGATCCGGAGACGCCGGACGCCTTCGACGACTGGGACACGATCGAGAGCGCGAAGATGGTGGGCAAAATCTCGGACGCAATGGACACGTTCCTGGGAGCGGTGGGCCTTGTAACACTGGCGTTAGGCGCGATGGGCGTGGTGAACATCATGCTGGTGTCGGTGACGGAGAGGACGCGCGAGATCGGGCTGAGGAAAGCGCTGGGTGCGACAAGAAACAGCATCCTGTTCCAGTTTTTCCTGGAGGGGCTGATGCTGACGGCGGTGAGCGGCGGCTTCGGAGTGGCTGTCGCGTATGGCGTGACCAAGCTATTTGGACTGGCGCCACCGATCGATGGATTTGAGTTGCCGCATATTTATCCAGCGAGCGCGGCGCTGGCGATGATCAGCCTGGGAATGGCGGGGATTATTGCGGGACTGTATCCGGCGAGACGAGCCGCGATGCTCACGCCAGTAGAGGCGCTACGGCAGGAGTGATGGGATGATTCGGGCGAATGACGTGTTCGTAGAGGCGTACGGCGCGCTGAGACATAACCGGCGGCGTACGGCGATCACCATGCTGGGAATGGCGTGGGGGATCGCGACGGTTGTGTTGTTGCTGGCTTACGGCACGGGATTTTCGACGGCGATCATCAGCATCTTCAAGGCGTATGCGAGCACGCAGGCGATGGGCGTGGCGGGCGGACGCACGTCGATGCAGGCGGGCGGAAGCAAGGCTGGCACGAGTGTAAGGCTGACGACCGATGATATCGATCGATTGCTGGCGAACGTGCCGCAGGTGACGCGCATCACGCCGGAATCGTTCTATAGCGCTCCAGTCAGTTATGAAGGGCGCTCATACACGTGGGATGTGCATGGAGGGAATCCGAACCTGCAGGAGATCCAGAATTTGCAGGTGGCGACGGGGCACTTCTTCACCGCGGAGGATATGCAACTGCGGGCGCGAGTGTGCGTGTTGGGGTCGGAGTCGAAGGACAAACTGTTCTCGGGGCGTTTCGCCTTGGGAGAAAAGATACGGATCAACGGAATTCCTTATGAAGTGGTCGGCGTGCTGAAGGCGAGGCCACAGGAAGGGGATCAGAACAGCATCAATCGAGTTGTTTATATTCCGTTTCCGACGCTGAGCGATTTCCGCGACACGCGCTATATCGACATGGTCTGGCTGGATTACCTCGGCTACGACTACGAAGGTGTGGAGCACTCGGTGCGCAACACACTGGCGGCGGAACATAATTTCCGTCCGGACGACAAGCGGGCGCTGTTCGTGTTCACGCTGATGGAACAGCTATCACAGTTCCATATCATCACGGTGGCGTTACAGGTGCTGCTGGCGTTCATTGGCGCTCTGACGCTGGGCATCGGTGGCGTTGGGCTGATGAACATCATGCTGGTAAGCGTGACGCAACGAACGCGGGAGATCGGCGTGGAGAAGGCGTTGGGGGCGCAGAGGTCGGACATCCTGATGCAGTTCTTGTCGGAGGCGCTGGCGATCACGGTGATTGGCGGCGTGGCGGGAATCGTTCTGGCGTACCTGATTTCGTTTTCGGTGGGGAACCTGACGTTCTATAGCGCGCTGGCGAAACATGGAGAGATGGGCGACATACGGCTGATCATTTCGCCGATGTCGGTGTTCGTGGCGACGATGATTCTGGCTATCGTAGGCCTGGTGAGCGGGATGATTCCGGCAGTGCGGGCGTCGAGGCTGGATCCGATCGAGGCGCTGAGGTACGAGTGAAGCCAGTTGGTCAGTAGATCAGTTCATCGGTACATCAGTTGATTCGTCAGGAAAAGACGCATCGACGGGTACTTGCGAAAGAACACGCTCCACCGTGGACCAGGATTGCGATGTCGCGGGATGGTTCGGCTCGGGCGTGCGCCCTCGCTCACCATGACAAGCGTTTCTTGGGGCGAAATGCAATCGCGGAGCTTCGCTCCGCCTGACCGGACGGGGCGCCCCGGTCCCACACTGGTGGTCCCATATTTTGGCGGACAGACTCGGTAGCACACTTTGGCGGACAAGAATGTCCGCCCCACGCCTACCGGAACATCGTCGGGTACTCGGATATCCACAACAGCCTGGGCTAGAATTCGTCTAATTTTGTCGCCGCTTCAACTGAACTTCGCAGTCTGGAGTTCGCCACTTCTGATTGGAAAGTCCGAAAGAACGAATCAGCGCCGCCTCGTCGATATTTCATCCAGAGGTGTCCATTGAAGACAGAAGTGCAGCCAGTTGAGTATCCATATTCTCTGAAGATCGAGACGTCAGCGGGGCAGTCGGTCACGGTTCCCATCGCATTCCTCACCAAAGAAGAGGTTGGCAAGTTTCTGCAGACGGACTTTCAGCGGCTGACGCAGGAGGCGGGCGTGAAGGGCACTCGCGTGTACGTGGAACAGGCGTCGACCGCGGATTATGAAAAGGTGCTGCAGGAAGTGGCGGCGTATCTGAGACGGTCGGCGCTGAAGACGGCGTAAGGAGCGAGGGGTGGTCCGGCCCTTTCCAAAGTTGGAAAGGGCCGTGCACCGGCGCTTGAAGGGAACGAACGCGATTGATGGGACTTGCGATGCCGAGGGATGGTTCGGCTCGGGCGTGCGCCCTCGCTCACCATGACAAGCGTTTTTGTCAGGACCTAGTTGCGGAGCTGCGCTCGGCCTTGTCCGCCCCACAACCCGTCTGTCCAACCGGGTTATACTGAGTGCTACTCGCTATGTCTGGTTCCGGCAAAACGTTCTATTTAGAGACCTTTGGCTGTCAGATGAATGTCCATGACTCGGAAAAGGTCGTGGGAACTCTGCTGGCGGAGGGCTATCGGCAGGTGGAGTCGGTCGCCGAAGCCGACCTGATCCTGTACAACACCTGCTCGATTCGCGATAAGGCGGAGCAGAAAGTCTTCCATCGGCTGAATGACTTCAAGAGACTGCAATCGCAGGGGAAGCGCTTCGGGGTGCTCGGCTGCGTGGCGCAGCAAGAGGGAGAGAAGATCTTCGAGCGGGCTCCGCACGTGTCGCTGGTGGCGGGGTCGGCGTCGTACCGAAACCTGAGCAAGATGCTGGTGCAGTTGGAAGCCGGCGAAAAGCGGATCACTGGCCTGAGCGACCGGAATACCGGCGAGACCTTCGACACAGAGCTGACGGCGCGTGGCGACCAGTTCAAGGGCTACATCACGATCATCGAGGGCTGCGACAAGTCGTGCGCGTACTGCGTGGTGCCATTCACGCGGGGCAAGGAGCGCAGCCGGACTTCGCAGTCGGTGGTGGATGAAGCCCGGCGGATGGCGGACGCGGGATTCACATCGATTCAGCTGCTCGGCCAGAACGTGAACTCTTACCGCGATCCGTCTGGAAAGAAAAGCTTTGCTGAATTGCTGGTGGCGATCAGCGAAGTGCCTGGGATCCGGCGCGTATGGTTCACGACGTCGCATCCGCGGGACTTTACGAAGGACATTGTGGATGCGATCGCGGAGTATCCGGCGTTGTGCAATCACGTGCACCTGCCGGTGCAGAGTGGATCGACCAAGATTCTGAATGCGATGCAGCGGCAGTATTCGCGCGAAAAGTACATGGAGCGGATTGGGTGGATCAAGTCGGCGAAGCGCGACATCACATTAACCACGGACATTATTGTGGGTTTCCCGGGAGAGACGCGAGAGGACTTCGAGGAGACGGTAGCGCTGGTGCACGAGGTGAGGTACGACGGCGCGTTCACGTTCAAGTACTCGCCGCGGCCGAATACGGCAGCGATCTCGATGCCGGACGTGATTTCGGAGGAAGAAAAAAGCTTGCGGCTGGCGATCCTGATGGATCGAATCCGCGAGATTCAAATTGAGAACCAGAAGCGCCACTTAGGCCAGGTACTTGAAGTGATGGTTGAGGGGCGAAATGAGGTGCGCCAGCAATGGAATGGGCGCACATCGCAGAATAAAGTGCTAAACTTTTCGGCGCCTCCCAATCTTGCGCTCGAGCCCGGAATGTATGCCAACGTCAGAGTTACTCATACCCACCCCAATAGTCTGGTCGGAGAGTGGACAGAAACCACCTTCGTTCCGGAAGTTCGGACAATGGCTGAAATACCGGCTGCGCAAAATCTGGTCCAGATTGCGGGAGCGGTGGCCGCAAGGGAGCTTTCGGGCGTCTAACCACCAGGAGAACCCCATGGAAGTCGAGATGAAAATTCGCGGATTGATGATGGATCCGGTGACGAACATGCCGGTGGTCATCCTGAAGGGAACCGAAGGCGAATCGATACTTCCAATCTGGGTGGGGATCTACGAGGCAAACGCAATCGCACTGGAGATGGAGAAAGTAGCGACTCCGAGGCCGATGACTCACGACCTGCTGAAGAACCTGCTGATCGGGTTGGATGCCCAGGTACGCAAGGTGGTGGTGAACGACCTGCGGGACGACACGTTTTTTGCCGTGATCTGGCTGGAGCGCGAGGGGAACTCGATCTCGATCGATTCGCGGCCGTCGGATGCATTGGCGCTGGCGCTGCGTTGCGACTGCCCGATCTTCGTGGAAGACGAGGTGCTGAAGACGAGCAAACTGGCGAGCGCGATCTCCGACAAGGTTTCCAGCGAGGAGTTGAGGAAGTGGCTGGAGAACCTCGGGGAAGAGGATTTGGGACGATACAAGATGTAAGTCTGAAGTAGGTAGTGGTTGGTGAGTAGTGGTTCGTAATGCCCGCCACAGATACCATCCACAACCCGCTATCCACTACTCACTGAAAAAATGGATCCTGCCGAACAACTGCAACGGCTTTATCTCGCCGGATTTGAATTCCAGACATTCGAACGCTTTCCGAACTCCGTGGGAGTGATCCGCGGCGAGTGCATCGTGTTGATGATGCCGACGCCGCAGGGGTTACAGATGATCGGCACGCCGGGGTGGCGGATCGGCGAAGTGATGGGCGTTCTGACCGAGATCAACGGGCGCAAGGTGTTCCAGAACAAAGAGCAGATCGTAGAGGCGACTGCCGAGCGGATGGAAGAATTGGAGCGATTCCGCTCGGATGTGAAGGCAGCGATAGCGGCGGTTTCCTAGCAGGCGATGTTACGACGGAAGTGACCGCGAGTCCGATCCAATAAGAGAGAAATGCGAGCGATCAGTTCGGGCGGAGTGAAGGGTTTGTCCATGACCGTCACGCCGAGGGACTGTGCGCGAAGCGCGACCTGCTCGGGCGTGTAGCCGCTCACGATGAGGACCGCGATGTCGGGGTTGCGAGTGCGCGCGGCGGAGACGAAGTCGAAGATGTTGCGTCCGGCGGCGACCGATAAATCGCAAACCAGGGCGTCGAACTGATGGTCGGCAAAAAGCGTTTGCGCGGTTTCGAGCGAGGTGGAGGCGGTGGCCTCGAACCCGGATTGGTGAAGGACTTTCTCGAACAGACTCAGTAACGATTCGTCGTCCTCGACGACCAGTACGTTGCCTTTCCGCCGCTCACCCATTGCATCCTCCGCAGCGACCAAGCACTGCACCACATAGGATGCATATTATCTCTCTCTACGATATGAATGGAGCGGGTACAGGAGTGCATGGTCGAGTGGTCCGGGGTGAACCGGCACGATCACTTAAAAGTTAATGAGGCGGATGGCGAGGCCGGCGAGGGTTCCTCCGATGAATGGGCCGACGATGGGGACGAGTGCGTATCCCCAATCGGACGTGCCCTTATGGGCAATGGGAAGCAGGGTGTGGGCGAGGCGCGGGCCGAGGTCGCGGGCGGGATTGATGGCGTATCCGGTGGTGCCGCCGAGGGAAAGTCCGATACCCCAGACGAGAGCGGAGATCAGGCAGGGGCCGAGGCCGGTGGCGGGGCCATTCGCAGCGACTGCCTTGGAGAAGATGGCGGCGCCGACGAAGACGAGAACCGCAGTTCCGATGATTTCACTGACGAGGTTCATGGGGAAGTTGCGGATGGCGGGGCTGGTGCAGAAGCAGGCGCGAGTAAGTTCGGCATCGTCGGTCTCCTTCCAGTGCGGATGAAAATGCAGCCAGACGAGGACGGCTCCGGTGAAGGCTCCGAGTAACTCCGCCGTTACATAGGGGATGAGCTTGGCGAAGCTGCGGGAAGAGATGGCGAATCCCATGGTGACGGCGGGGTTGAGATAGGCGTCGCGGCTGCCGCAGGCGATGGCGGTGAAGACGCCGGCCATGACGGCGAAGGCCCAGCCGGTAGTAATGACCATCCAGCCAGAACCTTCTGCCTTGGATCGCTTGAGGAGAACGCCGGCAACGACTCCGTTGCCGAGGAGCACGAGCACCAGGGTGCCCATGAATTCACCGAAAATGGGAGATGCCATTGACCAGCCTTCCTTGGGCCGTGGTTTGTTACGCAGATCTGTAGTTCTTTAGGCGCGGTTGATTATGCCAGCCCGGGAGCCGGGCGCAAAACAGCTTGATTTCAGGACGGGTCTAGAGGGCAGACGGGGGATTGTGATTTAATCGCGTCAATCACCCAGGGGAAGGATGCGTTTCTCTAACTACAAGACGGCAGGATTGTTCCTGCTGCTGATTGCGGTGCTGGTGTGCGGGACGTGGATATCGTACCGCGCGACCATGCGGATCGCGGAGAGTGAACGGCAGGTCGCGCACACCTACGAGGTGATCGGTGCGATCGATTCGCTGATCTCGGTGCTGCAGAGATCGCAGAACACGGCGAGCGACTTCATCGCGACGGGCAAAGCCGACTATCGCACGATCTACCAGTCAGCGAGCGCGCGAATTGGGCCGGGGACCGATGCGATCCGGGTGTTGACATCGGATAATCCGCAGCAGCAAGAGGCGATCGCGGCGATCGCGGCGAAGGCGACACAATTCAAGGCCAAGATGGATAAGGCCGTGGAGGCACGCGCGCTGGGGGCGACGGAAGCAATCACTGGGGACGAGCAGCGCGATATCGTTCGCGACCTGCGGGCGATGAAGACACGCGAGACGTCGCTACTGACTTCGCGTTCGGCGGGCGCGGCGCTCAGCCTGATGACAACGCGATTGGGATTGCTGATTGGCGCGCTGGTGAACTGTGTTCTGCTGGGGCTGGGCGCATACGTGGTGATGCGGGACCAGCGGCAGCGGTCGATGATCCGGGAGTCGCGCCTGCGACTGGCGTCGATCGTGGATTCGTCGGACGATGCGATCATCAGTAAGACGTTGGATGGCACGATCACGAGCTGGAATCACGGGGCGGAAAGGCAGTATGGGTACACGGCCGGGGAGATGGTGGGGAAGTCGATTTATGGAATTGTGCCGGCGGACCGGCACGATGAGCTGCGGATAATTCTGGAGAAGCTGGGACGTGGCGAGCGCATTGAGCACCTGGAGACGCGACGGCTCAGGCGGGACGGGGCGCAGATCGAGGTTGAGTTGATGGTGTCGCCGGTGACGAATGAGCGCGGGGTGGTGACAGGGGCTTCGGCGATCGGGCGGGACATTACGGAGCGGAAGCGGCTGGAGCGGTCGCTGCATCAGTTGTCGATTCGCATCCTGAAGGCGCAGGATGAGGAGCGACGAAGGATCGCGCGCGAGATTCACGACACGACGGTGCAGAAGCTGGCGCTGCTATCGATGAACCTGGCGCAGCTGAAGAATGCGGCGGCGAATCCGGAGAAGACACTGGCGACGCTGGAGAACTCGCAGGGACTAACGTCGGAATGTGTACAGGAGCTGAGAACGCTGTCGTACTTGTTACATCCGCCGATGCTGGATGAGTTGGGACTGGCGTCGGCGCTGCGAATTTACGTGGAAGGAATTGCTAAGCGAAGCGGCATCGCGATTACGGCGGAAGTGGATCCGGAGGTGCCGAGGCTGGATCCGGATGCGGAGATGGCGCTGTTTCGTGTTGCTCAGGAGAGCCTGAGCAATGTGTTACGGCATTCAGGAAGCAGAACGGCGAAGATTCGGCTGGCGAAGAGCGACGGAATCGAGATGAAGATCATCGACGAAGGAAAGGGAATGGCGGCCAGGGAAATGGAGACGGATGTTCCGATCATTGTGGGCGTGGGAATTCCGGGGATGAACGAACGGATTACGCAATTGGGCGGAGTGTTGACGATCGATTCGGGGCCGAACGGCACGACGGTTACGGCGCGAGTTCCGGCGGGAAAGGCGGCCAATGCCTAAGATCCGTACGGTGATTGCCGACGATCACGAGATTGTGCGCCAGGGGCTGAAGACGCTGTTGCAGAACGAGGACTGCGAGATCATCGCGGAATATTCGAGCGGGAGGGAAGCGGTGGAAGGAGTAAAAGAACTGAAGCCGGATGTGGCGGTGATCGACATCAGCATGCCGGATTTGAATGGGGTGGAAGCGACGCAGCAGATCACGAAGCAGGTTCCAGAGACGCGCGTGGTGGTGCTGACGATGCATGACAGCGAAGAACTGGCGAGAAAGGTTCTTGAGGCTGGCGCGCGAGGTTTTGTGTTGAAGTCAGATGCGGTCAGGGATCTGGCGAACGCGGTGAAATCAGTGGTGAAAGGCAAGCCGTTCTTCAGCGGAAAGATCTCGGAGATGCTGTTGCGGGGATATCTTGATGGGTCGCGAAAAACAGAGAGTGAAGCGATACCGACGTTGACCCCAAGAGAGCGGGAAGTGGTGCAGCTGTTGGCCGAGGGGAAAAGTTCGAAAGAGGTGGCGTCGATCCTGGGGACAAGCCCTGCCACGGTGGAGACGCAGCGGGCGAAGATCATGCAAAAGCTGGACTTACACTCGGTCACCGACCTGGTGCGGTACGCCATCCGGAATCACATCATCGAAGCCTAAAACGTTCTTTTTGTGATGGCTACCGCGATTCATGTGCTGTCGTACAGGGTTTCCTGTATAGGAAGGGATCGGGTTGGCCGGTAGTATCGATCAGGAAAGATGGCTGTATGTCTTCTTTGATCGATACGACGATGGGAACACAGAGTGGGGATGGACCGATGGTTGAGGGGCCGGCATCAGTGCAAACGCTGGTCGCCGATGATTTTCCCATCATGCAGCAGGCATTGACCGAGTGCTTGCAGACAATCCCAGGGGTTAACGTTGTCGCTACGGCTCAAAATGGCGCTGAGGCGCTGGAAAAGGCGCGCGAACATGCGCTAGGGCTGGCGATCGTCGATCTGCAAATGCCGGTGATGGACGGGTTTAAGCTGTTGCGTGAGTTGCGCCGAGTTTATCCGTCGATACACCTGATCGCAATCTCTGGACATCAGAGCGCGGCGCTGGCGGCGGAAGCGGTGTTTGCCGGCGCGAATAGCTTTGTTTCGAAGAACGAATTCCCCGACGGTTTAATCACTGCCGTGAAAAAGCTGCTTGGTCGATAAGTCCATCCGAATCTCTTTCAACTCTGCCCTTTTCCAAGTCCGATTTGTCAGCCGAGTACCCTGCGCGGTTCTGGAAAGCCGCTCCATCTTTCGATAGTCACGGTTTGGAGCCGATATCGATGAAAAGCAGCTCCCATACATGATTTTTCCTGAGCCCATACCGAATCGCCTGTATTTCCCAGGGAAGCGAGGCGCCGTAAAGTGTGACCATCGAATGTGGGGAACCGGGAAAAGGGTTCCAGAAAAACTGAAGGGACAGGAGAGATTCAGATGGCTACCGCGACTTTGATGGCGACGTTCAGTGAACAGCGGAATCTGCAGTTGGATCGGGCGAATGAAGCTGAGTTGATCTCGGGTGTTTCACGAGCCAGCGCGGACGCGGTGGCGAAGGCTTCCACGCGGATGAACTTCCTGGCCGGCGACATGATTTATACGGAAGGCGACGCGGCAACGGGCGCCTACATCGTGGTACGGGGAAAAGTGAAGTTGGTGGCAAATTCTTCGGACGGCAAGGCGTTGATCCTGCGGATCGCGCGGCCGGGCGAGATCATTTCGCTAAGCGCGGCGGTGTCGGAGCGGGCGAACGACACGAGCGCGGAAGCGGTGGAACCGACAACAGTGAGTTTTATCAAGACGGCTAATTTATACCGACTCATGGAAACACAGGGGGACCTGGCTCTTCGGCTGGCGCAGGAGCTGAGCATTGAATACTCCTCGCTGTGCCAGGAACTCTCCACGCTGGGACTGCAACGTTCCGCCATGTCGCGACTCGCGAAACTGCTGGTTGGACTGACAGAGAACGTGGCTTCCCAGCGTGGAATCCTGATCAGCGCGTGCACTCTCACGCACGAAGAGATGGCGCAGATGATCGGCACATCGCGCGAGACGGTAACGCGGCTGTTGCATGACCTGAGAGACCAGGGGATTGCGACGATCAAGCAGGAGACACTCACGGTGAGCAAGGTCGAGAACCTGCGAGCCCTGATGAACTAAATCACGACCATGAAGAAACTTTCCGGCAAAAACAGGCAGAAAAGATCAGCGACGAAAGACGAGGAGAATATGCAATTAGTTCAAATTGGCAATCCGGAACCGCAAAAGACGGTCAGTATTCGAGAGATGTTCGAGCAAATGGCGCAGAAAGAAGCAGCGATGATTCGGCAAGGGAAAGAGAGACTGTTAGGGAAGCAGATTGGGACCAATGCATAAATCGAGAGCGGCGTAACCGCGCCGCCCATAAGGAACGCGCATGGCTCCGCTTCCGGAAAACCAACCGGAGGCGGAGTTTTCGTTTGCACGAGCTTTAAGGGCCGCTTGGTAACGCCACATTGAGAGCTGGATTTCGGGGCTGCGCCAAATTGCGACAGGGCTCCGAACCTGTCATCGACCTGTTGATGGCTTTCATCGTAGTGGATGAATAGGACATCAAGGGCCCCATGAAAGCACTGCTATTTTCGTATCTACTCGTCATTTTCCTTTGCTGTAATTCTGCGGCTCAAATTCAGAACGACATCCAGACGCAAAACAGCTCTCGCGCTGCCGACCGCACGGTGATTCGCGGCGAGTTTTTGAACTGGTCGGACGGCGTGTGCATGGTGGAACTTCGCAACCAACGTGGCGGGGCTCCGGTTGCGCGTCAGACATGCGGCGAGAATGGATTCGAGTTCAACGATGTTCCGCGCGGTGACTACGTGGTGATCGTGGAAATCGGAAAAGATGATGTTCGGGAAGAAGTGTCGGCACATACATCGAACACCGACGTTACAGTAGTGTTGCCACGAGACAACAGGGAAATGAAACCTTCGGCAGGTGGTACGGTTTCGATCAACGAGTTGAAGGTTCCGATGAAGGCACAGCGTTTGCTCGACAAGGCGAATGATCAACTGCAACATACCAAGCTGCAGGACGCCGAGAAAAGCGTGGGTAAGGCACTGACGATCGCACCTTCGTATTGCAAGGCGCTCGCATTCGCGGCGGTGGTTCGGCTTGCGCAGCAGGATCGCGATGGCGCTATGTCCTATGCAGATAGGGCGGTGCAGTCCGACCCGACGTTACCCTATGCGCAGTTTGTAAGGGCGATGGTGCTGAATTCGCTGGGACGGTTCGCCGAAGCAAAGCAGGCCGCAGAGCAAGGCTTGCGGACGGATCAGCAATCGTGGCAGGGACACTACGAGTTGGCGCAGGCGTTCTATGGGACATCGGATCCGGCAAAGGCGTTGGCTGAGGTTACGCGTGCAGAACAAAGCGCACCGGCTGGATTCGCAGCCGTGCCGATTCTAAGAACGATCCTCCTGATCAAGACACATTGCATCGAAGAAGCGAAACGGGAGCTCTCGAAGATCGATAAGCTTAAAACGAACGATCCCAGGGCGGCAGCGCTGCACCAGATGGTGGCTCAGGCTCAGCCCTAGCGTTTTTTAACAATTGGGATTCGACGGAAAACTCGGGATTGAGCAACTCGCACTGCCCTAAGAATGTGGCATAAGTTGACACGCCAGAGGTGTGTCAGGACGGCATCTCACCTATTACAGTGCAGTTTGTTGTGTAGGGGAGAGCTTGTGACTACCCTAACGAATCGATCCAACCTGCTGTACATCGGGAACGACCCGACGCTAAGCAAAGCCAGTTCGGCACTCTTAAGGAGCGCCGGTTACAAAGTGAGAACAACCAATCCTTCGCACGCCGCGGAAGCCATCCGCGAAGGCCGGTACTCGGCCGTCATCCTGTGTGCAACCTTATCCGCCGAAGAGATGAACCTGGTGGTCCATGCTCTTCAAGCGGGACAGGCAGACGTTCCGATTATTTGCGTGCAAGTGGGGATGCTGGGTGAGGGGCCGCATCCAGCATGCTCCCTGGTGATCGACGCGATGCAAGGTCCCAACGCGTTCGTCGGGGGCGTGCGATCCATCACCACCACAGTTCGGCAGAGGGCATCCTAGCCTTCAGGCGGCCATCCATTCACGCTGGCGCTGGCCTTCACCATCCTGCCTCTCAATAAAACGCCGCATCTTCAGGCGCGCTTTGTGCAGCTGCGACTTGCAGTTGCCTACTGAGCAGGAAAGTATCTCTGCGATCTCCTGGTGCTCGTAGCCGTGAACATCGTGCAGGAGAAACACCATGCGGTAACCCGGCGGCAAGCTGTCGAGAGCATCGTTAATGGTCATGCGATCGAGACTGGAACGCAGCCCATCATCTTCCCGGCCCAGCTCCTCGTAGATGGAATCATCTTCGTCGTTGCTGGACTCGATCGGCAGCATGGAGTAACGCTTGGTGTTTCGCGAACGGATGTTCATGAGCACCATGTTGACGGCGAGGCGATGCAGCCATGTACTGAAGGCCGATTCACCACGGAAGGTATCGATCTTGCGAAACAGCTGGACGAAGACGTCTTGCGTGAGATCTTCGGCGTCGGCTTGGTCGCGCAGCATCCGCAAACACAAGTTGTAGATCCGTCTGCGGTACTTGTCATACAGCCAGCTCATCGCTTCGATGTTGCCAAGCTGGGCCGCTTTGACCATCTTGGAATCGGAGTTAACTGGTAACAACTGGACCGTTTTTTCTTCCGCTTTATCTCGCATCTTGGCTCCGATGCGTATTGTAGCCACGCTTTGGAGGAAGTAGATGAGAGGTGCGCAAGTTGACGCGAGGAAACTCGACGAAGATTTCTGCCGCGAATCGCAAGCGTGAATTGCGTGCGCCTAGAAGCGCCAACTCGCGTAGATGGATGCAGGGAAGCAGGCGAGCACGGGAGTAAGCACAATTTAATGACGTGAAAACGCGACGTCAACGAAGCGCTTTATCACGCAACAGCTCTTCGATGTCACCGAGCCTGTCGCCAAGCAGATTCAACTTGTGCGCGAGTCCCTGGATTTCGGTGTGCGCACGACGGTTGACATCGAAATCAAGTTCACTGCGAACGCGATCTTTCTTGTCCTGCCGGTTCTGGCTCATCATGATGACGGGCGCCTGAATGGCAGCGAGCATGGAAAGGAAAAGGTTCAGCAGGATGAAGGGATAGGGGTCCCATGCGCGAGTGGCCAGATAGACGTTGATCGACGAATAAACGAGGAGCACAACGACAAAGATAATGATGAACGTCCACGAGCCGCCGAACGAAGCAACGGAGTCGGCGATTCTTTCGCCAGCGGTTTCTTTTTCCTCGATAATATCGTTGGGATTGCGGGCCGCGCGCAGACGAACGAGTTGTTGCGCGTTGTGAAATTGGCGGCCGAGAACGGCCATCATATCGAGACCGGCGTGAGGCTTGCGGGTCAGCAATATTTCAATATCGTGACGATCGACCTCGAGGCACTCGCTCTCCTCGGTGGCGAAGGCTTCGGTCTGGTGAGGAGTTCCGTCGAGCATGGACGCAAAGCCGAAGAACTCACCCGCGGCCGGCTGGTCGACAAGTACTTCCTGATGGTCCTCGTCGACCATCGTGACCCGAATGCCACCTGATAACAGAACGTAGGCACCACCGGTGGGGTCTCCAATCTTCCAGATACGCTGACGTGGAGCAAATCTCTTTAATTCGACTTGCGCTGCCAGGACAGCTCTCTCGTCTTCATCCAGCAGAGCGAACAGGGGTACGTCCCGGAGAACCTCGGGATCACAGGCCATGCCGTCACCTCGTGTGTATGCGGATTTTAACCGAGGAGGACGGGAGTTCAGGAAGCCATCTTTCATCTCGAACCGTTGTGATCATGGTTACAGACGCAGAGCCCGCTGTGGAAGCAGACTGGACCTGGATGGGAGGCCAGCCATGGAAGTCACAGTCAAGCATTTGGGCGCGGTCCAGTTCGAGATCAAGGCGCGGAAACATACGATCGACTGCGATCAGCCGGCAGAGAACGGAGGCTTCGACGAAGGCGTAACGCCACCAGAGTTGCTGCTGGCGTCGCTAGGATCGTGTGCGGGATTTTACGCTGCAGCGTACCTGAAGAAATACAAACTGGCTGAGGAAGGTACGAAGGTAAGAGTTACCGCGGAAAAAGCGAAGTCTCCTGCGCGGCTGGAGAATTTCTCGATCGAGGTGGAAGTTCCGGTTGAGCTGACGGCGGAACAGCGCAGAGGCGTTGAAGATGCAGTACATCACTGCCTGATCCATAACACGCTTCTGAATCCGCCGAAGATCGACCTGGACATCAAGGTGCCGGTATCGGTGTAAACCGAAGTGCCATGAACCGCCCGTGAGGGATTTACGAGCAACCTCGAACCCGTTGTAACATCCATTCAACGTGGATAACGTGGGCTCGGTGCCGGAAAATCGTGTTTGGAGCGTGGTGCAGATTGTTGCAGTTCTCATCACCATGGAGGGCGCGCTTTGGTCTCAGGGGCGTGACCAGGCGCGGTGGTATATAGCGGCGATTGTGGTGCTGGTCATTTCGGTGCTGTCAAGCCGCCCGCGCATCAGCGAACTGGGCCTCGGCTGGCAAGGATTAAAAGGTTCGTTCTGGGCCGTACCGCTGGCGGCGATAGTGTGCGGGATTGCGATACTGGTTTCCGCCGAGTTCGGCACGCTGGCGATTCTTTATGGCTCAAAACCCGTTTCATGGCGTGCGATCTTCTACGCGATCTGGGCACTCGAGCAGCAATTCATTCTCAACGCATTTTTCTACAAGCGATTTGAATCACTGCTCGGCAATACGATGATCGCCGTCGTGGTGACGGCGCTGCTGTTCGCGCTGGTGCATATTCCGAATCCGGTGCTGGTGCCGGCGACCTTCCTGGGCGGTATCTTCTTTGTCGAAGTCTTCCGGCGGTGGCGAAATATCTATCCGATCGCTATCGCTCATGCCATGTTTGGCCTGACACTGGCAATCACCATTCCCGATCACTGGATTCGGCACATGCGAGTGGGCTTGGGATTCCTGAAATTCCGGATGCACGGATAGGACTATTCCCGGGACTCCGAATGCCGGTGCATGGCAGCCTGAATCACAATCCAGAGATCATCTGTCAACACAGGTAAGGTCAGGAACGAGTGCACGCCGAGCGACATAGCCATCGAGCGCGCGTTGGGGGCCGGCTCAACAGCGCTCATGAGGATCACCGGGATTGACTCGGTGCGTTCTTTGGAGCGGAGTTTCTGAAGGACGTCGTAGGCCGTCATGTCGGGAAGATGGATGTCCATCAAGATGAGATGGGGCAGTCGCTCGGCCATCTGCATCGCCTTGCAACCGTTGCTGGCTTCCGAGACCTCGACACCGCGATTGGTCAACAGACGTGACAAGGCATAACGATTGGCATCGTTGTCGTCAACGATAAGTAGTTTGATCGGAGAAGAATTCGTCATTCAGGCGCTACATTCACCTGCGGAACTGCCCGGGCGCTATGAAGAATGGGATGCAGATCCGGCGGCCCGTGCCGCCGCACCTTTAAGCACCATTGCCAATTGGCTGGAATCGATCGGGTAGGTGAGGAAGGCTGAACCACCTACAGATTCGGCATAGCTCTTGGCCGGACCAGTGGATTCGGTGGCTGTGTGGAAGACAACGGGAATGGATTTGGTGGCCGCGTCCTGCTTAAGGCGGCTGCAGACTTCGTAGCCGTTGACGTCGGGCAGGTTAATGTCGAGCAAAACTACGTCGGGCTTGTGGTCGCGAGCCAAGGAAATCGCATCTGAACCACAGTGGGCGACAAACACTTCGAATCCAGAGTGCTCGAGAACCTTGCGCAGGGCGTAGCAATGTAACTCGTTATCGTCGACGGCAAGAACCTTCATAGCTCGATTACCCAACATGGATGTTAACTGAATCATACACGAAGTGATGAACCGGAATCTATGAGAGAGTGTAAGAGTTCGTAAAGACTATCGTTGGATGGGGCGGGGAAAATTATCAATTTGGTTGTTATATAATCCCGGCCATTCGTTCCGGCTCCAGCCCCGAAGCGACCGTCCTAGCATGTCTATTCCATCCCACTGAGTTCTGAGGAGATTCTCGTGAGCAAAATGTCGGAGATTGTTCGAAAACACCAGGCCGAAATTCTGACGGATTGGATCAAGGAGACGCCGGAGAGCACGCGGCGCAGCGACCTGATCGGAGAGACCGAGTTTCGAAATCATTGTACTCAATTCCTGAGAGCCCTGGAAGAAGGGTCGCGAGACACCGATAAAGCGGGCGATCTCGCAGCTCCAGAGTGGGCGCAGATGCGCGATCTGCTCGCGGAAATTTCCCGATCGAGGGTGCAACTGGGATTTACACCGAGGCAGGTGGCGACATTTGTATTCTCTGTGAAGGCCCCTATCTTCAGGCGGTTACGAGCCGAACTGGGTGGCGATCCACAGTCGCTGGCCGACGAGACTTACCGCACCAGCCTGCTGATCGATGAACTTGGTCTCTACACCACGGAAATCTTCCAGCGGTCGCGCGAAGAGGTGATCCGGTTGCAACAGCAGGAGATGCTGGAGCTTTCGACGCCGGTAATCAAGCTTTGGGAGGGCATTCTGGCATTGCCGTTGATCGGCACGCTGGACAGCGCCCGGACCCAGATTGTCATGGAAACGCTGCTGCAAAAGATCGTGGAAACCGGGTCGGCGGTGGCGATTATCGACATCACGGGTGTTCCGACGGTCGATACGCTGGTCGCGCAGCACCTGATCAAGACGGTGACGGCGGCACGCCTGATGGGCGCAGACTGCATCATCAGCGGCATTCGGCCGCAGATTGCGCAGACGATCGTTCATCTCGGGGTGGGTCTGGGGGATGTCACCACGAAGGCAAGCCTGGCAGATGCGTTCATGATTGCCCTGACGCGGGCCGGACTAATGATCACCTCTGCGGCGAACGCATAACGGGAGAGACTGATGGAACGCATACCCATCCTGAAAATGGGCGAATTTCTCCTAGTGTCGATCCAGGTGGACATGCACGACCGTCTCGCCCTGGCGTTGCAAGAAGATCTTACCAACCGCATTTCCGAAACCGGCGCCCGGGGCGTGCTGATCGATATTTCGAGCCTGGAAATCGTGGATTCGTTTATCGGGCGCATGATCAGCAACATTGCCGGCATGGCGCGCATTATGGACGCCGAGACCATGGTGGTCGGGATGCGTCCGGCAGTGGCCATTACGTTAGTGGAGCTTGGGCTTTCCATGCCGGGAGTGAAGACGGCCTTGAACGTCGAGAAGGGGATGGAGCAGCTGCGCTCCATGTCGGCGAAGAATCGAGCGGTGAGGATCACACGTGACGCCCGCAAATCCTGAGAAAATGCCGGTGCGCAACTCGGGAGATATTCTATTGATCCGGCAGACCGTACGGGCCCGAACGGTGGAGCTTGGATTCTCTCTGGTGGACCAGACGAAGATGGTCACCGCAGCCAGTGAACTGGCACGTAATACGGTGGATTACGGTGGCGGCGGCTACGTGATCTTCGAGATCCTGAACGACGGCAGCCGGCGCGGCTTGAGGCTGACATTCGAAGATCATGGGCCGGGAATTCCCGATATCAGTCTAGCGCTCAAGGATGGCTGGACCAGCGGCAGCGGATTAGGGCTGGGACTCAGCGGCGCGAAGCGCCTGGTTAACGACTTCCACATCGAATCGAAAGTCGGCCAAGGGACAAAGGTGGTAATCACAAGGTGGAAGTAGTGTCGTTTGACTTACAGGTTCCGTTCGCGATCCAAGAAGAGTCACAGGTTGGCCAGGCGAGGCGTCGCGCCCAGACCATGGCCGCGAATGCCGGATTGAGCGAAGAAGAAGCAAATCGCGTTTCCATCATCGCCAGCGAGGCGGCCACTAACCTCGTGAAGCATGGAAGCGGCGGGGAAGTGCTGCTACGTGAACTGCACTCCGGGATGGAAGTTATTGCCATCGACAAGGGCAAGGGCATGGCGGACGTAAGCAAGTGCCTTTCCGATGGATATTCCACGGTCGGAACCGCGGGAACCGGGCTTGGCGCGATCCGCAGAATGTCATCGGTCTTTGACATTTACTCACGGCCTGGGTTGGGAACGGCGCTAGTTTCGCGGATCCAGAATGGGGCGTCGGACCGAAAGATCATGGATGTCGGTGTGATCTGCCGGCCCAAGATCGGAGAGCAGTTGTGCGGCGACGCCTGGGCGACGAAACAGATGGGAGAATCGTTTTGGGTGGTAGCCGCGGATGGACTCGGGCACGGCCCGGAGGCACACGAGGCGGCGCTCGAGGCGGTTCGAATTTTTCGCGAGACCTCCGGATATAAATCAACCACCGACGCCATAGAGGCGATGCATGGTGCATTGCGTAAGACGCGCGGAGCCGCAGTGGCAGTGGCGCAGATCGATCGGTTGGCGGGACAGGTAAGATTTGCAGGCGTCGGCAACATCGCGGGAACGATCCTTGCCGTCGGCTCGTGGAAGAGCATGATGTCTCACAATGGAATTCTTGGTCATGAGATACGGCGCATCCAGGAGTTCAGCCATCCCTGGACTCCCGGTTCGAAACTGGTGATGAATTCCGATGGCTTGAGCACGTGGAATGTGGACCGCTATCCGGGATTGTTGTCGCGGCATCCGGCGGTGATTGCTGGCGTGCTCTACCGCGACCACTGGCGTCAACGCGACGATGTTACGGTATTTGTGGCGCAGGAGAATCAAGGCGCATGAAGGGCAAGCAACAGCGAATCCTGACGGTGGAGATCGGCCACGAAGAGGACGTGGTGCTGGCGCGCCAGCGCGCTCGTCAGATAGCGGCCTCGCTGGGCTTCGATCTGCAGGAGCAGACGCGCATCGCCACCGCTGTTTCGGAGATTGTGCGCAACGCGTACGAGTATGCGCGAAGCGGTCGAGTGGAATTCACCGTCAAGGATGGGGCCGAGTTTCTGATCACGGTCGAGGACAAAGGTCCTGGGATTCGCGATCTCAACGCCATCATGGACGGCCGATACCAGTCACGAACCGGAATGGGACTGGGTATCGTGGGTGCGCAGCGCCTGATGGAAGAGTTCGAAATCAAATCGACTCCCGGCAAGGGCACGACCGTATTTCTCAGTAAGCATCTACCGCCAGGGAAGAAGATCGACAATGTCGGGCTGACCAAGTTGAGCGATCAGCTGATGCAAACCGCCGGGAAGCACGGCATGGTGAAGGAACTGCAGGAGCAGAATCACGAGCTGCTGCGAACGCTGGAGACGTTGCGTGAGCGGCAGGCGGAGCTGGCTCAACTCAACAGCGAGCTGGAAGACACGAACCGCGGTGTGGTGGCGCTCTATGCGGAACTCGACGACCGCGCCGAGTATTTGCGTAAGGCCAGCGATATCAAGACCCGATTCTTCTCGAACATTAGCCACGAGCTGCGCACGCCACTAAACTCGATTGTCAGCCTGGCAAGTATTCTGCTGGACCGTATCGATGGCGATTTATCGTCGGAACAGGAAAAGCAGGTCACGTATATCAAAAGGTCGGCGGAAGAATTGATCGAGATGGTGAGCGACTTGCTCGATCTGGCAAAGTTCGAAGCCGGCAAGATCACGGTCAAACCGCAACCCTTCGAGGTTTCGACGATATTTAGCGCAATGCGCGGCGCAATTAAACCCATGTTGCGTTCGAAGCCCGTCGAGCTGGTCTTTGAGGAAGGGCCTAACCTGCCGAGCCTGAACACGGATGAAACCAAGGTGACGCAGATTCTGCGCAACTTCCTCTCGAATGCGCTGAAATTCACCGAGAGCGGTGAAGTGGTGGTTTCGGCGAAGGCGGATGGTGACCAGATTGTCTTTTCGGTTTGCGACACCGGCGTCGGTATTGCTCTCGAAGATCAGGATAAAGTTTTTGAGGAATGGAGCCAGCTCGAGAATCCGGCGCAGCGCAGCGCGAAAGGCAGCGGATTAGGGCTGCCACTTTCCCGAAAGCTGGCGGAGTTGCTTGGCGGACGGATTTGGCTGCAAAGTGAGGTTGGAAAAGGGGCGACGTTCTTCCTCTCGGTGCCCACTCAATATTACGGGCCGGGCGAAGTAACACTGGTCACCGGCGGAAAGGCGACCGAGCCGCCGTCGATACCGATCCTGGTGGTCGAAGACAATTTCGAGACGCTCTACTCGTACGAAAAGTTTTTGCAGGGCTCAGAGTTCCACATCGTGCCGGCGAAGACGGTCGAAGAGGCACGTCGCAAATTGCGCGATCTGCGACCGGCCGTGATCCTGCTGGATGTGCTCATGGGCGAGCAGACGTCATGGCCACTGTTGCAAGAGATTCGCGAAAACCCGGACACGCAGGCCATCCCAGTGATTGTGCTGACCGTGGTAGACAACCGAAGCAAGGCGTTCTCGCTCGGCGCCGATGATTTTGCCATCAAGCCGATCGACCGAACATGGCTGCTGGATCGCTTGCGTCGGATCGTGCTTGGGCGTCCAACGAAGCGCCTTTTGCTGATCGATGACGATGAAGTGTCGCGTTATTCGCTGATGGCGATGGTTGGTTCGCAACATGTCTCGTTCGTCGAGGCCGGGAACGGACGCGAAGGCCTGCAGATGGCGCGCGAGATCCATCCGGACGGCGTCATTCTCGACCTGTTGATGCCCGAGATGACGGGCTTCGCGGTCTTGAAAGAGCTGCGGTCCGATCCCGCAATGGCCACGTTGCCGGTGCTGGTAAGCACTTCGAAACGTTTGACCGATTCGGAAAAGACATTCTTAGAGCAGAATGCAACGGGTATCCTGCCCAAGGGGTACACGCGCGAAGAGGCGATTCGCGCGGTGGAAAAGGCGTTCGGTCTGTTGCCGCTTGCGGCGGTGTCGTAACTACTTTGCGCGGTCGTACTGCTTTGGCCAGGCAATGTCGTGGCCCAATTCTTTTGCAGCATGCAAAGGCCAGTACGGATGCCGCAGGAATTCGCGGGCGAGCAGGACCGCATCGGCCTGTCCGGTTCTAATTATGGTGTCAGCCTGGGCGGGAGACGTGATCATTCCAACCGTCCCCGCGAGAATGCCGACTTCTTTGCGAATCTGCTCGGCAAATTGAGTTTGGTATCCGGGTCCGACAGGAATACGAACTCCTGGAACGTTGCCGCCTGACGAGCAATCGATTAAATCCACTTCGAGCGGTTTTAACGCTCGCGCCAGCTGGACAGAGTCGTCGATTGTCCATCCGCCATCGACCCATTCCGTGCTCGAAATTCGGACGAAGAGGGGTAGCGAATCAGGCCATACGTTTCGGACCCCTGCACAAATTTCGCAGAGAAATCTCAAGCGGTTCTCAAGGCTTCCGCCATATCGATCGTCTCGCCGATTCGACAGCGGCGACAGAAATTCGTTGATCAGATAGCCGTGAGCCCCGTGAATTTCAATGACCTGAAAGCCAGCTTCCAGTGCTCGTTTTGCGGCGACCTGGAAAGCAGAGATGACCTGCTGGATATGCTCGGCACTCATTGCAGTCGGCGTCTGGTATCCGTCGGCGAACGGAATTGCGCTGGGACCATAGATCGGACTCCAACCACCCTGTTCGACAGAGAGTGGCTTTCCGCCTTTCCATGGAGCGGCGGTTGAAGCTTTACGGCCCGCATGGGCGAGCTGCGTTCCGGGGACCGCACCTTGTCGTTTCACGAAAGCTGCGATACGCGAAAGAAACTCGATATGGTCGTCCTTCCAGATACCGAGATCGTCAGGACTGATGCGCCCGTCGCCGGTTATGGCGTTTGCTTCGGTTAAAACAAGCGCGGCACCACCTACGGCGCGGCTGCCGAGGTGCACCAGGTGCCAGTCGTTGGCGAATCCGTCGATACAGGAGTATTCGCACATTGGTGAAACGAAGACGCGGTTTCGAAAAGTAATGCTGCGGATGGTGAGCGGCTCGAATAAGTGAGGCATTTTACGTGGTTTTGGATGCGCGGGATGAGGGTGGGATTCAAAGCCGCCCGAGCCGATTTCAAAGAGTAAACATTCTGTTGGGCGTCGGGTGATTTATGCTGGAAGCACCGAAGTTCCCGAAGCACGCTAACGATACACGCATCCAATAAGCAGTCGATGAGTTCAGCCCCACTGACGAATAGTTCGTTCGCATCCCGCTGGAAGACGACTTTCCGGGCGCTCAAGCATCGCAACTTCAAGCTATTTTTCAGCGGACAACTGGTTTCGCTGATCGGCACCTGGATGCAGACGATCGCCGAGTCGTGGCTGGTGTACCGAATGACTGGCTCTTCGGTGCTGCTGGGTTCGATTGGATTTGCTTCGCAGATCCCGGTGTTTCTATTCGCTCCGCTGGGAGGCGCAGCCGCGGATCGCGTCAGCCGTCACAAACTGGTGATCGCGACCCAGGCCTCGGCAATGACCCTGGCTTTGATCTACGCGACGCTGATTTTGACGAACCGGATCACTATCAAGGAAATTTTTGTGCTCGCCGCGCTGCTAGGGGTGGTGAACGCCTTCGATATTCCGGCGCGCCAGGCCTTCATGGTCGAGATGGTCGGAAGGGAAGACCTGATGAACGCGATCGCGCTGAATTCGTCGATGTTTAACGGCGCACGTATTGTTGGACCGGCGGTTGCCGGCGTGCTGATTGCGAAAATCGGTGAAGGCTGGTGCTTTTTCGGCAATGGGTTGAGCTACGTGGCGGTGATCAGCGGCCTGTTGATGATGAAAGTTACCAGCGTCGAGCGGCGCCCGACGGGATCTCCGACAGCGCACATCATCGAAGGTTTTCGCTTTGTGCGCGAGAACATTCCCATCCGCGACATTCTGCTGCTGCTGGGCGTCATCAGCCTGGTGGCAATGCCTTACGCAGTGCTGATGCCGATCTTTGCCGATCGCATTCTGCACGGCGGTGCCCGAGGCCTTGGAGCTCTAATGGGAGCCACCGGAATCGGCGCGTTGCTGGCGGCGCTGACCTTGGCGGCGAAGTCAGGCTTGCGTGGTTTGGGAAAGTTTGTTGGGCTGGCCGCGATCGGTTTCGGCACAGCTCTGATTGCCTTCTCGCAGTCGAGGACCTTCTGGGTATCGCTGGTGTTGCTGGTCCCGGTCGGCTACGGCATGATGCTCGAGACAACTTCGTCGAATACGCTGATCCAGGCGATGGTTCCGGACGAACTGCGTGGCCGCGTGCTGGCCGTGTACACCATGATGTTCATGGGCATGGCGCCGTTGGGCTCGCTGTTTGCCGGATTGCTGGCCGACCGCCTTGGCGCGCCACTGACACTCTCTATTGGCGGCGTTGCAGCGATGGTCGGAGGAGCGATTTTCCTGACGCGGATCAAGGAGTTCCGCACGGGAGCACGTGAATTGATTCTCGCTCAAGGGCTGGCTGGCGGAGACCCGCCGCAACAGATTGTCCCTGACGGAGCGGTCGCGCCGCCCTTTTCCGGGGAGGACTGATCCCATTATCGGACCGAGGTGATTTCTTCCGAGGAAGGCGGCTGATAATAGGCGGCGCGGTGGAAGAATCGCAAACCGCGCTCATGAGATTCCATTGAAAGCTGATGCATGCCTGCACCGGCCACGGCTGGGCGAAACACTACTTCGAATCCGTTGCGAAGATCGTCGTTGATGTTTGAGATCGCGCTTAGCATTCCTTCCAGCTTGCGCACGTCATAGTATTTGCCGCCGGTGTCGTCACAGAGTTTCTGCAGAAGATCGGGGCGGTAATACTGATTCTTGCCATGCGCAGTGATGGCGTAGATCGCTACGTCGAGACGCTGAGCTAGGGCGATCACGTCGAGCAGGCTGTGATAGCTGTAATTGTCGGCGCCGTCGCTGAGGAGAATCAGGGCGCGCCGGCCACCTGTATTGCCAGTCTGGGGAAGCGTTTCGATCAGAGCGTCGTAGAGCGAAGTCATCTGCCGGTTCACGGCGCTGTTCATCCTATCCGTCTCGATTTCGTAGCCAAAGTCACGAAACACGAGGTGATCGTTGGCAGTGGAGTTGGCTCGCAGCCAGTCTGCGGCGGAGCGTTCCATCGGCAAGGCTTTCATCATGGAGTCGCTGACATCGGTGAGAACGAGCGCGGCGAGAGGCGCGTGCTGGTCGCGCGAAAAGGAGACGATCTGGTCGATCGGCAGCCCGTCGCGCAAAAGAGTGAAGTCGGCGGCAGTAAGCGAAGAGACGCGCTGGTTCTTTGCGAGCACGGCGGTGAACGTGACGTGGACCTCGGCAGTGGTAACGCGAAATGTGGTCAACGATGAATCGGGGCTCGCTTCGGGAGTTGCTGCCCAAGATGCAAGAGCAACCAAAACCAGGATCGCAGCGAGAGCACTCCTCTTCTGCATGGATGTTTCCTCTCAAGGAAACAAATCGGAGGGCGCGCCGGCCTGGCGCAGGGTGTAGAGGTGACCACGGTCACGTTACGGCAGTGCTGCAGCGGATGAAGGCGCCTTTTCGGAATGAAGGAAAAGGATCGAACACCGGGCGAATCAATTTCCGAGTTGGTCCAACGGTCATGTGGCTTGCGCGCTCTTCTTTGGCTCTAATGCACTGGCCGGATCAACACGGTTACCGGATATTCGCATGGCCGAGGCAAAGAAAAAGATGATGCCGGCGAAAAGCAGCGTATCTCCGACATAGTTAACGGCGGTGTTAATTTCGGATCCTTCCTTCGCCAGCACGAACATCGGAAAATTGATGAACATCACGACGAGGGTGACACCGATGCCGAGCCAGGTCGTGACCGCGCGCGACCAGCGATTGATGAGCATGGCGATGCCACTCGCGAGCAGGAGCACGCCAATGCAGAAGCCCCAGGTGTGTTTCAGCGGCAGCCATGCCGGCGATAACTGGGGCAGCGGAACGCCGGGCGTGTATTCCGGATGGAGCAGGTGTTCGACGCCGAAGAAGATGAAGATAAACGCGGCCAGCACGCGACAGGCGACGATCACGCTCCGTCCGAGCGCGGGTTTACGTCGCTGGATGTGTGTGGCGGCGAGCGTCCACGCTCCAAGGGCGAAGGCGAAGTCGCGCAACACGACGGCCCAGGAGAAGCGATCGTGGGGATCGGCTAGCACACGCGGTATGTGGAGCATCAGCACGAAGAGAAACCACATCAGGCCGAGCAGCGCGCCCGAGAGCTCGACGTAGCGGTCGAACATAATGCTAAGGGCGGCGGCGAAGAGCGCGAGTCCAACGAAGTAAACCCAGAATACGTGGCCGGGCACGTAAGAGGGCACCATATCTTTCATGAAATTGGCGGAGGCCATGTGTTCGCCGCCGAAGACGGCTAACGCGAACGGTACAAAGATGCGTCCGAGGACGGGCATCGCATCGAGGCGGAGCGAGAGCTGGCGGCGAAGGACGATGAATCCCATGACGAGGAAGATGAGTCCGGCGAGTTGCGGCCAAAAAAGGAAGCGCCAAAAGACATAGTGTGGAGTCACGGATATTCCTCCATGGGAGCGGAATATTGTGCCACGGGTGGAGATGGTTGTGTGTTTCGTGGGACGAGTGCACGCGGGGAAAGTTGGCGCCTCCACAGCGTTGATTCAGGCCGAAAGAAAGACGAGAGAGTTAGTCCACGCCGAACTGATTCTTGTAGCCTTCCCAGCGCTGTTTCACGTCGGCCATGATGCGCTGGTATTCGGGATCGTTGCGAAGGCTGGCGAAATTACGATCGTTCGCGAAATAAGGATATTCGTGATCTCCCAGTTCGACCGCGTGTTTGAGCCACGCGATGGCCTGGTCGCGCTTTCCGAGCAAGGCGTAGACGCCGGCAGTCCAGTAAGCGCTGTCGCCATCGATCTGCTGCGAGGGCGAAAGGCTGTGCACCCCTTTGAAGACGCGATCACGCTGGCCGCGTGCGGCGTAGAGCATGGACGAGAGCAGGTAAGCGGTTTCATCGCCGACGGCGGAAGCTTCGGTGGCTCGAATCGCACGGTCGAAGATCTGGTCGGCTTCGTCGTACTTGCCTTGGTAATAAAGCGCCATGCCGAGGTATGCCAGGGCCTTGTACTGATCGGGATTCGCCTGAACGATGGACTTGAGTTCCGCCTCGGCGGCAGCGGGGTTGCCGCTCTCCATCAGCATGCGGGCGTGCATCCAGCGGCGATGAAGAGCCGTGGGGTTGAGTTCGGCTGAGCGCCTCATGGCAGCTTCGGCAGACTGAAGCAGTCCGGCGTAGTGATAGGCGTAGCCGAGAGTCAACCATGCCTCATCGGAGTTGGGCGCCAACTGTACCGCCTTCCGCAGATTCGTGATGGCTTCGGAGTTGCGGCCGCTCTCGCCATCGACAATGCCGAGGGCAGTGTAACCCTCGGCCGAGTTGGGGTCGATGTGGACCGCTTGTTCCGCGGCAGAGCGCGCTTTGGCCAGGTTTTCCGAGGCGTTGGGGACCACGTTCGCAGCTTCCAGCGTGTACATCTGCGAGAGGGCGGCGAAGGCCCCAGCGAAATTCGGATCGAGCGCGGTGGCACGGCGCATCTGTTCCTGGCCTTGATGCAAGCTGTCGATTTTTGAGTCAACGTAATACTCGCTGAGAAGGGCGCGGCCGCGGAGATAGAGAGTGTAGGCGTCGGGATTGTTGGTTGGCGGAGCGGTCATGGTGGAGTGTTCAGCGGCCGAGACTTGCACGGCGAGTCCATCGACGACCTGCTGCGCTACGTCGTCCTGGAATTTCAGGAAATCGGAGCCGCGGAACTCGTAACGCTTAGCCCAACGAAGCTCCTGTGTCTTGCCATCGACCAGTTGCACGGAGACGCGTAGCTTGTCGCCGACGACCTGGTAGGTTCCATCGAGCACCGAATCAACTTGCAGTTCGCGGGCTGCATCGGGAATGGACCCTGGCTGTTTCGCGTAGCGGAGTACGGAACTCGTCGGACGCACGGCGAGATTGTGCAGGCCGGCGAGGCGTCCGATGATCGCGTCGGCCATTCCGGTTCCCCAGAAGTCTTTGCCTTCACCGCTAATGTCATGGAAGGGAAGCACAGCGATGGTGGTTACGTGGGATGCGGGCGCGTCAATGGTTGTGCTCGCTGCGGGGGCGGCTGGATGGCGGTGAGAGAGCCACCAGCCGAGCGCGATGACAGCGATCAGAACCGGAACCGCGGCGAATAGCCACGCTAGCGAACGTTTGGGTTGCGTTGGTTTGATGGCGGCTACAGTGGTGATGCCGGATTCACTGTCGCGCTTCAAGCGCTTCAAGTCGGCGCGCATTTCCGCTGCGCTCTGATAACGCAGTTCGCGATCTTTTTCGAGCGCGTGGAGGATGATTCTCTTCAGCTCCGGCGAGATCGAGGACTTTACATCTGTGGGATCGACGGCTGGGTGGTCAAGGATATTGGCGAAGATCACGCCGGTGGTATTGCCATCGAAGGGAAGCCGGCCGGTCGCCATCTCGTAGAGTACGACTCCGAAGCTGAAGAGGTCGGTGCGCGCGTCGAGATCGATACCTCGGACCTGCTCGGGCGACATGTAGGCAACGGTTCCCACGGTCGTTCCGCGATCGGTGACGCGGTTCATGGTGGCAGCGGTCATGTCGTCGTGCGCGGCGGCGGCTCCGGAACGAAGAGCCATCTTGGCGAGGCCGAAGTCGAGAATCTTGGGATGAGCATTGCGCGTCAGGAAAATGTTCGCGGGCTTGATGTCACGATGGATTACGCCGGCGTGGTGAGCTGCATCGAGCCCATCGGCGATTCCTGCCGCCAGCGTTAGTAGATCGGCCAGTTCCAGCGGCCCGGAAGCGAGGCGATGCTTCAGGGTCGTGCCGTCGAGGAATTCCATCACGATGAACGCGCGCCCGCCGTCTTCGCCGATGTCGTGAATAGTGCAGATGTTGGGATGATTAAGCGCTGAAGCGGCGCGTGCTTCGAGGCGGAATCGCTCGAGGGCTTGTGAGTCGGTGGCAAATTCTTCGGGGAGGAATTTGAGGGCGACGAAGCGGCCGAGGCGAGCGTCTTCCGCCTTGTACACGACGCCCATGCCTCCGCCGCCAATTTTTTCCAGGATCTTGTAATGAGAAACCGTGGACCCGATCATTCGCGCCCCGATGGTGATGAAATGATATTAGAGTCCGCGCTCCGGCAGACGCAAGCTGAGCTTCAACATGAGTAAACTTGGCCAGAAGAAAGCCGTCTTATCGAATGAATGGAGAGCATTCATCGAGTGAGATGGCAGCATGCGGAACAGAACTCAAGGCACGACGACGATCCTGGTTCTGGGCAGCTGCTGTCTGGTCATTCTCGCGGCTACGGCGCACCTGCTGCACGATCATCTCGATCATGCTAAGCACGGCAAAACTGTCGCCGACGTAATCTGTGCCTTTTGCGCGTACTGCGCCAGCCCCGCCGGGAAGATCGGCTGCCTTCCACCTTCGTTTTCAATCACGCATTTCTGCGGCATTGATTCGGGCGGCATCATTCTGCGCTCGGCTTCCTTCCTGCGGGTTCAGATCGGGCGTGCCCCTCCGGTCCTGGTCCAGGCCAATTGCTCGCAAGCCGTCATAACTAACGCAAACGCTTAAGCCTATTCGCGTGCACCGGATACGTGTGCGCGCCGACCAGGAAAGGATGGTTATGCCATGATTCGTACAACTGCGAAGGATTTCTTCAGCTTCTCGGCAGCGCTGCTGCTGGCCACGATTTTTACGCTTGTCTTCAACCTTCCGATGCACGCCCAGAATGTGGCTGACATCAAAGTGCATTTTTCCAGCGAGGTGGCGATTCCCAATCAGCTGTTACCTCCGGGCGATTATGTGTTCCACCGCGTGGATGCGAACGACCCAAGCACATACGAGATCGAAGCCGGCGATGGATTGAAGTCGTACGGGTTTGTTCACGTCGAGCCCACCGTGAGAGAGGACAAGGGCGAGGCAGCGGTGGAGCTCTCGGCGCCGGATGCGACGGGAGTCCGTATGGTGCAGGCCTGGTATGGCCCCGGAGAGAATGACGGTTACGAGCTCACGTATTCCGGCAAGGATCTTCGGAAGCTCGATGAACTAGCGCGCCAGCAGGTACAGTCCTCAGGATCGCTTCCGGGGCAGCCCTAGTAACGACAAAGTTAAATGTAAAGGTGACGTACGGCGTGGTTTCGACCACGCCGTTGCTGTTCAGCGGCTATTTTCCTAACTGCTTCAGCCAAGCTGTGGCAAAGGCGCGTGCCGCTTCGACCGGTTCTTTTCCAGCGCGGAAACACATCTTCCACTGATCGGGTTTCGCTTGCAGTTGCGGATCGGCAAACACTTTTGTTCCGCCGCTTTCGGAAACCAGCTTGGCATCGAAGGGGATGTCTTTCGTCAGATCGAGGAACTGGTGCAGACGGTTCGCGATCAGAATTTTCGGATCCGCCGGATACTGTTGCTCATATTTCGCGAGGTCCTGCTGATACGTCTTTTGGCCCGCGGTCGCCTGGGCGGCGAAGCCCTGCTTCATCATCGACGCCATCTGCGGATCACTCGCCTGCTTCGCGATGCTCTCTTCCATCTGCTTGATCATTGGCGCCATTTGCTTCTGTGTATCAGGCGGCATCTTGGCGACGTTGGCTTTCATCTCGGCGAGGCTCTTTTGCTGGCTGGCGAGATACTGCGCGTATTGGTCGTCGGGCGAACCTTTTGCGGCCACGGCCGGCGCAGGTTTGGCTTCGGCACGCCGCCTGGCGTATTCCGACTGGAAAGCCGCTGATTCCGTGTAGGTCTTGATGACTGTAAGGACGTTCCGCACTAAGGCAGCGCGCATGCTGCCCGATGCAGCATTAAAGGCCTTGCGGTTGGGATAGAAGGAAGGGTATCCGTCGAAGAGCCCGGAGACCACGTGCGATTTTACTTCGGTGTCACTTAGCCCGAAGCTTGCCAGAGTGGTTTGGGCGAGGACAGTGATGGTGCCCGCCATCAACAGCACACAAAAGACAAGCCAAAGGCGCTTGTGTTGCCGCATGAGTTTCTCCCGATCGAGGATGAACCGCCAATCAAGGACTGGAGAAACTCCAGCGCGACTTCGCCTCCAGACCCGCGACGGATTGTATTTCGAGAAGGCGAGGAAGATGAAGAGCAACTTGCGGGGGTGGGGTTAACGAAGGAAGCTCGCCCGGTCGAGGCGAGCTTCCTGTCAGTGCTGATAGAGGGCGTCCATACCGAACGCGGGTTATCAATCCGGCGAATAGACGAAACGCACAACCTGATTCTGGTTCCAGCAAGCTTCGTCTGGCTGAACACATTCCGGATACATCTGTCCCCAACCAACCGAACTCACGATGCGATCTTCGGAGATGCCCTTGTCGACGAGAGTCTGCTTCACAAAATCAGCACGGCGCTGCGAGAGCAGGAGGTTGTAATCCCACGCGCCAATGGTCGAGGCGTATCCGTGAATGTAGAAGCGGACATCGGGATGCTCCTGCAGGTAACGGATATTGTTCTCGAGAGCGTCGGGATTCGACGGATCGTTGGCGACATCGACTGGAAAGAGGATGTCCTGTATGCCCTGGTTAAAAGCTGCTTCGGGCGGGCCATTGAGAATGACTGGCGGTTGTGCCCAGTACGAAACCCAAAAGGCGTCGGTGGGCGATGAGGTGGTGACGTCTTCCTGTTGGGCAAAGACCTGAACGGTGAACAGCAGGAGAAAGCAGCCGGCCAGCAGCACGAGACAGCGTTTCATGGGTATGAACCTCTACACTTTGGACGATGACGAAGGTGCGTGTGGTTGGACGATGACGAGGTCATATCTAATACGCGGTAGCAGCTGCCGGTCGGATTCCCGGTAACTTACAGGGAACGATCTTTGGGAACAGGACTCCGAGTCCAAGGCGAGCTGTCGATTTTTCATTTCCCCAAACGACAATTCATCGACGGAGGACGAAATGAAATTCTTATGCGTTGTTCATGTTGACGAACAGCAGCTGGCAGCTATGCCGGTGGGCGAGTTCAAGGCGCTTGATGAGGCCAGCCTGGCGCACGATCAGACGATGCGCAAGGGTGGACACCTGGTCACAGCGAGTGCGCTTCAGTCGGCGCACGACGGGGCGACAGTGAAGGTTCGCAACGGCAAAGTTACCGTGACGGACGGACCATTCGCCGAAACGAAAGAGCAGATCGGCGGATTTTTGCTGATCGAAGCCACGGATCGCGAGGAAGCAATTAAGCTGGCGTCGCAGGTTCCGGTAGCGGGCTACGGCGTGATCGAAGTGCGCCAGTGCCGAGACCTGTCGACGGGTGAGGAGTGGACGGGAAGGTGACTTGTGATCGGCTGGCCGCCACGTTGACCGGACGGCAAGCCAGCACTAACCTCGGAGAAGCCATGCGACGAGCGCAGTCGATTCTGGGATCGCTGATCTTCCTGGTGATCGCACCGGGCGGGGTTGGTGTGTACGTCCCGTGGCTGATCTGCCGCTGGAAAGTTTCGCCGCCGCTGCTCGGGATTTCGGCGCTGCGGGTTGCGGGCGTAATCCTGATCGTGGCGGGCTTGCCGGTGCTGCTCGATTCTTTCGCGAGATTTGCGCTGCAGGGATTGGGAACTCCGGCGCCAGTCGCGCCGCCGGAGCATTTGGTCGTGAGCGGTTGGTATCGCTATGTTCGCAACCCGATGTACGTGGCGGTTTCCTGGCTGATCTTCGGGCAAGGACTGTTGTTTGGGAGTGCCGTCGTTCTCGAATACGGAGTCGCGGTTTGGGCGGCTTTCTTTGCATTTGTCCTGGTCTACGAGGAGCCGACGCTGCGGCGCGCGTTCGGGGCGGAGTATGAGGAGTTCTACGCGAATGTTCCGCGCTGGATCCCCCGGATGAAGCCATGGCAATCCAGGAACCCCACTCAAGGCCAGGAGAAGGCTTTGAATGCGGCGCCCTCAAAAATCCTTGATAATCCCAAGTAGATCGAGCTGCTATCCTTAACGATGGTTATGCAGGTGCGCGTCTTATTCTTCGGCAGTTTGCGGGACTTGCTCGGCCGTTCGAGCGAGACAGTCTCGCTGCCGGAAGGTGCGCCGCTCAGCCAATTGCTCGATCGATACGCGCGCGAGAAGCCCGACCTGAACCGGTTTTTGCCGACGATTGCGCTGTCGGTGAACCAGGAATACGCGACACACGACCTTCGGCTGCACGATCGCGATGAAGTGGCGCTGCTGCCTCCGGTGAGCGGTGGCGCGGAAGCGACACTTTCTGGCCAGTATTGCACCATCGTCCGCAACAAGATCGATGTCGCGGGGTTTGTCGAGATGTTGAAGAAGCCCGAGGACGGCGCGGTCGTCGTGTTCGAAGGCGTCGTTCGCAATCACACCCGGGGCCGCCGCACGCTGTATCTCGATTACGAAGCTTACGAGGGCATGGCCGTGAAGCAGATGGACGAACTGGTCTCAAGCGCGACCAGTAAGTTCGCCATCGATAATGCGAGAATCGTGCACAGGCTGGGTCGAATGGAGATCGGCGAAATCAGCGTGCTGATCGTGGTGAGTGCGGCGCATCGGGCTCCGGCGTTCGATGCGTGCCGGCATCTGATCGACACGCTCAAAAAGACGGTGCCGATCTGGAAAAAAGAGTATTTCGCCGACGGAGCGGTGTGGGCCGACGGCGAGCCGTTTCCGACGGAAGTACGCAATACTGCTTTGACCAATCCAACGGCGTCATGAATCGGGCAACTTGAAGAATCGGGCACAGGCCACGAAGTGAGCAGCGAACTTTCCCTCAAAACCGCGATCCAGAGTTTTTGCCTGGTACTGCTGCTTTCCGCCTTTGGCTGGGCGCAGGGCGGAGCAGATGCGAAATCGGACCAGCTACCCACTTACAAGGTCAACGTCAAGCTGGTTAACGTATTTGTTACGGCGCTTGACCAGCAGGGCGCGCCGATCGCGGGGCTGCAAAAAGCGGACTTCAAGGTTTTCGAAGACAACGTTCCGCAGACGATCTCGGTGTTCAGCCGCGAGTCGGAGCTACCGCTCTCGATCGTGATGGCGGTCGATGTGAGTCTGAGCACGAAGAAAGACCTGCCGCTGGAACTGCAGTCGGCAAAGCGATTTGCGCACGACATCGTGCGCCCTCAAGACGCCCTGTCGCTGTTCGAGTTCAGCGAGCACGTGGACCAGTTAACGAAGTTCACCTCGAGCCTGAGCACTATCGATAACGGCATCAGCCGCGTGCATAACGGGTCGGCAACGGCGCTCTACGATGCGGTCTACCTGGGTTCGCAGGCGCTGGCCAAGCGCGAGGGACGTAAGGTGCTGGTGGTGATCACCGACGGCGGCGACACCATGAGCCAGGTCGGTTATCAGGAAGCGTTGCGCGCGGCGCAGGAGTCGGAAGCGATCGTGTACAGCCTGATCGTGGTGCCGATTGAAGCCGATGCGGGACGCGATCTGGGCGGGGAACACGCTCTGATCCAGATGTCGCACGACACCGGCGGGAAGTACTACTACGCTAGCGGGATCGCGCAACTGGACAAAGCGTTCCAGCAGATCTCGGAAGAATTGCGCACGCAATACCTGCTTGGCTACTATCCGACGAGGCGACTTGCGGAAAGCGATTTTCGCCGGATTAAAGTGGAAGTTAGCGCCGAAGTGCCGCACGGGCCGGCAGTCGCGCGCAATCGCAGCGGATATTACACGGCGAAAGACAGCTTCTAAGGCAGATTGACGATTTCAGATTGAAGATTGTTCGGGTAGAATAAAGCAACTATGTCGTTGCGACCTGCGAACAACAACAGCAATCATAAGAAGCCGAAGTCACCGCCGCCGGAAGACACCTTCGAAGAGGCGCTCTATCTCAAGATGCTCGGTGAAAAGCAGAAGACCGTCACCGTGAGACTGATGGATGGCGAGACCGTCCGAGGCTGGATCGAGTATTACGACAAGAACATGATCCGGCTGACGCGAGAAGGCGAGCCCAACCTCTTCATCTTCAAGCACGAGATCATGTACATCGCGGAAGAAGGCTCCGCGCGGAAGAGATAGACCTCAATTGGATATTGATTATTGGTTATTGTTTATTGATAGCGGGAAAGAGGCTTTCAATCAGCAATCAACGATAAACAATATCCAATTTTGCTTTTGAAGTTCCCATCACCATGATGAACGCAAATCGACAGTTTGTTCCGGCCATGGAAACTATCGCTCGCGAGGCGGGCGCGCTGCTGCTGGAGAAATTCCGGCAACGGATTGGCTTTACCTACAAAGGCGACGCCGATCTCGTTACGGCTGCCGATAAAGCCGCCGAGAAGATGATCACCGACCGGATTCGCGAGCAGTTTCCCGGCCACGACCTGTTTGGCGAAGAGGGAACGCGGACGAACATGGGCAGCGACTACAAGTGGTACATCGATCCACTGGATGGAACAACGAATTTTGCGCACGGCTTTCCGGTGTTTTGCGTTTCGCTGGGATTGGACTGCAGGGGAGAGCGTATCGCCGGCGCTATCTATGATCCGACGCGCGATGAAATGTTTGCTGCTGAAAAAGGAAGTGGCGCTTTCCTGAATGGGGAGCGAATCTCGGTGTCGAAGGTCGACCGGCTGGCGGAATGTTTGTCAGGAACGGGATTTCCGAGCCACAAGCGGCACAAGAATCCCAACATCTTCTTCTATCACGTGATAACGCTGCGTTCGCATGGTGTGCGGCGGGCTGGTTCGGCGGCGCTGGACCTGGCTAACGTCGCCTGCGGACGGCTGGATGCGTTTTGGGAATTCAACCTGAATCCGTGGGACACTGCTGCGGGCGTGGTGCTGGTGCAAGAGGCCGGTGGGAAAGTCACGCGATTCGATGGGAGTCCGTGGCTGCTCGATTCCAGAGAGACGCTGGCGACGAATGGATTGGTGCATCGAGAGTTGATGGATCTGATGCAGCAGATTTTCGAGGGCCACGATCTTCCAGAGTTGCCCAGCCCGGTGGAATACGCGCGAAATCCCAGATAGCTAAGCCGTGGCCTTACTCGCGATCGGACGAACCTGCAAGGTATATCCCGGATCGAGATGCTGGATGCCGACGAGGATTTCGTGGATGTTGTAAGGATTCGTCGGCTCGCCAGTGATGGCATTTCCCAGAACCTGAAAAATATGCTCGAAGCCCTGGGCGTCGTCGATGTCCATGTCCACCAGCACCGCATTGTCTTCCGTCCTGCGGAAAAAGCTGAGCTGTAAGTTTCCAAAATGATCCGTGGTCTTGTAGCTGCCGATGGGAACGCATCCCGGGATGCTGTGTAGCGATTCGTCGACCTTATGGAAGACGAATTTGTTTCCGGTGCAACTATTCTGTGTCGCTTGCAGCAGACTTTCGGTGACGACCGCGAAGAGACGGTCGCCGCGAAGTTCAATGAATTGCTGGAAATAATCGGTGGAGAAAACTGCGGATCCATCAACCTGCCGGGTCGCGGAAGCTTTGGTGGAGAGATTCAACAGGCCGGCTTTGCGAATGGGATCGAGGCCTTCGTAATAGTTGGCGGCGGCAGCAGGCGGGCACAACGTGGGACTGGAGCTTAAAACGCTCTGCAGAGCTGCGCTCAAGGAAGCAAACTGCGGTGCAATGACGGCAAGCACGCGCTGCGGATCGACAGCAGCGGTAACGGATTCGTTCAAGGTGTCATCGTTGGTGATGCTGACGAAGATGCCGATGTCCCGATAACACGGTATATCGATTTCAAGCTTGTAGGATCCGGCAGGCAAGTCAGAGACTTTAATCTTTTTGGCAGCGTTCTGATCGCGGGCAGCCAAAGGCGAGCCTGTCGTGGTGTTATGAAAAAAGAGATCGACGGTTTCATTGATTCGATTGCCGTAAACATCCAGAACTTCCAATAAGAGGGAACCACTCATCGTCGCACCTCCCGGTTTTTAATTGGCGGAGCGAACTGTAGCAGAATTCCTGCCTGAGTGGTCGTGCCGGTGGAACTTGTTACGAAATTGGAACAATCATTTCGGGAATGCTGCCCTTAGGTCCTCGGATTGTTATTGGCGGGTTGCGCTCTCGTTGCAGGAATGTGGGTGAGTTCGACAGGCGAAGGGGGCGTGAAGCCGGCGCCGAAAGGCGTGGCCGCACCGTTGATCATGGGCTTTGATCAGTGGCTGCGATCAACGACGACGAGGCCACCGTTTTGAACACAGGTGGCGCGAGCAACGGCTTTTCGTTGATCGGGCGCGCATTGGCGCTTGCTACGAAATCGCAGACGTCGGCGCTGCGTTTGGATTCTACGGAACCAGTCGTGCCGTGTATTCGCGCTGGATTGCGCACGGCGAAGATGTCAGCTTCCCCAAACATACGCGCATCGAGGTGGCGCTCGAACCCGAGCATGCGAATGCGTTGAAACCACAGGTAAAATAGATCAGACGTTAACCTACGCATTACTACGAGAGCGAATGTATATCCCTTCCCATTTTGCGGAAACGGACTTGGCGACGCTACACGAAGCGATGGAAGCGTCGCCACTGGGCGCTCTGGTAGTTGCGAGCCCAAACGGGCTGGAAGCGAACCATGTACCGTTTGAGTTAGACCGGGCCACCGGCGAGCTCGGTACTCTTCATTGCCACGTGGCGCGAAACAACGGAGTGTGGCGCTATCCGAACGCGGAATGCATGGTGATCTTTGCGGGGCCGAGCGCGTATATCTCGCCAAATCTCTACGAAAGCAAAAAAGAACATGGCAAAGTAGTTCCGACATACAACTATGTTGCTATCCATGCGCATGGGCGCTTGACCATCCATGATGACGAAAAGTGGCTGCGCGGGCTGGTGGGCCGCCTAACGAATAGGTTTGAGGCCAGCCAGCCACACCCGTGGAAGATGGGAGATGCGCCGCAGGACTATCTTCAAGATCGTCTGAAAGAAATTGTCGGTATCGAGATCGCGATTACATGCCTGGAAGGCAAGTGGAAGATGAGCCAGAATCGTCCGGAGATGGACAAAGAAAGCGTGGTCAAAGGACTGAGTGCGAGCGAAAATCCAGCGGCGAGGGAAGTTGCGGGGATCGTGGAAACGCGAGCAGCCAAGCCTCCGCAATGAAGCCGGCTTGTTTTCCCGCGGCGCAGCATCTAAGTTTGATGGTACTGGCTGACGTTACCCCAGCGTAGTTACTGAGTGTCCAAGGAAATTCGCGTGATCGAGTCGCTGCTGAATCGCAAGATTGAAAAGCGCCCGCCGACGGTAAAGCTGCAAGGGCGCATCCTGTTTCTCACCGAAGATCCGGAACTAATTAAGAAGCAGCTGAACGGCTGGGACCTGCCATGGGACACCGCGAATCCGGCGAACAATCCCAAGTTGCGCGACGACATCTCGACCGATGAGATCACGCCGGCCCATATCTGTTTTTACTTCGACGAGACCCTTGGTGAGTTTCCCTATGTCGGGCTGAAGTGCGGGAATGAATTGCCGATCAAGCGCGGCGACGTGAAGCGCGGCGGATTTGTCGCCTGTGTAAGCGGCAAGCGGCGGGGGAAGGGATCGAGCCGCGAACACTCCCCCTACGCGGAGCTCAAGTCAGGAATTCAGCTGGTGATCGCCGAGAACATTGAGAGGATCTACAAGCAGAATTGCCAGAACCTTGGACTGCTGACCTCCACCGATTTCGGGATGATCGATAAAGTTCGCCGCGGCGAAGAGATGCCGTTGACGGCGTTCATGGAAGGTGAAGACGAGATCACGCGGCAGGTAATCGAATGCGGCGGACTGTTTCAGTTCAATGTCGCGCGCATGCAGAAGAAGGTGTTTCTGCCGGCGATCCAAACCAAGGTGCGTCCGATGACGTTGGCGGAAAAGATTTTCGCCCGGCACATGGTGAATGTCGATGGATCGGTGGGCGTGGCGGCAGTAAAACCCGGCGATACCGGATTCGCGCGCACCGACCTGCGCTTTTCTCACGAATACGTCACGCCGATGGCAGCCATCTTCTACGACCACTATGTTGGAAAAGATGTGCCCGTGAATGACGCGTCGACCATCAAGTTCTTCCGCGATCATCTGACGTTCCTGGACGAAGTGATGTCGGAAGAGAAACGCAAGATGGGTCTGCTCGACCTGGCGACGCAACTCAAATTCAAGCAGCAGGACTTCGCGAAAGAAAAGGGAATTCAGCTGCACGGCGAGTTGAAGGATCGCAAAGGGTCGGAAGGGATCTGCCATTCCGTGATGCTGGAGACCTACGCGTTGCCGGGACAGGTGAACGTTGGATCGGACTCCCACACCCCGCACGTGGGCGCAATAGGATGCCTGGCGTTCGGGATCGGCACGACCGACGTGTTTAACGCCTGGTTTACAAAAGACATCCGCGTAAGGGTGCCGGAGTCGGTGAAGGTGGTCGTTCGCGGGCGGCGTAAAGAGAACGTGACGGCCAAAGACTTCATCCTGAAGATTCTTGCGCTAGATTACGTGCGCTCGGGGAAGGCGCTGGCGAAGGTGATCGAATACGCAGGCGAAGCGATCGAGGAACTGAGTGTCGACGAGCGCGCCACCATGACCAACATGGCGGCCGAGATCGGTGGGTTCACGGGTATTGTGTCGCCGGACGAGAGGGTGGTCGAGTTCCTGGTGGAGCGGCGTGGCATGAGCCGCGCTGAGGCTGCGAAGCTGACGGAAGGGCTTTATAGCGATCCCGACGCCGAATACGCACGGGTGATCGAGCTTAACGCCGACGATATTTATCCGATGGTAGCGACGCCAGGCGATCCGGGAAATGGCAAGAACGTGCGCGACCTGAATACGCCGGTTCCAGTGGAGATCGCCTATGGCGGCACGTGCACGGCAGGCAAGAACGAAGATATGGACATGTACGCGGCCGTCCTCGCCGACGCGTTGAAGCAGGGCAAGCGAGTGGCGGATTCGGTGAAGTTCTACATCCAGTTCGGCTCGCAGGAGACGCGCGAATATTGTTTGCGGCGTGGGTATCTGGAAATCTTCCGGAAGGCCGGCGCCCACGTGATCGAGCCGAGTTGCGGAGCGTGCATCAATGCTGGACCGGGTGTCTCGACGCGTCCGGAGCAGGTGGTGATCAGCGCGCAAAACCGCAACTTCCCGGGACGCAGCGGGCCCGGCCAGATGTACCTGGCATCGCCGCTGACAGTGGCGGCGAGCGCGGTGGCGGGGTATATCGTGGAGTATCAGGCAGAGAAGGAAGTGTTGGTGGTCTGATTGATTATTGAATATTGGTTATTGCTTATTGGGAGCACGGACCGAGGCTTCAAATTGGGGTGTTGCCATAACAGTTTCGTCTCAATAAACAATGTCCATTCGACAATAAGCAATCTCAAGCACCGTTCAGGGCTGATTTCGGACCGACCAGAGGTTGGGTGATGCAAGTCCTTGAAAAGCATGTCCCGTGAGTAGGCTGTTTGCTAGAATGTTGGGCAGTACTTATCTTGTATTCACTTACCTTTCCAGGTTGAAGCGGGAGATAGAGGGTTATGGCATACGTGATTGCAGAACCGTGCATCGGCACCAAAGACACCGCTTGTGTGGACGCGTGTCCGGTGGATTGCATTCATCCGAAAAAGGATGAAGCGGCGCACGCAACGAGTGAGATGTTGTATATCGATCCGGTAGAGTGCATTGACTGCGGCGCGTGCGTGCCGGTCTGCCCGGTGTCGGCGATCTTCGCGCTCGACGACCTGCCGGAAAAATGGAAGGCGTTCGCCGAAAAGAACGCGGAATACTTCGGCAGGACGACGGCGTAAGGCTTCGCCATAAGCAGAGTTTAGGGCGCGTAATCGGAGTCGATTGCGCGCCCTTCGTGTTTGTGGGCAAAGCTGCCGATAGTCCTGGCAGGAGGTGCTGATGAAGTCCTGGCCAGCAAGTGAGGCACGGGCGAAATTCTGCGAGTTGATACGCTGCACCTTGAAGGAAGGTCCGCAGGTGATCACGCGGAAAGGAGAGGAGAAGGTTGTGTTGGTTTCAATACATGACTGGTGGTATCTGAACGAATCCGAAAAGAGTCGAAGGTCACAGCCATCGCCATCGAATTTGTTCAAGAGGGCGGATCAACGGCGAAGTTGAAAGTTGACAGTGATCTGGGTATCGACTTCGACCGGCTCGTTGTTGAGAAGATATGGTTTGTATCGCCACTGTTGGACGGCGTCGATCGCAGCCTGCCTCAAGGAGTCTGGTCCGGACAAGGCCCGAAGCCTTTCGATTCGGCCATCCTTGCCGATTACGGCTTGCAGCACGACCGTTCCCTGTACGCCGCTGTTCCGGGCGATGGGCGGATAGACCGGCCGGACGGAATGCAGCAGCAGGCCTTCCGACACAGCTTGTCCAATACGTACGGTCTTTGCAGTGTTGTCAGTATTGGCGCTGGACGATGGTTCCCCTTTCGCAGAGTCAGGACTCGGCGGAATAAAGCTGTAATGGCCAAGTTTTGCACCCTTATCTTTCTCGGTGTAATCGGTCACTTTGTCGGCAAAAACGAAATCGACCGGCAGGGTGGTGGTTACATTCACCGCGTGGCCGTTGTGAATGTACGGCTGGAACTTCCACTTTCTCACCGCCTCCAGCGCTGCGTCTCGGAGGATGGGCTCTCCACTCACCACATCCGCAGTTTCGACTTCGCCGTTGGTATTAACGGTGATGCGCACCGTTACCTGCCCTTGAATCTCTCTCGCCGAGGCTGCCAATGGATAAGTCGGTTTCACATAATGAGTGATCACCAGCTTGGTGGAATCGGGTGGTGGTGCAGGTGTCGCGCTGGCGGATGGCGACTGAGTCTGGGAGGGCGCAGCTTGGGCCAAAGCAAGCGACGATATCAGCAACAGAAGCAGGATCCGCATGGCGACGAATTATAACCACATACGTTGTCGAGATATTCGTTGAACGAAGTGAAAAATAAATTCGAGCCACCGGACGCAAAGTCCAAACTACTGCTTTACCGCCTCACTCACTTCCTTTTCGAAGATCGCCGCCTCGGTTTCGCCCGTGTGTTTGGCGATGATGCGGCCATCCCGATCGATCAGGAACGCCACCGGCAAGCCAAGCACGCCGCCATAGGCTTCGGCGAGTTTGTCGTCGCCAACAGCGACGGGATAGTTCATCTTCTGTTCGGCGTAGAACTTCTGGACCGGCTTCGCGCTGTCATCGAGCGAGATGCCGATGATCTGCAATCCCTGCGGACCGTATTTATTCTGCAAGTCGACGAAGTGCGGAATTTCTGTTCGGCAGGGTGCGCACCAGGTGGCCCAGAAGTCGAGGAGAACAATCCTCCCGCGGAACGAAGCGAGATCGAGTTTCTGGCCATTAATATCCGGTAGCGAAAATTCCGGAGCAGACGAATGATGCCCTGTCGACAGCCTGTTGCCAGCTCGCGGCTTACATCCCAGGGCCGCAATTACTATCGACAATAGTATTAATCCAGCAGCAGGATATTTCATTTCCCGCCTGGTTTTCCGGCCACTGCGGCCGCTTCCTTCTGGACCGGAAATCCTTTGGCCATCCAGTCGATGCCGAAGTTCTGCGCGATGTGGAGCACCCTCACATTCTTGTAGCCGAGAGTCGTTAGTTCATTGAATGCTGGGGCAATATTGGGACAACGGTCCCAGGGGCAGCATCCGCAGTAGAGCACGATGGCCTGTGTCTTGGGCACCTTCCTTACGCGATCCTGCAAAGACTTGCGGCCTTCATCCTGAGAGGTCATACCGATGAATTCCGCACCCGGAATATGCGCCTGCGCATAAAGCGTGTGCGGGCCGACCATGAACACCAGGGGCTTGGCAGTCTTGAGTTGTTTGGCAAGATCGGCTGGCTCGACGCTGTGCACAGCGTCAACCGTGCTGGCTGACTGGACAAACGACAGGGAGGCTATCGAAAGAAGCACGACAAGTAGAGCAGTTTTGGGTTTCATAGAGCAGACACATTCTTCTATGCTAAGCGTATCAACGCAACCCCTGAATCGGTGGCGGTTTTGGTGTGAAAGAAACTGCACATTCCATCGAATGCAGGGTGTTGCAGGTGGGGCTTTCGGAGCGGCAGATTGCTGCTAATTCCTTCAACTACTGGGGTTTACGTTGACGAAGGGCATAAACGCGGGATACGCTTATACATGCACCCGAAACGGGAAAATCCGTTTTGGGGTTAAGGGGATGGCACTTGTCTGAAGGCAAGAATCTGCTGCTATTGAAGCCGCGTGGCTTTTGCGCCGGGGTGGTGCGAGCCATCGATATTGTTCGAATAGCCCTGGAAACGTTCGGCGCGCCGATCTATGTCCGTAAGGAAATTGTCCATAACCGGTTCGTAGTCGAAGAGCTTCAGCAGAAGGGCGCCATTTTTGTGGACAGCGTGGAAGAAGTGCCGACTGGCGAGCGCGTGATCTACAGTGCTCACGGCGTGTCGCCCGAAGTCCGTGACGCCAGCAGGCACCGGAAGCTGCGCGTGATCGACGCGACTTGTCCGCTGGTGACTAAGGTTCACGTAGAAGCTGTCAAGTTTGCCAAGGAAGGTTATTCCCTGATCCTGATTGGGCATCGCGATCACGACGAAGTAATCGGCACACTTGGCGAGGCGCCGGCGGTCACCCAGGTGGTTGGATCGGTGCAGGAAGTGGTCAATGTCCACGTTCCCGATCCCGACCATGTTGCGTATCTGACACAGACCACCCTAAGCCTCGACGAGACGCGGGACATCATCGCAGCTCTCAAAGCGAAATTCCCGAAGATCAAGGGGCCAGCGGCGCAGGACATCTGCTATGCGACCGAGAACCGCCAGACCGCCGTCAAGCAAACCTCGAGCAAAGTGGATTTATTGCTGGTGGTAGGCTCCGACAACAGTTCCAACTCTAAGCGGCTGGTGGAAGTGGCGCGCACCCTGGGCACGAATTCTCACCTCATCGAAAATTTCCGTTCTATCCAGCCGGCTTGGCTGGAAGGCGTGGAGACCGTTGCCTTGACGGCGGGTGCCTCGGCGCCCGAGGTCCTGGTGGAACAGGTGATTGAGTTTCTGACGGGCCAGGGTTTTACGAACCTGCAGGAAGTGGAAGTGATGCCGGAGAACGTCCGGTTCGGTCTGCCGCCTGAAATCGTGGAAGCCGTGAACACCAATCCTAATTCGCTGGTCGGGATTGGAAGTCTCGCTGGGCAGTAGATCGCACGGAGTGCAAAGAAATATGGATGAAAATTCGGGTGCTGTTCCCCCACAAGCCCCGATAGGCGTGTCATCGCATGTACCGACGGGTTTTGGCCGGATGGATGACATGCGAAGCCGCGTCGCTGCTGCGATTGACGCTGGCCGAAAGTATCTCTTCTCAACCCAGCACGAAGACGGCTTCTGGTGTGGCGAGTTGGAAGCCGATACCACCCTGGAATCCGAATACATCCTCATGCACTACCTGCTGGGGACAGGCGACCAGAACAAACTTCAGAAGGCTTGTCTCTGGATGCTCGATCACCAGAACGACGACGGCGGCTGGCCCATCTTCGAAGGCGGCCCCTCGGAAGTCAGTTGCTCGGTGCTGGCCTACCTCGCACTCAAGCTGTGTGGGTACAAGGCCGAACATCCGGCGCTGGTGAAGGCGCGGACAAAGATTCTTGCGCTCGGCGGCGTGACCGCCGTCAACACCTACACGAAGATCTATCTATGTTTCTTCGGACAGTATGACTGGGATGCCGTGCCGGCGATTCCGCCAGAGATCACGCTGTTTCCGAAGTGGTTCTGGTTCAACATCTACGAAATTTCTTCGTGGTCGCGGGCGATCTTCATTCCGCTCGCCATTGTTTACGCCAAGAAGCCTTTCAAGAAGATTCCGCCCGAGCACGGTGTGGACGAGTTGTTCGTCGAAGGCAAAGAAAATGCCCAGATGCACCTGCGCTGGGACGACAAGCTTTTCAGCTGGCGAAATTTCTTCCTGTTCTTTGACCGGCTGACGCACTGGTTCGAGTGGGTGCATGTGCGTCCGTTACGCTCAATCGCACTGCAATCCGCTGAAAAGTGGATGCTGGAACGCCTGGAAAAGAGCGATGGATTAGGCGCAATCTTCCCCGGCATCATGAACTCGATCATTGCTCTGCGATGTCTCGGCTACTCGGTTGACGATCCGCAGTTCATTCGCGCGATGGACGAACTGGAAGCCCTCGGTATCGAGGAGGAGCGCACCTTCCGCATGCAGCCGTGTAAGTCTCCGGTCTGGGACACCGCCTATGCAATGTTCGTGCTCGGCGAGGCGGGAGTTCCGAAGAACGATCCCCGAATGTTGAAGGCTGCGGACTGGATCCTGAGCAAACAAGTTCGTGAGTACGGCGATTGGGCAGTAAAGAACCGCAAAGGCAAGCCGGCCGGCTGGTATTTCGAGTTCAACAACGAGTATTACCCCGACGTCGACGATACCGCGCAGGTGTGCCTCGGGCTCGGACAGGTGGCGAATCCGAACGAGCGCTACCAGGACGAATCGGTCGAACGCGCCATCGACTGGATTTTCAGCATGCAGTGCAAGAACGGCGGATGGGCGTCTTTTGATAAAGACAATACCAAGATGGTGTTCCAGTACATTCCGTTCGCCGATCACAACGCCATGCTCGATCCGCCGACGGTCGACATCACGGGTCGCATCCTGGAATCGCTGGCCTTCTATGGCTTCTCGCGCGACGACAAGCGCGTTCGCAAGGCGATCGACTTCGTCTTGAAAGAGCAGGAACCCGATGGCGCGTGGTTCGGCCGCTGGGGTTGTAACTATCTGTACGGAACGTTCCTGGTCCTTCGCGGACTGGAAGCAATGGGCGTCGATCGCAACGAGCCATTCATCCTGCAGGCGGCGGAGTGGATCCGCATGGTACAGAACCCGGATGGCGGCTGGGGCGAGAGCCTGATGTCGTATCACGATCCCAACACTCGTGGCGTCGGTGAGAGTAACTGCTCACAAACCGCTTGGGGATGCCTGGCGTTACTGGCCGCCGGGGATCTGCGCAGCGGTTCGGTCGAGCGCGGCATTGCCTATCTGCTGAGCCATCAGCTCAAAAACGGATCGTGGTGGGAAAAGCAATACACCGGCACGGGATTCCCCAAGGTTTTCTATCTCAAGTACCACATGTATGCGGAGTATTTCCCGCTGCTCGCGCTAGCCACCTATTCGAAAGCCATGAATGGCGTGGAACAGCCGGTTGCGAGCTTGCGAGGAGCTGAACAGAAATAGAAATGTCATCGGTGACTGACATTTCGGGAACCACTAACGACTCCAGCCCCAACAGCTCAAGTCCGAAGCGCCGAACTACCCTCACCGCATTTGTTACCGGGGCGACAGGCTTCCTTGGGAGCCACGTGGCCCGCGCGCTCACCGAGGGCGGCGCGAATTTGCGTCTGCTGGTGCGCGCTTCCAGTAGCACGCGAAACATCGAACAGTTCCCGCAGGCCGATCGCATCACCATCGATCTCGGAGATGTGGCGTCACTCAAGAAGGCCATGTCCGGCTGCGATGTGGTCTTCCATGTTGCGGCCGACTATCGTCTATGGACGCCCACCAAGGCCGATGTGGACCAGATGTATCGCTCTAACGTGGAAGGTACAAAGACAATCATCGCCGCGGCGCAGGAGGTTGGCGTCGGACGCGTCGTCTGCACCAGCAGCGTCGCCACCATGGGATTCAAGAGCGACGGCTCGCTGGTAGACGAAGCGGCGCCGGTCAGTCTGGGCGACATGATCAGCCACTATAAGAAGTCGAAGTTTCTGGCGGAGCAGGTCGCGCTCGACGCTGGTCGCAAGGGCGCGAACGTAGTAGTCGTAAATCCATCAACTCCCGTCGGTGAGCAGGACATCAAGCCCACTCCCACCGGCCGCATCATCGTGGACTTCCTCAAGCGGAAGTTCCCCGCCTACGTGGAAACAGGGTTGAACCTGATCGATGTTCACGAGTGCGCTCGTGCTCATGTGCTGGCGATGGAGAAGGCGCGTCCGGGGGAACGCTACATCCTGGGCGGAGAGAACCTGACGCTGAAGCAGATTCTCGACGAACTGGCGGCGATCACCGGCTTGCCGTCGCCTAAGATGAAATTACCGTACGCGGTAGCGCTCGGATTTGGTGTACTGGACACGGCTGTTACCGGGCACCTGCTGAAAAAGCAGCCGCGGGCATCGATCGACGAGGTACGCATGGGCCGCAAGATCATGTTTGTCTCCTCGGCAAAAGCGGAGCGGGAACTGGGCTTGCGCCCGGTGCCGGTCGGCGCTGCCTTGCGCCGCGCTGTGGATTGGTTTCAGGCGAACGGATATGTCGCCTAACGTGCTGTTAATCGCGGCGATGGAACGCGAGATTGCGCCGCTGGCGAAAGTTTTCCGCCGGAGCGACGCAACGACAGGTCATTATCCGGTGCTCGAAAAGGGCAGCGTGAGGCTCCTGTATGCCGGCATCGGCGGCGAGCCTGCCGCTCGGGCGGCGAGTTGGGCGATTGATTCGCTTAGGCCGGAAGTAGTAATGTCGATAGGTTTTGCCGGTGCTTTGACGCCAGACTATAAGGTCGGCGACGTGATTACCCCGGCCGAGGTGGTCGATGGCAGTTCCGGCGAGACGTTTTCCGCCGGTTTTGGCAACGGCGTGCTGGTCACTAACACCGGTGTTCTGGCCGAGGGTGACAAGCGTCAGCTCGCGGCTCGGTACGGCGCGATCGCGGTCGATATGGAAGCAGCCGCCGTGGCGCGAGTAGCGCAGGAGAACAGGATCCCGTTCTTCGCAGTGAAGGCAGTTTCGGATGAAGTGGATTTCAGGATGCCACCCCTTGAGAAGTTCGTAGGGAAGGCTGGGAAGTTTCAGACTTCCAGGTTGCTGGCGCATGTTGCGGTTCGACCGGCCTTTTGGCCGGTGTTAATGCACCTGGGGGCCAATGCGAAGCGGGCGTCTTCGCAACTCTGTCGCTGGTTGGAGAATCAGATGAGCAGAGACTTTCAAGACATGCTTGGCGGTGTGCGTGGGCCGGTAGAAATCGGGCCGCGCAAGGGTTCTTTTAGATAGACGATGTCAACGGCTACACAAATCAATTCTTCCTCCGGCCTGGGCGCGATCCCAGCGACGATGAAAGCCGCGGTCTATCGCGGCCAGAACAATGTCCGGCTCGAGACGGTTCCTGTTCCCGAAATCGGCCCCGGCGAAATTCTCGTCAAGGTTCATACCTGCGGCATCTGCGGCACTGACTTGAAGAAGATTGCCACCGGCTCCCACTCGGCGCCGCGCATCTTCGGCCACGAAACCACTGGCGAAGTCGCCGCTCTCGGCGATGGCGTTACTAAGTTCGCGATCGGCGATCGCGTTGCGTTCTTCCATCACATTCCCTGCGGCGAGTGTTACTACTGTCGCCATAAGGTTTTTGCGCAGTGTCCGGTGTACAAGAAAGTCGGATGCACTGCCGGATTCGAAGCCAGTGGCGGCGGTTTTGCCGAATACGTGCGGGTGATGGACTGGATCGTCGAGAGGGGCGTCGCCAGAATCCCCGACGGAGTGAGCCACGAGCAGGCTTCGTTCATGGAGCCCGTCAACACCTGCTGGAAGGCGATCGATGTCATTCAGCCGCGGCCGGGCGAGACCTTTCACGTCATCGGACAAGGTCCAATCGGCATAATCCTTGCGATTCTGGCGGAACGCGCTGGCGCCCGGGTTATCACTTCCGATTTATTCCCCCAGAGGCTTACAATAGCTAAAGGGTTTGGGCTACAAGAAGTTATCGACGCTTCGCGTATCGACACCGTCGAATATACCCGGCAACAGACCGAGGGGCGCGGAGCTGATGCAGTCATCCTTGCCGTTCCCGGCACGAAGTTGATCGAGACAGCCATTCAAGCTGCAAGGCCGGGTGGGCGAATCATGTTATTTGCCCAGACAGTTCGCGAGCGGGCCACCATCGATCCTGCTGCTGTTTGCATGGACGAAAAGACGCTACTTGGTTCCTACAGCGCCTCAGTTGACCTGCAAAACGAATCGACGGACTGGGTTTTCCGCCAGACGGTTGACCTGGCAAAGCTGGTAACCCATCGTTTCCCCCTGAAGGATGCGGTGGAGGGTCTTAAGATCGCTGCCCATCCCCAACCGGACACCATGAAGTTGGTGATCCAGTGCGGCAGCGAGTGGAAGGACTAATAGTGAACGGACAAATGACAGCTGCCGTCCTCTATGGTAAAGAGGACGTCAAAATCGAAAAGGTACCGATTCCTCGCGTCGCCGAGGGTGAAGCTCTCATAAAAGTACAAGTTGCGCTAACGTGTGGAACCGACCTCAAGGTGTACCAGCGCGGGTATCACGCCCGCATGATTGTCCCCCCCGCCCTTTTTGGGCACGAATTAGCCGGAGTGATCGAGGAAGTGGGCCCGGGTGTACGCGGATTCAAGCGCGGCCAGCGCGTGGTGGCCCTTAACTCGGCCCCGTGCGGCATGTGCTTCTACTGCTCCAAGCACCAGGAGAATATGTGCGAGGACCTGCTCTTCAATAACGGAGCCTACGCCGAATACATCAAGGTGCCGCGCCGCATTGTTGAAGCCAACATGCTCGCCATCCCCTCCGACGTTTCCTACGAAGAAGCGGCCATGGTGGAACCTCTCGCCTGCGTCCTGCGCGGACTGCACGAGACGCGAGTGGAAATCGGCGACACTGTCGCCGTCATCGGCGGTGGGCCGATCGGACTCATGTTCATGCAGGCTGCGAAGCTTACCGGCTGCAACGTAATCGCTGTCGTGAAACGCGACGCGCAGGTCGCCGCGGCGCGGCGTATTGGATCGCACGACGTCGTGCAGATCACCAACGTGAAAGATCCGGTGGAATCGGTCCGGGCCCTTACGCCCGACAAGCGCGGAGCCGATGTGGTAATCGAGGCGGTTGGCCGTCCGACAGCATGGGAATGGGCCATCGACATGGTCCGCAAGGGCGGCACCGTGAACTTTTTCGGCGGATGCGCCAACGGGACTAAGGTACAGCTCGACACGCAACGCCTGCACTACTCCGAGATCACGCTCAAAGCCACGTTCCATCACACGCCCGAAAGCGTGCGCAAGGCGTTCGCGCTGATCTCCGAACGCAAGATCAAAGGCACCGACTACATCACGGGTGAAGCGCCGCTCTCCCGATTGCAGGCCGTGCTTCATCACATGCTGAACCGGAATGGCGACATCAAGACCGCCATCATCCCGGGACACTAAGAAAGGGCGAAGTGTGGAGTGAGAAGGACGAAGTAGATTCTTTTCACTTCGCGCTTCCTGCTTCATCCTTCATACTTTTTCCATGGGTGTCCATCTGACATCGGCCGATTGGTCCGCCCTGCCGCCGGAATACGCCATTCCGGCGCAAGCGCCGTCGCTCGCCGAAGCGCGTGAGTACTGCCGCCGGTTGGCCACCAGCCATTACGAGAATTTCTCCGTCGCCACCTGGTTCTTGCCGAAACGCCTGCATCAGCATTTCTATGCCGTGTATGCGTATTGCCGGATCTCCGACGATCTTGGCGACGAAGTTGGGAACGCACAGACTTCCTTGCGGCTGCTCGATGCCTGGGAAGACGAACTGAATGCCTGTTATGAAGGCAGGCCGAAGCACCCGGTATTTGTTGCTCTTGCCGGAACCGTCCGCGAGTGCGACATCCCGAAAAAGCCCTTCGCCGACCTGCTCACCGCCTTCCGACAGGACCAGACCGTATCGCGCTACGAGACATTCGACGATCTGCTCGGATACTGCCTGAATTCCGCGAACCCTGTCGGGCGGCTGGTGCTATACGTCTGCGGTTACCGCGATGCCGAACGGCAAGAGCTCTCCGACTACACCTGCACCGCGCTGCAGCTGGCGAATTTCTGGCAGGATGTGACTGTCGACTACGCCAAGAACCGCATCTATCTCCCGCTCGAAGATTTGCGCCGATTCAAGGTCACCGAGCAACAGATCGCGTCACGACAGTTCACCGGAGACTTTCGCGAGTTGATGAAGTTTGAAGTGGCTCGCGCTCGCGACTGGTTCCGTCGCGGTCTACCCCTCGCCAGGAAACTGGATCGCGAACTGGCGATCGACATTGAGCTGTTCACGCGCGGTGGACAGGAGATACTCACCGCCATCGAACGCCAGGGTTACGACGTGCTGAAATCGCGCCCTGCCATCTCGAAATCGCGTAAGCTGAGTCTCGTCCTGGGCGCGGCCGTGCGGAGGATGCTGTGATTGCCGCCGCCGATACCGCCCAGGGACGTCCACCGGCCAAGGCCGCGCCTTTGCAGTTGCGTGCCGCCTATGCCGTATGTCGCAGCATTACACGCGCCTCGGCAAAGAACTTCTATTACGGATTCCTCGTCCTTCCCACGCGCAAGCGCGACGCTTTGTGCGCCGTGTACGCGTTCATGCGTCACGCCGACGATATCTCCGATACGCCCGGATCCTCCGACGGCGAGAAACGCATGAAGCTCGAAGCACTCATGGAGTCTTTTCACGCCGTAGATGCTGGCAAGCCCACCGACGATCCCGTGCTGCTGGCGCTCTCCCATGCGCGCCAGCGTTACAAGATTCCTGTCCACCTGCTCGAGAAGCTTGTATACGGCACCATGATGGACGTGGAGTTTGCGCCCTCCGAAACGCAACCTGGCGAGCCGGTCGTCATCTATCGCACTTTCGAAGAGCTGTACCAGTACTGTTACCACGTTGCCTCGGTTGTGGGCCTGGTGTGCATCAAGATCTTCGGTTATCAGAATCCGCAGGCGGAAAAACTGGCGGAACGCTGTGGCGTTGCCTTCCAGCTGACCAACATCATTCGCGACGTAAAAGAAGACGCCGTGATGGGCCGTATTTACCTGCCCGCCGAAGAATTGAAGCAGTACGGCGTCACGGCCGCCGATATCGCCGCGGGGAATGCCGGCCCAATCAAGCCGTTGCTGCGTCTACAGGCGGAACGCGCGCGCGACTTTTACAAGTCTGGTCGCGAGTTGATTAACTTTGTCGACGACGACAGCCGTCCCGCGCTGTGGACGCTGGTCGAGATTTACAGCCGTCTGCTCGAGAAGATTGCCAAGTTCGATTACAACGTCTTCGGCGAAAAGGTCCGCCTCACCACAAGTGAAAAACTGAAAGTCCTCGCGAAAGGCTTTGCTCGCCGCCTGACGTAATGCCCGCCAACGCCACAAAGTCAACGGTTGCGATCATCGGTGGAGGCCTCGCCGGCCTCGCCGCCGGCTGTGCGCTCGCCGAAGACGGCTACCACGTGCGTTTGTTCGAGCGGCGCCCGTATCTCGGTGGCCGCGCGTCTTCGTATCAGCATCCGGGGACTGGCGAGGTGGTCGACAATTGCCAGCACGTGCTGCTCGGTTGTTGCACGAACCTGATCAACCTGTACCGCCGCAGTGGCGTGGAAAGCAAAGTTCGCTGGTTCGACCGCTTGCATTTTCTTGAGCCGGGCGGGCGCGACTCCGTCATCGCGCTCACATCGCTACCGGCGCCGTTACACACTTCTCCTTCGTTTCTTCTATCCAAGGCCCTTAACCTGCAGGACAAGATTGGCATCGCGCGAGCCATGCTGAAGATGCGCAAAGAAGTGCCTGACGACGGCAGTTCGTTCCTCGATTGGCTGAAGGGCAACCGCCAGACCGAGCGGTCGATCCGGCGCTTCTGGGCGCCAGTGCTGGTGAGCGCACTGAACGAAGACCTCGACCGTTGCTCCACTCGCTATGCCGCGCAGGTTTTTCGCGAGTCGTTCCTGAAATCATCGACAGCTGGACGCATGGGCATTCCGGCCATTCCCCTCAGCGATCTCTACAGTGCAGCCGGAGAATACATACGCCAGCGGGGCGGGGAAGTGAACCTTCGCTCTTCGGTCGAAAATATCCGTCCGGAAAGTAATGCCGTCCGCTTTTGCGCGGCAGGAGCTGAAATCTATGCTGACATGGCGGTCCTTGCGGCACCATTTAACGTGGTTGCTAACCTGCTTCCGCAGGATGACGATTCTCGTCCGCTGCGGCGTCAAATCGGCTGCTTCGAAAGCTCGCCCATTACCGGCATCCATCTCTGGTTCGACCGCCAGATCACCGATCTCGAACACGCCGTGCTCCTCGACCGCACCATTCAGTGGATGTTCCACAAGTCGAAGCTGCTGAATCGTTCTGGCGATGGCAGTTACGTCGAACTGGTCGTCAGCTCCTCGAAATCTCTGGTCGAAATGGGGCGGCAGGAAATCATCGACCTCGCCGTCCGTGAACTCGGAGAGTTTTTCCCGATTGTCAAACAGGCAAAGCTCGAAAAAGCCACCGTAATCAAGGAAGTTCACGCCACCTATTCGCCTCAGCCCGGAATCGACCAATATCGGCCGTCGTCACGCTCGCCTTGGCCGCGCCTTTTCCTCGCCGGTGATTGGACCCAGACGAACTGGCCCGCAACCATGGAGGGCGCGGTTCGCAGCGGCTATCTTGCCGCCGAGTCAATCGCCGGCAAAAAGTTCGTAGTTCCCGATCTGCCGGCAACCGGCCTCATGCGCTTCCTGTAACTCGGCCGTTACTTAACCGGCGCAAGCGCCGCCAGCCGCTCCTTGTTGATCTTCAGCACGATCCCCGAATTTCGGTCGGCAACTTCGCTGACGTGATACTCCGCCGTCGTCCCCAGAACCTTCGCAATCTCTGAAGGCGTCAGCTTGTAATCGTCTTCCAGCCACTGGGCCATGTTCGCGGTGGCGTCTTTGAAGGCATCGTCGAGCGATCCCGACAGTCCCATCGCAATGATAGAAGTCGGAGTCTCCACACGCACAAAGGAAATGCGCTTGCCCTGCATCACGTCCACTGTGAATTCCACATCCATCGAGGTTTCCAGCGCATTGCCATTCAACTCGCCATCGCCCTGCAACGCGTGTCCATCGCCGACGTATAGCAGCGCGCCCGGATTGACCACCGGCAAATAGACGGTCGCGCCTTCGCCGATATCGTTGAAATCCATGTTTCCGCCGAAGAATCCCGAGTCGCCCGTCCCCGGTGGCGCGCCTCCCGGAGGTGTCGCCGTTGCCACACATCCCAGCATCGGACGAAGCGGCACCGCGAAAGTTTTCAAGTGCTCGTCGGAAACCGCGAGCGACGCCGTTCCTTTCGCCGTATCCAGCTTCCATCGTACCGACTTGCCGTTGTCCTTTGTCTTCACCGCCAAATTGCGGTTCACTGCGCTATCCACCACGTAATCGTCGCTGCCGGCCCAGTCGCGGTTCAGTCTCACGCGCGTGAAGTGCACCACCAGCGTATCCCCGGGCATGGCTCCCTCGATATAGAACGGGCCCGTCTGCGGATTGCCGCCTGCAACGCGATTGACGCCTTTCTCGTCCACGCCCCCCGCGTCCACGGTCGTCGTGTGTATGGTGTCGCCCGGCGCCACCGTGAGCACCGGTTTATAGAAAGGTGAAAACTGGCGATAGAAGACGGTTGGCGTGAACTCGTGTCGTTGCGGTACCCCTCGCTTGATCGCGGGAACGAAGGCGGCGCTGATATCGAGCGTCAGCGGATTGGGATCATCAGGACTCGACTCGACCATCGTCCCCGTCATCTTGCCGTTGGAAACCGTCGCAGTGATCTCGTCGGTGTTGCCATCTTTGTCGCGAGCAATCACCTGCAGATGCGTGCCGTCGAACGTTCCGTTCAAGTCGTTCCCAATGAATTTCCCGGTGACGTGACCCGATTTCTCGTCCAAGTGCAGCATGAAGTAGCGAGGAGTGCCAAAAAAATCCGCAGTCACCACCCAGCGTCCGCTCAGGGTCGCAGAGTCGGCTGCGCGTAAACACAGCGTTAAGACAAAAACAAGGCAAGCGACAGTGAAAGTACGCTTCATCGGGCGTTCCTGGGTCCCTTCCGGGATGAATTGGTGAAACCTGAAGGTGGAGCGACAAAGAAATGCGCTGAATTAGACGGCTGGCGGGACAAATGGTCACCGGGAAAACGATACCGTTACTTGGGAGCGGCAGCCGGCTGCTCAATCTTCGTCGCCTGCCAGGCCACCACCCTCCACTCGCCGTTGCGTTTGGCAAACGTTCCGGTGTTGCGATAGAAGGCCGTCTCCTGTTTGCCATGATCGTCGGTGTGCGCGACCAGACGGAAATTGACCACTGCAAAGTCACCGAAATCGTGGACCGTCACATCTTCTGCATCGAAGCTCGCTTTCGGCGCATTCGGATCCACCGGCTTCGCAGCCTCTTCGCGCACGCTCTGCATGATCTCCGCCTTGGTCTTCACCTTGCCCGAAGCGCCCGTGTAAATCAGATCGTCAGCCCAGAAACGATCATGTGCGGCCGCGTCATTCTTTCCCGCGCCGGCGAGAAAATCGCGTAACATCGCCTTAAGCTGCTCGTCGGCGTTCTCGGTTCGAAGCTCTTGCAACTGATGGGAAGGCTTCATCTGCGCCTTCACCGCTTCGTACGCGATGATTGCCCCGGCCACAAATAGCGCCGCGATCAGAACCACCAGACGTTTGCTGTTCATACGTTGTCAATCATAGTACCCGACGATAACCTGTACGCAGCTCGAAATTAGTGGCTGGCGCTGTCGAAATCGCGACGCCCTATTCGTCTTACCAGTAGCCGCTTCAAGCGGAGGAGGACTCTCGATGCAATACATGTTGCTCATCTACTCAGGAGAATCTCAGGCCAAGCGCGACGCGCAGGAATTTCAGTCCACCATGGCCGCACACACTTCCTTGATGGACGACACGCGCAGCCGCGGCATTCTGCTCGGCACCAATGCGCTGCGGGCAAGCGGCACGGCCAAAACTGTTCGCGCGGGGAACGACGGCGAGAGACTCGTCACCGACGGTCCTTATGCTGAAACCAAAGAACAGCTTGCCGGCTTCTATCTGCTGGAATGCAAAGACATCGACGAAGCCGTCGCCTACGCCAAACGGATCCCAATGCAATGCGCTGGCGGACAGACCAGAGGCGTCGAAGTCCGCGAAGTGCTTCCATTTTCCGAAATCCGGCAGCGCCTCGAAACGCTCCTCGCCGAACAGCAGCCGGCGTAGCCGTCCCGAAAAAGATTCCAGGTTCGCGACTGAACTTTCGGCCGCGAACCTGGTTTTCAAATCTTCAATCTTCAATCGGAAATCAGACTCTTCCTTTTCCTACGCTCCCAGTCTTCCAAAGAACAAAATGATCGATTCAATCCCGCGATAGAAGTTCGGGATATGAAACTTCTCGTTCGGCGCGTGCAGGTTGTCGTCCGGCAATCCCAATCCCATCATCACCGACGGAATCTTCAGCACGTTCTCGAAGTCCGTCACGATCGGAATAGAGCCCCCGCTCCGGATATACACCGTGTCTTTCTTGAACACGTCGTGCAGCGCCTCGGTTGCCGCCTTGATGTACTTGTTATCGGTGCCGACCACGCACGGCTCGCCCTTGCTGTGTACCGTAATCTTGAACGAGATCCCTTTCGGCGTGTTGGCATTCACGAAATCGGTGTAACGCTTCAGAATGTCGTCCGGATCCATATCCGGAACCAGACGCATCGAAATCTTCGCCGACGCCTTCGCCGGAATCACCGTCTTCGCGCCCTTCGCCACAAAGCCGCCGGGGATGCCGTGCACTTCCAGCGTCGGCCTTGCCCATGTCCGGTACAGAACCGAATAATCCGGCTCGCCCGTCAGCACCTTCGATCCCACTTCCGTCTTGCGATAATGCTCTTCATCGAACGGCAGCCGCTTCCACGCCGCCAGCTCCGCATCGTCGGGCTTCTTCACCTTGTCATAAAATCCCGGAATCAAGATCTTGCCGTTCTCATCTTTTAGTTTTCCGATCAGCCGCCCCAGCGCCTCCAGCGGATTCGGTGCCGCCCCGCCGTACACGCCTGAGTGCAGATCGGTCATCGCGCCCGTAGCTTCGATCTCGGTGTACACCAGCCCGCGCAGGCCCACGCACAGCGTCGGCATCTCCGGCGCAAACAGTTCGGTGTCGCATACCAGCGCAAAATCGGCCTTCAGCTTCTTTCCTTCTTTGCGGATATACTCCGCAATCGCCTCGCCGCCCACTTCTTCTTCGCCTTCGTACAGAACTTTCACGTTAATCGGCAGCTTGCCGTCGTTCGACTTGAACATCGACTCGAACGCCTTCACCTGCATCCACAACTGGCCCTTGTCGTCCACCGCGCCGCGCGCGTAGATGTTCTGGTTGCGCTCGGTCGGCTCAAACGGAGGCGTCGTCCACTCGTCCAGCGGGTCCGGCGGCTGAACGTCGTAATGCGCATAGCAGAGCACCGTCGGCTTGCCCGGCGCATGCAGCCATTCACCGTAAATCAGCGGATTGCCCGCCGTCTTCACGATCTCGACATTCTCGAACCCGATACTCTCCAAATCATTGGCCACGAATTTCGCGGCTTTTTCGATGTCGCCCTTGTGCTCGTCGAGCGTGCTCACGCTCGGGATACGCAGCAGGTCTTTCAGTTCTTCCAGGAATCGTTTTTGATTTTCGCGGGCAAAGCTGACAGCTGGGGAAGCCATAAGAGTCCTCTCTTCTATTACCACGCTGAGGGATGATGATGATGATTGCGCCCAAAGCCAAACTCGGCCCCAACCGCAAACTAGCAAGTATAAATCAGGAGGCTTGTGTGGCGCGGACACTCCTGTCCGCGGCCTTTGCCTTTGACTTTGACTCTAACTTTGCTTTTGACTTTTCGATTGTCATCACGAGCGGACCGCCGGCCCGCTGGCCCGGGTCGCCCTTCCTTTGGGCTAACCCGGGACAGCCACAAGCGCTCATCCTAGGCCTTCAAATCAATAATCACGAAATCACCAAACGGCCCAATGCATGGAAACGGTTCCATTTCGGGAATCGCGTCCTAACGAAAATGTTACTTTTTCCTTGCTTTTCTCCACGCCCATTCCCGATAATCAATTCCTGAGCTGGTGAAGAAGCCAAAACCCTTCTTCCCCGGCTTTTCGTGCTTTTACAAAGAGAAACGCAAGTTTGGACGCCGGAATGCTAGCGTTTTCGAGCCGCTCCGAAAACGCCGAATTCCGGCCAGCTAACTGCTTTGTTATCAAACATGGCGCTGTAAGTCCTTGTGGCTCAAACATTCAGCGCCAAATGTTCTGTAACTCTTTTGTTATCAAACAAGGGAGGGGAGGGGGTGGGGTCCAGAATGGAACTCAGGTTCCATCCGCCCGCGCTAACTCCTTTGTTGGCAATTACACGATGTAACTGCTGCGTTATCAGAAAATTAGCCATGGGGAGGGAGTACCCCAACCTCTGCCACCGTCGGGGCGCGACTCGAATGTTACTTGGCTGAATGCTGATTGCTGAGCAGAAAAATTCGGGTGCCCTGCAGGAGGCGTACGGAGATGCAGGACACCCGTCTCACGGGGGAGAGAAATTCGTCACCCGGATCGGGCGTGGCCCACAGAAAAGCCACACCTCGATCCGGACCGCCGGCGTTATCCGTTGTTGTTTTCGGTTGCGTGCAACACGCGGTAGCTGTCGCCACCGTTCGAGTGAACGAGCACCAGCGCGTCCTGGCCCTGCGGGATCGACGACAGCGCGTCTTTCACCGCCGCCGCGCTGGTCGTGCTCTTGCGATTCACCTGCAAGATCACGTCGCCGCGTGACAGGCCCGCGTTATCGGCCGAGCTGCCCGGCACCACATTGGTGATGACCGCGCCCTTCACGTCGTCGCCCAGTTGCAGTTCGGAGCGGAGGTCGGGCGACAGGTCCTGGATGCCCACTCCCCAGCGCGCCTTGCCGTGATTGTCGTTCGACGCGGTTTCGTTGTTCTTGTCGTCGAGCGAAGCCAGCGTAACGGTCTTGTCTTCGGACTTGCCGTTGCTGAAGACTGTCAGGTTCACTTTGTCGCCCGGTGACATAAGGCCGATCACCATCTGCAATTCGCTGGCGTCGTCCACCGGCTTGCCGTTCACCGCGGTGATCACGTCCCCGGTTTTCAGGCCGGCGGAAGCTGCCGGCGAACCTGGATTCACTTGCGTCACCAGCGCGCCGTCGGCCTTCTTCATGTCGAAGAACTTCGCGTTTTCCGGCGTGATGTCGCTGATGCCGACGCCCATGCGCGCGTGATCAACCTTGCCGTTGCGAATCAGCTTTTCGGCGATCGGTTGCGCGATCTGCGACGGAATGGCGAATCCCATTCCCGAGAACGCGCCGCTCGGCGAGATCAGGAACGTGTTGATGCCCATCAGTTCGCCGCGTGCGTCCACCAGCGCTCCGCCCGAGTTGCCCTGGTTGATGGCCGCATCGGTCTGGATGTAACCGCCGGGTTTGCGCGGATCGTCGCTATACGGATTGGCGCGATTCACGGCGCTGACGATGCCGCGCGTCACGGTGAAGCGGAAGCCGAACGGATTCCCGAAGGCGAGGACGGTCTGGCCGACTTGCAGCTCCGACGATTGTCCCCAGGGAATGTTCGGAAGGTTGGTGCCGTTGATCTTGATCACGGCAAGGTCGGTGAGCGGATCGGTGCCGATCAGCTTCGCCGCAAAGACGCGCTTGTCGCTCATGGTGACGCGAATGTCGGTGGCGCCTTCGACGACGTGGTTGTTGGTCACGATATAGCCGTCGGGCGAGAAGATCACGCCGCTGCCGAGGCCGTGCTCGATCTGCGGCTGTTGCGGCTGCATCTGCATATGACGCATGCCCTGTCCGCCGAAGAACTGGCCGAAGAAGTTCTGCATGTCGTCATCGTCGGGCGTTTGGGCCGAGGCACGCTGGTCGGGCTTGACTTTCGATGTAACGGTTACGTTAACCACGGCAGGCGTGACGCGGGAGGCCAGCGTTTCCATGGCGTGATCGAGCGAGAGCAGAGCGCCGACGCTGTTGTCGTCGAGCGGAGCGGTGGTGGCCGCCGAAGGAGCGGCGTGCGCGTCCGTCGGCTTGAGCAGTTCGTAGCTGGCGAGTCCGCCGATCATTCCCGCCGAGAGCGTGACGGCGAGAATGGAGCGAGTCGCTGATTTCTTCCAACTTTCTGTCATCCAGTTTGTGTTCATTTCCTTTATGTCCTTGGTGAAACTAATAAATTAAGAGTTACAAGCAAACTTGTTGGTGAATCGAAAAATCACTTGGGCGTTAAATCCTCTTAGGCTGTTCTTGAGGAAGGTTTTGCAGAACGACAACTCGCCAGTACGAGCGCTGGACGATGTTGCCGTTGCCGTCGTCGTAAGTTTCCTGCCAGAAGATGAGCATGGCAGGTTGAGCGGAGTGCTTCTTGTCGAGCGACGCCTTGGCCGGAATGACCTTCGGCGCCTTTAGTGTTTCAGGCGCTTCGGTTTCGCGAGCCGAGGCCATGAGAGGCTTTGGCGAATAGCTTTTCGGATCATTCTTCGCGAGGTCGTTTTTCAAGGCATGCCGGACGGGCATCGAAGCCAGGACCGTTTTTAGCGGAGCTTCCTTCTCAACCGACGCTCTTTGAACCGGCTCGTTCGCGAAGGAGGTGAAAGAATCGGGCGCTCCGGCATCGGAAGAAGCCGTGAGCGGAACCTGAGCAGCCGGCGACGAGAACGAAACCAGGTCGGGACTGAAGAGTGCAACCGCGACGGTCAGTCCACCCACCACGGCGACCGAGGCCAACATCGGTACGGCGGAGGCCGGACGGCGCGAACCGGGGCTCAGAATTTTGGAGACACGCAGCGTGGTGTCGTGAAGCTTGCTGACTGCTGACTGTGCCAGCGCGACGGTGCGGCGAACGAAGCTGCGCTCGGCGACCGCGGCCAGCGATCTGGCATAGGCACGAGCGTTGCCGGTTTGCGCGAGCACACACTCGTCGCAAGCCATTTCGCGTTCCAGCGAAAGGCGGCTCTGGAGCCACCAAACCGCGGGATGAAAGAAGAGCAGCGCGCCCAGGATCCGCTGCGCCAGATTGCTCCAATCGTCCCAGCGACGAAGGTGCGCGAGTTCATGCAGCACGAGATGGTGAAGTTCGTCGGCGGAGAGTTGATCCATCAACCACGAGGGAATTACGATCCTCGCCGGATGAGCCAAGCCAAGCGCTGTGGGCACATTCACGCGATCCGACGTGCACAGAATGGCCGGACGGGTAGACGAAAGCAGGGAAGCGCGAACTCCCGCGTCGAGTGTTGTCGAATCGATTTCGATGCAGCTTTGTTTCAGCCGGCGCAATTGCCAGAAGCCTACGGCGATGCGGAGGAGTCCGGCGAAGGCAACGATGCCCCAGGCGAGGAAGATGTATTCCGCGGCGTTCTGCGGAAGCGTGACGAGCGAGTGCACGGCGGAAGCGCGCGTCTGGCTCGACTGGCCGATCCAGCTAAGGCCGACGATCGGCAGCACGGCGATCCCGATCAGGAGTATGAAAAGAATGATGAATCGGGATGCCGAGTTCTGCCGCCGGGCCACGCGCAGCCAAGTCCAGGCGACTCCGGCGAGGACGAGGCCGCCAATCAGCGAATCGAGCGTGCGCTCGACGGCGATCGGTATGAATTCGAGTGAGGTTGCCGCGAACATCATTGACCTGCCTCGTCTTCTTCTGGCTCTGTTTCTACTTCGTCCAGCATCTTGCGGAGACGCTGCAACTCTTCTTCGTCGATGGACGCGTCTTCGAGAATGTTCATGACCAGCAGTTCGTGAGAGTTCTCGAAGAAGCGGTTGACCAGGTGGCGAATCTCAAACCGCGTAGCTTCTTTGCGGCCAACCAGCGGCAGATAGATGTGCGCGCGGCCATCCTTTACGTGCTTGACGTAGCCTTTCTTCTCCAGGATGCGCACGGTGGTCAGGACAGAGTTGTAGGCGAGCGCCGGTTTCTTGGGCAGCCCGTCGAGCACCTGCTGAACGCTGGCGGAACCTTTCTGCCAGAGCACATTCATGATCCTGAGCTCGGCTTCGGTCAGAGTTGGAGAAGTTCTAGGAGGCATTGGCCTAAATTCGGTTCCATTCCATTAGACGAGAAAGTCGGAATTTCGTCAACTAGATGATTAGTTGCTACTTGACAGGTCGTTGTTGCAAATTATTTCCAACGATTTAGATTCCCGGATAATCCCTTACGACACAATATGTTATAACGTGCGAATGATCCGCCCATGGCTGGTGATTGCGGTTGGTTTGGCGTTCACTGCGGCTTCTGCGGCGCAGCTTAAGGACGCCAGTCCGGAAGCGCAGGCAGCCTGCCGAGCGGCCAGAGACACTCCGATTCCAGCTGCGGACCAGCCAGCGCCTTCCGAGCGGACAGCACTTCTTCATTGCGATCCGCTAGACCTGTACTACGGGTTTGACCGCCATCCGGATTATGACCGTGCGCGTAAATGCGCATATCGCCAACTCGAAATAGAAAAGCCGTCAGCACCCTTATTTGATCCCGCCGGAATTCTGGCGACGATTTATGCAAACGGCAAAGGCGTGCTCCGGAACGTGGATCTGGCGATCAAGTTCGCTTGCGAGGCGGGAGGAGCGCCCGCGGAAATCGACGGTCGTATTCAGCGCCTCGAGAAACTTCGGAAAGGCGATTCGGCCGAGGCGAAGTTCGACCTCTGCGACGACGCGACCAGCGGCTATATGGAAGGCTGGTGCGAGAAGATCGAGTATCGCTACGACGAAGCGAAGCTGAAGGCGCGAACCGCAAAGGTATCGTCGAACTGGAGCGACGATCAAAGAAGGGCGTTTGCGAGCTTAGCGCGAGTGGCTGATCGGTTCATCAGGATGCGCGTCGAGAGCGAGGTTGATTTGAGCGGCACAGGCCGAGCCGCATCCGAATTCGAGGAAGAAGACAAGCTCAGGAAGGATTTCGTTTCGTCGCTCGAAGAATTTGAGCGCGGGGAATTGCCGAGTTTCAGCGAAGCGGAATGGCGCGAGAGCGACCAAAGGCTGAATTCCATCTATCAACTGACGCAGGAAAAGTCCGATGTCATTTACGGAACCGTAACTCCTACGCTGATTCAGAAGACAGAACGAGTCTGGCTGGAGTATCGAGAAGCGTGGGTCAAGTTCGGTTTGGTGAAATATCCGTCGGTGTCGCTGGACAGTTGGAGAACGTGGCTGACACAAACGAGGATCGAGATGCTGTCGGAATTCGCGCGACCGAAATAGCTAATCGAAGTCGTACTTCTTCAGCTGATCGAGCAATCTACCGCTTCCCAGTTGCGCAGCGATCTGGGCGTGTTCGCGGGCGCGGTCGAGGTCGCCTTCGGAGATATAGATCTCACCCAGAGCGAGGTGAGCTTCGGCGAGCAAGGGCTTCTTTTCGAGAGCGATCAGCAACTCGCGCTTGGCTTCGAGCGGTTTCTGCTGGACGCGATAGAGCTGGGCGAGATGGTAGTGTCCTTCGGCCCAATCGGGATGGACTTCGAGAGCGGCCTGCTGTTCGGCAATGTGTTGAGCCGTTTCGTTGTCGAGCATGTCGTCCATGACATGCCGGAAGAACGGCTTGAACTCCTCAGCCATGGCTCTATTGAAGCACAGGGAGCCGGATTTGGTTAGTGGTTGGCGGCAATGAAGAGGGCAAGACGCCGGCGAACTGCGATTGCTGATGGCCGATCAATGCGCTCTCGCACACAGCCGGTTGTATTCCTCTTCGGCGCCGGCAGACAGCAGCACCCAGATGGTGTAGACGCCCAGGGCGGTTCCGAAGGGAAGACTGATGAGCGAGAGGAATCCCATGACGAGCGCCCAGATGCGTGCCCAGGGCGCATGCTGGAGCAGACCGATGCCGGCAGCCACGCCGACGGCGCCGCGAATCAGCAGCAGCCATCCGAAGAACGACACCAGAGGAGCGACGAAGAACGGAGGATGAGCGAACTGCCAGACCCAGGCGAAGAATACTTTTCCGAGAAAGACCATGAACAGGCCGGGAATGGCAATGAATCCGGAATAGACGATGTGCAGGATACCGAGCAACTGGAGGTGGTCGGCGACGCGGCGACCAGAGCCGCGCATCATGCCAATTGAGGTCGGGCTACCGCATTTGGAACAAACCACTTGTTCCGGCGTGATGGCCGTGCCGCACGCTGTGCAGAACATGAAAGTGTCTCCAAAGAATGGTACGCATGGTAGCAGGGGGAAGTTCCCTGGGGAAGGACGGTGGACAGCGGACGGATAGGGATTCCTCGCTCGGAATGACAAAGATGAGAAAGTAAAATTAAACGGTGAAGAGCTGGGACGCGGTTGTTATCGGCGGCGGAGTGATTGGGTTGTCGCTTGCGGTGGAGTTGCGTCGCAGGGGAATGAGTGTGCTAGTGCTGGAGCGACATCAGCCGGGGCGCGAGGCGTCGTGGGCGGCGGGAGGGATGCTGGCCGACCGCGAGGCGGGATCGCATGAACTTTTCGCAACGCTGGCGAGGGCGAGCGCGGCGATGTATCCGGAGTTCGTGCACCGGTTGCAGGATGAGTCGGGGGTGAACGTCGATCTGCGCGAGCAGGGAACGATTCGGTTTCTTGATGACGATCACGAGCCATTGCCCACGGGCCAGATGCTGGCGGCGGAAGACGTCAGGAAACTCGAGCCGGAACTTGAGTACGGGGCTCCGGCGATGTTTCTGCCGGAACGGTGCGTCGATCCACGGTTGCTGATGGAAGCGCTGGTGGGAGCGGCAAAGCATGTGGGCGTCGACATCTCTTCAGGCGCGGAAGTCGCAGGCCTGGAACTGGAGCGCGGCCGTGTGAAGGCGGCGATGACCACCAAATCGCTTTATCCGTGTAACGTTGCGGTTAACTGCGCGGGAGCGTGGTCCGGGCAGGTGGGTGGCGTGAACGTGCCGGTGATCCCCGTGAAGGGACAGATGCTGGCGGTAACGCCTGTGGTAGTGAAACACGTGGTGCGTGGAAAAGGTGTGTACCTGATTCCGCGCAGCAACGGCAAGCTGGTGATCGGCGCGACCGTGGAAGACGCCGGCTACGACAAGCGGGTGCAGCCAGACACGATCCAGCGCATGCACCTGGCGGCGGCGGTACTGGCTCCGGCGATTGGGCAGGCGCGCATCCTGGAGGATTGGGCAGGTCTGCGGCCCGGAACGCCGGACAAGCTGCCGATTATGGGCAGGACGGAGATCGAAAACTATTTTGTCGCGACGGGGCACTATCGCGATGGCATCCTGCTGGCGCCTGTAACGGGGAAGATAATGGCGCAGATCATCACCGGAGAAGATCATGGCATCGATGTGACGGCATTTTCACCGGAACGATTCAGGCGCTAGATTCCCGTCGCAACGCAATTTGTGAAAATGCTAGTTCTGAGCGGCATGCGCCAGTTTCTTCTGGCCTGAGGTGGTCAGCGTCGCCTCCTGGTCTGCGGGGGCGGACTTGGCGAACACGACGAGGCGTTTCGGGGCTGGACCGATGTAGTAAGTGGGATAGCAGGTGATGAGGGTAAGCTCGGTTTCTTTCGACGGGCGGGTGACGGAGACGTCGTCGGGATCGACAATCTTCTTGCCGGTGACTTCGTACACGACGCGCTTGCCGCCGCGTTCGACGTAAATCTGGTCGCCCTTCTCCAATTCATGAATATGGCGGAAGAAGGTGTCGCGGTGGCCGGAGATGACGGAGTTACCCGAATCGCCGGGCTGGGGTGTGTGGGCCATGTGTCCGGGGCCGAGCAGCAGCGAGCGATGGTTGGTGCCTTCCATCACGAAAGAAGTGAGTTCGATCCTGGGGATGACGAGGCGGATCATGCTGTCGTCGGCTGCGGCTTCGGGCGATTGCGTGTGCTTCTGCTGTTCCTGTTCCCAGCGAGTGGCCAACCGTTTTTGTGCCAAATACATGGATCCGTACTGTGAGGCGACGAAGAGAAGAAGCGCGGCACCGGCAATGATTAATAGGATCGGCAAAAAGCGCGGCGAGCGGACGGCGGCTGAGATTCGACGCCGAAGTTTGAGTGGCCGGATGCGCGATTTCAGATCGTCGATTGCCAGGCGGTCGAACGGGGAGCGAGCGGTCGGCAATTTCCGTTGCAGCGCCATGCGGGAGATAAGATGCGGAAATTCAGAGATCCGCAAACGGTGCTGCTGCTATTTGCGAGTGCGCAGGGCTGAGATGACGCCCCCTGCAAGCACGCCAAAGCCGACCATCGCTAACAGCGGAAGTTCGCCACCGGCGGAGGGAAGCTGGTCCGCGGGGTTGGCGGGCGGAAGCGGCATATTTGTCTTCACGACGGCCGGAGGAGCCAGGGCTCCGGTGGTTTGGGGCTGCGCCTGAGCGCCGCCGGAAGGCGCCGTGACGCCCGGGGTGAATGTATTGAAGTGCACGACAGCCTGCGAGCCCGTGATCGGGGTGTGATTGGCGTCAACCAGTTCCACGGTCAGAGTATGTGGTCCGGGGGACAAGCCGGTGAAGTTGAATTCGTTGTCGAGAGTTTCGGTGGCATCTCGACTATCGAGCTGCACTCGATACGTGGGTGAAGGCGCAGCGGCAGCGCCCTCATCTGTGACTTCGTAGCGGACGTCAATGGAAGTGCTGCCGATTTTTTGGCCGACGGTCGGCGAGAGAATACGCAAGCTGCTGCTCGCAGCCATGATGGCTTGCGAACCGTTATCGGGAGCCGTGTTGCTCTGCGCCACGGCAGAGCCAAAGGCAAATAGAACCAATAAAAATGCGATAATCAAGGTCTTCATCGATCTTCCCACTTGTGACGAAATAGAACTACAAACTCCATCAACGTACCGAGATTAGGACCACCAATACACAACGCCGTGAATCCGGCCGATATGGCAGCTGACCGAGCACCGCTTCGAAGTGCCTGAAGGGGCGGCTGTTTGCAATCGTCCAGACCTGGAACGAGCTTTTTCGTGGGACTTGCTACCTATCTCGATAGCAATCGGAAGGCCGATCTGAATGGCGCAAATGGCGTTTCCAAGTCTCAGCCCCATAAACAGACGGTAGATGACAGTTCTTGTCCGAAGGTGGCGGGAACGATTTGTTCCAGAGGTGGAATCGCGAGACATAGCCGCGGCTGAGGGGTTAGTACTGTCAAATCATGCGGTGAACACTTCATTGACGATCGAGAGTTGATGCTGAACAATAAAGGTACCTACATCTCAGGAGCCCTACATGTTTGAAGAAGATTTGGAAGCCGCGCCGGACAGCGGACATCAAGCGGCGCCGGTACATGGCGGCCCAAGCAATACACTGCGCAACGTTCTTCTGGCTATTGCGGCGGTTTACGTAATCGCGTCGCTGTATTTCATCATCGACCTGCACAACCGGGTGGGAACGCTGGAGACGGCGCAGAAGGCGACGGAAGAAAGCGCCGCCACGCACAATGCCGCCATCATGAAACGGCTGGGGATGACCGAAGACAGCCTGAAGCAGCAGAACGAGGAACTGGAAAGCAAGCTGACGGAAACACAGCGCGAGGCAGCGAATAGGGCGTCACAGCTGGCAGCAGCGCAGAAGCAGTCGGAGCAACGCCTGCGCACCGAAAGCACGCAGCAGATTAATGCCGTCGCAAGCGAAGTGGGTGGAGTAAAGACTGACTTGACCGGGGCAAAGGGCGATATTGCCACCACCAGGTCGGATCTGGAAGCGACCAAGTTGAAGCTCGACAAAACGATCGGCGATCTTGGCGTACAGAGCGGATTGATTGCGCACACCAAGGATGAACTCGAATACCTGAAACACAAGGGAGACCGCAATTACTACGAGTTCACGCTGAAGAAGGGCGACAAGCCGAAGCCGGTTTCGACCGTCAGCCTGCAACTGAAGAAGCTTGATGCGAAGAAGGGCAAGTTCACGATGAACGTGCTGGCCGACGACCGCACCATCGAGAAGAAAGACCGCAACATGATGGAGCCGATCCAGTTCTACACGGGACGAGACCGGAACCTTTATGAGCTGGTGGTCTTCTCCGCCGACAAGAACAGCGTCAGCGGATACGTCAGCGCGCCGAAGACGGCACCGGTGCCGGTCAGCAATTAGTTCGTCGATAGACGCGAAGAGAGGACGTGCGGAAGCGCGTCCTCTTTTTTGTTTTTGCGGGTGTTCTATCCCGCCGGTCTCACGCAGGATTAGATCTCCAGGCTTACCAGTGCGGCACTCCCTCTTGGCGCGGCGCTTCGGTTCGTGACACTCTGCCTGTGATCCGCGGAGAGAGCGAATGTTTCCTGAGCATTCAGCAGTCTTTCTACAAATCATGGGCCGCACGGCGGTGGTGTATCTGCTGGTGCTGGTGGGAGTACGGTTGGCCGGCAAACGTGAAGTCGGGCAGATGACGCCCTTCGACCTCACGCTTTTGCTTCTGCTGAGCAACTCGGTGCAGAACGCAATGACCGGGCCGGACAATTCGTTGCTCGGCGGGATAGTCGCCGCTGTGACGCTCTTCGCGATGAACCATCTGATCGCCGAATATTCGGGCGTCAACCGGCGTTTCCGCAAGTGGGTCCAGGGATCGCCGTCGCTACTGATCCACAACGGCGAGATCGTGACTGCGCACATGGCGAAAGAGCACGTCACCATCGACGAACTGGAGCGCTCGATGCGCGAGCACGGGATCGGCAGCGCGAAGGATGTATCGATCGGCGTGCTGGAAGTGGATGGGTCGATGAGCTTCCTGAAGTTCGACGATATCCCGGAACACGCGCAGGTGCACAAGCGGATGAAATTTCTGAGGAAACCGCAGAGTTAAACAGCGACTTGTTGCAGCCTCGAAGAAGATTACGCGAGCGGCTGGTTTCGTAATGTTTGCGAACAGAAAGAAGCCGCCACGACGGGCGGCTTGATGAACCAGTGTTCGAGGGCCGCAGCGATCATCCGTGCCGCAGGCAAGCCTGAACCGCCTTGTTAAAAAAGGACTGCTGCTCAGGTTTGGGCCGGATCGCCCTGAGCGTGGCGGCTGTCTCATCGTTCGGCCAATGGCTCTCGTCGCTATACAAACGCCGGTGGCCCTCGGCAATTTCAGGGTCTCCGAGCGTAAATTCGTCGCCCAGGCGGATCCAACGCGCGACCAGTGCTCGTCCCTCAGCGCTATCTGGCGGCACCGAGCGATCGAGCGCGCTCTGAACATCGGCTAACAAAGCACGCCACCGGTTGCCCGCATCTTTTCTTTGTTCCAGCGTCATGGCTGCCCGCTGCGACCGAAGTGCCTCAAAAGCCTCGGGACTGTAGTACTTCGCCCTCCAATCTGTGGCTTCTTGCATATGTATCTCCTTCAAGATGGATTGGTAGAGGAGCCACTCGGGTTCCGCAGGGTCCTGTGCCCGCCGTTGAGCATGGTCGATGGTCCGAAGGATGCGCTCCAGACCGTCACGCCGTTCTCGCAGCGCCGCCTGCTGTCGCGCCAGAGTGACGGTCAGCGATTCTGCGCAGCGGCCAACTGGGGTATTCAGCAGCGCGGCAATCTCGCGCAACGAAAGCCCCAGGAACCGCAGCACGAGAATCCGCTCCAGGCGGCCAAGATCCTCATGGCAGTAGAGTCGATAGCCTCGCTCAGACCGATGCGCGGGCGATAGCAGCTTAAGCCGGTCGTAGTGATGCAATGTCCGCACAGTAACGCCGGCAAGTTTTGCGAACTCCTGGATGCGGAAGGTGCTCATGGGTCTTACCGCGAGCATTGTTGACCCTGACGTAAGGGCAGGGTCAAAGCGTTTTTCAAGGAAAATGAAAAGTTTCCTGGTTACCTATTTCGAGACTAGCGTATGGATGGTGAAGCGCAAAGGTATCCGGGCTTTCCCGTGGCTTGTCCAGCGATCAGATCTGGTAATCGATCTCAATCACCGACTGCAACGAATCGTGTCCGTTCACCACGGAGACGCATCCTTCCAACTGATCGAGCCGATCGCGCAGCTCTTTCACCTGGCTGGCGACAACGGCGAGTGCTTCCGATAGCGGATCGTTGATCTCCTTCGGATCGGTGATAATCACGCGCTTGCCGTTGCGGAAGACGATGTGTCCGGGGACGCCGACGATGGTGGAATCAGGTGGCACACTGCGCAGGACGACGGATCCGGCGCCGACGCGGCAGTTGTCGCCGACGGTGATATTGCCCAGAATTTTCGCGCCTCCGCCGATCACGACACCGTTACCGATCGTCGGGTGACGCTTGGCCCCGCGATCGAGGCTGGTGCCGCCCAATGTGACGCCCTGGTAGATGGTCACCTCGTCGCCGACGACGGCGGTCTCACCGATGACGACGCCCATGCCGTGATCGATAAACAGATGTCGGCCGATCTCGGCGGCGGGGTGTATCTCGATTCCCGTGAACCAGCGCGCGACCTGTGAAAACCATCGCCCCGCGAGATAGAAATGATGTCGCCACAACCAGTGGTTGAAGCGATAGAACCACAGGGCGTGGAGTCCGGAATAGCAGAGCCAGACTTCAAGGCGCGACTTCGCCGCAGGATCGTTTTCAAAGACCCAGGCCACGTCATCGCGCATCGATTGGAGGGCCTTAAACATGGGTTAGACCGCCACGGCTTCCAACTGTTGCGCCTCGTTCTTGAGGCTCTCGAACAGGACGCTGCTGAGGTAGCGCTCGCCGTAATCGGGCAGCACCACCACGATCAGCTTGCCGGCGTTTTCCGGCTTCTGTGCGACGCGCGTCGCAGCCAGGGCAGCAGCTCCCGAGGAGATGCCGACTAGCAGTCCTTCTTCGAGCGCGAGACGGCGCGCAAACTCAACCGACTCTGCGCTGTTTACCTGCACGACTTCGTCGATGTAGTCGGTGCGCAGGATGCCGGGGATAAATCCGGCGCCGATCCCTTGAATCTTGTGCGGCGAAGGCTGGCCACCCGAAAGCACCGGGCTCTCGGTTGGCTCGACGGCGATCGCCTTGAACGAGGGCTTCTTTGGCCGAATGTATTCGGTAACGCCGGTCAGTGTTCCACCGGTTCCGATGCCCGAGACAAGGATGTCGACCTTGCCATCGGTGTCGTTCCAGATCTCCGGGCCGGTGGTCTCGAAGTGAATCTTGGGATTGGCAGGATTGTCGAACTGCTGCAGGATGTACCCGTTCGGAGTGTGCGAGAGAATCTCTTCGGCTTTGGCGATGGCGCCCTTCATTCCTTTCGGTCCCGGCGTGAGAACGATTTCCGCGCCGAAAGCCTTCAACAACACGCGACGCTCGAGACTCATCGTTTCCGGCATGGTGAGAATAAGCTTGTAGCCTTTTACCGCGGCCACAAACGCCAGTGCAATGCCGGTGTTGCCGCTGGTTGGTTCAATCAGCGTGGTTTTTCCGGGCGTGATCTTGCCGGCCTTCTCGGCTTCGTTGATCATGCTCACGCCGATGCGGTCTTTCACGTTGGCGTTAGGATTGAAACTCTCAAGCTTCGCCACCACGGTGGCTTTCGCGCCTTCGGTCACTTTGTTCAACTGTACCAGCGGCGTATTCCCGATCAGCTCGGTAATGTTCTTGGCGATTTTCATTTCTTCTCCTTTTCGGTCCGGGGAAAACAAAAAGCCCACGCATCAGGTCGTGGGCCTTTTGAGGAAGTATCTGATAAAGACTAGCTGGAAATTATTGCGTTCCTCGCGCAGACCCGCGCCCGTGACTTGCGCACGTACAACAACAGAGCGGGTGGCTGACGGAATACATGGTCGTAAGCCTACCATTTTTGATGCAGCAGGAAAAGTGCGGATTCGCAGGTCTCGCCGTCAGTGAGCGTTGTTGAAGCCCAGAAACACCGGCTCGGGATGCAGGCTGATGCCGAAATGCGACATCACCGCCTGCTGGATATCACCTTTCAGAGCAATGATTTCGGCCGCCGTGGCTCCGCCCAGATTCACGACCGCCAGGGCGTGACGTCGAGAGATGCCGGCCCGGCCGCGGCGGGTTCCCTTGGTGAATCCCGAGTGCTCGACAAGCCAGGCAGCGGGAATCTTGGTCTCGCCATTCGGGGCGGAGAAACTCGGCAACGATAGTCCGCGCTTTGCGGCCGTGGCTCTCAGTTCGGCAAATTTTTCGGCGTTGACGATCGGGTTCTTGAAGAACGATCCCGCGCTGCGGCAGTCTTCGTCCCCCTCCACAATGAGCATGGCTTTGGAACGCCGGATCTCGCGTACCGCCAGGCGAACTTCGGCGAGCGATGGCGATCCCGTGTGAGAAGAGAAATGGTTCTTCAGGTCGCGATACTCAATTTTCGGTGCGCCGTTCTTTTCGAGCGCGAACCGCACGCCGAGGATGATGAAGCGTCCGCGAGCGGCCGTATTAAAGATGCTGGTGCGATAGGCGAAGCCGCAGGCCTCGGCGGAAAACTCGTTGACCTCGCCCGATTCGAGATCGAGCGCGTACAGGTTGGTGATGGTGTCGGCAACTTCCTGTCCGTAAGCGCCGACATTCTGTACCGGGGTGGCGCCGACTGTGCCCGGAATGCCGCTCAGGCATTCGACCCCCGCGCAGTTCAACTCCACCGCATGCGCGACCAGCGTGTCCCAATCTTCACCGGCTCCGGCCTGAAAGAGCCGTTTGCTGCCGGCGTCGCTTTCGTCGACGCCTTTGATCGCGATTCGCACCACGAGTCCGGGAAAACCGGAATCAGCTACGACCAGGTTGCTTCCACCACCCAGTACGAAAAGGGGCAGGTTGCGCGAGCGCGAAAAGTCGATGGCATCGCGAACTTCGGCTTCGGTGTGGGCGTCAGTAAAGAAAGCGGCTGGCCCTCCGACGCCGAGCGTCGTGAAGGGAGCGAGGGGAACGTTCTGCTGCAATTTCATGAGCAGAGTCACTATACCGAATTCCCGTTGATAACCTGTGGATTCCTCAACAAAAACGGTTTTGCAGAATTAGTGCGGATTGTGTATTAATATCCCAGCCAAAATTCAGGAAAGCTTAATTTCGAAGGGGTCCCGGCGCTGCCGCGCTGGGATGGAGGATCAGGCCAATATGTATCCGGAGATCATGATCGTTCCCATGCGCGAGGAATTGCTGCAGTTGGGAGTAGAGGAATTGCGCACGTCGAGCGATGTGGACCAGTTTCTGAAGCGCTCGGGCGTGAGCATGGTAGTAGTGAATTCCGTATGCGGATGCGCCGCGGGACGTATGCGTCCGGCGGTTCGCATTGCGCTCGAGAACGGCGTTCGCCCCGAGCACATCGGGTCGGTCTTTGCGGGACAAGATCGCGATGCCACCCAGCAGGCACGGTCGTACTTCCAGGAGTATCCGCCGTCTTCACCGTCGATCGCCATCCTGCGCGACGGGCAAGTCGTTCACATGATGCAGCGCAGCGACATCGAGCATCGGGATGCCCACGACATCGCCGGCGAATTGGCGCGCGTGTTCAATCAACACTGCGGAACAACCGTCTAATCTCTGGCTTGGAAAACTTGGCCCGGTCCGGCACACAGGTGTTTGGCCGGGCGGTTTGCTGGCGATCTTGAAACGGCTAGCGACCGACAACTAACGACCGGTCTTCCGCGGCCAGCGGGCCTCGACGACCGTTCCCATGCCGCCGCGCGGGCGAAACTCGCCCTGCACCACACACCACTTCGGCCGGCACGCCCGAACCACGTCTTCCAGGATGCGATTGACGGCGTTTTCCTGGAAGATGCCGATATCGCGATAAGCGATCATGTATTCCTTTAGCGACTTCATCTCCAGGCACGACTTGTCGGGCATGTAGGTGATGTAGATGACTCCGAAATCGGGTAGCCCGGTCTTCGGGCAGACGGATGTGAACTCAGGATTGTCGAGCGTTATCTCGTATCCGGGGAACTGGTTGGGGAAGACCTCGATGTCAGGCAAAGGAGCGTCGAGGCCTGACTTAGCGTGTTCTTCGGTGTAGGTTGGCGTCTTCTTAGGCATTCCAGCAATTCTAAATGAGTGCGATCATTGGGAGCACCCAATGGACTGGGGTTGGAAGGCGAGATGCGGAAAGGGTTTACGAGAAAACCACAACGGGACGATCCCGCGACGCGAGGCAAGAACTACATAACGCCGAGCGGGTTGCAGCGCCTCAAAGATGAGCACCAGTTTCTGGTCACCAGGGAACGCCCGGCCGTGACGGAGGTGGTGGCGTGGGCGGCCAGCAACGGCGATCGCAGTGAAAACGCCGACTATCAGTACGGCAAGCGGCGGCTGCGGCAGATCGATGGGAGGATTCGCTTTCTCACGAAGCGAATCGAAGCCGCGGAAGTGGTGGACCCGGAGGCTCCGAGAGCCGGACTGTCGGCAACGAAGGCATTCTTCGGAGCAACCGTGCGCTATGCCAATGCCGCGGGAGCGGAGCGTGTGGTGAGCATCGTCGGCACCGACGAGGTCGATCTCAACCGCAACCACATCAGTTGGGTGTCACCCCTCGGGCGGGCGTTGATGAAGTCGGCGGAGGGGGACGACGTAGTTCTCCAGGCGCCGGGCGGCACAGAATACCTAACCGTGCTGGAAGTAAGTTACCAGCGCATTTCCGTGGAACCGTTCGTTGAACCCCCCGGATCCGAGTCCTCGGGAAAGAGACTCCCTCGACAAGGCTAACCCACCTGACGGAGTAGAGGCGAACGGCATAAGGGGTAAGAGAACGACGACCGTAATCGCCCGCTATCCTCTTTTGCTAAGCGACACGAGATGAGTGAGCCCTCATATCACAGTTTGAGCCTCCGACGCTGGAGGGGGCGAGTTCCGAATTCAACCGTTACAAACGGTGCGCCGTGAAGGTTTTGTCGCCGTAACGACACGTCAAGCCGGTCACTTTGCCGGCCGCATCTTTCGTCATCTCAATGTGTCCGAAAAATGTGCGTTCCAGGAAAGCAGTTTCCGAAACTGGAACCAGCGCCGCGTCTCGATCACCGATGCGCATCAGCAGGAAACCGTCCTTTGCGCTTAAAGTGAATTTCGCATTGGCGTCGAAATAGTCTGGTCCGTACTGGTATTGGCCTGCATACGATGCCAGCAGCGCCTCCGGAATCGCTACGGCTCGCTGAGCTGGAATCGGTGGAACCTCCTGGCCGAAAACAATTGCCTCAAGCGCCTCGGAAAGCGGTTTCTGCGACGCCGTCCCATAACTGTTACTGAGCGTAATGATGGTCACGTCGTCATCGGGATAACGACCGAGTTCGGCCGTGAAACCTGGACCATGTCCTCTCGCCGCCAGCAGGCGGTGCCCCAGACGCTGATTCCAGATGTACCACCCATATTGATTGTCGTCGGCTTCCACGAAGTACTTTTGCTGCGTCGCCCTCTTCAACAAAATATCCGTATTGAGCGCGCGATCGAAGCGATAGAGATCGTCCACCGTGGAATACAAATTACCGTTCCCCGTTTTGTTGGACCAATCCAGATAGCTCGCGTTCTCGAACCCTGAGATTCCAGCCGGGGTATAGCCCGAAGCGGCATTGGGGATCAGCCGCGAGGCGTCGCTATCGACCCCCGTATCTTTCATTCCCGCAGGTTCAAAGATGTGGCGCCGTAAATAGTTTTCGTAACCTTCGCCGCTGACTTTTTCCAAAATCAATGCCAGCAGGTTGTAGTTGGAATTGCTGTAGCTTTGCTTGGAGCCGGGCGCGAACTCCAGCGGCAAGCCGGCAAACTTGGCGATGACTTGCGCGAGGGTATGAGGGCTGCGCTCAAAAGTGTCGATGCCCTCAATTCCATTGATATCGGGAATGCCGGAAGTATGCGTGAGCAAATTGTCGAGCGTGATGCGATCGCCGTTGGGAAAGTCCGGCAGGTACTTGGAAACGTGATCGGACACGCTGAGGCGACCTTGCTCCTGGAGTTGCAGAATCGCCGCGGCCGTGAACGGCTTCGAGACGGAAGCAATATGAAAGCGCGTCTCGCTCGAGTTCGGGACCTTCAGCTCATAGTTCGCCATTCCATAACTTTGCCGGAACAGAATACGGCCACCGCGAGCCACCAGCACCGTGCCGATCAGATTGCCATTCTCGCCGAATGGTTGAAGATAGGCTTGAATGCGATTTGCTATTTCCTTGTCGGGCACGGTCTGGCAGAGCGCGGACACGTTCAGCAAAATCATGCATGCTAAAACCGCAAGAACAGACCGATTCATTAACCGATTCATTAAAGGAGCCTTTCGATCGCGCAGGTTCTGCCGAACCTGTGCTCGATGCGACGCTCTTGGAAAGCGAATCATGCCACAAAGGTGAAGCAACGCAAACAGATAGACGAATCGCTTTCATGGGACACTGCTCTGCTGCAGATCCTTACACCCCCCTGGACGAACTCAGTTCGTCGGGCGCGTGCCCTCTTCTCGATTTTTATTTCGCTTTGAGGCTGTCAACTACCGCTTTGGCCTGGGGCGCTGATGCTGCATTGTCATACGTGACTTCGAGGATGCAGAGTTGAGCGCCAGCCGGAATCGCTCGATAGAAATTTGGCTTGCCGCCGAGCGACTTGCCCTCCATCTGGAAGTCAGAGGCCGAACTCTTCGTGACTTTGTCGTCCTTGTAGACGGTCGGCGCCATTTGCTTCACATCGGCCAATGAGGTCAAGCCATGTTTGGGAGAGCGGACGATGGCAGAAATCTTTTTATCCGGAGAGTCGACGCCGCCCAGGCCATCTGCGGTCCATGTGGAGGGAACCGTCACCGCGCACTTTCCTTCAGGACTGGTTACGGTTTTCGTGTCGGCCGCCGTTGTGGCGAGTGCGGTCAGCAGAACGCAAGAGAACAGGCAGATATTTTTCATAGCTCCTCGCAGAATGAAATTTTCGACAGCTTGAAATAATTGAAGCTCGACAGCTGTAACGGATACCGAGCTACATTTTGGCCAGTTCCACGCGCCGATTTTTGGCGCGGCCATCTTCCGTCGAGTTGTCGGCGACCGGTTTGGTCTGGCCGAATCCCTTCGCGGTGAGACGGGCGGCCGGAACTCCGTGCGCCGTAAGCCACGCTACCACCGATTGGGCTCGCTTCTCAGAGAGAGCCTGGTTCGAGCCGGCGCTGCCCTGGTTGTCGGTATGGCCTTCGACGCGGAGCTTGAGAGCGGCGTCCTGCTGCATCAGTTTGACGATCTCACTCAGCGTGCTTTCCGAGTCGGGAAGGATGTCGGCTTTGCCGGTGTCGAAGTGAATGCCGTAGACGGCGACGTGACCGCTTTGCTTGATCTCGTTGTCGAGGGCCGCGGCATCGGCGGCAACTTCCTGCTGCATTTCTTTCAGATGGACGACCGTTTGGTAGTAGAATCCGGCGTTCATGTTGTCGAGGAAAAGGTAGTCAGAGCCCTTATGCGCGGTGATTTGGCCATTGGGGCTCTGGAAGTCGAGCGTCCAGCTGGCCTTCTGTAGGGCATTGAGGAAGTTGCGGTAAACCTGCACGTCGCTGAGACCTTCCCGATTACCGAAGCTCCAGGTCCATGTCTCGCCTTCGATGTTTTTCGTAACCGTATCGCCGTCCGCATTCTTTCCCACGGGCATTTCGACGGAGTCGAATTCCTTATGGTCGCAGGTCGAGATGGTGCTGCCCGGCATGCGTTGGATAAGAGGTGAGTCTTTGCAGCCTTCGGCGTCCTGCTCCTGGCCGAAGGCGAAAGTTAGGGTGAGGGGCAATGAAAGTCCAAGTACCAGGGCCCAGCGCCTCATGCGTTAAAGGTTCTCCTTGTGTGCGGTAACGGTATAGGGCGCACAGGATACAACATTTCTCGCGGGAAACCTCAGTAAGCGAACATACAGGGCTCAGTAGAGTAATCTCGTGAACTTGCTTTCCTTCGCGGCTGGCTTTCGCACGAAAAAACACCCATCCCTCACAGCTGGTCGTGACACTCTTCTCTAGCCGACCCTGCCGCCGGTTTGCGACAATCGTTGTTTCAATCCATGCAGCCATCCCCACAGGACGAGCAGTTCATGCGCGAAGCGCTGGCGCTCGCTCGTCGCGGAATTGCAGTGGCGTCGCCGAACCCGATGGTGGGTGCCGTCATCGTCGACGCGAACGGCGAAGTTGTTGGGCGCGGCTTTCACACCTACGATGGCGTGAAGCATGCCGAGGTGCTGGCCATCGAAGAAGCCGGGGAGCGCGCTCGCGGCTCCACTCTTTATTTGAACCTCGAGCCCTGTTCGCATCATGGGCGCACAAGTCCGTGTGCCGATGCCGTAATCGCCGCCGGCATCAAACGCGTCTTCGCGGCGATGGAAGATCCGAATCCGCAGGTGAACGGGCAGGGAATTGAGAAGTTGCGGGCGGCGCGGCTCGACGTGCACGTCGGAGTGCTCGACGACGAAGCCTGCTATTTGAACGAGGCATTCGCGAAATTTGCACGGACCAAGTCACCATTGGTGACACTCAAGGCGGGCATGACGCTCGACGGGAAAATCGCGCCTCCGCCCGGAGACGCGCTCACCCCGATCCGATCCGGATCGACCGGCTACTGGATCACCGGCGATGCCGCCCGCGCCCACGTGCAGGAGCTGCGGCACCAGATGGACGCGATCCTGGTCGGCGTGGGGACGGTCATCGCCGACGATCCGCTTTTGACCGATCGAACCGGCTTGCCGCGCCGCCGCCGCCTTCTACGCGTGGTGCTCGATTCGCGTTTGCGCCTGCCGCTCGATTCGCGGCTGGTGAAGAGCGTCGAAGACGAAGACGTCATCGTCTTTTGCGCGTTCGCGGAAGAGAAGCGCAAGGCGGAACTCGAACGCCGCGGCATCCGCGTGTGCCAGGTGGGCATGGCCAGGCACGGCGGTCATCCCGATCTTGAGCACGTGCTGCGCAAACTGGGCGAGAGGAACATCGTGAGCCTGCTCATCGAAGGTGGCGCCAATGTCAACTGGGTGGCGCTGGAAAATGGGCTGGTGGACAAGGTTTTCCTGTATTATGCGCCGAAGATTCTGGGCGGCTCGCATTCGATCCCGCTGGCCGGCGGACGCGGCTTCCGCAACATGGATGAGTCCGCTCAGGTGAAGAACATCCGCCTGCACCGCTTCGGCGAAGATTTCGCTGTCGAAGGCTATTTAAGAGATCCTTATACGGAGTAACGCTATGTTTACGGGAATCGTGGAAGAAGTCGGCAAAGTTACGAAGATTGAAACCAACGGCGGCACGCGCAAAATCACTGTCGCATCAAAGCAGCTGTCGAAAGAGCTGAACCTGGGCGACAGCATCGCCGTGAGCGGCGTCTGCCTGACGGCAGTCCGAATCAAGCCCGGCGAGTCGTTCGGAGCCGATTTGGCCGACGAAACCTGGAACCTGACTTCATTCTCGCGCATCCACGAGGGCGCCGAGATCAATCTTGAACTGCCGATGAAGGCCGATGGCCGCTTCGGCGGGCACGTCGTCCAGGGACACGTCGATGGACGCGGAAAATTCGTTGGACTCGAGCCCATCCGGGACGCACAGGATTTCTGGCTGCACATCGAAGTCCCGGCTGAACTCGTGCGTTACATCGTCTACAAAGGGTCGGTCAGCGTCGAGGGCATCAGCCTGACGGTGGCCCGCATCGAAGGCCAGAACCTGACCATCGCCATCATCCCGCACACCATCGAGATGACGAACCTGAAGTCGCTGAAGCCGGGTGACCCGGTGAACCTTGAAACCGACATCATCGCCAAATATGTCGAGAAGATGATGGCTGGCGAGCGCGTGCAGGGCGCGATTGATCTGGATCGGCTGGTGGCGCAGGGATTCTAAAAAGGTTTCGAGTTTCAGGTTTCAAGTTTCAAACGCTTGCGAATGAGCGGAATTCGAAACCTGAGACCTGAAACCCGAATTTGAATTCGAAACTGGAGTCGAAGTTTGAATTTGAAACTGGAGACTCGAGACTGATTTTGCCCTATCCCATTCCCTGAACTTTTTCCGGCCTTACCGTATACAGCACCCGCACTTCGCCCGGCTGCGCGAACGGATACTTGTCCTTATCCAGGTACTTCTTGGCCAGCTTGTCGATATGGTCGGCTGCGCCTTCCTGCGTGATGTCGACTACGCGCCCACGCACCTCAATGTAGCGATATGGATTCTCAGGATCGGAAATCGTCAGCGTGACCCGCGGGTCGCGGCGCACGTTGCGGTCTTTCTGGCGTCCGCGCGCCGAGTTGAAGATCAGGTTCTTGCCGTCCCAGTCGAACCACACTGGCGTCACTTGCGGAGTACCGTCGGGCATAAGCGTGGCGAGCGAAGCAAAAGCTTTCTTTCCGCTCAGCAAATCTTTGTATTGATCAGGAATGGCTACGGTGTCGGGCATGAAGCCTCCTTTCCAGAAAAGTCTATCAGTTCGTCAGTCTGTCAGTTTTTCAGCGAGTCGAAGAAGGGGGTGGAAAAACAACTGACGCTTCGAGTCCACGCCTATTCAGATAACCTTATCGATCACACCGCTCTATCGCGGAACCGCTCTAATCCGTTTTCGTCGAGGATCATGAAGTCGCGCACGATTTCGACGTCGCTGTTGATCATGTCTTCAGGCCGTCCGTAGAACGCCACCTTTCCTTCATGCAGGAACACCACGCGATCCGCCACCTTCTGCGCCAGCCGCATGTCGTGCGTCACCACCACGCTGGTCAACTTCAACTGAAACTTTAACTTTTTGATCAGATCGCCCAACAACTGCGCCATCATCGGATCGACGTTGGTCGTCGGCTCGTCGTAGAGAATGGCATCCGGTTGCGCCGCCAGCGCCCGCGCGATCGCCACCGATCGCTTCATGCCGGTCGAGAGGTCCGACGGCACCAACTCGCGCATCGCCCTGACGCCGACCATCTCCAGCAGCCCATCGACAATCTGGTAGATCTGCTCTTCATCCAAATCGCCGCGCTCACGCAGCGGGAAGGCGACATTTTCACCGACCGAGAGCGAGTCGAACAACGCGCCATTCTGGAAGACCATGGTCACTTTCTTCCGGATGCGTTGCAGGTCGGGCTCGCCGAAATCGGTGATGTCTTCGCTGGCGACGATCACCCGCCCCGCGTCGGGCTTCAGGAATCCCATGATGTTGTGCAGCGACACCGATTTGCCCACGCCGCTGCGACCCAGAATCGCCAGCGTCTCGCCGGGGAAAACCTCGAAACTGACATGATCGAGCACCACGTGCGAGCCGAAAGCTTTGCTCACGTCTTTGAACTCGATGTACGGGACGCGTGGATGGCCGTTGCCGCTGCTCATTGTGCGTTGATCCCCAGTCGCTGCTGGATTCGATGCCAGTCTTCGGGTGTGTTCACATTATCAAAGATATCGGGTGAGAAGCCCATTGCTTTCAATCGCGCCTCTTCGACAATCTCGATCGGCACCAGCGAGAATAGCGGATCGATCTTGTTTCGGCCCTCCCGCAAAGCGTCCTCTGCAACCGCCGCAAATTCCCTCCGATACACTGCACACAACGTTTGCAGATGTCCGCCCGCGCGCGGCGCCACCACTTGCGCCATGCTCTGCTTGAATTCTTTGAACAAGTACTTCAGCAGTAAGCCCGAGACGGCTGGAATATCGACAGATAGAATCAGGTTCGCCGTGCTGGCCGATTCTGACGTGAGCGCTGCATGGATTCCCGCCAGGGGTCCTTGTCCGGTGAATTTGTCTTCCACCACCCATCCGTACGGGCGCAGGCGCTCCCGGTCTCCCACCAGCACCACCGTTTCGCAGACTTCTTTCGCGGTGAGAATCGCCTGCTCAAGCAGGGTCAGCTTGCCGAGCCGCAGGAACGCTTTGTCGGTTCCCATGCGCGAACTGCGGCCGCCGGCGAGGATGAAGGCTGTTGTGTCGGGTAGCAACGGCGGAATGATAAACGATCGGCAGCGAATCAGAGTATTTCGTAATGCCGGCCCAGCTTCACACCAGGAAAGTGAAGTGCGGCGCCAGCCGGGCCAGTTTCAGCACACGATACACATCCACGTGTACTCCACGCAGCACCAGCTTCACCGATTTCCTTTTCGCTCGCTCGGCCAGCTTCCCCAGCGCTTTCAGGCCGGCGGGATCGACCCGCAAAACCGCCGTGAAATCCAGCACCAGCTCGCCTTCCGCACCAGCCAGTTTCTCGCTGGCCGCATTCAGGCCGTCCAGCACATTGTTTTCGTCGATCCTGATCCACTCCGCAATCGTTGCCACTGTCTTCTCCCTTAAGCGGTCTGCTGGTGCGTCTTTTCGGATGCTTTCGCCGGACCGCGCCCCGCGTAAGCGCTGCGGAACAGTTCCGCCAACTCCTTCATCAACGGCATTCGCGGATTCGATCGCCACGACGGATCGTCAAACGCCCGCTCCACCAGCGTCGGCAGAGCCCGTTCAAAGTCCTCTGGCGTGATGCCGAGCTCTGCAATCGACCGCGGCACGCCCACCCGGTCAAGCAACTGCTCCGTCGCCCCGATTAGCTTCCGAACCTTCTCTTCCACCGTCTGTCCGCCCAGCCCCAGCAAGTCCGCCATCATCGCGTACTTCTTGTGCGCCACATACGCCCTTTGGTTCGGCGACGGCATGAACTTGGTCGGCACCGACGCGTTATAGGCCATCACGTGCGGCAGCATCAGCGCGTTCGCCCGTCCGTGCGCAACTCCGAAGTGCGCGCCAAACGAGTGCGCCAGTGCATGGCACACGCCCACCGACGCATTCGAAAATGCGATTGCCGCAATACAGGCAGCGTTATGCATCATGCTGCGCGCTTCTTCGTCTTTCGGGTTCTCGACCGCAATCGGCAGATACCGGAACACCAGTCGCACCGCCTGCATCGCATTGGAATCGGTGTACGGCGATGCGAAGATCGACACTCCTGCCTCTAACGCGTGCGTCAGGCAGTCCACGCCCGTATCCACCGTCAATCCCTTCGGCATCGACATCACGAATTGCGGATCCACGATCGCCACATCCGGCGTCAGCGAATAATCGGCCAGCGTGACTTTACGTCCGTTTTCTTTGTCCGATAAAACGGCGAACGGCGTCACTTCGCTGCCGGTGCCGCTGGTCGTCGAGATCGCGATCAGCCGCGCATGGTTCACCTTCTCCGTCGGATACTGCACCACACGCTTGCGCAAGTCGAGGAACGGCGCCGCCAACTCTTCCAGATCGGCCTGCGGCGACTCGTACTTCAATTTCATGATCTTCGCCGCGTCGATTACCGATCCGCCACCCAGCGCAATGATCTGGTCGGCTTTATACGAGTTGAGCGCCTCCACGCCCTGCATCACCACCGTCGCGCACGGCTCCGCGTCGGGAATTCGCTGGATACGCACCAGCGTCTCCGGAGGGATATATCGCCGCACCATATCGACGTGGCCCATCTGCTCCAGCATTGGGTTAGTAACGATCAGCGTCGAACGCGACGGGAACTGGCGAAGGTTCTCCACGGCGTTCATATTGAAGTAGATCTGGTTGGGAACGCGGAACCACATATGCGCTTGTGTCCTGCGCGCGACGCGCTTGATATTCAGGTAGTGATAGACGTTAACGTTGTCGGTCGTCGAGTTGCCGCCGCCGGTGCCGCATCCGAACGAAAACGTCGGCACCATGTCGTTGTACACGCCTCCCAGCGCCCCAATCGATCCCGGCGAATTCACGATGATGCGCCCGGCGTTAATGACCTCGCTGAACTTCCGTATCACGCCATCGTTATTCGAGAACACCACCGCCGTATGGCCCAGCCCGCCGGCATGATTTACGTCCATGCAGACTTTCAGGGCTTCCTCGGTCGATTTCGCGCGATACACCGCCAGCACCGGAAACAGTTTCTCCGCCGACAGGGGATAATCGCGTCCCACGCCGCCGATCGGCGCGATCAGCAGCTTCGTCTTCGGCTTCACCTGCAGGCCAATAAAACGCGCGATGTTCGTGGCCTTCTGCCCCACCGCCATCGGCTGCATGAACCCCGTATTCGGATCGATTACCGTACTCGCCAGCAGCGCAGCTTCGTTCTCATTGCAGATATGCGCGCCCAGTTCAGCAAACTTTTCGAGCACTTTCGCATAGATCTCGTCATCGATCACCACCGTCTGTTCCGACGCGCAAATGGTTCCGTTGTCGAACGTCTTCGAGGTAATGATGTCCACCACCGCCATGTCGAGATCGGCGGATTTCTCGAGATAAACAGGCGTGTTCCCCGGCCCCACGCCGAGCGCGGGTTTTCCGCTGCTGTACGCCGCTTTCACCACGCCCGGTCCGCCGGTTGCGTCGATCAGGCCAATATCGGGGTGGTGCATCAGGAAGGCGTTATCTTCGAGCGTGTGCGATTCCAGGCAGGTGAAGACACCTTCCGGGGCGCCATGTTTCACCGCCGTCTCGTACATGATCTTCACTGCTTCCGCACAACAGCGCCACGCTTTCGGATGCGGGCTGAAGAGCGCCGCATTCCGCGTCTTGATCGCCATGATGCACTTGAAGAGAACGGTGGATGTCGGATTGGTAACCGGTGTCATCGACAGGATCACGCCGATCGGTTCGGCCACCTCCACCAGTCCGCGTTCAGGGAATTCGCGAATCACGCCGACCGTTCGTTTATCTTTCACGTAGTTGTAAACGAACTCGGTGGCCACCATATTCTTGATGGTCTTGTCCTCCACCACGCCAAGCTTGGTTTCTTCCACCGCCATGCGCGCTAGCTGCTGTGCCTGCGCCATGCCCGCCAGCACCATCGGCTTTACAATCCGGTCTACTTCATCCTGCGTGTATTGCGAGAATGCAGCGGCCGCAAGTCTCGCCTGTTCCACGAGTCCATCGAGGTATTCGATTCTTTCGGAGCTGAGACTGGAGGGAAGATGGCTCATATGCTGCTCCTGAAAGCGCGCATTCGTCGCCGTGGTTCTGTTGTTAGCTTAGTCGTTCACGAACGGAATACTGTGACCAGCCTCACCTTGGCAGGTGACCGATTGGCCGCGTCGGAATACAACAGGCTACTGAGCAGATGTCGCGGCCGATTCCTTCGGCTGCCAGGGTTGCTGGCAGGCTTCGCAGACTATTGAACTGGCGTTGTTCAGGTAATTGCAGTTGGCGCAGTTCCAGCGGCCATCCGGTTTCGGCTTCCCGATGCCGACCACGAAACGCAAATAGCCCGCCACCAGACCGATCCAAACCCACCCGGCGACCATCAGTGCCAGCCGCGCGTCCCCCGGTGGTGCCACTGTCGAGCCGCCATAAACGATCGAGACGTACCCGACAACCGCCACGCATCCCGCGACGAACGGCGATTTACCCCGTCCTCGCGCCAGCGACGCGACAGCTGTAACTGCGATCACCAGGGCAATGATTTCAAACATCGAACTCCACCGTTACATCCATTTCTTCGCCTTGAATCGGGTATAGTGTTCCCGCGATGATGAACGCAACCCTTCGGTGCCTCGTCTTTTTACTCTTCTTTACTGCTGTTGCGCAACCGCAGAAAACCGGACTCGACCGCCTACCCGTCGTCGGTGATCAGCCCGTCGTCGCGCCACCTGTGGCGACCGACATTTCACCTTCGCTGAAGCCCGCCGAAGTGAAGAAAGTCATCACCAAAGTCGCCGACTGGCAACTGAACAGACTGCAGGGTCAGTACACCACCGACTGGACCATGGCTGCGCTCTACACCGGATTCATGGCGGCCACCGACGCTACCGGCGACCAGAAATATCGTGCCGCAATGAAAGACATGGGGCGCAAGCTCGACTGGAAGCTCGGCCCGCGCTTCAATCATGCCGACGACGTCGCCGTCGGCCAGACCTACCTCGAGCTTTACCTTCAGGATCACTGGCCCATCATGATCGTCGATGTGCAGGAGCAGCTCATGCGCGCCATGCGCATGGAAAGCGATCCGGCTAAGCCCGTCTGGTGGTGGTGCGATGCGCTGTTCATGGCGCCTCCAGCGTGGGCGCGTATGTACAAAGCCAGCGGCGATATCGACTATCTCGATCACATGAATCGCGAGTGGTGGATTACCTCCGATAAGCTCTACGATCCCGAAGAGCACCTCTACTCGCGCGATGCGTCTTATCTCGACAAGCACGAAGCCAACGGCAAAAAAGTCTTCTGGTCGCGCGGCAACGGCTGGGTGATGGGCGGACTGGTACGCGTTCTGGAATTCATGCCGAAGAATTATCCGGCGCGCGCAAAGTATGAAACGCAGTTCAAGGAAATGGCGGCGAAGGTCGCCAACCTGCAAGGTGATGACGGCCTGTGGCGTCCGGGACTGCTGGATGAAAGCGCCTATCCGCTGCCGGAAGTCTCCGGCTCATCTTTTTTCACGTATGCGTTAGCGTGGGGAATCAACCAGAAGTTGCTCGATCGCAAAACCTACCAGCCGGTTGTCGAGAAAGCGTGGCGCGGATTGGTGAGCCACGTTTATCAGGACGGACGTCTCGGCTGCATTCAGCCGATCGGCGCTGCGCCCGATTCATACAAGCCCACCGCGAGTTACACGTTCGGAGTCGGTGCGTTCCTGCTGGCGGGATCGGAAGTGGCGAAACTCGGTCGATAGCTCTACATTAGCGGTCAGATTGGGATGGGTACTTTGGAACGAGGCTCGGTGCAGGCTTTGGTTGGTGTAGGCGTCAAAATCAATTTCTCGCAATTGGGACGAGCGCTCACAGAGACTGGGCAATACCTTGAAGATCTCGGTTCCCTGATTCTCTCAAAGATCCAAGAGAAGGTTGCTGACATTGACGTTCCAGGAGGAACATCGAGCATAATCCAGAAATGAACTTCATTAAGAATAAAACCCTATTATTGGCGTTCAGCCTCATCAGCATACTGATTGTAGGGGTGGTCCTCAAGATACGACTGGAAAAGCAGGAAGCCCTGAGTGACTTCCATCGGTACTCTGATTCACTTTTGCGAGAGGACTTTTTGAGCGCTTATCAGATGACAACGACCGAATTCAAGAATGCAACTTCTTACCAGGCATTCAGTGATGGTCAGAGACAACTAATTGAAGAGTTCGGGAGACTAAGGGCGACGCACCTAGACGGTTACTCTGTTCAGACTGAAGAGTCCGTTAAGAACTGGTCTGCGATCCTTACGGTTACATTAGTCTTTGACAAAGGTAACTGCCGCTTTGTTTTCGAAATGCATAAACAAGATGGCACCTGGAAAATGTTCGGACTGCGACGCCTTCCACCGATGGCTTGAGAATCTTATATGCGACCAGGAACTCAGTTCGAGTTGGATAACTCGGGTTGATTCGCTGCCGCATTTCGGTGGTCGTTGAATACTCCTTGTAGGAAGACAAGCAACGAGTAGAATCAAAGTCGATTCTCTTCTTCGTGAGTGACCTGAAGTCGGTCCTACGCAGGTAGTTGCCAAAGTTACAGTATGGAGATTCAGCCCTTCCTGAACCTCCCATGACTACGAATTTTCAATCGACAAGCTCGGGCTGGTGGCCCAGGTTCGGTTCAGTCGGCTGGACCCAACCTGAGAATTTTAGAAACCGGCGGGTGACCAAGACCAAACGCTGGCGTTAGGTGAATTGACCTGTTTCGAGGCCCATATCACTTGCCGCGTGATTGCCATCTTCCAAGTACTGAAACAAGAACTCCGCTTGAGCCGCCAGAATGATTAGCTGCGGATTGCTCGTTCGGCTAAGAAGGATTGCACGAATCGATGCTGCCGTCGCTTTCTCGCAATGCCTTCAACCGATCCGGAACCTTTCTCTGGAGATAGTCGAGTGCCGCTCGTCTTTGTATCTCCAACTGTGAAGCTCGGTCGATAACAAGCTACGAGTGAATTGACGCGGTCTGCGCCAGCGGCTGGTTTCGCGCCAGAAGTTCGCGAATGTCGTTTTCATCGACAGGGCGCGAGAACAGATATCCTTGAGCAAGGTCGCAACCCACCGCCCGCAGATAAGCGGCCTGCGCCTCGGTCTCCACGCCTTCCGCTACCACTTTCAGGCCGAACGTCCGCGCCAGCATCACCATCACCCGAACCACTTCGCGGTTGCTTTCGTTGGTCTCGAGGTCGCACACGAATTTGCGGTCGATCTTCAGTGTATCGACGGGAAGCTGTTGCAGGCGCGAAAGGGAAGAGTATCCGGTGCCGAAGTCGTCAATGCTCAACCGCAGTCCGAGTTTCTTCAGGTCATAGAGCACGCTGTGCTCGGTGTCGCCGCTGCTCATCGCCACGGTCTCGACGATTTCCAGTTCCAGCGTCGCCGGATTGATCCCTGTTTCCCGCAGCACGTTGGCGAGCTCTCGTGTGAGGTTCGGTTGGGCGAATTGCCGCTGCGTGACGTTCACGCTCATCGTAAACGGAGCCGGCGGCGTGAACTTCGATTGCCACAGTCGCAGGTTGCAGCAGGCCTCACGCATGAGCTGTCGATTGATGATCTCCATCAGCCCAGCCTGGTCGGCGACATCGATGAACGTTGCCGGCATCACGGTGCCGTCCGGTTTCTGCCAGCGCGATAAAGCTTCGAAGCCAGTGACCATGCCGGTCTGCAACGAACAAACCGGTTGATAAAACACGCGGAATTCGTTCCGCTCGATACCTTTTCTCAGCTCGCTCTCCAGTTGCAGCCGCTCCACGGCGCTCGAGTGCATCGCGGTATCGAAAACTTCGCTGCGCGCCTTGCCCGCACGTTTCGCGCGGTGCATGGCGATCTCGGCATTGCGAAGCACATCGGAAGGCTGGGTATCGGCCGACGCGTCAAGCGCGATGCCGATACTGGCCGTAACCACCACGTCTTGACCGCTGACGGTCATCTTGAACGCGAGGTTTTTCTGGATGCGTTCGCAGACGCGCAACGCGTCGCTGGGATCGCGAATGTCGTCGAGCAGAACCGCGAACTCATCACCCGGCAACTTGGCGAGGACGTCTTCGCTCGAGGTTGAATCGCGCTGCTCGTCCATCGTGTCCGGAACCGTTTCCAGTCCACGCAACGAAACCGCCAGCCGCCGCGCGATCTGCACCAGGAACTCGTCTCCGGCGACCGGGCCAAGGCTGTCGTTGATCACTTTGAATTCGTCGATATCGATGAACAAAAGCGCGAAGCGGTAGCCTTCATGCCGGCGCGAGCGGCTCAACACGCGCTGCAGCTTGCGCAGCAGGTAAGTGCGGTTCGGCAGCCCGGTCAGCGCGTCGTGCAGCGCGTTGTACTCGATCTTTTCCTGCGCGCGCTTTTGTTCGGTGATGTCGCGGTTGACGATCACCAGTCGATCCACGTCGCCCTTCGAGTTGCGAACAACGCTGGTGCTCGAGTCCAGGATCCGCCATGAACCGTTCTGGTGGCTCATGCGATATTCCAGTCGTTGCCCCTGTCCGGTGAGCCGCGCAACGGTCGCTGCGTCGAGTACGCGCCCGCGATCCTCCGGATGAACCAGGTCCATCAGCGACATGCGGCTCAGCTCGGCCAGCGAATAGCCAAGCACTTTCTCGCACGCCGGACTGTCGTAAAGCGAACGGCCGTCGTTATCGACCACGGTGATCATGTCGGCGGCGTTTTCGCTGATCAGCCGGAAGAGGTGGTTCTGCTCGGCAAGCAACTGGCGGATGCGATAGAGCTGCAGGTGCTGGTAGATGCTGTAAATATCGAACAGCAACACCAGCGCGGCCAGTCCGCGAATCCAGTCGCGAAGCGTGGTCCAGTAAACGCTGCCCGCGGTATCGCGAATACCCATGACCGCGAACGATCCCAGGCCCGCGGTGAGCGCCACGGTGACGAGCACGACATAAACCCAGAGCCACCAGTCGCGGCCTTCGATCTGGTGAATTCGTGCCGCGAGCGAAAGGTAGCGGTCACGATGGGAGTCGCCGTTTTTGGTCATAGCCCGCACGAAACTTGGATAAATGAATTCTAGTCAAGATTCGGCTGCTTAGGAACTGCAAGCCGGCGCAATTTGTGCGGGGAGTAAGTCTTTCGTCACTAGAGCGAATCACCGAGGGCGCCTGCGAGACGCTCGTCCGCGTCGCGCTTGGAACAGGGCCGTCCGCGGGTGTATTCTTTCCGGCAACGTGGGGATTCACTTGCGCGGCTTCACCTGAACTCGTCTCTCCTAAACGCCCGGCGGCCGTTTCCAATCCCATTTCAATCGAGCCAGACGACTAAGCCATCGTTCGAGGTGAAGCTATGAATCGACGCTACTTTTTGCAATCGACCGGCATTGCGTGTGCCGGACTCGCACTTTCTCGGGCCCTTCCAGTTTTTGCCGACACACCAGCGCCCGCCACCTGGCGAAACTATGAAGTCACCACGCGCGTGGAACTGTTGAAACCGAATGGCGTGACGCACATCTGGCTTCCGGCGGCGCTCGTTCGCAATACGCCGTTCCAGAAGACTCAGTCGAACCATTTCACCGCCGAAGGCGGAACCGCCAAACTCACAGAGAACAAGCAGGACGCTCTCGGAATCGTCACCGCGACGTATCCGGAAGGCGCGAAGCCGGTGCTGTCGATGACCAGCCGCGTGTCGCTCAAGAACTACGCCATCGATTTATCGAAGCCCGAGCGGACGCATGTATCTCGGGAGGAACTCGATTATTTCCTGCAGCCCAGCAAATTCGTGCCGACCGACGGAATCGTGAAAGAGACGGCGCTGAAAGCGGTCGGCGGCGCAACCACCGATATCGACAAAGCGCACGCCATCTACGAATGGATCGTGGAGAACACTTATCGCAATCCGAAGACGCGCGGCTGCGGACGCGGCGACATTCGGTTCATGCTCGAATCGGGCGATTTGGGCGGCAAATGCGCCGATTTGAACGCGCTCTACGTTGGCATGGCTCGCTCGGTCGGCTTACCAACGCGTCACGTCTATGGCCTGCGCATCGCGAAGTCGGAGCTGGGATACAAGAGCCTCGGCGTCAACACCGCCAACGCGACGCACGGACAGCACTGCCGAGCCGAGGTCTATCTTAAGGATCACGGCTGGGTTCCGGTTGATCCGGCGGACGTACGCAAAGTCGTCCTGGAAGAACCAGGAAACCTGAAGCTGGGCGACGAAATGGTCTCGAAGGCGCGCACACGGCTGTTCGGATCGTGGGAGATGAACTGGATGGGCTACAACTATGCCCACGACGTGGCGCTGCCGGGATCGAGCCATGATCCGGTGATCTACTTCATGTACCCGCAGGCGGAGACGGCCGACGGGCGGGTGGACCCGTTCGATCCGGACAACTTCAAATACGAGATCACGGTAAAAGAGCTCAGCTAGCTCTGCCCCGCTCAGCCACGAGGTTGAGCGGGGAACGTTTACCTTGTGATTATCAGGCTGGAAGCTCTTCCTCGGACCGTTCAGCTGATTCGAGATACCCACCCCCCCCGGGGGTGGGTCCTTAAAATCAACAACTTAACCCTCGGATCGATTTGTAAAATCCTTTTTTTCAGCGAGATGCGTGGAAAATCCTGAGGGCCAAGGGGTTGGCTAATCTGGCGCTCTATCGTCCTTTTTCAACTCTTCGTTTTGTCGCACGGCGCTGTTTACTCTTTTGTTAGCCGATCTGCGCGAAGGAGAAATTCCACATCTGTCAAAAGAGGGCAGATATGGGGTAGCCAAGCGCCAATGGCGAACCCAGGTTAGCCAAAAGAGGGCGAACCTGGGCCACGGAACCACGGAACCAAAAGAACATGGGACCGGCATGCGGATTAAGCCGCGCCGGATTCGCCACTCACTGCGAAAAGGGAACTCGTTTGAAGTTTTCTTCCCTATTTCCAGACTAGCAAATTCGAGAGGGGATGCTGGTGATGCGAGGGCGCGCAAAATCGTCGTAACGCAGGGGTTACGGGCGCGAAAAATAAAGAGCTTGACAGGAAATTGTTGACGGAGAGGTCAGGAAGGGGGAGTTCCGAAATGGGAAAGAGGAGATTTGTAATTGGTAATTTGTAATTGGTAATTGAAAAGACGTGAACCGAGAACGGTGGAAGTTGAACTACCCCACTCAACCAAAAGAGGGTTGAAATGGGGCACCCCGGGGGTAGTGCGTCGCTCTTCAGTGCGACAGGCCGGCGTTCTGCTTGCCGGTGATGATTTCAATCGCGAGGCGGAAGAGGATGATGCGGTCCCGAGCTAAGATCGCGAGGAAACGAAAAGGCGCGGAGGGGAGTCCGCGCCGGATGAACAATCGTTGAAAGTCAGTACTTCACGATGGCGGAGAAGTTTTTCGGGTCGAGGGAGGCTCCGCCGACGAGGGCTCCGTCGATTTCCGATTCCGACATGAGCGAGGTGGCGTTGTCGGGCTTTACGCTGCCACCGTAGAGGATGCGCACTTTGTCGGCGAACTGCTTGCCGAAGGCGCTGGCGACTTCGCCGCGGATGGTGAGATGAGCGGCGGCGGCGATCTGCGGCGTGGCGGTTTTTCCGGTACCGATGGCCCATACGGGCTCGTAGGCGACGACAAGCTTGGCAGCGCGCTCGGCAGACATTCCGCGGAACGCGACTGAACACTGGCGGCGGAGAACGTCGTCGGTGATACCGGCTTCGCGTTCTTCGAGCACTTCACCAACACAGACAATGGGGGTAAGTGCGCTGTCGAGGGCGGCCTTGAGTCGCATGTTGACGGTGTCGTCGGTTTCGCCGAAGTACTGGCGGCGTTCGGAGTGCCCGATGATGACGTGGGTGCAGCCGGAGCCTGCGATCATGCCGGCGGAAATTTCTCCGGTGAAGGCGCCTTCACGCTCCCAATAGACGTTTTGCGCACCGATGGCGACGTTAGATCCGCCGGCGGAGTCGAGCGCGGCCTGCAGGTCGATGAACGGCGGGCAGACGACGATTTCGTCGCGGGTGTGGTCTTTGACCAGAGGGAGGAAGGCGGAGAAGAATTCCCGGGTTTGGGCGGGAGTTTTGTACATCTTCCAGTTGGCGGCGATGAGTTTCTTACGCATTTATGAGAGCCTTTCTGAAGATCTTTTCACGCGGAGGACGCGGATAAGACGGATTTGTACGGATTGTTGAAGAGATAAAAAACCTATCATTGAACTCTCGCGTTAGCGCCGAGGATTTTGTTGGCGGCGGTAACGTAGTGGCGATGGGTGCTGCTATCGAACAGGACGAAACGAACTTCGGCGATGTCCCATCGTGGTAGTTCTTCGATCACGGTACGTACAGCGACCGCTGCCGCTCGGTCTGACGGATAGCCGAACGCGCCGGTGGAGATCGAAGGGAAGGCGATCGAGGCCAGCTTCTCGGCGTCCGCAACACGCAGCGAATTACGGTAGCAATTGGCGAGAGTGGCTGCTTCGTCGCGGTCGCCTCCATACCAGACGGGTCCTACGGTATGAACGACGCGCTTCGCGAGCATGCGGCCCGCAGTGGTGATGACGGCTTCGCCTGCGGGAAGGTGGCTGATGCGGGACACGAGCGCTTTACATTCTTCCAGGATCGCGGGCCCCCCGGCGCGATGGATGGCGCCGTCGACACCTCCGCCGCCGAGGAGGGAAGAGTTGGCAGCATTGACGATGGCATCGCAGGATTCGTGCGTAATGTCGCCGACCAGAAAGACAAGGGCCGCGCCCTTGGCGAGCTTGAAAGTCACCGGTTCTGTAGCGTCTTGTGACGTCACGTCTGAAAAGAATTTACGACGGATCAGACGGATGCCGCGGATTTCAGGAATGCAGAATTAGAGAAAGAAATCCGTAAAAATCCGTTGAATCCGTCGTTCGTTCCTGCTCCTTGCACGGCGAGTCCGTGGCCCGGTTACGGTTACTTCTTGTCGGTCAGCGCCTCGACGCCGGGAAGCTTCTTGCCCTCGAGGAATTCGAGGGAAGCTCCGCCGCCGGTGGAGATGTGGGTAATGCGTTCGGCGACCCCGGCGTCTTTCACCGCGGCGACGCTGTCACCACCACCGACGATCGAGGTAGCACCGGCGTTGTCGGCGACAGCGCGTGCGATCTTGCGAGTGCCCGCGGCGAACGGCGGCATCTCGAAGACGCCCATCGGACCATTCCAGACGATGGTCTTGGCGCCGCTGATTTCCTCGGCGAACAGTTCGATGGATTTAGGTCCGATGTCGAGTCCCATCTGGTCCGACGGAATTGCCTGGCCTTCTCCGATGACGCGGGTGACCGCATCGGGCGCGACCTGCATGGCGACGACGTGATCGACCGGCAGTAGAAGCTTCACGTTGCGCTGTTTGGCCTCGGCGAGCAGCTCCTTGGCGAGATCGACTTTGTCGGCTTCGAGCAGCGATTTGCCGATCTCGTGGCCCTGCGCTTTCAGGAACGTGTAAGCCATGCCGCCGCCGATGATGAGCGCGTCAACCTTGGTCATCAGGTTCCGGATGACTTCGATCTTGTCGCTGACCTTGGCGCCGCCGAGGATGGCAACGAAGGGCTTGGCGGGATCGTGAAGCGCCTTGCCAAGGTATTCGAGCTCTTTTTCCATCAGCAGGCCGGCCGCCGATTTCTCGACAAACTTGGTAATGCCGGCGGTGGAAGCGTGAGCGCGGTGCGCGGAACCGAAAGCGTCGTTGACGTAGTAGTCGGCGAGCGCGGCGAGTCCGCGAGCGAAGGTCTCGTCGTTCTTTTCCTCTTCGGCGTGGAAGCGGAGGTTTTCGAGCAGCAGGGTCTGCCCGCGCTCGAGCTTGCCGGCCATCTCTTCTGCCTGGACGCCGACACAGTCGGTGCAGAAGCCGACGTTCTCGCCGCGCGAGAGCTGCGAATCGAGCAGCATGCGCAGACGCTCAGCGACCGGGCGCAGACTCATCTTCGGATTGGGCTTGCCTTTCGGGCGCCCGAGATGCGAAGCGAGGATGAGGCGCGCGCCGTGGCGCAGCGCGTACTCGATGGTGGGCAGGGTTTCGCGGATGCGCGTGTCGTCGGTCACGCGCCCGTGCTCGTCGAGCGGAACGTTGAAGTCAACTCGCATGAACACGCGGTGATTGTTGAGAGGGAGATCGCGGATGGAGAGTTTATTCATGGCTTCAACCTTTGGCGCGGCAAGAGTGCTCATGGGAACCTCGTTCTAAGATCGTTTCACGCGGATGACGCGAATCGGCGCAGATCGTTCTTTTTGAAAAGATCGACTCAACCGGTTGTGAATACCCCACTCAACCGACTGGAGTTGAGTGGGGCACCCTGAAATCCTGAACAACCCCACTCAACCAAAGAAAGGTTGAATGGGGCACCCAATTACAGGCCCTTCTGGCCCAGGAAGTTAATGAGGTCGCGCACACGGCAGGAGTATCCCCACTCGTTGTCGTACCACGCGATCACTTTCACGCAGTTGCCGCCGACGACCAGGGTCATCGGAGCGTCCACGATCGAGGAGAATGAGTTGCCCTTGAAGTCAGACGAGACCAGTTCCTGCGTCTCGTACCCGAGATAGTGGGAGAGCGGTCCGCTCTGCGAGGCCTTCTGCAACGCGGCGTTGACTTCCTCGACAGTTGTACCTTTCTCGACCCAGACGACGAGGTCGACGACCGAAACGTTCGGCGTGGGAACGCGCATGGCGAAACCGTGCAGTTTGCCCTTCAGTTCCGGAATCACCAGCGAAATCGCCTTGGCGGCGCCGGTCGTGGTCGGGATCATCGACAAAGCAGCGGCACGGGCGCGGCGCAGGTCCTTGTGCGGGAAGTCGAGGATGACCTGATCGTTGGTGTAGCTGTGGATGGTGGTCATGGTGCCGGCGACAATCTTGAAGTTGTCGTTGACGACCTTGGCGACCGGAGCCAGGCAATTGGTGGTGCAGCTGGCGTTGGAGATGATGTTGTGCTTGGCGTGATCGTACTTGTCTTCATTCACGCCCATCACGATGGTGATGTCTTCGTTCTTCGCCGGGGCAGAGATGATGACTTTCTTCACCGGTCCGCGAAGATGCTTGCGGGCATCGTCGGCGTTGGTGAAGCGACCGGTCGATTCGACCACAACCTGGGCGCCGACAGATTCCCAATCGATCTTGGCAGGATCTTTTTCGGCGAACACCTTGATCTTCTTGCCATCGACTTCGATGGAATCGCCGGAGGCGCTGACCTTGTTCGGAAGATTTCCGAGGACGGAATCGTACTTAAGAAGATGTGCGAGAGTTTTGGCGTCGGTAAGATCGTTGACCGCCACGAATTCAAGATTCTTGTCGTTGAGAGCGGTACGCAGGATGTTGCGTCCAATGCGTCCGAACCCGTTGATACCTACTTTAATTGCCATTTCGCCTCCGAGAATAAGTGCGCCAGCACAGCAGATTCAATTGCGCCACTCAAACTAGAAATCGTAACAGACCCGCTTGCGGGCGGGAAAGTGAAAGACAACATCCACAGGTGACGGCTATCACCAATTTGAACGAACGTTCACAAATGGGAATAGTGATCTCACCGAAAATTGCAAGCCGTGCTGTAACGAGCTTAATGAGCCGAGTAGATTAACTGGCCGCTCCGGATCACAGAATGGACTCTGGAAAATGCAGTGATATCGTTCGCTGGATCTCCATCGAGCAGGACCAGGTCCGCATCCATTCCGATGGCGACAGTTCCGCTCCGTTTTGAATAGCCGAATCGCGTGGCAGGATTGGTGGTCAGAGACGCGAGAATTTGCTGAAAGCTCATTCCGGCGCGGCTCATCCAGGTAAACTCCTCTGAGGTGTCCCAGTGGTCGGTATACCCTACATCGGTACCGAACAGCACCTGCCCTCCTGCTTTGGAAAAGACTCGCAGCTGCTCTGAGGCGCGAGTCATTGCTTCCTGGATCTGGCTCGCAGGCCAGTTGCCCCTCGTGCCTTCGAAATCCCACAATGTCAGTGTAGGAGTGAGCGCGACATGTTGTCGCTTCATTCTCTCGGCTAATGCAGTGCTCCACAAGCCGTCTTCCGGAGTAGTATGCGCCAGGATATCGACGCCACTGTTGAGGGCCACTTCAATTCCCTGGTCGTTCGCGACATGTGCGAACACAGGCTTGCCGGCGCGATGGGCGTCTCGAACAATCGCGTCTGCGAGATTTTGCGACATGGTCAGGCTGCCGCGATCTTCCACCGAATTCGCGAAAATCTTGATCCCGTCGGCCCCTTCTTGAATTTGTTGCTGAACCCGCGTTGCCGCTTGTTCGGTCGATTCCACCTCAGGCATCGCGATGTGATTCGCTTCCAGAAATGCCTTTACATAAATTGGAGTTTTGATCCAAAACGGTTCGCCGACGGTAAGAATCCGTGGTCCTTTTACTTCACCCGTTTCTATGCGGTGACGGATCAGGATCGTATTTCGCTCGACCGAGGCAATATCGAAAACCGTCGTAAAGCCCCACCGAGTGAACATCAGCTCCAGTTGCGAAGTGATCTGTGCCGCGGATGTTTTCTCCGCGTGGAGAAGCCCAGGGGTAAGGATATGTACGTGGCTGTTCCAGAAACCAGCCGTGGCGACCAGTCCCTTGCAGTCAATGACAGTAGAGTGACGAGGTATCTCGATCTTTGCGGATGGTCCCAGGCGAACAATCCTGCCGGCGTGGATGACAATCGTTCCATCTTCGATGGCCGGCGCGGTTGGGGAGGTATAGATTTTGGCGTGAACGAGGCTGAGTTCGGAACCAAATCCCAGTGAACAGCACAACACTGTCCAGCTCAAAACCGTGATTAGCTTTCTCCAAAATTGCATGCCAGGAAATATACGACCCGCGGCTTAGTACAGTTCCTTAAATCTAAAGCACGCGCGCGAGACGTTCTCATGAGCAATTTAAGTTCACCTGCGTTGCCGTGATCTCGGGGAATGTGTTACAAGCGACAGGATGCAGATGAAGCGTAGAAGAAGAAGAAAGCCGAGGACCGGTCCGGTGCAGCCGGAACAGGCGCCGTTACAGCCGGCGTATCCGGATATGCCGGAGAGTGCCGCGTCAGAACCGGACGAAGGCGGCGACGAAGCGGAGCAGCAGCCGGAAGCGGCCGAGCACGAATCGGCAAATGCCGCGGGATCGCAACAGCAGCGACGCGGTAAACGGCGTCGTCGAGGCGGAGCCGGGAGGAAGCGTACCGGATCAAAAGCGCCGAAGCCAGCCGAGACCTCCGCTGCGCCAACGGAAGCAAAGCCGGAAGCGACTGCCGAACCCCTGGAGACATCGCCGAAACCTGTGGTGCAGGCCCCGCCGCACGCAACTTCGAAGCAGCAGCCGCGCGGAACCGTGGTGCTGACTATCGGATTACCTGGATCGGGAAAGACGAGCTGGTTCCGGCGGCGCGCGATCACGCCGCTCTCGAGCGATCTATTAAGGATGATGCTCTTCGACGACATCGCCGAGCAGCGCTACCAGGATCTGGTGTTCTCCACGCTCCGATATTTGCTGCGTGCACGAATGATTGCCCGCATGCCGTGGAACTATGTCGACGCGACCAACCTGTCGCCGCGCGAGCGCCGAGGCTGGATCAAGATGGCGCAGGAGTTTGGTTACGAAGTCCACGCCGTGTTCTTTGACGTACCCGTGGAAGTTTGCACCGAACGCAATGCGCGCCGTGGACGAATGGTTCCCGACGACGTGATGCAACGCATGGCGGGGAAGCTGCGTCCGCCGACGTTCGAGGAAGGCTTTTCGAAGATCACCGTTGTGCGGGTGAAAAAAGCGAAAAGCAGCGAGCCCGATGCGCCGGTCGACAATGTGGTGGACGACGTGGAAGAGCCGACCGGCCCGGGAACGCCGGACGAGAATTACTGATCCGAAGCCAGTAACCAGTAGCCAGTTATCAGTTGGGCGACCTGAGCGGTCGCCTTTCTTCGCTTAGTTTGTGTTTGTCATCACGAGCGGAGTTTTATCCGCGAGGCACCTGTTTTCCGGAGCGAAAGTCACTACTTCAAGTGCTTCAACATTTCCTTGAACACCGCCGTGCCCGAGGCGCGCATCAGCTCGTACATCATCATTTCTGTCGATGAGATGACGGCGCCGGCGGATTCCATGCGGCGAAGGCCGATCTTCCAATTCGATTTCGCGCGCGAGCCAACCGCATCGGACGCGACGTGGACGAGGTATCCGCGATTGAGCGCGCCGAGCGCGGTCTGCATTACGCAGATGTGAGCTTCCATTCCGCACAGCAGAAGGGTGTTGCGTTGCGCGGGAAGCGACTTGATCTCGCCGCAGAACTGGTCGCTTCCGAAGCAGGAGAATTCCAGCTTGTCGTAGATGGCAACGCCGTCGAGCAGGGAAGCTAGCTCAGGAACGATAGCCCCGAGGCCTTTTGCATATTGCGTTGTTACCAGGATGGGTAGATTAAGCAGCCGCGCCAGATGAATGAGCAATCGGGCGTTGCGGACAAGTTCTTCTTTATTGAAGATCGGCGGCAGGAGTTTTTCCTGGATGTCCACCACGGCGAGTGCACATTCTTCCGGCTGCAGCGGATGGCGGGCCGCGTTGGCGGTGTCTTCGAGGACTTCAACTTTGCCGAGTGTGGGCATGCGAAAAGTTTATCAGTCTCGCCGATGGCACGTTACGACAGTGAGTTGGTTTCAGCACGCCGGTTTGTTTGACCCGTATTCGGGGGCGGGTTATAGTGAAAAGGATTGCTGCCCCCTCGTTCAATGGTAGGACAGCTGACTCTGGATCAGCATATCGGGGTTCGAATCCCTGGGGGGCAGCCAAAGTTTTCAACTCCTGATTGAAGCGCTCTCTCGTAACCTTAATCGTTGCATCACTGCTCGGATGTGGGGCATGTCGAAGCGGCGATATTCGAGGTTCATCGAAGCCATCTCCCGACAGCAAGACTTACCTCGTGGTCGCTGATGATAACGGCGGGACCTGTCCGTTGAACCTGGACGGGAAGCCGTGGTCGCACGCGAAAGGGCAGGCAGGGCGCGTCGATCCAGGCAGGCACATCCTTTCATCCTGCGGTTCTGATATCAGTTTCAACGTGCCCGAGGGTTCTGTTTACACTTTCGACTATTGGGGACCATGACCCTCTAAGTATGAACAGTGAAATGCCGCGGTTGGAAGAACGCGAAGACGAAATAGCGCCATGAGAAGAGAAAGACTGACTTTGGCATCATTCACAGCGGAGCTAAGTGAGCACGGATCGTAATCAGAACAGAACAAGGCTATGCTGGCGAGGAGGAATGCGAAGAGTGCTGCCCAACGCATCGCCACATTGTAGTCTCGAATTCTCGACTTACGGAGCTGATGCCGTAAGCGCAGGATTGCGACAAAACGTGTCAACCGGCGACAGGTGATCCTTCGCCAAATCTGCAGGCAATTCCGATCTGGTCGGCTCTCTGTCTCGCATCTCCTCTGACATCTCCATCAGATCAGAAGACATCAATCCCCCAGCTTTCCGTAAAACTTGCGATACGGGCCTTTGGGCTCTCGCACGGGGATTTACAACGCTTCTGTGGCCTCCGTTTACCAGCAACCCTCGGAAGGCGCGTTGGAAGCGCACAAATGGAAAACGTAACTGCGGTTAGATCGTCCAGGGAAGGAGAACGCAGATGAAGCCAATCACAAGACGCATGGGAGTGCTGTTGATGCTCTCGATAGGGGCCATGTACCTTGCTCTTACAACGGCAGCCAGCGCGCAGGTACAAACGACGCAATCGACCACAACGGGAGAGTCGAGCCAGCAGGTGACTGTCGATCGTGCCGAGGTGCTGCATGTCTCCGGCAACGACCTCGTCGTCAAGATGCAGGATGGAAAGATCGAGCATTTCAGCAACGTGCCCGATAGTACCAAGATCAGCGTGAACGGCAAGGAACTGACCGTTCACGATCTGAAGCCTGGCATGACTCTGGAACGCACGATCACGACAACGACTACTCCGGAGGTTATTACCACCACGCAGAAGGTCACGGGCACGGTGTTTCATGTGTCGCCGCCCAACTCGGTCATTCTGAGGCTGGATAACGGGAAGAACGAACAGTTCCAAATCCCGGAAGGCCAGCGGTTCATGGTGAACGGGCAAGAAACCGACGCCTGGGGTTTGAGAAAAGGGATGACGATTTCTGCCACCAGGGTCGTCGAGAAACCGACGACGTCCATTGAACGCGAACGCCAGATCACGGGTTCGATGCCGCCTCCACCCGCTGCGCCCCCGGCCGATATGCCGATCCTGGTGGTAGTGATGCGGCCAGTACCGTCTCCGGCGCAGTCGGCAGCTGCTGCTGAGCCCGCCGCTCCCGCTCCGCAAACTACCGCGAAAGCATTGCCTCAGACGGGAAGTGAACTCCCCTTACTGGCGCTGCTCGGAGGCCTGTCACTTGCCGGATCGGCCTGCCTGCTTCTGCGGAGAAACGGCTGAGTCGCTCGTTCGATTCTTGACCGGCGAACCGAGCGGCATCGATTACGCCGACAAGGCGCCGGTTGAACTTCAGTTTACCTAAACTCAATGATCCCCAGACTTCTGCTCCGGCAGAGGTCTGGGGAGTACTTTTTTCACTTCCGCCTGCCGATCCCGCCTGTTTGCCTCGTTCCACATTCCACGTCAGTGTTTCGTTTTGAAGCAACACGGCAGAGCTGCTGCTCATCTAGGCTGATCGTGGTTTTCTCTTTGGGTGATTCGGGGGCTTGTTGATGTTGCGTGGTGTTCTTCCTGTCCTGAAATTATTTCTGGTTGCTTATCTTCTACTGACAATTGCTGGTTGCGGATCGGGGCTTAGCCGGAATACTGGTGGAGGCGACGGGGGCGGTGGTGGATCAACCCCGGTGAGCGTGACCATTTCCCCAACAACAGCTACGGTTACCTCGGGCGGAACCCAGCAGTTCCAGGCGACGGTGACCGGATCGAGCAACACCGCCGTGCAGTGGCAGGTCAACCAGACCAATGGCGGCAGTGCGCAGGCCGGAACGATCTCCTCGACCGGACTGTACACTGCACCCTCGACGACCACTTCCATGATGGTTACGGTGACTGCGGTCGCTATGGCGGACACAACCAAGTCAGCCAGTGCGACGACCACGGTGAACCCGGCTTCGCAGAGCGGAATTTCGATCTCGATTTCGGGTACAGCATCAACCATGGCGGTGGGGACGAATCAGCAATTCACGGCTACCGTCACGGGAACCACCAACACGACGGTCGATTGGTCGGTGGATGGTGTCCCCGGCGGCAACTCTTCGGTCGGCAGCATCAGCGGTGGTGGCACGTACACCGCTCCCGCTACCGCGGGCACTCACACAATCACGGCGACGAGCGAGGCCGATCATACTCAATCGGCGAGCGCATCCGTGGCAGTTATCAGCCTGTCCGTTTCGCCCGCAACCGCGACTGTGGCGGATTCCGGCACCCAGCAATTCACGGCGACGGTGCAGGGAACCACGAACGCCAACGTTACATGGTCGGTGGACAGCGTAGCGGGCGGTAACGCGATGGTTGGCACCATCACCATGGCGGGCCTCTATACCGCTCCCGCGACCGACAGCACACACACCATCACGGCCACCAGCGCGGCGCTCACCAGCTACAGCGCTAGCGCCACGGTTACAGTTGGCAACGGCGGAGCCGGGACTATCAGCGCCGTGCACCACATCATTTTCATGTCGCAGGAAAACCGCAGCTTCGATACTTACTTCGGCAAACTGAACGAGTATCGAGCCAAGCAGGGAGTGAGCGGCACCGTTGACGGCTTGCCTGACGATTGCAGCAGCAGCAATTCCGACTGGACCGTTCCGTGCAGCGCGATGAATAAGTCGCCAGACGCAAATGGCGTGCCAACGACTCCAATCTATGCGTTCCGTCTGAAGAGCACATGCATTGAAAACACCAGTGCCGACTGGATCGCCAGTCACTGGGCCTTCAACGCCGAGGCGCCGAGCTCGGATACGCCGCTGATGGACGGCTTCGTCATCGGCGCAGCCAGCGCGGCGCTCTCGACAGGCAGCAACGATACCAAGGGCATCCGCGCCATGGGCTTCTATACTGGCGACGATCTGCCGTACCCCTACTGGTTGGCGACGCAGTTCGGCACTTCGGACCGTATGTTTTCGCCGGCGCCAACCAAGACCGAACCCAATCGTTACTTCATGGTCGGGGCGACTTCGGGCGGACACGCCTATCCGACGACCACTTCAATCAATGCAAAGACGATCTTCGACCTGCTCAGCCAGGCCGGAATCTCGTGGAAGATCTACTCGCAGAATGGCGACACCTCAGCCAACGCATTCTCGAGCTTTGCCGGTCGTTATTCGAGCAACATCGTGCCTCTGTCGCAGTTCATTGTCGACGCTCAAAACGGAACCCTTCCGGCGGTCTCATACATTGAGAAGCCGGACGCTGACGAACATCCGGGAATCGGCAGCAGCATCCAGTCGGGCGTGGCACAGGTTCGCAGCCTGATGAACGCCGTCATGTACGACCAGAATGGTGGTCCCGGACCATCGTGGAAGGATTCGGTCATCATCCTGACCTTCGATGAGGCCGGCGGACTGTACGATCATGTGCCGCCACCGACGAACGTGCCCAGCCCGGATGGGATCAAGCCGGTGGATTTGTGCACGAGTTCGAGCGATCCGGATTGTTCTCTGGCATCGAACACGCACTCGGCGCCGCCGTACGATCCAACCGGGGATTTCACTCGTTACGGATTCCGCGTGCCGCTGATGGTGATATCGCCGTTCAGCAAGCCGAATTACATCTCGCACACCTATACCGACTACACATCGTGGATGAAGTTCGTGGAAACTCGCTTCGGCCTGCCCAACCTGAACGCGCGCGATGCGGCAGCCAGCGATTTGACCGAGTACTTCGACTTCCAGAACGTGCCGTTGGCGACGCCGCCGCCGAATCCACCGACCGATCCGAATGGATCTTGCTACGACGGATTGCCGTGATCCACTAACCCTAGTTGAGAGCCCATGCCTTCGGGTGTGGGCTTTATTTTTGCTCGGATCGCAGGGCGAAGGCGACGATGGTTTGTCCGCGACGGCCAGCTGTTTCCATCTGCTGGTTCAATTCGCCTTCGAGGCCGTCGGGATCCGGAACCATCTCGCAGGCGGCGACTTGTTCCGGCGATGCGCCGTGAAAACAAAGTTCGCAGACGCTGAAAGCGTTCGGCCCGGACTCTTCAACGCGGACCGGCGGACCGAACTCGCGGCAGGTGATGGGACGATGAGCGTAGAGGTCGCAGGTTCCCGTCGCGGGATCGAGCGCAGGGCAGGGTTCGTCGTTGGCAAACTCGTCAAACGCAGCCTGTGCAGCTTCGTTGTCAGCGAGAACTCCAGTCACCGGATCGCCCGGGAATTCCGCGCGAAATCGGCTGGTGGATTCGTCAGCACGCAAACGTACGCGTCCCGCTCGGGCGGGATCAGTCCGCTCAAGTTCTGCGAGTCCCGCCTGAAGACGGGCTGCATCAAGCTGGCTGATAGGGAACGGCCCGATACAGCATTGAGTGCATCCGGGACGACAGACAAGCCAATGGCCGGAGCGCTGGACGGCGTCGGCAAGGGCAGCATCGATAATCTGGATTAGCTTGCGATCCGCTGCTGGAAGGGAAAACGGCACAAGAGCATGTTCGCATAAAAGAATCTGGATAGCTGGATATCTCAATAGCGGGGGATCTGGTGCGCCGATGTTGTGCTGCGTGGAAGCACAAGCTGGGAGCACGCTCCGAGCAAAGAAAAAGGACCGGCAAGCGCCAGTCCTCTTCTCCCTGGTTCTTAACGGTCGTTTACTTCAGCGTCACCGACTCCTTTAACTTGAACGTTAGCGCGGTTTCCGCGGGCAGCGTGATCTGCGTATTGCCCGTGAGGGTGCCTCCGGCGAATCCGGCGCCGCCTCCAGCGAGAAGACCGATCGCTGCGCCCTTGCCTCCGCCGGCGATGCCACCGATGATCGCACCCAGCGCCGCTCCGCCGCCGGTAGCGACCGCGGTCCGCTTGCCCTTACCCTTTTGCGCGAAACCCGACATGCTGGTCTCGATAGGATAAGTCGAGCCATGAATGGTCAGGCTGGTCAGTTCCAGGCGAAGGCTGGCCGAGCCCTTGATCTTGCCGCGTGCCTGGGCTTCGGCTACCGTGCCCTGTGCCTTGGCGCCAGCGGGAACGATCTCGGTCCCGTTGACGCGAATGGGATCGGCGAGACTGGCCGCGAAGCTATCGCCCGACTGGTTCTTATCGGAACTCAAGCTGTTTTCGGTGCGGACCGTGATCGCTGTGCCCGCAGGAATGACGATTGGCGCAGGAGCAGGCGCAACGGCCGAAGAGTTCGATTCCATCGGCGGAGTGGCCGCCGGCGCGTTGCCGGTCTCAGAACTGGCGGGAGTGCCGGAAGTGCTGGAACCCGCCGGCGGCGCGGGATTAGCGTTGGAATTGGCGGACTGATCGGTGCTCTTACTGCAGCCGATCGAGAAGCTCAACAAGAGCAAACAGAGGAAGAAGATTTTGGTACGCATAGCCTCTCCTAAAAACGCTGGCGAATCCGGTACGCAGGTATGGAACAAGATTCCGAGCGGAATTGCAACTCTATGGGAGTTACGCTGGTCCGTCCGGGGTTGGACGAACGGACAGAAAAAGCCGGGCTATTTTCGTTGTTGAGGTTTAGGGCCACGGCGATCGCTTATCATGCCTTGCCATGGAAAGCGATCCGGCTCGCGAATGGCTGAGCATGCAGCAGATCTATTCGCAGATGAAGCAAGACGAGTTGGAGAATATTGCGGCCAAAGCCTATGAGCTGACGGATGTCGCAAAGAAGGCTTTGGAGATGGAAATCAAGCGGCGGCAGATCGAGGTTGCGCTTGAACTCCAACCGCCCGATCGCCCTGAGCGCCCGCCGATGCACACTGAGGAAGAGTTCCTCGACCTCGCGTTAGTTCCCGTGTATCGGGCTTTTAGCGCCAACCAGGCACAGATGGCCGCTTCGAGTCTTGACAAGGCCAACATACCCTGGCGGTTTGGTCCTGACAATCTCGACCGGATAGACGACTTTCGCGGAAGCTACGAAGACGGCGTGAACCTGAAAGTACAGAACTGGGATTATGTGTGGGCAAAACGGCTGATGCCGGCGGAATCGCAACCCGCCCCATCCTTAACCTTTCCCGAGGGACCAGTACTTTGCCCGGCGTGTCACTCCGACCAGGTGGTGCTCGATTCCGCAGAGCAAACCCCATCAAATCGGTCAGTGGACAAATTCAACTGGCATTGCGAAGCGTGCGGGCATAAGTGGCAGGACGATGGCGTCGAAGCGCCTGACTACCACCGCTTGTAGCGGATTTCACTACCCCTCTTCTTCATTTACTCCTGGTCGAGTTCGTCGCTCGGTTCCTTGGGATGTGCATGCGACCGCTTCGTGGTTTTATTGCCGCTGAATTTGCCAGGGCTCGCGTTGCCACGGCTTTCGGCGCTGTAGGCTTTCGGAATCGGCGGCAGTCTGAGGAGTCCGTTTTTCAGCTGGTCGGCGTCTCGCAGAAGGATTTCCGCCTGATGATTCCACGTTTGAATTTTTCCTGTGATCTCGATCTCTTTGCCTTCCAGTTGACGAACGTCGCCAACATAATCGAGGTCGACGGGAAACGCGCGGACGACGAACGGGCATGCGGCATCTTCGGCGCAGAAGTGAAGCAGGAACGCGCCATTTTCCGACTCGGTGACCTTAAGGACTTTCGCGACAATGCAGGTCTTTTTTCCCATGTGTTGCCGTGCATCCGAGATCGAAACGCACTGGCCCCACGCGGGCAGGGAACTAAGGAAAATTACGATCAGCAACCGAGCCATCACCGCGGAGTTTAACGACTGCGGAAAACTCGCGATGCGGCATCCATCACAGGACGTTGTACCAACGGACGAGCAACTTTCGCCGATGGGGCTTGTTTAATCCCGTAGCGCCATGCAGTCTTGCTTATGCGGAAAAGAGCCACCGTTCTCCTCCTGCTGTCTGCGATCTGCGCCACGATTCCGTCTGCGGCCGGCGGGTCGTCGAAGAACTCCGCGAAGAACAATTCCAGGAACGCCAAAACTGCGACTGCCCCTCTGACGGATCGTCAGCGCGCGCTGCAGGCGTTAAATCGCCTGACCTTCGGTCCGCGCCCCGGTGACGTCGACCGCGTGCTCGCGATCGGAATCGACCAATGGATCGATCAACAACTGGCTCCCGAGAAGATTAACGACGGCGTGGCCCAGGGCAAGCTGAACGGATTCCGCACCCTGAATATGTCCGCCCGCGACCTGGTGCAGGCGTTTCCGAATAATGCCATGATCCGCTCGGTGGCCGACGGCAAAGCGCAGTTGCCGGAAGAACCGAACCGGCGCGCGATTTACGAAGTTCAGCTGGCAAACTACAAGGAGCAGCAGACGAAGAAGTCCGACGGCGCGGTCGCCACCGACGCCACCGCAAAAGCTCAAGCCGATCAGCGGGACATCGACGCCGCCGCGCGAACCGCCGACGAACTTCTGACCCTTCCGGTTCCATCGCGGATCGCCGCCATCGTCGCCATGCCGATGGAGCAACGCCGGTCGTTTGTGCGGAACCTGCGGGGTCCCCAACGCGACAAGCTGCTGGGTGAATTCTCGCCCGAACAGCGCGAGGAATTTCTGGCCATGAACGGGCCCACCGGCGTTGTAACCAGCGAGTTACAGCAGGCCAAGGTCCTGCGAGCGGCTTACAGCGAGCGTCAGCTGCAGGAGGTGATGACCGATTTCTGGATCAATCACTTCAACGTCTTCCAAAACAAAGACGCCGACCAGTACTACCTCACCAGTTACGAGCGCGAGGTGATTCGTCCGCTGGCGCTGGGAAAGTTTCGCGACCTGCTTGTGGCGACGGCGCATAGTCCGGCGATGCTCTACTACCTCGACAACTGGCTGAGCGTCGGTCCGAACTCGCTTGCGGGGGTCGGGTCAAAAGGCAAGCAGGGACTCAACGAGAATTACGGCCGCGAGCTGATGGAGTTGCACACGCTCGGCGTCGATGGCGGTTACACGCAGAAAGACGTCACCGAGCTGGCGCGCGTGTTCACGGGGTGGACGATTGATCGCCCCGAACAGGGCGGAGGGTTTGTCTTTGACAAACGGAAACACGAGCCGGGGCCGAAAACCATTCTCGGTCACACGATTCGTGAGGGCGGCGAGCAGGAAGGACTGGAGGCGCTTGACTTCCTTGCTCGCCAGCCTGCTACTGCGAAGTTCGTCTGTACCAAGCTCGCGCGCAGGTTCGTCGCTGACGATCCGCCACCGGCGCTGGTCGATCGGATGGCGCAGACATTCCTGCACAGTGGCGGCGACATTCGCGAAGTCTTGCGGACGATGATCAATTCGAGGGAGTTCTGGTCTCCGCAGTATTATCGCGTGAAGGTGAAGACGCCCTTCGAGTTCGTAGTGTCAGCATTGCGCGCGACGGGTGCGCAGGTCGACAACACGCAGGCGTTACTCGGCACCCTCAACAAGATGCAGATGCCGCTTTACGGATGGGCCCCGCCCACCGGTTACCCGATGGTGGCGCAGTCGTGGATGAACTCCGACGCGCTGGTCGACCGCCTGAACTTCGCCATCCAACTGAGTGACGGGAAAGTGGGAGGCGTGAAGTTCGACGCCCAGCGAACGCTGGCGTTAAGCGTCTTGGGCAGCACGGAACTGCCGACAGCAGTAAGCAGGGAATTGAGTCCCGGACTGGCGAACGCGTTGGCCTTGCTGGAGAGTGCGCTGGTGGATGGCGACGTCAGCGGACAGACTCAGGAGGCGATCGTGCGCCAGTTGACGACGCAGCAGGCGACCGAGCACGCGCAGGATAATCCCACCGCGCCCCTGGCGCAGATGATTGCCATGATTGTGGGCTCGCCGGAATTCCAAAAGAGATGACTGAGTGGAATCGGCCGACCACCAGATCATCCGATGACTTATTTGGTTACCGCGATCCCCGCGTACCCCACCACGGCGTCGCGATCTCCCGAAACGTCTCCCGACGTCGCGTAGCGAATCAGTTCGGCCGACTTTGCTCCCATCGCCCGCGAGGCCGTAATCATTGCGATCGTCGGCCCGAATCCGCACATCGTCACTCGTTCTTTGGTCACAACTTCATACAGTCCAGCAGGATCGAGGGCGAGCACTTTGTCGATCGCCTTACGATCTTTCACCCGCGTAGTGGAGTCGGTCTCGTAATGGTTCATATCGCTGGAAGCGATAATGAGCACGTCATCCCCGCGCGATTCGATGGCGCGCGCAATGGCATCGCCGAGCGCCACCAGGTGCTCGTAGCGGCTGGTGCCAACGGTGATCGGAACGAATTCGAAGTTCTTTACCAGCGATTGCAGAAACGGCAACTGCACCTCGAGCGCGTGCTCGTGACGCTGCGCTTCAATGTCGTCGTGAAGAACCGGCATGCCGTTCATGATTCGCCGCGCAAGATCGGCATCGATGCGTGCTTCGCCGAGCGGAGTCATCCACGAACCTTCGCTCATAATCGCCAGCGGATCGCCCTGCCCGGTGTGGTTGGGGCAAAGGATGACGTAGCGGTCAGGAAGCTGCAGGCGTCCGTAAACGGCGCCGGCAACGTGTCCCGAATACATGTAGCCGGCGTGCGGCACGACCGTGCCAAGCGCGTGAAGTTTCGGCCCGGAGACGTTGGTGTAGGTCTGGAGCGCGCGAAGCAGAGTGTCGGCGTTGGCCGGATAAAACTGTCCGGCGACGGCGGGCATGCGAACGAAAGTTTCCATGACCGGTGCTCGGCAATATTATTACGCCGTTTTCGCCAGCCGGCGCAAAGTGGCTTGTGGATTTCCGAAACTAGAACAGAAGAGCCGATTGTCGGAGTCGATGTTCCAATGAAAATCAGCCACTGCCGAGCGAAATTCCTCCCGCCCATTCTTACAATCCCCGAAACAGGTTTGCCGCTTGCTCCAGGGTGATGGCTTCGCCGCGAACATCGGATTTAAGTCCGGCTTCCTTCATCGCTGTCTTGATCTGCGCGTCGGCGTATCGTGCGCGGAGATTGTTGGCCAGCGTTTTGCGCTTTTGAGCGAAAGTGAGTTTCAGGAACTCGATGAACTCGCGTTCCGGTACTTGCAACTCGGCCAGTCGCGGTGCCGCTTCGAAGCGCAGTACCATGGAATGAACTTTCGGCGGCGGATTAAACGCCCCTGGCGGCAACGTTAGAATCTTTTCGACTGTCGTGTAGAGCTGCGCGGTAGCCGACAACAAACCGTAGTCGCTCGATCCCGGCTCGGCGAGAATCCGGTCGGCCACTTCCTTCTGCATCATCAGCACAAAGCGATCGAAGCGTGTGTGCCACTCGAACAATTTCAGCAGAATGTCCGACGTGATGTAGTACGGGATATTTCCAACCACGCGCGCGGTCTGCACCGGGCTTCCCGGGATGCGGTCGTTTAACAATCCGGGTTTGTGATGCAGCAGCGTAGGAATTTCGATCCGAAGGAAGTCGCCTTCCACCACTTCGAGGTTCGGGAACCGGCTGTACTTCAATCGCATCTGCGCGGCGAGCACGTGATCGAGTTCGATCGTGATCAAGTGGCCGGCGCGGGGAAGCAACAGTTCCGTAAGGGCGCCGTGTCCGGGTCCAATCTCGATAACCACCTGGTCGGAAATGTTTCCCAGCGCTTCGACGATAGTTTCGGCGGCGTTGCGATCGGTCAGGAAATGCTGTCCGAGTTTTGGCTTGCGAGTTACCAGTTTGGGCATGTTGTCGCGATGTGGTTCGTCTCCCTTCAACAATTGTCGGGCAGCATTGACCCTTGTTTCCTTCGGCATTTAGACTCCCTCACGCAACCGTCTTCGAAATGGCAAGAGCGAAGAAAGGTGATCCCGGAAATGCAGATAGTATTCGCGGCGTCGGAAGGTGTTCCGTTCTCCAAGACGGGTGGCCTGGCAGACGTGGTCGGCGCACTTCCTCCGGCACTGGTGCAGTTGGGCCATCAGGTTTCTGTTTATCTTCCCCTGTACAAGCAAACCAAACTTCCGGGCGGATCGAAGACAGTAATCGCAAGCCTCACGATCCCCTTCGACGACAAGTACCGATTCTGTTCCGTGATCGATGCCGGCACCCACTCCGGCGTGAAGTTCTATTTTATCGACTATCCGCCATTTTTCGAACGCGACTCGTTATATGGCACCTCGCTGGGCGATTACAACGACAACGCGGAACGATTTGCGCTCTATTCGCGCGCTGTGATTGAAGCTACAAAGATTCTAGGCGTTCCCGACCTTTTTCACTGCCACGACTGGCAGGCGGCTCTGATCCCGATTCTCTTGCGCAGCGTCTATGACGAGGATCCGGCGTTCGAGCGAACCGCCTCGGTCTTTGCCATCCACAATATGGGCTACCAGGGTCTCTTTCCCGCCGACACACTCCCGCTGCTGATGTTGCCGTGGGACCTGTTCACCATCGGCAAGCTCGAATTTTTTGGCAAAGTGAACTTCCTCAAAGGCGCCATCGTCTTCGCCGACTTCGTCACCACCGTCAGCAGAAAATACAGCCAGGAAATCCAGACGGCGGAATACGGCTTCGGCCTCGAAGGCGTGCTCAAGGCGCGCTCGGCAACCGTAGCAGGAATCGTGAACGGCGTCGACTACACCGAGTGGAGTCCGGAACGCGATCCCTATATCGCGGCGCGATACTCGGCAGACGATCTCTCCGGCAAGCAGGAGTGCAAGCGCGACCTTCTAAAGCTGTTCGGCCTTGAGAATGCCGATCCGAAACTGCCGGTCGTCGGCATCGTGTCGCGCTTCGCGGCCCAAAAAGGTTTCGACCTCGTGTCGCAGATCGCCGACCGACTCGCCGGCGAAGAACTGATCCTCACCATCCTCGGCACCGGCGACAAGGATTACGAAGATCTTTTCCGTCGCCTGACCCGGATGTTCCCCAACAAGATCGCCCTCAAGGTCGCTTACGACAATGGACTGGCCCACAAGGTCGAGGCGGGTGCCGATATGTTCCTGATGCCGTCGCACTACGAACCTTGCGGCCTGAACCAGATCTACAGCCTGCGCTACGGTACGGTGCCGATCGTGCGCGCCACGGGCGGACTCGACGACACGATCGAACAATGGGATCCGCGAACCGGCAAGGGAACCGGTTTCAAGTTCAGCGAATACACCGGCGACGCGTTGCTGGCCGCAATCCGCACAGCCCTCCTGGCTTTCAAAGACAAAGAGGGCTGGAAGAAGCTGATGCGCAACGGCATGAGCCGCGAGTTCTCCTGGTCATCGGCCGCAAAAGAATACGTGAAGGTGTACGAACGGGTGCGGCTGTTGAAGGCTGCCGTGGTGGTGTGAACAGCTGGTTCAGGACAGGGGGACTCGTTCGTCCATCCGAAGTCCGATCAGAAACGATTCCGGCAGAAGTAGGCGTTTACGCTTTCGCGTTCGCCGCGTCTTCCAACCGCTCGTAGCTCTCCAGCACGGCTGCGACTCCGAACCGCTGGCCGCCATCGGTCTTCTCCACCCGCAGCACCCGCGCCTTGCAGCGCACCCAGGTGTCTTCCGCGGGTTCATCGCTTTGGGGCATGGGAAAGACCAATTCGAGTTCGGAACCTTCCGCAACTCGATTGCTCAGGTACATGAAGACGCCGCGCATGCTGACGTCGCGCGTCTGGCCGGCGAACTCTTCATGAGCGCCGTTCTGCTTCTTCTTGATCGTTACGGGGACTTTCGCCGGGATGCGCTTGTCTCGCCGCAACTCCTCTTTGCTTTTGCCGGACATTCCTTCTCCACGGATCGAGGGGGGGCGATCCAACTTTCAATTGGCGCAAACAGAGAAGCTTATGTGAATCTCGCGCCTTTCGCAACCAGACTTGGTCCGCGACCGACGGATCCCTTGCCCTACGATCCCCCCGCCGGCGCCGAAACGTGTTTTCGCGAGAGCCGAGCCGCGGTCGCCAGACACAAAGTGATCGCAGCCGAAAACGAGATCGGCAGGATGAATAGAAATTTCCAGCTGAGAATCGTAAGGACCGCAAAACAACAAGCGAACGCCCACGCGGTTCCGCGAAAGCGCGCCAGAACCTCTGCCGGAAGTCCACCCAGCTGCCACGCCAGCACCGCCGCGAACAGATAGAACACTCCGACCGTGAAACCTGCCGCCTCGAACAAGTCCCAATAGGTGCGCTGAAACCCCTGCACGTTGAAATGAATAGACCGCATCGACGCCAGCAGCCCATCGACCTTCCACGCCGGATCCGACTGCCGAAATCCGAGCGTATGTCCCACCGCGAAAAGCAGCAGCAGCAACGCCGCAATTCGGTAAAACACCGACGCTTTCATTCTTCCCCCCAAACGGATTGATGAACAGCTGATGCCTCGCCCCTGAGCCGGGGAGGAACTCTATCACCGCCGGAAGCCGAATCGAACTACCGCGTTACGAAACCACTTTATTCCGCCTCGAAAACACATAGAACACAGGAATCCCCGCTAGGATTACCGCCGTCGCCACCAGCGAATTCTCCACCTTCGCCTTGAACGTATAGAACAGCACCACCGACGATGCGGCGATGAACAGCGCCGGCACCACCGGATATCCCCATGTCCGATATGGCCGCGGCGTATCCGGCTCCCTCCGCCGGAAGATGAATACCGACGCCGTCGCGAGCATATAAAAGACCCACTCCGGATAAAGCGCCAGCGAAAACAGTTGCTGGAAATTCCCCCCCAACACCACCAGCAAGCTGCTGAGAATTGCCTGCACGATCAGTGCATTCGACGGCGTCCGGAACTTCGGGTGCACCTTCGCCAGCGAGTGAAAGAAATATCCATCACGCGACAACGCAAACGGAATTCGCGCCCCCGTCATGCTGCTGCCATTCAGCGTGACCAGCATTGACAACGCCATTCCCGCCGACACCAATCCCGCTCCAAACGTTCCCCAGGCGATCAGCATCGCCTCAGACGCAGGCCTTGGCGACCCCGCAATCGCTGGCGCGGGCATCACGTACTGCACCGCCGCGTTAACACCCATGTAAAGCACGGCCACGATCGCCACCCCGAGAATCAACGCAATCGGCAGGCTCTTCTGTGGATCGCGCATCTCCCCCGAGACCGTAGTCACCAGGTTCCAGCCGTCATACGCCCACAGCGCCGCGATCAGCGCCACCATGAATCCGCCAAATCCGCCGGTAGCCGCCGCATAGGAAGTATGAAAATTCGCCCAGCTTCCGTGAGCGTACGTGAATCCGCCAACCACAATGGCGGCGATCATCACCACTTTCAGCGACGTGAAGAAGAGCTGGAATTCGCCGGCCTTCTTCACGCCGATATAGTTGATGAACGCAATGAAAGCGATCGCCCCGATTGCGACCAGGTGGCCCTTGGTGATCACCACCGGCGACGACACAATCGCGTCCGCCAAAAACGTCATGTGCGGAAACGTTCCGATGATCCGCACCAGTCCGATAACGATCGTGGCCAGCGACGCCGGCTTGGCGATCAGGAAATATGTCCAGCCGTAGAGAAATCCCCCGAGCGGTCCGTATCCGTCGCGAACATAAACGTATTCGCCGCCGGCAAATGGCTTCATCGCGCCGAGTTCGGCGTAAGTCACCGCGCCGAAAAACGACAGCAGCCCGCCGACAACCCAGGCGAGATACACCAGGCCCGACGACCCTACCGCCTGCATCATCTCCGACGGCACCAGAAAAATGCCGCTGCCGATGATCGTTCCCACGACGATCGCCGCCGCGTGCGACACCTTCAGGTCGCGCGCTAGTTCAGGGTTGCCGCCGGTCTTAACCGCAGTGTTAGCCATGAGTCGTTTCCGGATGAGAAGTTTCTAGCGCGAAGCTGAAAAGATAGCCGCTAGCGAACGTCACCGCCGATCCGATCATCACGTACCAGGTGAACGGAATCTTGGTGAACTGCCAGATATAAAGGTTGAGCACGAATCCCATAAACATGCCGATCATCGTTCCCGTTTCGTTCGCCCGCTTCGTCAGCACGCCAAGAAGAAACACGCCCAACAGCGCGCCGTACGCCACCGAGGCGATCGACAGTCCCACTTCGACCACGCGCCCGCCGTTCCGCGCCAGAATTGCCAATGAGAACAGAACCAGTCCCCAGAAGATGGTCGCTGCCCGCGACACAAATATCCGTTGAGAGTCTGTCGCCTCCGGCCGGCGGCGAAGGTAGAAATCCACAATCGAACTTGACGACAACGAATTGAGCGCAGCGCTCAGGTTCGACATCGCAGCTGCCAAAATGGCGGCGATCAGCAAACCGGACACTCCGTGCGGCATTTCTGTGACAATAAACGTCGGGAAGATTCGGTCGGACCGCATCACCGCGATCGGATTTCCGAGATAACGATAGAACACCCACAGCATCGCCCCGATCAGCAGAAACAGCGTGAACTGAAACAGCACGAAAACGCCGCTCGACAGCAGCGCGAGCTTCGATTGCTTTTCGCTCTTGGCGGCGAGCAATCGCTGCACAATAAGTTGATCTGTTCCATGGCTGGCCGTCGTTAGAAACGCTCCACCGATCAGGCCTGACCAAAACGTATACGTCTTCCAGAAATCAAAGCTGAAGTCGAATACGCGAAATTTATCGTGCGCCGCAGCCACAGAATGGATCGTGCTCCATCCGCCCGGCACATGGTGCAGCAGAGTAAACACCCCTACAATCGTCCCTGCCACATAGATCAGCATCTGGATGACATCCGTCCAGATGACCGCCGCCATCCCGCCTTCGAAGGTGTAGATCAATGTCAGCGCTGTAACGATGGCGATAGAGGCAACATCGCGGCCGAAGTCACCAAGCCCGGTCAACATGCTCGAAAGCGCAATACCTACCACAATCGCTACCGCAAACACCCGCACTCCTTCCGCCGCCGCACGGGTAATCAGAAACAGCCCGGCGGTAAGCGACCGCAGCCGCGGGCCGAAGCGGCGGTCCATCAGTTGGTAGGCCGTAAACAACTCGCCGCGAAAATAGTGGGGCAAAAGAACGAAGCTGATGATGATGCGCCCCACCAGGTATCCGATCACCAATTGCAGAAAGCTGAAGTTCGTATCGTAGGCCAGCCCTGGAATACTGATGATGGTCAAAGTGCTGGTTTCGGCTGCGACGATCGAGAGCGAAATCGCCCACCAGGGGATGTTCCGATCGGCGAGAAAATAGTCCTTCAGCGAACGCTCTTTCTTGCGAAAGCGCAAGCCAAACAGCGTGATGCCCACCAGGTAAATCGCAATCAGGATGAGATCGAGTGAGTTGAGGCCCATGAGTGGTTTGGCGAGCGTAACGTAACTGGCGCGCAGGTGTAAAGAAAAGCCGGTTGTCTACGCCACTTTCACCGAAGGATCTTCCGCCGAGCGGTCGGTCGTCTCGATACAAGCCTCGGCCTCCAGCTCCGTTCCGCCTCCAGCAACCGAATCGATGCGGAGCGCTCCGCCGATCATCTTCAGCCGCTCCTGCATGGTTACCAGGCCCAAGCCGCTGCGCCGAACCGCGGTGTCGAAACCAATTCCGTAGTCTTTAATGCGCATCTTCAAAACACTACCCTCGCGCATCATGCTGACGTCGATTCGCGTCGAGCGGCTGTGTTTCACCGCGTTCGTCAACGCTTCCTGCGCTACGCGGTAGAAGCAAAGCGAAACTTCCTCTGGCACAGGCTGCGGCGCCTCTTCTGCGTTGAGCTCGATGGCCATGTGATGCTGTGCCGCAAGCTGGCGGCATATTTCCTTCAGAGCGGCGCTAAGCCCGAGATGATCGAGTTTCGTGGAATGCAGTCGGTGCGACATGTTGTGAACGTCTTCGGTGAGCTCGTCGAGTTCGGCCAGCAGATCGCTCAGCTCCGGGTTTTCGAATCGCCTTTCAATCGGCGTCTGGTTCTGCATCACGTCGAGCCTGATCCGCAACAGGGCCAGTCGCTGGCCGATGTCGTCATGCAGTTCGCGCGAAATCCGCCGCCGCTCATCTTCCTGCGCCGAAATCAGCCGCGGAGCCAGCTCTTGCAGTTCCGAGTGCGCGCGCTGCAGATCTTCGAGAGCGGCCCTTTTTTCCGTGATGTCCTCGATCGTCGCCAAAATAAGCTTTCTTTCTTCCGAGAAGGTCAACATCGAAACATTCAACCGTCCCCAGATCTGGCTGCGATCCTTCTTGCGATAGCGCTTCTCGATCTGGTAACTGCGCTTCAGTCCGGCGCACATTGCTTGAAAGTTGTCCCAGTCCTCCTTTTCGTCCTCTTCGTCTGCAAACTGCGCGCAATTCATGCTGGTCAATTCTTCCTGGGTGTAGCCGAGCATCGAACTCAACGCCGGATTGGCAAACAGAAGTTTGCCTTCCAAATCCTCCAGTGCGATACCGATTGGCGCTTTGGTAAACAAATAACGGAAACGTTCTTCGCTTTCCTCGGTGGCCTGCTGCGCCTGTTTACGCATGAACGCGTTGGCAAAAATACTCCCCAAAACCTCGAGCCGGTCGGTGAGAGACACCGGCCACTCCCGGTGCTCGTTTTCCGCGATCAGCACGAGCACACCGCGCGCGCCTACGTGACTGCCGGGAACCAATGCCACCGACTTGACGCCCTGTCTCTCGAAGTACAATCTGTCGCCCTTTGCTTCCTTGGGCAGATCGGCGAGACTGGCGACCGCAACGCAGTCACCGCTGAGAAGCTTTTCGGTGATCCAGGGCAGTGCCGCACTGATATATGAGGACGACTCCGGCGCATCGGGCGCTTGTACGGTGAGTACATTCCCGACAGCGCTGCCGGAATCGTCAATGACAAACCACGATGCCCGATCTGCTTTCTCCGAACAAAGCAGTGATCGCAGCCCTCGCTTCAGTTCCTCGTCCACTTCGTCCGCAGGACACTCGGAAAGCCTGGTCGCGCATTCCGCAATGATTTTCTCGATGGAGAAGCGGCGCTCGAGAAAAGCTTTGGTCTTCTTTGCCCTCCGCCGTTCAAACAGCAATGCGGTAATCAGTACAGCTTCCAGCAGCAGAAACAGCACCGCCGCCAGAATGTACGGCCGGTAGCTTTGCCAACCTGCCGGCTCGCGGAAGAGCACTTCGCTTCCCAGCGGAAGCCGCGTTTCCGAAATGCCGAATTTCTTGAGAGCCCTATCGTCGAAGGCATACGTAGAAGGTTCCACCACCGGTTTCAATCCGTTGGGATTCTCGCCGCTCAGAATCCGCTCCACGAAGTCCGCCGCCATCCCGGCGTCGGCCTTGGCGTCGACCAGCTTCCCGCCAACAGTTCCGGTTCCCAGATAGGTGGTGGCGATGGAATAAATCGGAACCTTCGACGTCGGCGCGATCTGCTCCAGGAAGTCACGCGGAACAAAAGCATGACCAAAGCGATCTCTCGCTTCACTCAGATAAAGAACGGCCAATTCCTTCGGAGCCTGGGAGAGTTTCGCCTGAAGTTCGTCGGGCGTCAGTCCCGTCCAGAACTCGACTGGGATATCCGGGGAATTTGCCGCCATCTCGGCTCGAACTGCCTCTTCGGATCGCAACTCCCGGGGAGAAGATCCGAGAATCGCGGCAATGCGCTGGACGTTCGGCTGAAGGCGCTGAATCAGGTTCAGCGACGGGAGCAGCGAATAGTCCACTGCGGCGCCGCTTACACCGGGCGGCAATTGCTCCAGTACTTTGCTCCTGCTATTCACGTCGCAGAACACAATCGGCGCGTTCCCAAAAATTTCCGATCGATGAACCAGCAGAAACTCGAGCGCCGCCGGCTTGATCGCGACTAGCGCATCGAAGTGAACGTTCTTGTACTTCTTGCGGTAAAGGCTGGCGACGAGGTTGCCTGGTTCGCTCTTTACGAACTCCGGATCGTCCTCGGTAAAGAGGAACGAGTCGAGATTCTCGGCGTAAACCTGCACTTCTTGTGACAAGTTGCTGAGGCGCGAACGAAAAGTTTCGTCTTCCACCTGTGAGAAGGGCAGTCGAACGTTATCGGAATAAAGCAGCAGGACACGCTTGACCGGGCGCGGCGGGACGTTCGCGGCACCGAAAGCCGGTAACCACGGCAGGAAGAATAGGATTAGCCCGTTACAAAATGTTCTTGATCCTCTGCGGATGCGACTGCATCTTTCAGAAGCTCTCATGTTGTCCCCAACTGGGCGGGCTTGGTGACGACAGAAATAAGGAAGTCCCCAGTAGCTTCCTTCGAGGGCCAGGACGGAGTTTAAACCCTCTCCGCGGAAAATCAACCGTCGATCGCCTTTGGAAAACACATTTTTCCCGGTACGCCAAAAGCCGCTTTTGAGCCATGGTTCTTGTATTCGGGGCGAAAACACTCGAAAGAGCCGGGCTGAAACGATTCAATCCGCCTAACACTTGGGTCTATTTCGGGAACTTACAAACCCGCGATTGCGTAGTCTTAGATTGAGAGTTGTTTGTCCTATGCGATAGGCTGTCTTAAGTCTGAAAATACTCGGGGGAATCGTCATGGGTCGGTCCAAACTTGCGTTTACCGTGGTTTTGATTCTTGCGACGTCGCTGCTTTGTTCGGCGCAGAAGAAGTCGGACCAGTCTGTAACCGTTGTGTTCAAAGACGGTCATCAGAGGACTTTCTCGGCTGGAGACGTTTCGCGAATCGACTTCAAGAACGATGCCCTGGTCATCAACCGCGACGGTCACCAGGAGAACATCCCGGTCGCCGACATCCTTCGCATGGACTTCAGCTCTGGTGGAAGCAAGTCGCTGCCACTTGGGCGCAACCATTTCATCGGGAAATGGGAGGTCGGTGAAGGTCAGGGAACGTCCACGTTTACTGTAATCCTCGATGCGGATGGAGAGGCCCACAAGTCGATCGGCGCCTCGCACGGCACATGGGCTCTGGTCGATGGCGATGCCCGTATCAGTTGGGACGATGGTTGGCGTGATGTCATCCGCAAAGTCGGCGACAAGCACGAAAAATTCGCCTACGAGCCGGGCAAGTCGCTGAAAGACGATCCGTCGAATGTGACCAACGCCAGGCGCGTGGACGCGCAATCAATGTAACGCCTGCGATTTGGTCCCGGCTCATATTGACGGCAGTTTACGCTCCGCGAAGAGCCTGGCTGAGAATTCGCAAGTGACCTTTGATCGAACATCCGCGGCGGACTTTATCCCATCTTTCGCGACTTCGTGATAGAACTGTGCGCGATGCCCCTTTACATCGGGATTGACGGCGGAGGCACGAAAACCACGTGCGCCGTTGGCGACGATATCTCGCTCTACGCCGTGGCCAATGGATCTGGTTCAAACGTTGTCCGCCTCGGCGAAAAAGAGGCGCGCGCCGGACTGCACGAGGCGATCGCGCGTGCCTGCACAGCGGCGGAAATCAGTCCGTTGCGCGTGACCGCGGCCTGTGTCGGCGCGGCCGGTGCGTCCCATCCCGAGGTTAACTCCACCGTTAGGCGCATGGTTCAGCAGGTGCTCCCTAACGCCGAAGTTAAGGTCGTCGGGGACATGGTGATCGCCATGGAAGCGGCGCTGTACGATCATCCCGGAATCATCGCCATCGCCGGAACCGGCTCGATTGTCTACGGGCGAAATGCGCGTGGAGAAACCGCTCGCGCCGGAGGCTGGGGTTTTCGCATCTCCGACGAAGGCTCAGGACAGTGGATCGGACGAGCCGCCGTCGCCGAAGGCATGCGCGCGCACGACGCAGGTCGTGACACGATATTGCTCGAACGCATCGCCGAGCATTGGAGCCTGAAGTCAAACGACGAGGTGGTGCGAACGGCAAATGGCGATCCGGCCCCGAATTTCGCGGAACTGTTTCCGGTCGTGCGAAAAGCGGCCGCAGAAGGCGATGACATCGCGCGCGCGATTCTGGATCAGGCCGGCGCGGAACTGGCGAAGTTATCGCTTGTCGTCTTGCGCCGGCTCTGGAACTCAGGCGATCCGGTGCGTGTCGGCGTCGCCGGCGGAGTGTTTGCCAACTCGGACCAGGTTCGCCGGGCGTTCTATAAGTCGCTGCACGCCGATTGGCCAACTGCTTCGGTTTGCTTCAAAATAACCGAGCCGGTAGTGGGCGCGATTTGGATGGCGCGCCGGATTGCCGAACCCGCAGGAGTGCGCTGATGGTTCAGTGGGGAGCGCAGCGAGCGCCGGAAGGCCACATCGAGCGGCTGGAACGGTTGATTCACAGTCACTCGGAAGATGACCTTTGCGCGGCTGCCGAGAACCCGCACCTCAACGAAGATCTCGCCAAAGCGTTGCTGCAACGTCGCGACCTGACCGCCAAAGTGCTTCAGGAACTGGCGAAGAACGGCGCCATTCTGAAAGCGCGACCGGTGCTGGTGGCGCTGGTTTCGCATCCGAAGACGCCGCGATTCGTCTCGTTGCCGATGGCACGGTCGTTGCACACCTTCGAACTGATGAGCGTCGCGCTGCAACCGGCAGTTCCGGCGGACGTGAAAATTGCGATCGAGCAACTGATTGTCGACCGGCTCGAAAAGCTGTCGCTCGGCGAACGCATCACGCTGGCGAAACGGGGCTCGCTCCGGGTGGCGGAGAAACTGCTGGTCGATCCCGATCCGCGGGTGGTCGAGCTGGCGATCAACAACCCTTTTCTCACCGAAGCATGCATCATCCGGACGCTGATGCTCGATCCCATCGATCCCAAGTTCGTGGAACGCGTGGCGCGACATCCGAAGTGGTCGTTGCGGACCGACGTTCGGTGCGCGCTGCTGCGTAACCCGAACACGCCGATGGCCGCGGCGCTGCAGTTCGCGCAGACGCTTCCGGCGGATGTGGCACGCGATGCGCTGCTGAATTCGAATCTGCCGCACAGCGTGAAGACGTACCTGATGGTCGAGATCCAGAATCGACTGCGCAGTTAGGCGTTCGCTTTTCGCTCGTCCTCAGAGCCGAATGCGTGCGCGCAACTCTGCTCGGAGGTGGACTCCCACCCCCAACCTGGTCTAACAAAACAAAGAACTTATGGGGCACCGGTCCGGCTGGTCCATGAAAACAAAGAACTTATGAGTCCAGTGTTCTTCGTGGGGTACCCCCTATGCCTCGATCTTTAGAATCAAGACATTACGGGGTATGCGTTGTGTAAGATTCCTGGAATCAACGCGTTGCGGACTAGATTCCTGGAATCAGCAACTTACAAAGAAAAGTTCAAGTAAGTCCGGTTCAGTCGACGTACAAAGATCAAGTGACAGAGTGAATGCTCCGCTGCCCCTCTGAGGCATGTGGCTGATGGACAGAACTTTCCCTCGTTTCAGCCGTCACTTTAACTATGCCGTTCGGGGGTGGCGAAGGGAAGAAAAATCAGAAAATTGGATGGCGAATGTTGTGGAAGAAAATCCCGAAATAAAACGTGTTGCATGCATTGGGCCGTTTGATCGCTCCACGCGAAGTTCGCGAAGGAGCGGTGGTTGGTCCGTGGTCGTTGGTCGTTACCGAGATGGTGGTGGAATCCCAGGTTAGGTCCAAAAGAAGGACCAAACCTGGGCCACCGATCCAAAGATTTTCTTGCGGGCTCCCGATTCGGGGAAGACAATCCCAACGGATTGGAAGGCTGGTGGCCAAACGGTCTAATGGACCGGCTTCGATGCAAATCCCTCTATTTCTTGGTTCGCCACTTTGAGTTGCTGCTCAAGAAACCGGACATATGCCTCCGCAGCTTCCCTCGCATCGGGTGTGTTGATCGACTTCAATACTCGGATCGCAACTATTGCCTGATCGGGATAAAGCAAAGGAAGGAGATGCCGTATCGCGGGTACACCAGGTGCGCCTATCTGTGCTAAGGCCGCGAACGCTGGGTCAACCTCCTCCAAGGTTGCGTCCGACTTCATGATCACGGAACCCACGCCGGGAGGCACATTTGTGATCAACAAATGGAGCAGACAGGGGGCTGCAGCCTCTGCCTTCAGTTCCCCCAAGGCCTTCGCCGCCGATGGCCAGGCATCTTCAAAACCAGATCTTTTGGTGTCGCAAATGACGTGCACCAGCAAAGGAATTGCCCTTGACCCAGCATTCACAAGCCGACGAATCGCTTGGGATTGAACCAAAGCGTTACCACCATAGAGGTCACGTATATCGTTTTCTAACGCCCTCTTACCAGCTTCTTGACCATTTGATGTATTCACAACAAATATGAGAGCGCAGATCAATAGGACGATCGTTTTCAGTGAAGTTCTCATTCTCAATCACTCCCGCACTAGACGCACTCGTCTCCATCTAAATCCTTCACGACAATCTTGATATGCCATTGAACGATAGGAGAAACACGATTTCCACTGTTATCGACAACCCAGCTGCGAGGGTTGGTTCGGTCGGTTGCTGACTGTACTAGCTCGCGTTTGGTGCGGTTGTATTTAATCCTGTCTGATCAAGTGCGTAGAACTTGTTCCCATTGACGGCCTTTGGCGTGATTGTTTCGGTTTTTGTGTTGTTGGGGGCGTCCGCGCTACATTAGCGGAGTCGCGGTTCACATCGCGGTTCACATGGGGCGGACCCACGGTTCACATGCGTTTGCCGCCCGAGGCGATGATGATCTGCCCGGTGATCCAGCGGGAATCGTCGGAGGCGAGAAACGTCGCGGCTGCCGCGATGTCGTCGGGGCGTCCGATGCGTCCTAACGGAGTTTCGCGGTCCATTTGCTGACGAAATTCGCTGTCGCTGATGCCGGACGAGCGCAGGCCTTCGGTTTCGACCATGCCGGGATCGAGCGAGTTGACACGAATCTTGCGGTGACCGAGTTCCTGCGAGAGCGAGATGGTGAAGGCGTCGACGGCGGCCTTGCTGGCGCTGTAGACAGAAGCCTGGGGCGCCGGCATGGGTCCGACGATCGAGCCGATGTTGACGATCGAGCCGCCTTCGGGCCCCATGAGCTTGACGGCTGCCTGGGTGGTGAGAATCAGGCCGATAACATTGAGGTCGAAGTGCTTGCGGATGTGTTCCGGAGTGATGGCTTCGAGCGGAGCAAATTCGTACGTCCCGGCATTGTTGACGAGAATATCGAGCTTGCCGAAAGCCTCCTTCGTTTCCGAGAAGAGACGATCGATGTCGGCAGCCTGGGAGACGTTTGCCTGGATGGCAATGGCTTTACCACCCTTCGCGGTGATGCGAGCGACGACGGCGTCTGCACCCGTTTTGCTGCTGGCGTAGTTGACAATGACCGAGGCGCCTTCAGCGGCGAGATGCTCGGCGATAGCAGCTCCGATACCCTTCGAAGCGCCGGTGACGAGGGCGATCTTTCCATTCAATTTGCCCATAACAATCCTCCTATGGCTCAAAGGTTCACGTTACGCGGAGGCCGATACCTGAGATGAAATACCGAGAGTTTCGATTCGGAAAGTCCGTGAAGATGAGATGGCGGGCTGGACGGAAACGGTGACTCAGTTTCGGTTACGGGATGGTGGCGATGCGTTGGGGATAAAGGCGGCAGACTGAATCATTCGTGGGAGCGGTCACATCCAAATCACAGGCCAATTCATGAGCTTCGAGAATCGTCTGTCACAAGTTCCTCTATCCGTGCTGGATCTGGCGCCGATCCGGCAAGGCGGGACCGTTGCCGAGGCGCTACACAATTCGCGTGACCTGGCGCAGCATGTCGAACGCTGGGGTTACAAACGCTTCTGGCTGGCGGAGCACCACAACATTCCGGGGATCGCTTCGGCGGCGACGGCAGTGCTGATCGGGTACGTTGCCGATGGAACAAAGACGATTCGTGTCGGTTCCGGCGGAGTGATGCTGCCGAACCACGCGCCGCTGGTGATTGCGGAACAGTTTGGAACGCTGGCGTCGTTGTATCCCGGGCGAATCGATCTGGGACTGGGCCGCGCGCCGGGCACGGACCAGGCGACGATGCGTGCGCTGCGTCGGGACCTGAATGGCGCGGACGATTTCCCAGAGCTGGTTGGAGAACTGCGGGCGTTGCTGGCGAATCCGCAGGATGGGCAGACGCTGCATGCAATTCCGGGCGAGGGAACGAATGTGCCGATCTGGCTGCTGGGGTCGAGCGGCTTCAGCGCCCACCTGGCGGGTCTGCTGGGATTGCCCTTTGCGTTCGCGGCGCACTTTCAGCCCGACAACCTGATTCCTGCGCTGGCGTTGTATCGCAAGATGTTTCGGCCGTCGGAGGTACTGGATGAGCCGTACGCGATGGTGGCGGTTCCGGTAGTGGCGGCGGAATCGGATGCGAAGGCAAAGTTCGTGTCGTCGTCGATGTATCTGGCGTTCCTGAATTTGATTCGAAATCATCCGCGGCCGGTGATGCCGCCAGTGGAAAATGTGGAAGAGCTAGCCAATCCGCTGGAACGGGCGGCGGTGCAAGCGAAACTCGGGGCGGTGATCGTGGGCGGGCCAGAGACGGTGAGACGAGGCCTGGAGAAAGTGCTTGAGGAGACGAACGCGAACGAACTGATGATCGTGAGCAATGCCTACGAGTATAAGGATCGGCTGCGGAGCTATGAGATGGTGAGCGAAATCAAGGGGACTCACGCATCGCAGGAGGCAATGCGTGAGACGTCCATCTAATTGCTACTTGCCCTCGGCTGAGGCCTGAATGGCTGTCATGGACACAACCATGTAGTCGCGCTCTTTGCCGTCAAGCTCGTCAATTCTCAGGTACAACTTGTCCTTCTGTATGCGAAACTCCGCATCTTCACCCACCGGGAGGAGAACCGGATGTTTTTCGTCGCGCGGACGGATGCGATACATCACCTTGTCGCCGCGAAGGGTGTATTCCTGGCACAAAACTTCCTGCGTGTTCTTGTGCGCGCCTTCGGTGCCGAGGACTTCGCCCATGACGGTTTTTCCGGATTTCTCCGCGAAGCCGCACGAGACGGCTTCCATTTGCACGATGCGGCCCTTCTGGTAGAAGTGCTGATCCTTGGCCACAGCACCGGTTGAGAGAATGAAGCTGGTCGCGAGCAAGAGATACTTGATTTTCATCGTCCCACCATTTTGAGAATCGAAGTCACTCCAAATTGATGGATATATCGAATCACCTTGTGCCAACTGTCGTTGTACGGCAAAAGGTCGTGGCCCGTTACGGAGGTAACTGGTGAGTGGGTTTGGCTACCAAAGCTAAAGAGGAGCCAGGGCATCTAGTTGCGGTTGAGTTGTTTCCGGAGGCGACGAGAGAGGTTCAGGGCGAGAGAGCGGAAGAACCGGGAGCCGAGGTGAGGATAGAGTTCGAACAGTTCCTGTAGCGCTATCCATTCGATCGCCAGAGTTTCGACGTCAGTTTCTGCGACGACGCGGGCGCTGGCGACGCTGTCTTCGAGGAAGGACATTTCGCCGCAGATGTCGCCGACAGAGACTTCCGCGAGTTTCACGTGTGGCGCGGCTTCGATTCGGGCTTTTCCGCTCAGAATGAAAAACAGATGGCGAGGCCGCATACCAGCCTGAATCACGACTTCTTCTTTGTTGAAAGTCAGGACCTGGGATTTGTCGGCAACGAGCGCCCAGTCATTGGACGTGAGATATTCGAGGCGATTCCTCGCCGTTTGTAAGACGCGGAAGTGCTCGCTTCGGATGAGGGTCGCCGACATTCGACTCTTATTGTAAGTGCATGATCGAACGGCGCAGTTGTCTCGAAAGGGTGTTGACCGGATGGTGCGAGGATTCCGGCATTTTCGAAGGACGGGAAAGGGACGGGGCGCCCACTCGATTCTTAGATCGCGGAGAATAAAGACACTCTCCACCCCCAAACACCGCGCTCCGTGCGGCATGTCACATCCCGATAACAGAAGCGGTCCCTAAAATCCAAAAGCCTTCTTTTCGGAGTAAGGCGGGCAGCAGGGTAACGAGATCTTGGTGGCGGGAATCCACCAATGAAAACGCCCCGGCGGAACCCGGGGCGTTTGTTGTATGCCCACCGAAAGGAGGTGGTGGCGATGAAGCAACTTCGGTTGAACATAGCCATCACGGTCGACTATCGATTCGTGTTGGCCATGGCGTTTGGCGTTGTCAGCTTAACGACCATCGTGCTGCTGCTCAAAAAGTAGCAGCACAGCCGCCGGTTCCAGTCTGCCGGCGGTTAAACTTCAGCTTTTATTTTACTCCCAGCGTCAAGAGGTCGCGGCAAGTTTCCAGGTCGAATTTGGCGGCTGAAAATCAGGCCGCGCGGTTGATTGTGCGCGTGGTCCGCGACTCCCTGGCGAGTGCGACAGCTCCGAGCGCGGCGGCGGATGCTTCGGCGAGGGCTAATCCGGGCATCAATTTGCCGCGAGGATGATCGCCGAGTATTCCGCCAAGGCGAGTGGCTGCCACCGCGCCTAGTCCGAGAGCCTGGGCAGCGAGCGCGGACCGGTTCCACGAGGGCTTGAAGGCGGCAAGGGCGAAGAAGGCGCCCAGTCCCAACTCCATGCCTCCATACATGGCGCGCAATTCAGTTTTGCCGCGGGAACTGCGAGCGCGAACGTCGGCGGCGGCGAGAGCTTTATCGGGCCGAATGGTGCAGGCGATACCGAATCCGGCGAATCCGGCGGCGGCGGTGAGTAGTGCGATTTTGGATAGTGTCATGCAGGAAGGGATGCGCAAATCTGCCGATGCGGATATCTGGTTATCTGAGGGTTCGTCATTGCAAAGACACTCTCAACGCGGACCATGCACATTGTTTGTTCAAGCAGAGAGTGGAGAAACGAGACATAACGTGGGAGTTAAGACAGGAACAACGTCACCCACCTTAAAGAAGGTTGAATGGGTCACCTATTACGTGGCGACGGACTTGAAATAGCTGAGGATTGCTTCGGCCTGGCTGCGGTTTACCACTGCTGATAGCGCCGCTGCGTCAGCTTCGCGGACGGCCTTCACGCTGCCGAAGTGTTCGAGCAAACGCTTCATGGCGGTTTCGCCGATACCGGGAATGTCGAGCAGCTCGTTGGCGCGATCACGCATTTCGCGGCGCTTGCGATGGAAGGTTACGGCGAAGCGGTGGGCTTCGTCGCGGACCATCTGGATCAGGTGCAGGACGGGGTTGTGGTGATCGAGGATGATGGGCTCGTCCTCTTGTCCGTAGATGTAGATGATCTCTTCTTTTTTCGCGATGGATGCCAGAGGTTGGTTGGTGACTCCGATGGCTTCGAGGGCCTGCGCCGCGGCATGCAGTTGCCCGATGCCGCCGTCGATCAGGATCAGGCTCGGCATTTTCCCTTTTTCGTCCAAAATGCGCTTGTAACGGCGAGTGACCACCTCGCGCATGGAGGCAAAGTCGTCGACGCCTGCGACGGTCTTGATGATGAACTTGCGGTAGTCGGATTTCTTCATCTGACCGTTTTCCCAGACGACCATCGAGGCGACGGTTTCGGCGCCCTGGATGTGGGAAATGTCGAAGCACTCGATGCGGCGCGGGCGTTCGGCGAGCGTGAGCGCGTCCTGCACGGCTTCCTCGATGATTTGCGCGTTCGGTTTCATGGTGCGGAAGCGCTGATCGAAGGATTGCTTGGCATTGTTGCCGGCGAGATCGACGAGCGAGCGCTTGTCGCCGCGTTGGGGAATGACGATCTCGATGCGCGTCTGGTAGTGCTCGGTGAGCAGCTCTTCGAGCGTGGTGCGATCTTCGAAGTCGATGGGCAGGTAGATGTAGCGCGGAACGTACTTCTGATCCACGTAGAGCTGGGTGAGGAAGGTGGAGAAGAATTCGCCGGGGGAGAAGGATTCGCCGGCGGTGCCGGATTGCAATTCGAGGCCGGGAATTTTGTCCCAGAAGAACTCGCGGCGGTCGACGATTTTGCCTCCGCGCATGTGGAAGAGGTTCACGGCGAGCATGCCGTTGTCGTAATGGAATCCGAAGACGTCGGCGTCGTCACCTTCGGCGGCGGCGATACGCTGCTTTTCCTGGAGCTGCTCGACGGTGGAGATCAGGTCGCGATATTTGGCGGCGAGCTCGAACTGCTCGCGGGTGGCGGCTTCCATCATGCGCTGGTGGAGTGAGCGCGAGAGCTCGGTCTGACGGCCTTCGAGAAAGAGCTTCACGTCGTGGACGGCTTCGGCATAGCGTTCGTTGGTGACGAGATCTTTCACGCAGGGGCCGAGGCAGCGTCCGATGTAGTACTGCAGACACGGGCGCGGATGGTAGCGGTTGAGATCGATGCGGCACGAGGGAATGAGGAAGTGCCGGTGAATGAGATCGACGATGCGATAGGCCAGGTTGGCAGGGAAGTAGGGTCCGTAGTACTCGCTGCCGTCCTTCTTTAACCGGCGCGTTACGTACACGCGCGGATAGCGCTCACCGAGGGTGAGCTTCACGTAAGGGTAGGTTTTGTCGTCGCGCAGCAGAATGTTGTAGCGCGGCTTGTGCTGCTTGATGAGGTTGTTCTCGAGCGCGAGCGCCTCGCCATTGTTGGCGACCACGATGTACTCGACGTCGACGGCCTCGCGCATCAGGGTACCGGTCTTGGCGTCGGCCTGGGCGATCTCGCTGAAGTAGTTCCGGACCCGCGCGCGCAAGCTCTTGGCTTTGCCGACGTAGATGACCTCGCTGTCGGCGTTCTTGTACAGGTACACGCCGGGCTGGGTGGGGAGGGTCCGAATTTTGGCGAGAAGATCCAAGGGGAAATCGGGTATTCGAGTTAATGGTAATCGGGGATTGGGGAAACCCGAGCGGGTCGGCTTTCTTTACCTCGATGTAAAAATTCTACTGCTTCCGCCGGTTGTACCCGCCGCGGCGACAAGAGCTGCTGGTTCATCTTGACTCATGCTGGCTAACTCATTGCATTTGATGTACTTGCCGCTGCTTTCGATTCGCCCGGATTGGCAGGGGAGTTGCAATTAGGAAGAGCGATGCGCCTCGGCATTGCGTCTCCCTGCGATGCCGGTTCCCAGGTTGGAGCTGCGCACGAAGATTTTGAACGTCACTGACGTCAAGGAGCTTTCTCCCATGAACCGAGCTTTACAGTCCACTTTGGTTATGGCGCTAGGCCTGAGCACAATGGTCGGTTGCGCCACGAAGAAGTATGTCCGCAACGAAGCTGCACCGACGATCACGAAGGTCAACGAGCTGGATGAGCTGACGGCGAAGAACACGAACGACTTGAAGGACGTCGATCAGCGCGCACAGAGCGGGATCCAGTCGGCGAACCAGAAGGCCGATGTAGCCAACCAGCACGCGACCAGCGCGCAACAGGCGGCCGATCAGGCTCAGCAGCTTGCTTCTGCCGCGTCGGGACGCGCGGATCAACTGGCCAACCAGGTTGCGAATCTCGACAACTACCGCGACGTGACCGATGCGACCGTTCACTTCGGATTCAACCAGGCAACTCTGACGCCGAAGGCGAAGGATGCTCTCGACCAGCTGGCGCAGCAGTTCGGCAACGTGAAGAACTACCTGGTGGTGGTTGACGGCAACACCGATCAGATCGGCTCAGCCGAATACAACTACGAACTGAGCAAGCGCCGCGCGGATGCGGTGGTGAATTACCTGGCGTCGAAGTACAGCGTGCCGGCGCACAAGTTCTACATGATCGGCCTCGGCAAGGATAAGCCGGCGGACCAAGCCACCTCGGCCAAGGCTCGTGCGGAGAACCGACGCGTCGATATTCGCCTGATGACGAACATCCAGGACCAGCAGGGCCAGACGGCATCGGTGCAGCCGCAGTCGAATTCCAACGTTCAGCAGTAAATATCGTTTCCCTTTCTCCTGGGAATTCGGGTCGCCTCAAGAGGCGGCCCGTCTTTTTTGCACGAGTTCCCACATCTGCCATTCCCACATCTGCGAAAAGAGGGCAGATGTGGGGCACCAAGGCCACTGCAAAGGGGAGTAAAATTACATCAGTCATGAGAGCTCTAGTCTTCACGTTGGCGGCGATTTTGGCGTTGGGAGTGGTGGGCGATGCCCAGTCGCAACCGTCGAATCAGAACGCGCAGCCAAATCAGAATGGGGCGTCGCAAGGGTCGAACCAGAATGCGCCCGCGAACCAGAATTCGAAACCGCAATCATCTTCTTCAAGCAACGATAATCCTGACGACCTGTTAAATGCTCCCATGACTCCGCCGCGGTCCGACGATGCGACGAAGGGGACGAATCAGGATCAGAAGTCGACGAAAGAAGAGTTTCCGTTTCCCGAAGACGAGGAGAAGGGAAACTACAGTTCCAGCAAAGACAGCCAGGGCGATCTCGGTCCGCCGTCGAACGATGCCAGTCATCCTGGCGGCGATGTGAAGAGCGACGCGAACGACGGCGTTATGGAGATGAAGCCTTGGAATCCGCATGAAGCCGACAAAGATGTGGAGGTCGGCCTGTTCTATTTCAGGCGTGGCAACTACCATGCGGCGGAGGCGCGATATCGCGATGCGCTGACGTGGCAGGAGAACAACGCGGAGGCGAACTACCGGCTTGCCGTGGTGCTTGAAAAGCTGGGAAGGCGCCCCGAAGCGGCGGTCTACTACGAGCGATACCTGAAGATTCTGCCGCGCGGGCCGTTTGCAGCCGAAAGCCGGAAGGCGCTGTCGAAGATCGACGATACCAGCGGCGACTCCGGCAGGACGCCCGGCAAGAAAACGGCTTCTACTTCTCCACCTTCGTAAACAGGCCGGTGCTGGCATCCACGTCGACGACCAGCTTGGGCTGGTTCTGAGCTCCGTAGAGCACCCGCCAAATCAGCTTGTTCTCACGCGGGACCCATGACACGCCGTAGAAAACAGGAGCGTCTTTTTCTTTCTGTAACAGTTTGTCGCCACCGTGCTTGTTGGCAGTCTTTAAGGCTTCGTCGGAATCGATCTTAAGGAAAGCCATGTCGAAGACTGCGGTGGAAGTATTCGCGGGATTGTAGGTGTCTTCCGGCCGCGCAGAGACGCCGGGCTCAGGGGCGTCTTCGGTCTTGACTCCGGACCAGGAAAAAACGCGAATGGAGCGGCGACTGGCGGAAGCGAATCCTGCGCCCCAGATGCCGGCTTTGCCGTCTTGTCCATTCGCCTCTTTGGTGGCGATCGACTGCAGGTTGTAAGGCTTGGCGTCAGGCGCCCAGGTACGCGCCGCGATGTACATCTTCTGAAGAGCTTCCCGACCTGTCAGAAACGTTGGCTGAAACGAAGGCTTGGTTTCCGCGGTTTTGTTTTCGGCGGGAGTTGGCGCCGATGAATTGCAGCCCAACAGAAGCGCGATCAAAACAACAGAGAAGACAGCAGCAAGTCGTGCGTTTTTCATATTCCGTTTAGTGTGATGCGATTTCGATCTCCAACAAAAATCGAAATTGTAATGCACGATTAACGGTCCCACCCGTTACGGGAGTTCAAGGTGCGAAGGGTGCTTTTGAGCACCTCGGCTGAATGGCGGAGCCCGGCCTGCTCGGAAGGGCTCAATTCGAGACGAAGAACTTTTTCGACGCCCTGGCGATTCAACACCGTCGGCAAACTCAGGCAGACATCGCTGATGCCATAGGCGCCTGTGATCGCGCTGGAGACGTTAATGATCGTGTGCTGGTGGCGCAAGATGGCTTCGACGATCCGCATCAGGCCGGCAGCTACGGCATAGAAAGTTGCGCCTTTGCGCTCGATGATGGCGTAAGCCGCGTCGCGAGTCTGGCGGAAGATTGCGTCGAGTGTTTCTTCGTCGCAGTGGATGCCAGTGGCCTTGGCGAAGTCAGGTATCTTCATGCCGGCAATGTTCGCCAGCGACCAAACGGGCACTTCGCTGTCGCCGTGTTCGCCGATGATGTGCGCGTGAATGCTTCGCGGGTCGACCTTGAAATATTCGCCGAGCAGATGGCGAAAACGGGCGGTATCGAGCACGGTTCCGGAACCGATGACGCGTTGCGGGGGAAGTGCGGAGAGCTTCAAAGAGAAGTAGGTCAGCACGTCGACCGGATTGGTGGCGATCAGCAGGATGCCTTCGGGATTGTGTGTCGCAACCTGCGGGATGATCTGACGAAATATCTCGGCGTTACGCTTCACCAGGTCGAGGCGAGTTTCGCCGGGGCGCTGAGAGACTCCGGCGGCGACGACTGTAACGACGGCGCCGGCGCAGTCCGGATAATCGCCCGCCCAGATGCGGGTGGGGTGAGAGAAGGGCTCGGTGTGGCCGAGATCCATGGCTTCGCCCTCGGCCTTGGCGCGATTGACGTCGATGAGCACGATTTCGGCGGCGAGTCCGCTGAGCAACAGCGCGTAAGCGAATGTTGCTCCGACGTTGCCCATCCCAACGACCGCGACCCGCACCGGTCCGTTCGCCGCTGTCATGCCATCCTCCGTTGTATATGAGTGTAAATCGGAGCTTTTGCCGTCCGACGAGTTTTGGTGGCACGGGACACCGTGCGTGGCGCAGTCGCGACGTCGTACAATTCTGCATCCAACTACACTCAATGCCCAAAATTACTGCTCTTATTCATACACTGAATGACGGTCTTCGCATCGGCCGCACCCTTGACTCGCTGCGTTCGTGCGACCAGGTGCTGGTGATCGATCACGGTTCCAGCGACAACACGGAGAAGATTTCGCGCGACCATGGAGCGACGATCAAGAAGGGAATTCCCGGCGTCGATCGCGGAACGTATTCGGTGGATTCGAGCAACGACTGGATCCTGTGCTTGTGCGCCAACGAATCGCTGAACGAAGAGTTGGAGGCGCGGCTGTTCGAGTGGAAGTCGCAGGAACACGAGGACCACGCCGGCTTCAATATGCGGATACGGACGGAGTCGGATGCGGGTTGGAAAGTCCTCGATCCGGAGACGCGGCTGGTGAACAAATGCCGCATCAACTGGACGGGAGACCTGCCGCCGACAACATCGGTAAACGATGAGATTAAAGGTTACATCCTGAAATTCAAGAGCCCTTAGCCAACCTGCTACTCAGGAAAACTAATCCATGGTTGCTGTGTTTGGTAGAGCGTCCGCCGATTGGCGGCCACAGGAGAGTGTTTCATGACAAAGGGACGGAAATGGAGCGCGCTGGTGCTGGGCGTAGCGATGTTAGCGACCAGCGCAGGGGTGGTGCAGGCTCGAGCAGAGAGCTGCGAAGAACGTGTTCATAAGGCGGAAAGAAAGTTGGACGACGCCATTCACAAACATGGCGAGCACAGCCGGCAAGCCGAGCAACGCCGCCGCGAACTGGAAGATGCGCGCGCGCATTGCGATCATCACGACCACCACTGAGACGGAGGCCGTCCTATTCCGTTGTTGTTCAGACGAGTGGGGCGGCCGTTTCTGTCACACGGCGCCGCCGGGGAAAGTGGCGGGCAGGGAAGCTTGCGGCGTGGGGAAGCGAACGGCGCTCAGCAGCGAGCCGATGCTGAAGATCATGAAGATGGGCGCCAAGATCCATCCTGCGATCGGAATCGCCTGAAGCGTGACGAGGAGGATGGTTCCGATGAGAATCGCCATCTTTGTGCCGCCGGTGAAGCGGTTGCCGAGGCGAAGGCTGAGCGCGGTGTATCCGGGCGCGGCAAGCAGCGCAATCAGGATGCATAGCGGAAGCTCGAGCCAGTCGGCGTAATTTGTTTCCCCGACGATTTCGAGAGCGGCAATCAAAAGGCCGAACAACACCACTCCAAACAGAACTGTGCGCCAGCGACGAGATCTCATCGCGCCGGAGAGCATGTCGAGCCTCCGCCTACGCAGGATGGCGAGGCTGAGACCGGCGAGGGGAAGCGAGATGGCGGCTCCAGTCAACCAAATCAACACGAAAGCTCGCAGGCGGGAGGGCAGCCACCCGACCAGTGGCAGCGGCCTGGCGGTCACATCCTTTCCCACAGTGGCAGTTGGTGCGCGACGGAGGTCGCCGATGCTGGCAACGACGTCTCCGGCGACGTGGGTGTTCGCGCCGAGGTTTGTGTCACCAAAGACCGATACGAGATCACCAGCAGCCTGTGCGCCATCATGAAGGCGAATGCCGCCGCCGACGGCAATGATGTCTCCGCCAACTTTGCCCGTGACGTCGACGTCTCCCCACTCGGCGACAGCGTCTTTTTGCATTTCGCCTTCGACCCGAACCGAGCAGAGGAAGCAGGTGGCTGCTTCGACCTTGTGTCCAGCGGGGATGTATATATCGAAAAGGACTTGCGTGCGCTCGGGCTCCCACTGGGCGAAAGTCTGCGCCGGGTGGAACAAGGATAAAACAATGAGGAGGAATGCAAACCGCATGCTGGTCAGGGAAGAAAGCTTACACCGGAATCGGAGTTGAGGATTCCACATTGAAGACCGAACTTCGGTCATGTACCTCTGAGGTGCTCCCAGGCTGCGATTCGTGAGTTCGCAACATATAATCAGCGAACCGCATGGATCCATTCTTCGGCACAGCCATCTTCCTCTTCGGACTCGCGTTTGGGAGCTTCCTGAACGTTGTGATCCATCGTGTTCCGCGGGAGGAGTCGATCGTATTTCCGTCATCGGCGTGCCCGAAGTGTCACAAGGAGATCAAGGCCTACGACAATATTCCTGTCGTGAGCTGGCTCCTGCTGGGTGGCCGGTGCCGCAACTGCCGCGAGCCGATTAATCCGCGGTATGCGGTGGTCGAGTTGGTTGTGGCGACGCTGTTTCTTGCCTGCTACTGGCGATTCGGTCTTACGCTCAGCACGCTGAAATACTGCGTGTTTTCGTTTCTGCTGATTGGGCTGATCTTTATTGATGCCGAACACAAGCTGCTGCCCGATGCTCTCACGCTTCCCGGACTGGTGATCGGGCTGGTGTTCAGCTGGTTTGTGCCGGTCTATGATCTGCTGGCCGAGCTGCTGCCGTCATATGTTCACGTCGCGCGCGGACACGCAATCAACTGGCACCTGCTGTCACTGAGCGATGCGGCGCTGGGAGCGATTGTGGGAGCGGCCTTCATCTTCGGAGTGGGGTTTCTGTACCTGCACGCGCGCGGGGTGGAAGGCATGGGCCTTGGCGACGTGAAACTGATGGCCATGGTGGGAGCATTTCTGGGAATCAAACTCACGGTCTTCACGATTTTTGCGGCGTCACTGTTGGGAACGGCCTTTGGGCTGTCGCTGATGCTTACGGTTTGGGCGCAGCGCACGCGACGCCGGATGGCGCGCCATCGTGAGTCGCGGCTGGCGGCTCGGAAACATGCCTGGGCGTCGGCGCGCCTGGTTTATCGCCATTACCAGATGCCGTTTGGGGTGTTTCTCGGAAGCATGGCGCTGTTCGCTTTGTTCTTCGGCAAGGCATTGATTGGGTGGTACTGGAGACTCTACCTTTAGATCATGTTCGGACATGTCCATTGGTACGGCATTTACCCTATCGTTTCCACCCCATTGGATGAACGAAAATGCGTGTAATCCGGAGTAGAATATTTCGTATTTTCCTGCCTGGAATGTCATATAGCACGGAGGCCACGATGAAGCGTCTCTCCCTGATGTTGATGTTCGTCGTTCTTGCGGCGATCTGCTCGCCAGCCCAGCAGTCGCTCGCCGATGCTGCGCGCCAAGCCAACACTGAAAAGAAGGCTAACCAGGCGAAACACGTTTACACCAACGACGACATTGCAGGTACGAAAACGGCGGAGCCGGAAAAGTCGGCCGATACTGCGACAGAGGCGAACGGCGCGACCGCCACCGGTGACGCTTCCGCCAAACCTGAGGGCGAAGCGAAGGCTGATGCATCCGCAAAGCCTGCCGACAAAGCCGCCGACAAGGCGGACAAAAAAGACAGTAAGGCCGAAGCTGCCGCGAAGGCTGACGCTTTGAAGCAGAAGATCGCCGAGCAGCAAAAGGCGGTCGCCGACCAGGACCACGAGATCAGCATCATGGAGCGCGAGCATCAGATCAGGGTCGCGGAATACTACGCCGACGCAGGCACGCAACTTCGCACGTCGGGGCAGTGGTTCGAGGACGAGAAGAAATACCAGGAAGATCTCGACGGCAAGAAAAAGGCACTCGCCGATGCGAAAGCCAAACTCGACGATCTGAACGATCAGGCTCGTAAAGCTGGCGTTCCGGGCAGCTAAACCGGCGCCAGTGGATTCAGAAAAATACTGAAGTCCAAAAACTTCGGTAACTACGGTAGCCATCCTTACAGCTTCCCCTCGCAGGAATTCGGGATAAAATTTCCGAATTGGTGCCGCGGCATTTGTGTCTGTCGTGGGGAAGAACATCTTGGGCAGAATCTCTTTACCACAGAGAGTACCGATTCTTTACCTCATCATTGGGGTGCTGGCACTGGTGTCGGTGGTGCCGATGTACTTCTATGCGCGTTCGGTAGTGGGCATCAACCGCGAACGGCTTAAGACGAACGAAATGCTGCTGCAGAATACGATTACGCGTGCGCTGTCGGACGCAATCGCACAGCGAATGGCGAACCTGGATTCGATGCTGGGCAATCTGACCTCTGCCATCCAGGTCACGAGCGGCGGCGACATCGGCGCCAACAAGATTAATGCGCCGGAATTGCGGGCGCTGCTTGAGCGATTCGTTTCGTCTTCCAACGATCTCGCTTATGCAACGATTCTCAACAGCGAAGCCAAGGGCCAGTCGGTCGGACGCATCACCCCGGACGAGTTCCTGCAAAATGAATTGATGCGCGCTTTCAACGCCACCCGAGAGGGCCGAGCTTACACCGGACAGGCAATTTCCATCGGTTCGGGCGCAAGCCGGAAGACGATGATTGTCACGGCGGTTCCGATCACCGGCGCCGGTCGCGTAATCGGCATGCTGGGAACGGTCGTGGACCTCAGCTTTCTGCAGCGCGACCTTGACCAGATCAGCCAGGGCGGACTCTTGACCTACGTTGTCGATCGCAACGGGCGGCTTGTGGCAGCGCCGCAGGCCTCTCACTTCGCAACCGGGCAGGACATGTCGAAGATCGACATCGTCCGCAGCTTTGCCGAAAAGGCCGGAAAAGTTCGCTGGGTGCTTACGTCGGAGTTCACTGAAGACGATGGCAAGACGCGCGAAGACATGCTCGGCACCTGCTCGCCGGTGCCTTCGCTCGAATGGGCGGTGATCGCTCAAAAACCGCAGCGTGAGGCATATTCAAACGTTTTCGAAATGCAGGAAAAAGCGAACCTGCTCGCGGTGGCGATGATCATCTTGAGCGGCTTCGTCGGTATCCTGCTCGCCCGACGCATCACCGGGCCGCTCGAAGGCCTGACGGAATCGAGCCGAGCCATCGCTCGCGGCGACTTCTCGCAACGCGTGAAAATGAAGAGCCGCACCGAAATCGGCGAACTCGCCAGCACCTTCAACCTGATGAGCGAAGACCTGGAGCGGCTGATTCAGGACCTGAAGCACGCCGCCGAAAAGAACCGGCAACTCTTCTTGAACTCCATCCAGATGCTCGCCGGCGCGGTTGACGAAAAGGATCCGTACACCAAGGGTCACTCTGACCGTGTCACGAAGTACTCGGTGATGATCGCGCGCGAACTTCGCATGTCGAACGAAGAGGTCGAGAAGATCCGCATCGCAGCGCAGTTACATGACGTCGGCAAGATCGGTATCGAAGACCGCATCCTGAAGAAACCGGGCGCGCTGACGCCGGAAGAATACGAAGTGATGAAGTCGCACACGGTGCGTGGCGCGAACATCCTGCGGCCGGTCGAACAGTTGCGCGAGATGATTCCCGGCATCGAACTCCACCACGAGTCGATGGACGGCAAAGGTTATCCCTACGGATTGAAGGGAACTGAGATTCCGCTTTCCGCGCGCATTATCGCCGTCGCCGATACTTTCGACGCGATGACCACGAACCGCCCCTACCAGGCCGCACACGAGCCCGAATACGCAGTGAAGATCATCAACACCCTCGGCCGCAATCGCCTTGATCCCAAGGTGGTGGCCGCTCTGACGAAGATCTTCGAACGCGGCGAGCTGCGCATGCATCGTGCAGCGGTGGTGAAAGAAGCGGTACCCGAAGCCGCGCCGGTGCCTGCTCCCGAAGTGCCGAAGGCCGAAGCCGCCGTCACGGGCGACTGATTCCATTTCAGATTGAAGATCTAAGATTGCAGATTTGATGAATGCCTGACACGAGCTTTTCTTTGCAATCTTCAATCTGAAATCGTCAATCGTAAATTCTCTATTCTCCCGCCCGTATAATTGAATCTTGCCGCAACGTTCGCGGCGCACTCCTACATGATCCAGACATTATTCGGCAGTCTCGAGGAAGAAGAGCCAAAGAAAAAAGGTTTCTTCGACCGCATGAAGCAGGCGGTCACGCGCACGCGAGAGAACCTCAGCGAGCGCATTGAAGAAGTTGTCTCGTTCAGCACGGAGATCGATCGCGGCACGCTCGACGATCTTGAGGCGACGCTGATTGCCGCCGACCTGGGAACGAAGACCACTGAGCAACTACTGGCTCGACTGCGCGAGAAAGCCGATCGCAAGCAGATCGCTGATGTCGCCGAACTGAAACGCCTGCTGAAGGCGGAAGTGCTGAACGTGCTCACGCGAGCCAATATTCCGCCGGTGATGGCCCAGGATGGCGATCCGGAAGTCATTCTGGTGGTCGGCGTGAATGGAACCGGCAAGACCACCACCATCGGCAAGATGGCACATTTCCTGCGCGGAGCAGGGAAGTCAGTGCTGCTGTGCGCGGCCGACACGTTTCGCGCCGCCGCCATCGAGCAACTGGAAGTCTGGGGCGATCGCACCGGCACCGAAGTCATTAAGACGAAGCCGGGTGGCGATCCGGCGGCGGTGCTTTTCGATGCACTGGAAGCGGCGAAAGCGCGTCACGTCGATTTCATCATCGTGGACACAGCCGGCCGTCTGCATACGAAATCGAGCCTGATGACCGAACTGGAAAAGATGCGGCGCACGGCGCAGCGCTTCATCACCGGAGCTCCGCACGAGACACTGCTGGTCGTGGATGCCACGACCGGGCAGAACGGATTGCAGCAGGCGAAGCTGTTTACGGAATCAGCGGGCGTGACGGGAATCTGCCTGACCAAACTCGACGGTACGGCGAAGGGTGGGATCGTGGTCGCCATCGCGAATGAGCTTGGCGTGCCGGTACGCTATGTCGGGATTGGTGAAAAAGCAGGGGACCTAATCCCGTTCGATCCGACGGCGTTCGTGGATTCGTTGTTTGACTGATTCCATCCGATGATCTGGTGATCAGATGATCCGGTCTATTTCGACTGGTTCTTCCGAGCGGTATTCAGCGAGGCCGAAAGAATACGAATCAGTGCATTTGCTTCGTTAATGAGTTCTGCGAGAAACTCGGGTCGAACGACATTGTGGTCCGCAAGACACTCGAGCGAATACACGGATTCGTCTGCCTCTTCCAGTACGATTGCTAATTTGGAACAAGCGTCAGCGCGCGAGCGAGCTCTTCCCACCGTGCGGTAGTTTGCCGCTACGGAGGCCCCACATCTTAAGAGCTGTTTTCCTGCTTTTCATAGAAGCACCGTTTCAACAAGGGTGGCGATCACTCGCGACAGGCAGGCGATCACTCCACCATCGACCAACCACCAGATCATCTGATCGTCAGATCACCTGATGCTCTGTTATTCTCCCTCAACCCATGCCTCGACAACGCCCACTGGCAGCGCTGTTGATCCTCTCTGGACTCAACTTCTTTAACTACGTTGATCGTTCCGTCTTGTTTGCCGTATTGCCGCTCGTTCAAAAAGAGTTTCCGTCGCCGAATCTCTTCGGCATGGGCGTTGACGCCTCCTACGGCTTTCTTACCACCGCATTTTTCGTCTGCTACATGGTTTTTGCTCCAGTGGCCGGCGTGCTGGCCGATCGCTATCCGCGCAAGTGGTTGATGGTCGGCGGAGCTCTGATCTGGTGCGTGGCGACACTGTTAACGGCTGTGACCCACAGCTTCACCACGCTGTTGATTCGTCACACCGTTGTCGGTCTCGGGGAAGCGACCTTCGTCACCATCGCTCCTTCGTTTCTGGCCGATCTCTATTCCGAAGAGCATCGCGGCCGCGTCTTCGGCTGGTTCTATCTGAATATCGGTCTCGGCACTGCCGCCGGATATATGATGGGCGGATACCTCGGCCACCATCTTGGTTGGCGCTATCCGTTTTATGTTGTGGCACTTCCTGGCTTTCTACTCGCCCTTGCGCTTGCGGCGCTACCGGAACCGGTTCGCGGGGCGAAAGACTTGTTGCAGGAAACCTTTGAGCGAACTCGCATCGCTGGGCTCTTTGAAAATGGCGCGTTTTGGACCGCAACCCTCGGCATGGCGATGGTCACATTCTGTCTTGGGGGACTCGAAGCGTGGATGCCAACTTTTCTTAACCGCATCCGCGACATTCCGCTCGACCAGGGAAATCTCGTCTTCGGCGGAATCACCGCCGTCACCGCCATCACCGGAACCATGATCGGCGGATGGATGGGCGACAAACTTCTCACGCGTACGAAGGGCGCCTATTACTTTGTGTCGGCAGCAACGCTCCTGATCAGCGTTCCCGCCACGCTGGTCGCCATCTATGCCAGCGGACGATTTATGTATCCGGCGATGTTTGTCGCTGAATTCCTGCTCTTCCTCAACACCGCGCCACTGAATGCGGCAGTGGTGAATTCCGTCGGGGCCAGTATTCGCGGGACTGCGATTGCCGTGAATCTGTTCACCATTCACTTACTGGGCGACGCCCTATCGCCGACAATGATCGGGCGCATCTCCGATCACACGACGCTGCAAACCGGCTTTCTCGCGGCGATCGCGGCCACCGTCATGGCCGCTGTTATTCTGTTTTATGGAATGAAGTTCGCACCCCAGATTCCTGTCCCCGCAAAGAGCAAGGGAGAGCCCGCCTGATGCTGTGGTGGTTGCTCGGCATTTTTCTCGCGGTGCTGTGGGTATGGCGCGTTGCCGACGCTGCCATCGGAATGCCGAGCATTTCCGATATCGCTTCGCCTGCCTGGGATCGGCCGGCGCCCGACAATGCTCCGCGCGTGAGCGTCATCGTTCCCGCACGCGATGAGGAGGATGAAATCGAGTCAGGCCTTCGCTCTCTGGTGCAGCTCGATTGGCCGAACTACGAAGTTATCGCCGTCGACGACCGGTCGGCCGACCGTACGCCGCAGATCATGGAGCACGTGGCTCGCGAGCACGATACGCAGGGGCGACTCAAGATTCTCCACATCGACGAACTCCCCGACGGTTGGCTTGGCAAACCTCACGCCATGTGGACTGCAGCCAAGCAGGCTACCGGCGACTATCTTCTATTTACTGACGCGGATATCGTCTTCCATCCCGAGGCGCTTCGCCGCGCCATGGCTTACGCGCTGCAATCGAACGCCGACCATCTCGTCGTGTTTCCCACGCACATCGACTGGAGCATCAGCAAGAAGATCATTCTTGCCGGATTCAACATGCTGTTTGTCTTCGGCCACCGTCCGTGGAAGACGGCCGATCCGAAAGCGAAGGACCACATCGGCGTCGGCGCGTTCAACCTAATCAAGCGCACGGCCTATGAGAAAGTCGGCACCTTTGAAGCGCTGAAGATGGAAATCATCGAAGATATGCGGTTGGGCAAGCTGGTGAAGGACCACGGGCTCGCTCAGCGTAACGTTCTCGGTAAGGACCTGCTCCTGCTTCCGTGGGGTTCGGGTGCGGTCCACATCATTAACAATCTCACCAAGAATTTCTTCGCACTGATGCACTTTTCGGTGCGCCGTACGCTTGGTTTTTGTTTTCTACTGCTGTTCTTCAACCTCACGCCATTCCTGGGAATCTGGCTTGCTCCGGGACTGGCCAAGCTGCCGTACGCAATCACGCTTCTGGCAATCTTCTGCCTTTACGTCGGGATGTCGTGGACTACGCCGATCTGGCCGCAGTATTTTCTGCTCCATCCCATTAGCGCCGGGATGCTGATCTACACCATGATGGTGTCGATGATCACCACGTTGAAGCACGACGGCGTCATTTGGCGAGGGACACACTATTCATTGGCTGATCTACGGCGAGGACTGGTGAAGGGCTGATTACACGCCCTGCGCTTTAGCATTTCCTTTGCGCGGCCTCTGGTGTCCCTGAAGCAGAAATTCGCGACGCTTTTCTTCCAACTCTGCCAACACACCAGCCAGGTGGGCGCGAGTGGATTGATCGATCTGCGTCATCGACATGACCCGCGCGAGGTGGACCTCGGCTTCCTCGAACGGTTGCACATGCGATCGGGGATGGGCCCGCGACGGCTTCTTGCGCTCGCTTTCGACTACCGCGCAGATCTTGCGCGACATCTTGGCGATGTCGAGCAGGTGTTCGGCACGCGTCGGCGACAACTCCATCGACAGCACCACCACGCCTGCCACCTCCCCGTTACCCAACCGGATTGGACACGCCATGCGCACCGGAAGCAGTCCGTCGTTCGTGTTTGCGGTGCCGACAATAATCAGCGGAACACCTGCGGCAATCGCGCGCGCTTCGGCACTGGGACCCATCAGGTCATGCGACCAATTCGCGCCGGGCACACGTCCTTGTTCGTGGACCATCCCCGTGGTGCCGAACGAATAGAGAACCACGCCGTCGCAATCGGTCAGGCTGAGCACGTGCGGGAAATTGTCGAGCTTCCGTGACATGCGATGGAACTGTTCGACACTGGCCGCGATCATCGCTGCGTTAGCGGCGATGCGAGATTGCAGGTTTACACGCGAAACTCGCGCCACCGGTTGTTGCGCCCCCCAGTGTTCGAGATCGATCACCATGGCGCTCAGCTTGTTCAGTTGTGGATTTGCTTTCAAACGCCGGACCAGGCGTTGGCGATATTCGTTGCGCGAACCCGACGGTTCTTTCCTGGCTGGTGTCTGAACCTGTTTTTCGCCGGGTACGAACTGGGCGAGTTCATTGGCGATCGCGCGCGAGATGCGGTCGGAACGTCGTTCTCCGCGGGCGACGCGACTTACGTACGAGGGATGCACTCCAGCCTGTCTCGCGACTCGCGTGTACAGCCCGGAGAGAAATGAAAGGTTAACTTCCGGAGACCGCTTCTTGGTCATCGACTAGTCCAGGGTTCCAGTCCGGTCATCAAATTAACATGGATGTTATAGAGAGAATAATACACCAGTGCAGCTTTCCTGTCAGGAAAACGCCATTAGTCGAAACCCGGCTTTGGGTGGCTACTCTCGATTCCGTTAGGGCTTAACGCTTAAGCAGGTGCGTTTTCGTGCTATAGTGTCCGCTGTCATAAGTTTTGACAGCATCTCTGGCACGAATCGGGTTTTCATGGTGGGGCGGCAAGGACGTTCATTGGCAGAATGGGCAAAATGTATCGCTGGGTTACGTAAGACACTGGGAATGACCCAAACAGAGCTGGCCGAACGCTTAGGCGTTACAGCGATGACGGTCTCGCGGTGGGAACGCGGCCTGGTGGAACCAACCGCAAGCGGCTACATTGGCCTGGGAAATCTCGCGGGGCTGAAAGAAGCCTGGTACTTCTGGCGGCGGGCAGGGCTTGATGAGTCGCAGGTAAAGCGGACCTTTGCCCAGAGCGCGAAAGGGAATTCGCGTCCCAAAGCGCGGGCTAAGGGAATCGGGCTCTGAACTTACGGCTCGACTTCCGCGGGTCGCGGTCTATCGCAAGCGTCCAGAGGTAAGTTGCTGCTTTGGCGCAGGCTATTCGCGCGCGAGCACGGCGGCAGCTCCCTCGATCGGTCCGGCCCCATGTTGCTCCTGCACGATCACAACAAAGTGCAGGCGCTCGCGTTGCCAATCCGGTTTCAGCTTTACGGCTAGCGCGTCGTGAAAAGATCCCTTCTTGACATCCCCTAACACTCTCGTTTCCCGCACCACAGCCGCGTGATGAAGAGTCACCCCGCCATTCTCGCCGGCTTTGACTTCCGTGGTCAGGTTGTCTTCGGTAACAAAGAACAGAACCGTCGCCTTCGATCCTGCCTGCTCCACTCCAACCTGTAACTGCGATGGACTCGACCAATTCAAAGTCACTTGCGCCGGTTTCGTCTGTTCGGCTGAGCTTGCAAGGGCCTTCTTTAGGTCCCGGCCGTCTTTGATTTCCACGTGGCCGTCCACGATTAACTCCGGCGTATAGGGTTCGGAACGAAGCGCGTCGGCGTATTGCGATTGGCGCTGAGTGATTTCGTGGGTTGCGAACCGGTCCACCCATCCCAGTTGATTCCAGTAGTCAACGTGTTCGCCAAGCACAATAAGCTCGGAGCCATCGAAGGAGTGCTGGGCTTGCAGTTGCGCGAGCGTGCGGTCGGCGGGAGGACAACTGGAGCACCCTTCGGAAGTAAACAGTTCGATTACGATCGGACTACGGGTTGACGGGGGCGCGGGAGCCTGGCCAGACGCCGTTACAGTAGCCAGGATCGCCAGCCCCGCTATGGTAAGGAAAACCCTGGTTCGCATCTGGCAAGCATACGCAATTGCGGATCGGTTTATCCGAAAATGTTGCGAGCGAACAGCGCCGCCTCGCGGGCTTTGCGCCGGGAGGGCCGTTTCCAACGAACGTGCCGTATCACTGCGGAACGTGACATCTGTCACATCGCAAGTTCCCGCCGGTCTCGATAATGAAAATGAATTTCATAATCGATTTGGCCGGAAGGCGCTGCCGTAAGGCTCCTCCGGCGGGAACGAGCCATCATGAACGCCTTCTTTCGCCGTTTCTCCCGCTCCGTGGTTCTGCTTTCCATGTCTGCCATTCTCGCTGTTACGAACTCCCTGGCCGCCGACTCGTCGCATGTTGCCGGTGTCGTTACCGATCCGTCGAACGCCGTCGTCGCTGGAGCCCAGTTGGAGTGGCACAACCTCGTCACCGATGCCCGGTTCGCCGTTGTGACCGACGACAACGGGCGCTACGCGCTGGATCTTCCGGCAGGGAATTACAAACTGGTACTCGACGTTCCCGGCTTTGAGCGCTATTCGCGAGGGGGCATTTTGCTGAGCGCCGTTCCAGTCGAGTTCAACGTTGCATTGACCATCAAGAGACAAGAACAGTCGATGACGGTAGTCGTCGAATCGCCCGAGATAGACACCTCATCGGCCCAGCTCGGCGAAACCATCACGGCTTCGAAGATGGCTTCGGTCCCGCTGAATGGGCGCAGTTTCACCGATCTGCTGGCCATGCAGCCCGGCGTGATTCCAGCCAGTTCTTCCCAGCCTAACGCTGTCGTCATGTCCGGATGTACGACTACTCCACCCTCGGGCGACCTCAATGCCGGCAACATGTCGGTGAGCGGCCAGCGCGAAACGGCGAATGGGTTCATGGTGAATGGCAGCGTGGTCGAAGAGGCCTTCAATAACGGTACTGCCATCGTTCCCAACCTCGACGCCATCCAGGACTTCACCGTCATTACCAGCAATTTCGACGCGCAGTACGGCAACTTCAGCGGCGGCCAGGTTCTGGTCAGCACCAAGACTGGCTCCGATCAGCTTCACGGCAGTGTTTTCGAGTTCCTGCGCAACACCAATCTCGACGCGCGCAACTATTTCGCCACCACGCGCGCGACATACGATCGCAATCAGTACGGCGCAACCCTCGGCGGCGCTCTCCGCAAGAACAAGGCATATTTTTTCCTCGATTACCAGGGAACAGAAATGACGCAGGGGCAGGAAACAGGAAACATCAGTGTTCCCAGCGTGGCTGATCGATCGGGCAATCTCGCCGACCTCACCACCCAGCTTACCGGCGACGTTAGCACCAGTTATTGGGCCAGCCAGTTGTCGCAAAAGCTCGGCTACACCGTGAACCCAGCCGAACCGTACTACACCAGCGGCTGCAACAGCACCTCGCAGTGCGTTTTCCCGAACGCGCAGATTCCGGTATCGATCTGGTCGGCGCCGGCCAAGGCCCTCCTGCAGTACATCCCCACTCCAAATGTCGGCACGAACCTTTTCTCCGATTCTTCGCAGAACGAGATATTAGGAGACCACAAGGCCTCCGCGCGTATCGATCTCAATCATAAGTTCGGAACGTTCACCGGATATTACTTCCTCGACCAGTACTCGCTCGACAGTCCTTATCCAACCGGGCAGGGAGGAGCGAGCGTTCCCGGATTCAATGCTCTTTCCGATGGCCGTTCGCAACTGTTCAGCTTCAGCGACACGCAAACTTTTGGCGCGAACCTGGTCAACGAAGTTCACTTCAGCTACCTTCGCGATGCTAACGTGATCGGTAAGCCGGTTGGCGGCGTCGGGCCCACGCTCGCCTCACAAGGTTTCATCTCCGGCGCTGACACGCTTGGCATCGTGCCGCTGAATCCCGCGATCGAGGGCATCGAAAACGTTGCCTTCAACGACTTCACCATCGGCGTGGATGTCACCGGAGAACGCCAGGTCAATAACACCTATCAGTGGAGCGACACGCTTTCCCGCATCCTTGGTAATCACACGCTGAAGTTCGGCGGCACCTTCCATCTCGACCAGATCAACATCAATTCGAACTCGATCAACAACGGATCGTTCGTTTTCCAGGGAACCGAAACCGGCTCCGATTTTGCCGACTACCTGATTGGCGTGGCCAGCACCTACGAGCAAGGCGACGCCGCTCCGTTCGATATTCGGAATAAGTACATCGGCGCATTCGCGCAAGACAGCTGGCGCGCTCGCCCGAATCTCACTCTTAACTATGGCGTTCGTTGGGACGTGCTGCCGCCCTGGCGGGAAAAATACAACCAACTGCAAACCTTTGTCCTCGGGCAGCAATCCGTTGTCTATCCGAACGCGCCCACAGGTATTGTTTTTCCTGGCGATCCGGGCATCCCCTCCACACTCGCACCCACCGACTGGACGAACTTCTCTCCTCGTCTAGGCTTCTCCTACTCGCCCAATTTCGGCGACGGCGTTCTCGGCGCGCTCTTCGGTGGGCCGAACAAAACCACCATCCGTGGCGGCTTCGGCATGTTCCACACGGCATTTGAAGGACTTTCGGCCGGCATTATGAGTGCCTGCGCTCCATACGGCTACGACTACGACTCTACCAGCGGTCAGCCCCGATTCGACGAACCCTTTGCCTCTGCCACCACCGGGCTCACCAACGGCCAGCCATTTCCTTCCCCCACGCCGAGTTTCGGAGCTTCGGCGAAGAATCCGAACTCTACCGTCGATTGGTCGAAGTACGAGCCGCTGACCGGCGACCCCGCCTTTTACTATCGCAACACCTCGCCGTATACGGAGAGTTACACGCTCTCCCTCGAGCGCGAACTGGCGCCCAATACGTTCCTGAAGTTGAGCTATATCGGATCGCAGGCTCATCACTTGTTGGTGCTCACCTCGGCCAATCCGGGAAACGCGGCGGCCTGCCTCAGTGTCAGCCAGCCGGGTGAAGTCTTGCCCGGCACGCCGACGTGCGGGCCGTTTAACGAAGGCGGTACATTCACTCGCGCCGACGGAACTCCAGTCGTTGTCCGCGGACCCTTTGGCCCGCTTTTCGACGGCGTTACGTACCAGAAGACGGTCGGTTTCTCAAACTACAACGCCATCGAAGCTTCCTTCCGCCACAGCAATCGCTGGGTGGAAATGAATCTTGGCTATACCTACGGCAAGTCGCTCGACGACTCCTCCAGCCTCTCCGAGCCTGTATATCCTTTTAATGCTGCACTTACCAAGGCTCTCTCGGCTTTCGACATGCGCCATAACTTCGAAGCCAGCTACCGTGTAACTCTTCCGTTTGCGGCTTTGCTCCACCGTCAGAACCGCCTCACCAGCGGCTGGATCGTCACCGGCATCGCACATCTCTCCACGGGGTTGCCGGTCACTCTCTACAACAACACCGATAGCTCATTGCTCGGATCGATGCCCAACGGCATCAACAATAATGGTGTGGACACGCCCTACTTCCTCGGCGGCGATCTTCAACTCAATCTCAATCCGCGGAATGGGCGTGCGGCCTTCAACACCACATTGTTCCCAACCAACGTCACGCCGTATCTCGGACAGATTGGGAACTCACCGCGCCGTTTCTTCTACGGACCCGGCCTCAACAACTTCGACATGTCGCTGCAGAAGGAGATCACCATCACCGAAAAGAAAGTCATCCAGTTGCGCGTCGAAGCGTTCAATGTCTTCAACCACGCGCAGTTCTTCGGTGCGGCATCGGTCAATGGCAACATCAGCAGTGCCGGTTTCGGCCAGATCGTAAACGCCATGCCGCCACGCCAGGTTCAACTGGCAGCCAAATTCAGCTTCTAAGGAGAAGTCGAAATTGCAAATCGATTCGAAGCCATTTGATCATTGACGTTAACTTCAAGGGTCAGATGGCTCGATGAGGAAATCAACCGATAACTCAGGCTCCCGGCTTGAACAGCGTGATCACCCAGTAGGTGAACGCCGCCACCGCCGCCGATGCCGGAATCGTCACCACCCACGCCCACACGATTCTTCTCGCCACGCCCCAGCGCACCGCCGACAGTCGTTGCGTTGCGCCTACACCGATAATGGCTCCCGTGATGGTATGCGTCGTGCTTACCGGGATCCCCGAAAGGGCTGTACCGAACAGCGTGATGGCGCCCGCCGTTTCCGCGCAGAAGCCGCCGACCGGCTTGAGCTTGGTGATCTTCGACCCCATGGTGTGAACAATTCGCCATCCGCCAAAGTAGGTTCCCAGCGCGATTGCCGCGTTACAGCTCAGGATGATCGGCCAGTGAAATCTTCCCCAGGTCGACGCGAAGTCGGCTTTGGTCATCAGGCCGCCCGTGTACAACGCTCCGGCGATGATGCCCATGGTTTTTTGCGCGTCATTGCCACCGTGTCCCAGGCTGTACATTCCGGCTGAAACCAATTGCAATTTGCGGAACCAGGTATCGACCTGCCGTGGCGAATTGCGCTGAAAGATCCATGACACCGCCACCATCATTCCAAACCCCAGCACCAGTCCCATAATCGGCGCCACCACGATGAAGATCAGCGTCTTCGTCCAGCCCGCGGGGATCAGCACCTTGAATCCCGCTTTTGCGATCGCTGCGCCTGCGTATCCGCCGATCAGGGCATGTGACGAAGAGGTCGGCAATCCCCACAGCCACGTCAGCAGGTCCCACGTGATCGCGCCCAGCAGTCCGCCCAGCACCACATACTGCGTCACGATCACTTTCCCGCCATAGTCCAGGTGGATCATCCCTTGACCAATCGTCTTCGCCACTGCCGTACCGAAGATGAACGCCGCCGCAAAATTGAAAAACGCAGCCCAAACCACCGCCAGCTTCGGCGAAAGCACGCGCGTCGACACGACCGTCGCAATGCTGTTAGCGGCGTCATGAAATCCGTTGAGAAAGTCGAACGTAAGAGCGACAGCAACGGTGACAATCAGCAGTATGAGACCAGTGTGCACTTACGGGGCCTCGTTCCATTTCGTTGTAACGCAGGGTTTACGAGCGCTAGGCGCTCTTCAGTACCACGGCTTCCAGAACATTAGCGGCGTCTTCTGCCTTGTCGGTGGCGAGTTCCAGCACCTCGTACAGCTCCTTGATCTTGATCAGTTGGATAGGATCTTTCTCCGTGTCGAACAGATGGCCCACCGCGTTGCGGGTGATACGGTCCGCTTCGTTCTCCAGGCGGTTAATCTCCACACAGTGCTCGAGCACGTGCTGTTGCCGTTCCAGTCCGGCGAGCGCCAGTTCCAGCTCCGCGCTCTGCTGCAGAATGATTTCCGCCAGCTTTGCCGTTTCCGGAGGCACCGCGGTGATCTTGTACACGATCATGCGGTCGCCTGCCGCGTTCAGCAGGTCGAGCACGTCGTCGATCGACGACGCCAGCCGGTGAATATCTTCGCGATCGAAAGGCGTAATGAACGTAGAGTTCAGCTTCTTGATCAGGGTGTGCGTCATGTCGTCGCCGCGATGCTCGATATCTTTCAGCTTCGATACCTGCGTGGGCACATCCTGAAAATTTTCCAGCAGCGACTTCATCAACCGGGCGCCCTCAATCAGGTTGCGGGCCATCTCGGTGAACATGTCGAAGAACTTGGTTTCGCGGGGGATCAGGCGAACCATTATCTCGGGGCTCCTTTATCTCAAGCCAGTATGACGATGGCCTTGAGCGCCCTCGAAAACAGCCAATGTTAAGGGCTGATTAATATCTCACGCGAGATGGGTCGGGTCAAACTTGACAAGCCAGGCGCCGCTGCGTTTTCCGCTTGGAGTGCTGGTTTTCGGCGGACTAGGGCAAGGTGGCGGCGGGGCCCGAAAGGGAAAAGTTGGCAAAGGATCGCAAGAATGGAGCCGAAGGATGACCTGAAACTTTTCTGGCTGATGCGTCTTGAAACTGGAAACCCGAAACTCGAAACTGGGGTTAAACCCGGCTGTGCTTCCAGGTCTTGGCGTCTTTCAGGGCCTGCTTGCGCTGTTTCTTCATCATCTTCTTCTCCTGCTTGATGGCCTTCCGGTACGCCTTGCGCTGCTGCTTCTGAGCCTTGTTGGCATTCTTCTGCGCCTGCCGTTGCCAAATCAGTTGGCTGTTGTCGGCAAAACTTGGAGCGCACAACCCCATTAGCATCACCAAGAGAATCGCAGCAGCAATTCTTTTCATTCCAGACCCTCCCTGTAGCGGAGATACATACTTCAAACGCAGCCGTTCTGAAAATGTTACGCCAGATCGAATAATCCCTCCACCGATTCCGGGCTTAAGGGACAAACCTGGTAACTGCTCATCGTTTGGCGGTTATTGTGCCAATATTCAATCTAACGTCCCCCCTTAACTTTCTCTTCACCTCAAAATTCCCGCCAAGCGTCCCAGCCCTTCCCGATAACAGTTGCGCGCACGTTCCGGCGCAGGGTAACTTCCCTGTGGGGCGTGGTCAGATCGCTTTTACGGAGGAACCGCTGTGTCGGGCTTGGGGTCCAGGTGTCGTTTGTTCATTGCAGTTTTTCTGTTGATTTTCTCGACGGAATTTTTGCGCGCTCAGGCTCCTGTCAATCCCCAGGTTTTTTCCTGGGCGCCCCCTGATATTGACCACGTCAACATTCCAGCGAACACCGACGTTCCTTGCTCCCTCGACAAAATTCTCCCCGCCGCCAGCAAGCGTGTACAGGAATTGGTCGACAACATGCAGCGGTTCAGCGCGACCGAGCGCGTAGAATTCCAGGAAGCCAACCGCAACGGGGTGCTGAAGAGCGCGCAGAAAGCCACATTTACCTATGTGGCTTACATTCACGAAGTCCGGCCGCGGGAATTAACCGTTGAAGAGTATCGTAACGACAGCGTTGCCGCGCAGCAGTTTCCTTCGCGGCTTGCGACCACCGGCACCGCTGCGTTCGCCTTACTGTTTCATCCCAACTATCTCAAAGACTTCACCGTTGCCTGCGAAGGGCTCACCGAGTGGAATGGCCACCGAGCCTGGCGCGTTCACCTGTCGCAGACCCAACCCAACAACTTTCGTGGATACCGCCTGGCGAACCGCTACTTCCGAGTGATGCTCAAGGCCCGTGCCTGGATCGACGCCGACACTTTCCAGGTGCTGCATCTTGAAACCAACCTGCGCGACCCGATTGAAGAGATCCCCCTCCGGCTCGAAACTGTCATCGTCGATTACGGCAACGTGGAATTTCCCAAGCGGCATTTACAGCTGTGGCTGCCGCAATCGGCCGACATTTACATGGACTATCGCGGCCATCGCTTCCACCACCAGCATCGTTTCAGCAATTTCCAGTTGTTCTCCGTCGAGACCACGCAGACCGATCAGGCTCCCAAATAGCTTGCGTCGTCGCTGCTGTGCAGCGAGTCGTGGACGAATACGTCGGCTGTCAGCCGCGGAAATCGATTGCCACCCGCACTCTCCGGATACGCTGATGGCACGTTTCAACCCTTGGATTCCCGTGTTGAAATAGCTACGCACTTCTTGTCGTGCTTGATGAGATACGAATCGGTATTTCCCGGCCGCGGGCGCTGACCTTCTCCACCGACTCCACACGCCCTTGTCTCGCCATTAACGCATAGTCAAAATTGTTGACGGTCGGACAGACGTGTCGTGGTAGGAGATATAGCAGCTCGCCGAGCTTCGGCGATTTCCCCGACGTCACTTGCAGTGGAAGATGCTCTTCGCTGGGAGTTGTGGGAACCAGCTCAGCGTGCCCGAGAACGAGACAAGTTGGCACGCCGGCATCGGCAGACACGCTTTTGTGACCGGCATCGCAGGTAACAATGTTGCCCCTGGGATGGCTGACAACGCGCGTGATAACCAGAGCGGCGGGCAGGTAGCCGAGGTCGGGCAGCTGGGCAAGACTGGTGGCGTCGGAGTACACGACCGTACCAGGCGAAGCTCGCCAGACAAACCGTGCGGTGCGAAATCGCTCATAGGAAATTGCGCATGGAAATGACGGCGTGCCCGAGGTGATGACTTCCTCGACAACGATTCCGCCCGTCGCGAGCTCGTCAACGATCTGCATCAGGCGGTCATAACCGCGATGTGCCATCTCGCTGCGTTGAGAAGCAGGTTCGTGTCCAAGATGTCCATCGTAGTAATGCAATCCGCGGAAATGGCTTCCGGCTGCTACGATCGATTTTGTTAACGTGAGAAGTCCCGCGGAATCGTCCTGCAGGATACCCGTGCGGTTCATGCCGGGATTGATGTCGACGAAAATGCCGATGCGGCTGCCTCGCCACGGTTGCAGCTGCTCTGAAGTTTCGACGAGAACGGAAATCGAGACGTGCGGATATTGTAGGGCTATGGCGAGCACGCGTTGGGCATTTGCTCCCATTGCGGGGTAGGCCAGTAACACATCGGCGGCACCAGCCTCGCAGGCGTGGATTAACTCCAGCGTGGTTGCGCACTTGAAATTTCGCACGCCTGACTCGACGAGGCGACGAATCACCGATTCGATCTTGGACGTCTTTACATGGGGCCGCCAACGGTTCGGGTCATTCCCCAGCAGGCCGAGAGTAACCCTGATGTTATGGTCGACCGCGTCCGGATAAATGGCCAGCGCGGGAGTCATGACGGAGTCGGTGCGGTCGATGCGATACCGGTCATTCCACGGCATGAAATCGATGAACGATTTGACGGCGGACATGGATTCGAATATATCCGGTTCTTCGTGGAAGGCAAATCGGGCGGGGCAACTAGCGCTCGTAGCGTCAGAAACGGAATAGTCGCAGAGGGAAATTACTGACAGAAATGATCATCTTCGACTCCCACCTCGACCTGGCCTGGAACGCACTCAACTGGAACCGCGACCTCACACTCACCATTTCGGATATCAGGGCGTCGGAGCGCGCCGATCCGGATCCGCATAAGGGAGCCAATACAGTGTGCTTTCCAGAAATGCGGAGGGGCAACGTTGCCATTTGCCTGAGCACGGTCCTTGCAAGATCGACGAGTGCCGGACGAGCGCTGCTCGATTATCGAACTCAGGAAACTGCTTCGGCGATGGGACATGGGCAACGCATGTATTACGAAATCATGCAGCGGCAAGGCCATCTGCGTCTGCTGCGGAACGCGCAGGAATTAGACGCCCACGTTAAGCAGTGGCTGTCACGCGCCGATGCTCCCATTGGTTGCATTCTCAGCATGGAAGGAGCGGACCCGATTCTCGACAACGATGATGCTGTGCGCTGGTGGGAGTTGGGTTTGCGGGTGGTAGGCCTGTCGCATTATGGGCTCGGCGTCTATGCCCACGGAACATCGGGCTCGGGTGGCCTGACCACGCGCGGATTTGAATTGCTCAAAGCTTTTGAATCGCTGGGCATGATCGTGGATGTTACGCACCTGACCGATGAAGGCTTCTGGCAGGTCATCGAGCGATATGAGGGCCCCTTATTAGCAAGCCACAACAACTGTCGCGCCCTGGTGCCGGGCCAACGTCAGTTCTCCGATGAACAAATCCGGGCGCTGATCGAACGCGGAGGTGTGCTCGGCGTCGTTTGTGACTCATGGATGCTCTGCCCGGATTACAAATTCGGCAAGACCGATAACGAAAAAGTCAGGTTGAGCCATGTGGTCGACCAGATCGATCACATTTGCCAATTGGCGGGAAACGTACAGCACGTTGCGATCGGCAGCGATCTGGATGGCGGGTATGGTAGGGAACAATCACCCAGCGATCTCGATACGATTGCCGATCTTCAGAAACTTATACCCCTCCTGGAAGGCCGGCAGTATCCATCGTCCGATATTGAAAACGTCATGTACGGCAACTGGCTGCGCTTTTTTCAGGCTGCATGGCAGTAAACAGCCAAAGCTTAACGTCAACGCCTGCTAAACTTTCTCACGTGCGCACTCTCGGCATCGACTGCGGCACCGAATTTACCGGATACGGGCTCGTGGAGCAGAACGAAAAAGGGGAACTGCTTTACGTCACCTGCGGAACCGTCAAGCTTTCCACGCGCAATCCTCTGCCGCACCGCTTGAACCAGGTTTACGAAACCCTGCGCCAGGTCATCGGAGAATTTCACCCCGATGACGTCGCCATCGAAGACATCTTCTATGCCGTCAACGCCAAGTCGGCGCTTAAACTCGGGCAGGTTCGCGGAGTTGCCATGCTGGCCGCCGCCTCCTGCGGACTTCAGGTCGCCGAGTACGCGCCGCTCTCCATCAAGTCGGCTGTTGTAGGATACGGAAAGGCGGAAAAATCACAGGTGCAGCACATGGTCACGTCGCTGCTCCGGTTGAGTGCTCCTCCGGATTCGCCCGACGCCGCCGACGCGCTGGCGATCGCCATCTGCCATCTGCACACGGCAGGAACACTCCGGCGGCAGGAATCCGCGCGATAAGCGCATCTACATGAATCTGCATCCAACCACCATCGCAATCATGCGGAAAGTTCTGATCTTCGTTTCGCTCTGGATTTGGTGTGCCGTGGCGGTTGCTCAAAACGCCCAGCCGCATCTCAATCCCCAGGAGCCGCAGCCGGAAAAGAACGCGCCTATCATCAGCTTTACTTTGAGTTTTCCCCAGGGAACGCCGCCGTTTTACAACATCGCCGTCGACTCCTCCGGCCGCGCCGAATACAAATCCAGCGCCAAGCCCAACAACGAAGGCGATCCCTACTTCCTGAAGTTCGTCGCTTCCGAGCCGACGCGCACCCGACTCTTCGACCTCGCGCGCCAGCTCAACTTCTTCCAGGGAAGTTTCGACTACACCAGGAACAAGGTCGCCTACACCGGCACCAAGACACTCGAGTTTCACAACGCCGCCGAGGTCCACCAGACCAGCTACAACTGGTCCGAAAACCAGCAGATCCAGGAGATCACCACCCTCTTTCAGAACATGGAAGAGACCATCGAACTCGGCCGCCAGCTCGAAGACAAATACCGCTTCGACAAGCTGGGCGTTGACGCGATCCTCAAGAACCTCGAGCAGGACGCCAAAGACAATCGCCTCGCCGAGATTCAGGCGATTCAGCCCATCCTGACTCGAATCGTCAAAGACCCCGCCATGATGAACATCTCTCGCCGCCGCGCCGAATTCCTGCTCTCTAAGATCCCCAAGGGCGCCGCCATTGGACCAACGGTCGGTCAACAGTAATCCTTTCGTAACTTCTGCTAATCCTTCGCGCGCGCCCCGAAAATGGCTTCTGCAGCTGCTTTTGGCCCTACCCTCGTCCCGGGAGGCAAGACGTCGGCTGAATCGCTTGCGCTCCAGCAACTTAGCTGGGCGAACCCGTGTCTAATAAGGTAGAGTAGGCTTGTTCCGGAGCATTCCTATGGCAACTCGAAGGCTGCTGCACGTCGTGACGGTAGCGGGCATCGCGGTGTGCCTGCTGCTGGCTGTTACTCCCAACCTCTTTGCCGATTCGCACGCCCGCATTGTTCGCCTCAGCGACATCGAAGGCACCGTACAAATCGACCGCAATACCGGCCAGGGCTTCGAACGCGCCATCATGAACATGCCGATCACCGAGGGCGCAAAACTGGAAACCGGGTCGACCGGACGCGCCGAAGTCGAGTTCGAGAACGGCACCGTTCTGCGCCTTGCGGATCACAGTTCCATCGAGTTCGCCGGCCTGTCGCTCCACGACGACGGTCAGCGCGCCAGTGAGGTCCGGATCAACGACGGCGTGGTGTACGTCAACTTCAAGCATAAAGATGGCGGCGATTTCCGCCTCGACGTCGGCAAGCAGACCATCAACGTCGACCGCGACGCTCACTTCCGCGTCCGCCTCGTAGACGGTGGCGGCGACATCGCCGTCTTCAAGGGCGAACTCGACCTGCCCGCCAACGGCGAAAACGCCAAGATCAAGAAGGACCAAACCTTCAACCTGAACTTTGCCGATAGCTCGCAAGACTTGCTTGCCAAAGGTGTTTCCAGCTTCGGCAGCGATCAATGGGATTCCGAGCGCGACGCCTACGACACGCAGTACGCGGCCAGCTATAACAAGAATCAGTATCCGTACCAGTATGGTTACAGCGACCTGAACTATTACGGCAGCTTCTTCAACGCTGGCGGCTACGGTACCCTGTGGCGGCCCTTCGGTGTCAACGCGCTTTGGGATCCCTTCGGCGACGGCGCCTGGGCGTTCTATCCCGGCTTCGGCTACACCTGGGTTTCCGGGTATCCGTGGGGTTGGACGCCGTACCGCTACGGCAGCTGGGTTTACGTTCCTGCCTACGGCTGGGCCTGGCAGCCTGGTGGATGGAATTCCTGGAACGCCTATCCGGTGGTCGTGAACGCACCCACGACGTGGCGTCGACCAATGCCTCCGCCGCGCGGTGGTGTAACGCCAACGGTAATCGTCGGACATCCAGTATTCATCCGCCAGCCGCGCCCGACGGTGCCGGGTAGTGTCGCCGTGATGCCGGGTCGCGGACCGATCCCGACCACGGCGGCAACTCGTCCGACCCGCGGCCAAGTTGGTGGAACTCCGGCTCCCGCTCCAAAGTCGTCGGCATCAACGCCGCATGCGGCGCAACCGTCACGTCCTCCCATGCAGCGCTCGACCTTCAGCTCTCCGCACTCGGGCGGTGGGTCATCGGCTCCGCGTGCTTCGGCGCCTGCACCCAGACCGTCGCGTAACTGAAGCGTTCCATTTTCCACGGCCAGCCTACGGGCTGGCCTTTTCCTTTTGTCATTCCGAGACGCTTCAGCGCCGAGGAATCCCTGCACGCGTAACCCTCTCTTTATCCCTGCAAGTCTTTCGTCTCCGCCCGTTCCACTTTCAGGAACTCGGGATCCTTTTTCGTCTCCCATGATCCCGTAACCAACTATGATTCTCCACGCTTAGCTCATCAGGAGGCTCCATGCGAATCCTCGTCCTTCTGTTTGCCGTCTCGCTCACTCTTTCCGCCCAAACCAAGCCCGCCGTCGACGCGAACCCGTCCGAACTCGCGCCCGGACATCTGCCCGTCAAGCGCGTTGTGCTTTACAAGAACGGCGTCGGCTACTTCGAGCACACCGGACGCGTGCGCGGCAGCGAAGAAGTCAACATCGACTTCACCACCTCGCAACTCGACGACGTGCTCAAGTCGCTTACCGTCGTCGATCTCGGCGAAGGCCGCGTCACCGGCGTGCGTTACAACTCCATCGCGCCGCTCGACCAGCGCCTGCGCGGGCTGCGCCTGCCGCTGGGCGAAAAGCCCACGCGCGAGGAGCTGCTCAACGCCCTTCTGGGCGCGCGCGTCGAAGTCCGCAGCGGATCGGCTTCGGCGACCGGAAAGATCTTGAGCGTCGAGGCCGTCAAGCACCAGAACGAGCGCACCGACGATTCCGTCGATACCAACATCCTGTCGATCGTGACCGACGCCGGCGAACTGCGCACCTTCGAGCTGACACCGGCGACTTCCGTGCGCATCGTCGAACACGACCTCAACCAGGAGCTCAATCGCTACTTCGCCATGGTCGGCTCCAGCCGCGCCAAAGACGTCAGACGGATGACCATCGCGACGGCAGGCACGGGCGAGCGCGACATGCTGGTCAGCTACGTCAGCGAAGTGCCGGTGTGGAAGACGACGTATCGCATCGTGATCCCCAGCGATCCGAAGCGGCAGCCATTGCTGCAAGGCTGGGCCGTCGTCGACAACACCATCGGCGAGGACTGGAAGGATGTAAAGCTGTCGTTAGTCGCGGGCGCGCCGCAATCGTTCATCCAGCAGATTTCAACGCCGCTTTACGCGCGTCGTCCGGTGGTCGCGCTTCCGGAGACGGCGCAGTTGTCGCCGCAGACGCACGAGGCGGCGATGGATGAAGCCACGAAGGATGCGTTATCGCAGGTGCCGGGAGCTGGCTTGACTCAATGGGAAGAGATGGGTCTTGCGTCTAAGACGCAGCGGTCTAACTGCAAGGTTGGTGGAAGGATCACCGATGCCACCGGTGCAGTTATCGCTAACGCTAATGTTACGGTGATGGCGCGCAATGGCACCTCTCGCGCCACGACCGACGCCACCGGCAGCTATTGCGTCAACGGAGTAGACGCCGGGAGCCTGACCATTCGCGTGGAGGCAAATGGCTTCAAGCCCACCGAAGTCCGCGGCGCGAGGGTAGGCTCTGCCGGCGTGACATTCTCGCCGACACTGCAGGTCGGCAACGTGTCCGAAACGGTTGAGGTCAGTTCCGGAGCTGTTACAGTGAACGAGCCGGTCGAAGCCCGCAACATTGCTGGGCTGGTGCAGCTTGCGCCCGGCGTGGCTTCCCCTGAAGCCCGCAACACCGCCATGGAGCAGCAATTCCAGTCCGCTGCCGGGCGCGAGATCGGCGAACTCTTCTCCTACGACATCAAGCAGCCCATCACCATCGGCAAAGATCAATCCGCGCTAGTGCCCATCGTGCAGTCCCGCGTCGATGCCGAGAAGGTCACCATCTGGAACGCTAACGACATTCCGCGCCGCGCGCTCTGGCTGAAGAACATCAGCGGCTCTACGCTCGACTCGGGCAGCTTCTCCATTGTCGAAGGTGACAGCTTCGCCGGCGAAGGTCTGATGGACCCGATCAAACCCAACGAGCGCCGCCTGCTCTCTTACGCCGCCGACCAGTCGATTCGCGTCAAGACCGTTGACGAAGCGAAAGATGAGCCGGTCACCCGCCTGCGCATCCTGCGCGGCATGATGACCCTGACGCGCCAGTCGGAGGCGAAGCGCGTCTATGAGATCCACAACGCCGACACCGAAGTGCGCCATGTCGTCATCGAGCATCCGGCGCGCGACGGATGGAAGCTCGCGGCCGGACTGAAGCCGGAAGAGACGACGGCGTCGCTTCATCGCTTTCTCGTCGACGTAAAGCCCGGCGACAACGCCAAGTTCGAGGTCGACGAGGTCCATCCCGAACTCGCCACCGTTTATCTCACCAATCTCTCCAACGACCTCGTCCTTTATTACGAGCAGCAGAAGATGTTGCGGCCCGAACTCGACAAAGCTTTCCGCAGCATCCTTGACCAGAAAAACCAGATTGGCGACTACGACACAGAGATCAACAACCGCCAGCAGGAGATGAATAACATCTCCAACGACCAGGCGCGCGTGCGCGAAAACATGAAGGCCTTGAAGGGAAGCGCCGAGGAGAAGGCACTCGTCCAGCGTTACGCCACCGAAATGAACTCCCAGGAAGATCGTCTTGGCACGCTGCGCGCCGAGATCGTCACCCTGAAAGACAAGCGCGACCTGGCCAGCCGGCAACTCGACAAAATGATGATGGAGATCGACGTCGACGACAGCTTGTCTGCCCCAAGCGGGATGTAATTCGCCGGATCGTGATCTTCGCCGCGGCAGCGGCGGAAGACGGTAGCCCAACTCGTAAGCGTTGGGCTACCCGATCAAAAATATTTTTCCCAAGGCGGAGCGTAGCTCCGCTAGCCTTTGCACCCTTCCCTCTTTCGCCAACTCCGCGTGGAATGCCCCCTTTCGTTCGAGCCACCAATCGCTGATCCACCGGTCCTCGATCCCGCCACCACTGCTGCCGCCTTTTTGTCATCACAGCCTGCCCTGAGCGAAGCCGAAGGGAGGGCCGTCAGGCCCGAGGGATCTGCATTTTCCGCAATCCTCCTCCGTGACCTCCGTGAGCTCGAAACTCCGTGTTTTCCTTCCTCTTCCCGAAACGGGAAAAACTTGTCAAGCACCCCAAACCTCCATTTTCCCCGTAACCCATTCGTTACAAACGAAATATAAATTTCCCGGATTTGGCACTGCGCCCCCTTCAATTCAGTACCATTAAAAATAGAGAGGGAATTAGGCACAAATCCTGGGCCCGCCCAAAAAGTTGAAGTAAAAACGGAAAGGATTTTGAAACTCGAAACCGGAAACTGGTCCGCTGAAGAACCGGCATACTGATTTGCCGGCAAGTAGCTCACTTTAACTTTTGTCTGTAACTCGCTGATTCTGCTGTACTAGTTAACAACTCTTTTGTTTTCAACAAAAGTTTCGACATCTCCCGGCCTAAGCTGT
>Ga0335085_10000268_pt1 | contig 162060 bp, 141 predicted proteins | sample Lox_Sample_45_FD_206712 | JGI IMG/M metagenome (GOLD analysis project Ga0335085, IMG submission 206712) | Soil microbial communities from Loxahatchee National Wildlife Refuge, Florida, United States - Lox_Sample_4.5 | ecosystem: Environmental > Terrestrial > Soil > Wetlands | place: USA... | reverse complement strand
CGGCCCGAGTCAAATGCGCCAGTCTCTGCTGGCATACCTTGAATGCGGCGCTCGAGCAAAGCGGGGGAACCGTGACCACCGAGGTGGCGGACGAGGTACCCTCGAGTCTCGCGACACGACTCGCCGGGGAACCCTGATGCGCTCGCACGAGAACGAGCCCGTGGTGATCTTCCGCGACGTGCGCGCGGTGATGGTTCCGGCCGGGGCCGAGGTGACCCTCAAGACGGGTCAGGCCGGCTACATCACCCAGGCGCTGGGTGGCAGCTTCACGCTGTACGTGGATGGCAATCTGTTTCGCATAGCAGGCGAAGACGCGGATGCGATCGGCAAGGAGGTCGTGAAGGCTCCGGAGCTGCCGCCGAAGGCGACCGAGGAAGATGTTCTCAAGGCGGTGTGGGCGCAGCTGCGCACCTGCTACGACCCGGAGATTCCGATCAACATCGTCGATCTGGGACTGGTATACGAGTGCGCGGTGAAGCTGAACGAGCAGGGGGCACGCATCGTCGAGGTGAAGATGACGCTCACCGCCCCCGGCTGCGGCATGGGGGAGATTCTGATCGATGATGCGAAGGACAAGATCGAGCGCATTCCCACGGTGCAGGAGGCGCGCGTCGAGCTCGTGTTCGATCCCCCCTGGGACCAATCGATGATGTCCGAGGCCGCGCGGCTGCAGACCGGGATGTTCTGACGTGCACGCTTCGATGACCGGCGAGTGGGTCGATGTGGCCGCTGCAGCCGCCGTCAGGGACGAGGAGCCGTGCGCGGTGGAAGTCGATGGCCATGCCGTGCTCATCGCCCGCTGCGAATCGGGCTATTTCGCGGTCGAGGACCGCTGTACCCACGATGGCGAGCCGCTCAGCGGCGGTGAGATCGAGCGCGCGCAGTGCCGGATCGTATGTCCCAGGCACGGGGCGCGTTTCTGCCTGAAAACGGGAGCAGCCCTCACGCCGCCGGCCTACGAGCCCGTGCGTACCTACAACGTGCGCGCCGCGAACGGGCGCATTCTGCTGCAACTGCCCGAATAGCCGCTCCCGCTCACATCGTGAGCAGACTCGCATTGCCTCCCAGCGCTGCGGTGTTCACCGTGACGGTCTGCTCGGTCGCAAAGCGCGGCAGGTAGTGCGGACCGCCCGCCTTCGGGCCCGTTCCGGACAATCCACAGCCGCCGAAAGGCTGCGCGCCGACCACCGCACCGATCATGTTGCGATTGACGTAGACGTTCCCCACCCGCGCGCGTGCCGCGATCTGCTCGGCGACACTATCGATGCGCGTGTGTATTCCGAGCGTGAGGCCGTAGCCTTTGGCGTTGATCGCATCGATCATCGCCTCCAGGTCGCGCGCGCGGTAGCGCGCCACGTGCACGATCGGCCCGAACACCTCGCGCTGCAGCTCCTCGAGCCTCGCGATCTCCACCGCGAGCGGCGCGAAGAAGCGCCCGCCCTGCGCACGCAGCGGCGTGCGGTGAGACCACGGCGCGCCGGCGGTGATGTGCGCCGCGTGCCCTTCGAGAGTCGCGAGCGCCTCGCGATCGATGACCGGTCCGATATCCGTCGCGAGCAGCGCAGGGTCACCCACCGTGAGCTCGTCCATGCAGCCGGCGAGCAGCCCCAGCACGCGCGGCGCGATCTCCTCCTGCAGCAGCAGCAGGCGTAGTGCCGAGCAGCGCTGCCCGGCGCTGTTGAAGCCCGAGGACACTGCATCGAGCACGACCTGCTCGGGCAGTGCCGAGCTGTCGACGATCATTGCGTTGATGCCGCCCGTCTCGGCGATGAAGGTGGCGATGGGCCCGCTGCGCCGCGCGAGGCTCTGCTCGATGTGGCGCGCGGTCTCTCCGGATCCGGTGAAGACGACACCTGCGATGCGCGGATCGCGGGTGAGCGCGGCGCCGATCGTGGCGCCGTCTCCGGGCAGGAAGTGAAGCACCGTGGCCGGCACGCCCGCCGCGTGCAAGATTTCCACGGCGAGCGCCGCGCTGAGCGGGGACTGCTCGGCAGGCTTCGCCACGACCGCGTTGCCGGCGGCGAGCGCTGCGCTCACCTGCCCGGTGAAGATGGACAGCGGAAAATTCCAGGGACTGATGCAGGCGAACACGCCCCGTCCGCGCAGCCTGAGCGCGTTGCGCTCGCCGGTGGGCCCCGGCAGCGGACTCTCGCCGCCGAACAGTGCCCGGCTTTGCTCGGCGTAATAGCGCAGGAAATCCACCGCCTCGCGCACCTCGGCCACGCTGTCGGGCACGGTCTTGCCGGCCTCGAGCACACAGCGCGCGATGAGCTCGGCACGTCGCTCCTCGAAGAGATCGGCCGCACGCTCGAGCAGCCTGGCGCGCTCATCGGCGGGGCGCGCCTCCCAGGCGACCTGCGCCGCACTGGCAGACTCAAGCGCGCGCTCCACATCTGAGGCGAGTGCGCTTGCCACGGTTCCGATGGGCTCAGTCTCGCGAGCCGGATTGAACACCGTGGTCGGCGCCCCACCGCCCGCGCTGCCGTCCACGATCGGTGCGGCACTCCAGGGCCTTTGTGTCGCGCGCTCGCACGCCTCCTTCAGCCGTCTGAGCTCCGCGCCGTCGGCGAAGTTGACGCCGCGGGAGTTGGGCCGTTCGGGTGCGAAAAGCGCCTCGGGCAGCGCGATCCGTGGATGCGCCGCCGGGCGTACCTGATCGGCTTCCTGCACCGGATCACGCACCACCTCGGCCACCGGCAAGCGCGCATCGACGATGCGATTGACGAACGAGGTGTTGGCGCCGTTCTCGAGCAGCCGGCGCACGAGGTAGGGCAGCAGCTCCTCATGAGGTCCCACGGGTGCGTAGACGCGGCACGCGTAGGCATCGGTGGCATCCTCGGCTGCGATGATGTGTGCGTAGAGCTCCTCGCCCATGCCGTGCAGGCGCTGAAACTCGAACGAGCGTGCATCACGACCGAGCAGCTCGATGACGTAGGCGACGGTGTGTGCGTTGTGAGTGGCGAACTGCGGAAAGATCACATCCGCGGAATGGGCCAGCAAGCGCGCGCAGGCAAGGTAGGACACGTCGGTGTTCTGCTTGCGCGTGAACACCGGGTAACCGGCCAGTCCGCGCTCCTGCGCCCGCTTGATCTCGCTGTCCCAGTACGCGCCCTTGACCAGCCGCACGCTCACGCGGCGCGAAAGCTCGCGCGCTCGCGCTGCGAGCCATTCGAGCACGGCGACCGCGCGCTTCTGGTAGGCCTGCACGGCGAGTCCGAAACCTTCGTAATCGGCGCTCGCCCGGCTGCGCAGCACCGCGTCCGCCAGCATGAGCGAGAGCTCCAGGCGATCGGCCTCCTCCGCGTCGACGGTGAGCGAAATGCCGGCGTTTCGCGCCTGTTCGACCAGCTCGATGAGCCGCGGTGCCAGCTCCCTCAGCACGCGCTGCTCCTGGGCAGGCTCATAGCGCGGATGCAGCGCGGAGAGCTTCACCGAGATGCCCGGGCGCGCGCGCAGCTGCTCCTGGTGGCTGCTCGGATCGGCACCGATGGCGGCGATCGCCGCCGTATAGCGCTCGAAGTAGCGATCCGCATCCGCGCGCGTGATGGCCGCTTCGCCCAGCATGTCGAAGGAGTAGCGATAGGCACGCTCGCTCGCACCGCCCGCCCGCTCGAGGGCTTCCTCGATCGTGCGACCCATCACGAACTGGTGGCCCATGATGCGCATCGCCTGGCGCAGCGCGGAACGCGCGACGGGCTCGCCGATGCGACTCGCCAGGCGCGCGAACCAGCTGCGCATGGAGCCGATCTCGCGCCGATCGATGTCCACCAGGCGTCCGGTAAGCATCAGTCCCCAGGTCGAGGCGTTCACCAGCAGCGAGTCGCTGCTGCCGAGATACCCCTCCCAGTCTCCCGCTGGGACTTTGTCTGCAATCAGACGATCCGCGGTGTCTGTGTCCGGAATGCGCAGCAGCGCCTCGGCGAGGCACATGAGGACCACGCCTTCGCGCGATGCCAGATGGTACTGGCGCAGCAACGCATCGAGACCGCCGCCGCTTGGGCGGGCCGCGCGCACGGTTTCGACCAGCCGCAGCGCGCGCTCCTGCACCGCGGCGCGCTGCCCGGGATCCAGCCGGGCGGCGCTGCCCAGGCCTCGCACGACCGTCTCCTCGGCTGCGAGGTAGCTGGCGTTGATGGCGCGCCCGATGGCACCATCGAGTGCGCTCGCGGAGCCCGAGATGAAGGGCGCCGACATAGCGAGCACTAGCGCTCGGCGCGCGCCGCGCGGGCGCTGCGCAGTGGCGCGGCGGGCGCTGCCGGCGCCTTCGGGTCCGAGACGCGCAGGGAGAACGGGTTGAAATCGGTACCGCGGTCGAAGTAGTCCTCGCGCTCGGCCCGCTTCAGAAAGCCGACGACCTTATAGGTGAGCGGTGTCGCCACGATCTCCCAGCCCGTCTTCAGCACGTACTGCGTGGCCATGACCGTCAGCAGATCGCTCGCGGGCCAGAGCCCTGCGAAGGCGAGCGTATAGAACAGACCCGAGTCGACGAGCTCGCCGCACGCGGTCGAGCCAATGGTGCGCGTCCAGAGCCAGCGGCCGCCCGTCCACAGCTTCATTTTCGCGAGCACGTAGCTGTTGACGAAGGATCCGCACCAGAAGGCGATGATCGAGGCGGCGATGATGCGCGGCGTGTTGCCGAAGATCGCATCGATCGCCGCTTGCTTGTCCTTCCAGAACTCCGCCGGTGGCAGGTGCACGATCACCGCCGCCATAACCGAGGCGAACAGCAGCGCGGCGAAGCCGCTCCAGACCGCGCGCCGGTCGCGAGCGTAGCCGTACACCTCCGTGAGGATGTCGCCGAAGAAGTACGAGATGGGGAAGAACAGCACGCCGGCTAAGAATGTCACCTGTCCGATGCCCGGCACGTGTACGGAGGATACCTTGGCCGGACCGATGAGATTCGCGCACAGGAGCACGCACACGTAAGCGCCGAGCATCAAGTCGTAATACTTGTAGTTTTTGTCCACGCTAGCCTCGGCCGCGCATGCGTCTCAACGCGCGCCGCGCATGCTTCTCGGGCCGGCTGTCGGGACGCGGCGCGAGTGCGGCGGCAACGCGCATGCGGGCCGCGAACTCGTTGCGCCGTGCGCTGCTTGCGAGCGATTCGCTATAGCAGGCGGCGACCTCGCGCGCCGGTCCGCGTCGCAGCGGCAGTCCCGCCACCTCACACTCGAAATCCACCGCTCCGCGCGTGAGAGTGATGCGATCACCGACATGCAGAGCACGGGCGGGCTTCACGCGTGTGCCATTCACGTGCACCTTGCCGCCGCTCACCGCCTCGGCAGCCTGCGCGCGCGACTTGTACAAGCGCACCGCGAACAGCCAGCGGTCGATGCGCATCCCCGCCACGCCGCGGCTTGCCGGTGCCTGCCCTTGCATGGAGCGAGTATAATTGAGACCACTCATCGAGGATCACCTGCGGTGTATTCAGCGCTTCGAGACCGACTGGCGAGTGAGCTGGCGAGCCTGCGCGAGCAGGGGCTCTACAAGAGCGAGCGCGTCCTGGCGAGTCCTCAGGGCGGGATCGTGCGCACCGGCGAGCGCGAAGTCATCAATCTGTGTGCCAACAACTATCTCGGTCTCGCCGCCCATCCCGCGGTGCTCACGGCCGCGCACCGCGCACTGGATCGTTGCGGCTATGGCATGGCCTCGGTGCGCTTCATCTGCGGCACACACAGCGTGCACAAGCAGCTCGAGGAGCGACTCAGCCGCTTCCTCGGAACCGAGGACGCCATCCTCTACTCATCGTGCTTCGATGCGAACGGCGGCCTGTTCGAAACGCTGCTGGACGAGCGCGACGCCGTGATCTCGGATGCCCTCAATCACGCGAGCATCATCGATGGCATCCGGCTCTGCAAGGCGCAGCGCCTGCGCTATGCAAACAACGACATGAACGAGCTCGAGAGCTGCTTGAAACAAGCCGGCGCGGCGCGCACGCGCCTCATCGCGACCGACGGCGTATTCTCCATGGACGGCATCGTGGCCAATCTGCGCGCGATCTGCGAGCTCGCCGAGCGCTACGCTGCGCTGGTCATGGTGGATGATTCGCACGCGACCGGCTTCATGGGAGCCCACGGCCGCGGCACGCCCGAGCATTGCGGCGTCGCCGGCAGGATCGACATTCTCACCGGCACGCTCGGCAAGGCACTTGGCGGCGGCAGTGGCGGCTACGTCGCGGCACATCGCGAGATCGTCGCCTGGTTGCGGCAACGCTCCCGGCCGTACCTCTTCTCGAACAGCATTCCACCATTGGTGGCAGCTGTCAGCCTGGCGGTGCTGGAATTGATCGAAAGCGACGCCACGCTGCGCGAGCGGCTGCATGCAAACACGGCGCGTTTTCGGGGCGGTCTCGAGCGCGGCGGCTTTCAGTTGCGCCCCGGGGAGCATCCCATCATTCCGGTGATGCTCGGTGATGCGGCTCTGGCGGGGCGCATGGCCGCGGCGCTGCTGGAGCACGGTGTCTACGTGATCGGCTTCTCCTATCCGGTGGTGCCCCGAGGTCAGGCTCGCATTCGCACGCAGATGTCGGCGGCCCTCACCGCCGAGCAGATCGACACAGCGGTGGCGGCTTTCCAGCAGGTCGGGCGCGAAGTCGGGGTGCTGCAGTGAAGGCGCTCGTGAAAGCCCAGGCGGCGCCGGGCATCTGGATGGAGGACATCCCGATGCCGCGTGTCGGACCGAACGACGTGCTCATCGAGATCCAGAAGACCGCCATCTGCGGCACGGACATGCACATCTACAAGTGGGACGCCTGGGCGCAGAAGACGATTCCCGTTCCCATGGCCATCGGCCACGAATATTACGGCCGGATCGTCGAGATCGGCTCGGAGGTTCGCGGCTTCGCCATCGGCGATCGTGTCTCCGGCGAGGGTCACGTGACCTGCGGCTACTGCCGCAACTGTCGCGCCGGTCGTCGCCATCTGTGCCGCAACACAGTCGGCGTGGGCGTCGATCGCCCCGGGGCTTTTGCGCAGTTTCTGGCGCTGCCGGCCGTCAACGCCTTCAAACTGCCGCCCGCGATCTCCGACGACATCGCCGCCATTCTCGATCCCTTCGGCAATGCCACGCACACGGCGCTCGCCTTCAACCTCGTGGGCGAGGACGTGCTCATTACCGGCGCGGGGCCGATCGGCATCATGGCGGCGGCGGTCGCCCGCTTTGCCGGTGCCCGGCACATCGTCATCACGGACGTGAACGAGTACCGCCTGGCGCTCGCCCGCAAGATGGGCGCGACCCGCGCCATCAACGTGCAGCAGGTCTCCCTGGATCAGACCATGAAGGAGCTCGGCATGCAGGAGGGCTTCGATGTAGGCATGGAAATGTCAGGTAATGCCGCGGCGTTTCGCGAGCTGCTGCGCACCATGCATCACGGCGGCTCGATTGCGATCCTCGGTATACCGCCCCAGGAGACCGCGATCGATTGGAATCAGGTGATCTTCAAGGGTCTCACGCTCAAGGGTATCTACGGGCGCGAGATGTTCGAGACGTGGTACAAAATGGCGAGCCTGCTGCAAAGCGGGCTCGATCTCACGCCGATCCTCACCCATCACTTCCCGGCCACACAGTTCGAGCGCGCCTTCGAGACGGTCGAGTCGGGCCACTCGGGCAAGGTGATCCTCGACTGGTCCCAACTGTAGCGCGACGCACCTGAGCGCGCGCAGCGCTCGCCGCTACTGCACCGAGCAGAAGCAGTACGCGTACAGCCGATTCGGCCCGGTGAAGCGGCTCACCCTCTCGAGCTCACGTTTGATGGGATCCAGGTTGCGGAGCACGAATGCGGTGGAAGCATCTCCTCCGCCGCCCACATCGAGCACCGCCCGCGCGGCCCACACCTTGACCTGCAGGGTGAGGCTCTGCAACCAGGACAGCTCCGGCTCGATCACTTCAAGCTTGTACTCCTTGAGCTTCGCGCGCTTCGCCGCCGATTTCACCGCATCGTCGAACGAGCCGAGATGATCGACGAGGCCGATGCGCGTCGCGTCGAGGCCGGACCAGACGTGTCCCTGTCCGATGGTGTTCACCTGATCGGTCGTTTTGTGGCGCCCGGCGGCCACGCGTTCCAGAAAATCACCATAGCCGTGCTCGACGGTTGCCTGCACGAGCGCGCGCGCATCCGCGGTTAAGGGGCGATCCAGACGCAACTGTCCGGCGAGGGGCGCTGTACCGATGCCATCGACGCTGATGTGCGCCCAGTTGGCCAGGGTGCGACTGAAGGTGGGAATGACGGCGAAGATGCCGATGGAGCCGGAGATGGTCGCGGGGCTCGCCCAGATCTCATCCGCAGGAGCGGAAATGTAGTAACCGCCCGAGGCTGCCAGACTTCCCATCGATATCACGACGGGCTTGCCAGCGGCCTTGAGCGCGACGATCTCGCGATAGATCTGGTCGGAGGCCGTCACGCTGCCCCCCGGACTGTCCACGCGCAGCACCACGGCGCGGATCCTGTCGTCCGTGCGCGCCTGACGGATGAGCCGCACGAGCGAGTCCCCGCCGATGGTGCCCGGGGGCTGGCTACCGTCGAGTATCTCGCCCGTCGCCATGATGACGCCGATACGCTTGCGGTCGCGCCTGCCGAGCGCACTCTCCGCGTGCGCCAGGCGCACATAGTCCAGATTCGAGACCGCATGGAAACTACCGCTCGACTCGTCCTCGCCCACGATGCCGCTGACGTATTTCTCGACGTCCTGCTTCGCCTTCAGGCCGGTGACGAGATGCGCCTGCAAGGCAACCTTTGCGGTGGCGCCGTGGGCCGCCAGTGTCATGTCGGTGAGCGTGTCCACGTAGCGCGTGATCGCATCGGCGGGCAGCTTGCGATTGGTGGTGATGCCCTTCTGATAGGTGGTCCACAGGGCATTCAAATAGGCGGCGCTCTCCTCGCGATCCTCCGCGGACATGCTATCGCGCGTGTAGGTCTCCACGGCGCTCTTGTACGCGCCCACGCGAAACACGTTCACGTCCACGTCGAGCTTATCGAGTGCACCCTTGAGATACATGCGATAGCGGCTGTAGCCGTCGATCAGCACGAAGCCGAGCGGATCGAGATAGATCTCGTCCGCGGTGGCGGCGAGGTAGTACTGATCGCGCATGAACGAGGTGCCGTAGGCGATGACTTTCTTGCCCGAGGCACGGAACTCGCGAATGGCCCCCGCGAGCTCTTGCAGCGGCGGTAGACCATCGGCGCCTTCGAAGTCATCCAGGTCGAGGACCAGAACCTTGATGCGCCGATCGTGAGCACCGGCGCGAATGCAATCGATGAGATCCCACAGCAAGGTTTCGGGGTGACCGGTGCTGCGCGCCTGCGCGATCGCGCGCGTGAGCGGATCTCCCGAGAGCTGCTCCACGAGCTGTCCCTCGGGATGGATCACGAGCGCGGCGGTGTCGGGCACGTGCGGTACCGAGCCGCGCAGCGCACCGATCAAGAATCCGAACAGGGCCAGCAGCACCAGCAGGTGCAGGAAGCGGCGCAGCCCGTCGAGGGCACGCCACAAGGTCAGCAATCCGGCGCGCAAGGAGTTCATGAGATTTCGCATCGCATGGCGGCTTCAGACCTTCTCCTCGATACGAGCGGCCTTGCCCGACAGATCGCGCAGATAATAGAGCTTCGCGCGCCGCACGCTGCCGCGGCGCTTGATGGCGATGTCGCTGATCGCGGGGCTATAGGTCTGGAACACGCGCTCAACGCCCTCGCCGTGTGAGATCTTGCGCACGGTGAACGAGGAGTTCAGACCGCGATTGCTCTTGGCGATCACGACCCCCTCGTAGGCCTGAACGCGCTCGCGATCGCCCTCCACGACCTTCACCTGCACGATCACCGTGTCGCCGGGGCGAAAGTCGGGTACTTCACGCGCCATGCGGCGCTGCTCGATGTCCTGAATGATCTTGCTCATGGCACTCACCCTCGATTGTCCGCCTCGCCCGCGGCACGCGCGGCGAGAAATTCGTTCAGCATACGGCTCGCCTCGGGCCGCAGCCCGTGGGCGACGATCAAGTCCGGGCGGCGCATCCACGTGCGCGCGACCGATTGCCGATGGCGCCAGCGCTGTATCTCGGCATGATTGCCCGAGCGCAGCACGGCCGGCACCTCCAGTCCCTCGAACACTTCCGGACGGGTGTAGTGCGGCCAGTCGAGCAGCCCCTCGGCAAAGGACTCCTCGATGCTCGAGCGCTCATCGCCGAGCACACCGGGCAAGAGCCGCACGAGCGCATCGATGACCACCAGCGCCGGCAGCTCGCCGCCGCTTAGCACGTAGTCGCCGATCGACAGCTCACGATCCACCCCGAGCGTGAGAACTCGCTCGTCCACCCCCTCGTAGCGTGCAGCGATCAGCAGCACGCCGGGGAGCGCTGCAAGCGCGCGCGCCCGGTCCTGATCGAACCGCTCTCCTTGCGCGGAAAGATAGAGGCGCGGGCTGCCCGATGGCAGCCGCGCGTGCGCCGCGCGAATCGCCGCCAGCAGCGGCGCGGGTTTCAGCACCATGCCGGGACCGCCCCCGTAGGGTCGATCGTCGACCGTACGATGCGGGTCCGTGGCATGGTCGCGCACGTCCTCGGTCCCGAACGCGACCAAGCCGCGCTCCAGCGCGCGCCCCACGACACCGTAGCGCAGCGCCGCGCGCATCATCTCGGGAAACAGCGTGACGACTTCTATCTGCACGCCACCCTCGAACTCGCTACCGGACCGCAGCGTGTGACGACCCGACTCACTCCACCTGCGCCGGCCAGTCGACCACGATCCAGCCAGCCTCCACGTCCACCTGGCACAGATGCCGCGGCGTCGCCGGCACCCAGTGCTGGCCGTCGCCTTGCACCACCATGACCGCATTCCCCGGAGCCTCGAGGAAGTGCTCGACCATGCCGAGCGTGACACCCTCGAGGTTTCTGACCCGCAGCCCGATCAGATCGGCACGGTAGAACTGTCGCTCCCCCGCCGGCGGCAGCGCCGCGCGCGCCACCTCGATCACCGCACCGCTCAAAGTCCCGGCCTCTGCGCGACTCGCGATGCCTTCGAGCCGCACGACTAATCCGCCGCCGTGACTCTGACCTTCCAGCAGGCGCCGCTCACTGCGCTCGCCGGTCCCGACGCGTAGCTGCCAGCGCCGATAGCCGAGCAGACCTTCCGGCGGATCGGTGTAGGAGCGCACCTTGAGCCAGCCCTTCACGCCGAAGGGGCCGCCGATGCGCCCGAGCTCGACCCAATCCACCACGGCTTCACCGCACCCGGCCCGGGGGTGCGCTCATCCGCTCAGGCGGCGAGGGCCTGTTTCCTGTACGAATGCACGAGGGAGCGCACACGGTCCGACTGTTGCGCACCCTTGCCCAGCCAGTAGTCGATGCGCGCCAGATTGAGCTTCAACTTCGGCTCGCCGCGCCGTGCAATGGGGTTGAAGAACCCTACCAGCTCCAGGCTTGCACTACCCTGACGCTTGCGGCTGTCCGTGACGACCACGTGGTAAAAGGGCTGATTGCGCGCACCGCGGCGCGTCAGACGGATGGTCACCATGCTATTTCTGCGGCCCGTGGCCGATTAACAAAAAGAGCGCGGATTCTACGCAAAGAGCGCGGAATTATCTAATCGCCCGCGAGCCGGCCGTCCGGCCGCGCAGCCTGCCCGCGGCGAGGCGCGCTAGGAGCCCGGCAGGCGCGGCGGAACGCCGTTGCGGAACGCATTCATCATGCGTTTCAGGCGTCCACCCTTCATGCTCTTCATCATTCGTTGCATCTCGAGGAACTGCTTGAGCAGGCGGTTCACATCCTGCACCTGAACGCCGGCGCCGCGGGCGATACGCCGGCGGCGCGAGCCGTCGATCGTGCCCGGCTGGCGCCGCTCGCGCGGCGTCATGGAATTGATGATGGCGATCTGGCGCCGCACCTGCTGGTCCCCCTGATCCGGGGAGACGGACGACGGGGCCGCACCGGTCGGCAGCTTGTCGAGCAGGGCGCCGACCCCGCCGAGCTTCTGGAGCTGCTCGAGCTGACCCTTGAGGTCCGACAGGTCGAAGCCCTTGCCACTGACGACCTTGCGGGCGAGACGCTCGGCTTCCTGCGTATCGACCTGCCGCTGCACCTGTTCGACGAGGGCGACCACGTCGCCCATGCCGAGAATGCGCGCAGCCATCCGCTCGGGGTCGAACGCCTCGAGGGCCTCGGTCTTCTCCCCGACTCCCAGAAACACGATCGGGCAGCCGGTGACCTCGCGCACCGAGAGCGCGGCACCACCGCGAGCATCGCCATCGGCCTTGGTGAGGATGATGCCCGTCAGCTCGAGCGCCGCGCTGAACGCGCGCGCGGCGTTCACGGCGTCCTGGCCGGCCATGGCGTCGACCACGAACAGCCGCTCGTGCGGGTGCACGGCGCCATCGATGTCGCGGACCTCCTGCATCATCGCCTCATCGACGTGCAAGCGACCGGCCGTGTCGACGATCAGCACATCGAAAACGCCGCGTTGGGCCTGTTGCAGCGCGGCGCGGGCGATGTCCGCCGGTGCAGCCTGCGCATCCGCCCCGAAGTACTCCGCGCCGACTTGTTGCGCCAAACGCTCGAGCTGCAGCATCGCAGCGGGCCGCCGCACATCGGTGCTGACCAAGAGCACGCGCTTGCCCTCGTGCTCGATCAAGCGCCGGGCGAGCTTCGCGGCAGTGGTCGTCTTGCCCGCCCCCTGCAGTCCCGCCAGCAGCACCACGACCGGGGGTTGAGCGCGCAGGCTCAATGCCTGCCCCGCGCCGCCCATGAGCGACACGAGCTCCTGATGGAGAATGCCGATGAAGGTCTGACCGGGAGTCAGGCTGCTGCTGACCTCGGTGCCCAGTGCCTGAGCCTTGACCCTGTCGATGAACTGCCTGACGACCGGTAACGCAACATCGGCCTCGAGCAGCGCTACCCGCACCTCGCGCAACGTGTCGGCCACGTTCTCTTCGGTGATGCGGCCACGTCCGCGCAGGGTATTGACGGTCTGGGTGAGACGCTTCGTGAGACTGTCGAACATGGAGGGTGATCGTACCTCGCCGTGCTGCCGCGACCCCAACGCCGGGACGACGATTATAGGGGGCGCCCGAGGCGCTTTCCGGGCGGCACGGCCAGTTTTCCCGCGTGCCGGGGCAGGCTCTACACTGGGCGATACCGCAAGCTACCCCGCAGCGCCCCCATCATCCGCCGGCACGCTGCGCCACGCGAGGATAAGGCCTTGAACGATGCTCCGACTCCGCTCCTGCTGCTGCTGCTCGCCGGTTTGCTCGCGGTAATCGCCTTCTCCTCGGGAACCGAGGTCGCCATGCTCTCGGTGAACCGCTACCGAGTGCGTCATCGGGCCGCGAGCAATCAGGGCACGGCCAAGGTGCTCGAGCGGCTGCTGCAACGTCCGGACGACTGGCTCGGTGTCAATCTCGTGATTCTCGCCGCGGCAAGCGTCTTCGCGTCCCAGGCCGCCACCATCATCGCGCAGCGCACGAAGCTGCAGTTCGCGCTTTCCGTGACCGGTGTGGTGCTCTCGATCATCATGATCGTGCTCGGGGAGCTCGTGCCGAAGATCTACGCCGCCACACACTCGGATGCGGTCGCGCTGAACTCGGCGTACATCTACCGTGCGCTCGTGATGGTGGCTCGCCCCGTCCTGTGGATCACCAGCCGGACAGCCTATGGCGTGTTGCGCCTGTTCGGCGTGGTGCGCGCGCCGAGCGAGCGCCAGCTCCTGAGTACCGACGAGCTGCGCACCGTGGTCGCCGAGGCGGGTCCGATGGTACCCGCACGGCATCGTCAGATGCTGCTCTCGATCCTCGATCTGGGCCATATCACCGTGAACGACATCATGATTCCACGGCAGGAGATTGATGGCATCGACATCGCCGACAGCTGGGAGGACATCCTCGATAAGCTGCGTCAGACGGCTCATACGCGACTGCCGGTATTCGACGGCGAGCTCGACAACATCGTCGGCATTCTGCACATGAAGCGCATTGCGCAGGAGCTGGCGCGTGACAGCCTCACCCGCGAGCGCTTCATCGAGATCGCCGGTGGCCGCGAGCCTTATTTCGTTCCCGAAGGCACCTCACTCACGGTGCAGCTCGCCAACTTCCAGCGTAACCGCCGCCGCCTGGCATTCGTCGTCAACGAGTACGGCGATATCGAGGGCCTGGTGACGCTCGAGGACATCCTCGAGGAGATCGTGGGTGAGTTCACCACCGACCCCGCCACGGTGACGCATAAGGATGTGCACACCGAACGTCCCGGCGTCTTCATCGTGAATGCGAGCGCGACGATCCGCGCGATCAATCGCGCACTGCAATGGCATCTGCCCACCGACGGGCCGAAGACGCTAAATGGTCTGCTCCTCGAGCAGCTCGAGACAATTCCCGACCCGGGCACGACACTGCGCGTCGGGGACTATTTGTTTGAGGTGCTGCAGATCGCCGATAACGCCGTGCGCACGGTGCGCGTGAGCTCGAGCACTCCGACTACCACGCCGCAGTGAGCGCCTCGGCGATGCGGGCGACGGGTTTCACTTCGAGCCCCGCCAGAGGCTTGCGGGGCGCGTTGTCGCTCGCCACGATCGCGATCTTGAATCCCTGCTTGTGCGCCTCGCGCAACCGATCCTCGCCGTAGGCGACCGGCCGCACCTCGCCGGTGAGTCCGAGCTCTCCAAATGCAACCAGCGAGCGCTCGAGCGGCCGGTCCGTGAGGCTCGAGGCGAGTGCGAGTGCGAGCGGCAGATCCCAGGCGGTCTCCGCGATCTGCATGCCTCCGACCACATTGACGAATACGTCGTGCTCCTGCAGGGAGACAGCTGCGTGCCGGTTGAGCACCGCGAGCAGCATGGCCACGCGGTTCGCGTCGAGGCCTTGAGCATTGCGCCGCGGGACTCCGAAGCGCATGCGATCGACCAGTGCTTGCAGCTCGATGAGCAGGGGACGCCCGCCATCGCGGGTCACCGTGACGATGCTGCCCGCAGCGGGCTGCGGAGATCGCGCCAGGAAGATGGCCGCGGGATTGCGCACTTCCTTGAGCCCCGACTCGGTCATGGCGAAGAACCCCAGCTCGCCCACGGCCCCGAAACGGTTCTTGGTGGCACGCACGACTCGATAGCGGCTGCTGACCTCGCTCTCGAAGTACAACACCGTATCGACCAGGTGCTCGAGAACGCGCGGTCCGGCAATCGTCCCCTCCTTGGTCACGTGGCCGACGATGACGACCGCCGTGTCGGTCGACTTGGCAAAGCGCACCAGCTCGGCCGTGCATTCCCTGAGCTGCGAGACCGCACCGGCGCTCGCGGGCACCGTGGAGGTCTGCATCGTCTGGATCGAGTCTACGATCAATACAGCGGCCTTGTGCTCCGCCGCCTGTGCGAGCGCGCTCTGCAGCTCGGTCACGGCGCTGATGCCGAGCTGCTCGGCCGCCAAACCGAGCCGCCGTGCTCGCAGCGCGAGCTGTCCCAGCGACTCCTCCCCGCTCGCATACAACACGCGGCAGTGCCGCGCCGTGTGCGCGGCGACCTGTAGGAGCAAGGTCGATTTGCCGATTCCGGGATCGCCACCCAAGAGGCTCACCGAGCCTCTGACGATGCCTCCACCCAGCACGCGATCGAGCTCGCCCTGGCCGCTGGAAAGGCGCTCGGTCACGGGTGCCAGGGCGTGATCCAAGGCGTGGACGGGCGGCTTTTGGCCGCCTGCGGCGCTCGCAGTCCGTGACACGACGCGCTGGATGAGCGTGTTCCATTCGGAACAGTGCGGGCATTGGCCCTGCCACTTGCGCGACTGCCCGCCACAGGCCTCACACACAAAGACCGAGGTGGCCGAGCGCGTGGTCACGACAACCACCCGGAACGGCCGCTTGCGATAGGATAGGGATGTATCAAAGGTATTCCAGACAGCGGCTTGCGAGTCTGGCAGTTTGTGACCAGAAGCTCGGACAGATGTACGTACAATGCTAGCTTATGCGGCCAAACATTGGGGCGCCCGCCGAGAGGGATGCGACCGGGTCCCTTGTGATCGGGAGCAGACCGTGGGCGAGCGTAGATTCGAGGCCGACTGGACCGTAAGACCGGACTGGACCGCCGGCTCGTAACCCGTCGAGCGTGATCGCCGTCACAATCCACATGGAGCGCACGTCCGGGGTCATGCGATGAGCCTGCGCGGCAAAGTGCGCCTGGTCGGGGGTACCGACACCGGCAAGGTGCGCGAGCACAACGAGGACACGATCGCCTACGACACGGACATCGGACTGCTGGTCCTGGCGGATGGCATGGGCGGCTATAACGCCGGCGAGGTGGCGAGCGGCATCGCCGTGAAGACCATCGTCAACCTCGTCCGCGAGGCCGTCGACCGCGAGGATCTGCGCGTGCACGACGGTGAGAGCGGCATGTCACGCCCCACGATCATCTTGCGCGATGCCATCCACCGCGCCAACAAGATCATCTATCAGACCGCGCGCACGCAGCCGCAGTGCGAGGGCATGGGCACCACCATCGTCAGTGCCCTCTTCTTCGACAACCGGATCGCGATCGCTCACGTGGGCGACTCGCGGCTGTACCGTTTGCGCAACGAGAAATTCGAGCAAGTCACCATGGACCACTCGCTCCTCCAGGAGCTTGTGGACCGCGGCTTCTATTCGGCCGAGGAGGCGCAGCGGGCTGCAAATAAGAACTACGTCACACGAGCGCTCGGGGTCGAACCGACGGTGGAGGTCGAAGTACAGGAGGTGCCCGTTCAAAAAGGCGATTTCTACGTCCTGTGCTCGGATGGCCTCTCGGACATGGTAGAAGATGACGACATTCACTTAACGATCAGCACCTTTGGTGCTAATCTGGATACGGTCGCTAAACAATTGATTCAGCTGTCGAATGATAACGGGGGTCGTGACAATATCTCGGTCGTCATGGCCCACGTCGTCGAGGCGTTTCCGGCTAACAAGGGAATTCTCGACAGGATTCTAGGCTGGCTGGGCTGATAGCAGAGGCGCACATGGCAAGGTTGATACTGAGCCTGGATGGCCAGGTGATGGCCGAATACAACATGAACAAGGAGCGCTATACGATCGGCCGGCTGCCCGACAACGACATCCGTATCGACAACGTCGCGGTGAGCGGGCATCACTCGCTGATCATCAACATTCTCAATGACTCCTTTCTCGAGGACTTGAACAGCACCAACGGCACCTACGTCAACGGCAAGCTGATCAAGAAGCACGCTCTGCAACACGGTGATGTGATCACGGTGGGCCACCACCAGCTGCGCTTCGTCGAAGACGACGAGGCTCAGGACGAGTTCGAGAAGACGATGGTGATTCAGCCCTCGGCACGCCCGGTCGAGAAGATTCGCACCGCTCGCGAGCTCGCCGAGCCCGCCGCGGCGCCGACCACGAGCGCGACGGGATCGCGTCGGGGAATCGACGGCCATGCGGCACTCAAGAAGGCCAAGCTGCAGGTGCTCTCGGGCGCTTTCGCGGGCCGCGAGCTCGAGCTCAGTAAGGCTCTGACCACGCTCGGTCGCCCGGGCGTGCAGGTCGCCGCCATCACCCGGCGCTCGGACGGCTATTTCATCGTTCACGTCGACAGCGAGAAGGACAACGATTTCCCGCTCGTGAATGGAGCGCCCATCGGCCCGCAGGCGCGGCGGCTCGCGGACAACGACGTGATTCAGCTCGCCGGCGTGAAGATGGGGTTCTTCGAGAACTAGATGAGCTCGCGCGGCACGCGCTGCCGCACCCCGCAGAGCAGCTCGTAGGCAATCGTGCCCGCGTGGGTGGCGATCTCATTGACATCGAGGCCGCGGCCCCAGAGCACACAGCGCGTCCCCACCTCGACTTCCGGAAGCTCCGAGACATCCACCGCGATCATGTCCATCGCCACGCGCCCGACCAGCGGTGCGCGCCTGCCGTTCACGAGCACCGGGGTGCCGGTCGCCAGACTGCGTAGCAGCCCGTCGCCATAGCCACCCGCAACGATTGCAACGCGTGCGTTGCGAGGCGCCGTCCACGCGCCGCCGTAACCGACCGTCTCCCCACGAGGCACCCGCCGCACGGCGATCACGGTCGAGGCGAGTGTCATCACCGGCACGAGTCCGAAGCGCTCGCTGGGCTCACCCGCAAAGGGCGAGATGCCATAGAGCGCGAGCCCGGGTCGGATCCATGCACCGCAGGCACCCTGCCAGCCGAGCACGCCGGCCGAGTTGCCGATGCTGCTCGTGAGGCCGAGCCCGGCGGTGACCGCATCGAAGCGCTCGAGCTGCGCGCGTGTCATGGGACAATCGCGCTCGTCGGCGCGCGCGAGGTGCGTCATCGTGCGCAGCTCCGCGGCCGGCACCTGCAACCCACGTACGCGGGCGAGCACCCCCGGGAACTCCTCGGCGCGAAATCCCAGCCGGTTCATCCCGGTATCGACTTTCAACCAGAGGATGAAGCGATGAGTGCCGGAGAAGCGCTCGAGGAGCGCGACCTGCATGGGATCGTGCAGCACGATCTCGAAGCCGTGGCGCGCCGCCTCGGCGAGCTGCTCGCGCGTGAATACGCCCTCGAGCAGCACGATCGACTGCTGCACTCCGGCCTCGCGCAGCGCGACACCCTCCTCCAGGCGAGCCACGGCGAAAGCATCCGCCTCGGCGAGGGCGAGCGCGGTGGGCACGAGGCCATGTCCGTACGCGTTCGCCTTCACGACCGCCATGATGCGCGAGCCGGGAGCCTTGGTTCTGATCTGACGGAGATTGCTCTGCAGCGCGGTTCGATCAATGATCGCGCGGATCAGCTGCGTCACCGCAGGATGCCTTCCGCATAGGAATCCGGAGCGAAGTTGACGAAGCGCGTGTACTGGCCCTGGAAGGTCAGCAGGAAGGTGCCGATCTCCCCGTTGCGATGCTTGGCGAGATCGATCTCGGCGATACCCTTCTTGGTGGTGTTCTTGTCGTACACCTCATCGCGATAGATGAGCAGGATCATGTCTGCGTCCTGCTCCAATGAGCCCGATTCGCGCAGATCCGACATCACCGGCTTCTTGTGCTCGCGCTGCTCGACGCTGCGATTGAGCTGCGAGAGCGCGATCACCGGCACCTGCAGCTCCTTCGCGAGCGCCTTCAGGCCGCGCGAGATCTCGGCGATCTCGGTGGCGCGATTCTCCTTGGTGCCGGGCACGTGCATGAGCTGCAGATAGTCGACCACCACGAGCCCGAGGCCGTGCTCGCGCTTGACCCGGCGTGCTCGGGCGCGCAGCTCCGTCGGAGTGAGGGCCGGTGTCTCATCGACGAAGATCTTGGCCTCGGAGAGCTGGCTGGTCGCGCCGGTGATGCGCACCCAGTCCTCATCCGAGACCCGGCCGCTGCGAATGCTGCCGAGCGGCACGCTGCCGATCGAGGAGAGCATGCGGGTGATGACCTGCTCGGAGGGCATCTCCATGCTGAAAATGGCGACGGATGCGCGGATGCTGGGATTGATGGCGGCGTACTCGGCCATGTTCACGGCCAGCGTCGTCTTGCCCATCGAGGGCCGTCCCGCCACGATGACCAGGTCCCCGGGGCGCAGCCCGCCCGTGAGCTTGTCGAAGTCCGCAAATCCCGTCGCGAGGCCACGCAGCTTGTCGGGATGGGTGTGCCATTCGTCAATCTGATCGATGATCCCCGGCAACAGCGCCCGCACCGCGACCGCGCCCTCGCGCCCGCGAAAGCCCTGCTCGGCGATCTCGAAGACGCCCTGCTCGGCCTCATCCACCAGCTCGCGCGCGGTGAGACCTTCGCTGTTGAACGCGGCTGCTGCGATATCGCTGCCGACTTTGATGAGCTGACGCAGCAGCGAGCGCTCGCGGACGATCTCCGCGTAAGCGCGCACGTTCGCGGCGGTCGGCGTGTCGCGAGCAAGCGTGCCGAGATACGCAAGACCACCCGCATCCTCGAGCCGCCCCATGCGCTCGAGCTGCTCGGAAACGGTCACGACATCGCAGGGCTTGCCGCTGCCGGCGAGCACGCCGATGCCCTCGAAGATCAGCCGATGATCGGGACGATAGAAATCCTGCACGGTGAGCACGTCCGCGACGTGATCCCAGGCGGTGGATTCGAGCAGCAGGCCACCGAGCACGGCCTGCTCGGCCTCAACCGAGTGCGGAGGGGTACGCACGTCGACGAGCGAGCCGTCGGCGCCACGATACGCTTTGGCCGAGCTTGCCACGGGCGGTGCGTGTACGCCGCGCGGCTATTCTTCGGCGACGATGGTCACCGGCAGCGCGACGTCGATGTCGGCGTGCAAGTGCAGACTCACCATGTGGTCGCCGAGCGTGCGCAGCGGCCCGTTCGGCAGCCTCACTTCACTGCGGGCCACCTGATGACCCGCCCGGGTGCATGCCTCGGCGATGTCGCTCGTGCCGATCGAGCCAAAGAGCTTGCCTTCGGTCCCGGCCTTCGCCGCGATGGTCAGGCGGAAGTCCTTGAGCCCGGCGGCCCGTTGGTCGGCGGAGCTCAGCTGCTCCTGTGCCGCCCGCTCGAGCTCGGCACGCCGCGCCTCGAACTGCGCGACGTGCTGCGGCGTGGCGAGCGTCGCTTTGCCCTGCGGCAGCAGGTAGTTGCGACCGAACCCGGAGCGCACTTTCACGCGATCGCCGATGTTGCCGAGATTGGCGACTTTCTCGAGGAGAATGACTTCCACGGCCCGAACCTCAGTGTTGATCCGTATAGGGCAGCAGAGCGAGAAAGCGCGCGCGCTTGATCGCGGTGGCGAGCTGACGCTGATAGAACGACTTGGTTCCCGTGATGCGGCTCGGAACGATCTTGCCCGTCTCGGTGATGTAGCTCTTGAGCGTGCCGAGGTCCTTGTAATCGATGTACTTCACTCCTTCGGCAGTGAAGCGGCAGAACTTCTTGCGGCGTGAAAAGCGGCTCATGACGCCCCCTCGTTGGCAGCTGAATCATCATCGTCGGCAGGCGCGGCCTCCTCGCGGCTGCGCTCGCGGCGGCCACCGCCGCTCTCGTCCTCCTCGGAGCGCGCCATCGGCGAGGGCTCGGTCACTGCGGCATCCATCTTGACCACGAGGTGCCGGAGCACGGCATCGCTGAAGCGAAACGCGCCGGTGAGCTCGTCCAAGGTCTTGCCGTCGCACTCGATGTTCATGAGCACGTAGTGCGCCTTGTGCACCTTGGCAATGGGATAGGTGAGCTGGCGCCGCCCCCAATCCTCCAGGCGATGCACGCGGCCGCTGCCCGTTGCGATCATCGACTTGTAGCGATCGATCATCGCGGGGACCTGCTCGCTCTGGTCGGGATGCACCAAAAACACGATCTCGTAATGCCTCATCTGCTTCCTCCTTCTGGATGATAGCCACCCGATGCGAGGCTACCGCCGGTGTGGCAAGGAGACCCGGCGTACGAGCAACGCGCGCTCGACCACCGGCCCGTTCGACAGGGGCGCGCAGCATACTCAACCCGCACGCGGACCGCAATGCCCAAAAGGCACGCGTTACTTTGCAAATCAGGAGCTTGCGTTTACCGGCGCACTCACACGCGTGGCGCGCTGACGCACCGCCTCATAAAGCAGCATGCCAGCCGCGACGGACACGTTCAGACTCTCGACCGTTCCGAGCTGCGGCAGCCGTACGAGATGGTCGCAGGTCTGGCGCGTGAGCTGGCGCAGCCCCGTACCCTCGGCGCCGAGCACCAGCGTGATGCCGCCCGAGAGATCTGCCTGGTAGGCCTCGAGAGTCGCTGTCACATCGGCGCCGAACACCCACAGGCCTGCCTCCTTCAAGAGCTTCAGGCTGCGGACCAGGTTGGTGACGGGGACGACGGGAACACTCTCCGCAGCTCCGGCCGCGACCTTGCGCGCTGCGGCAGTGAGCTGCGCCGCGCGGTCGCGCGGCACGAGCACGGCGCGCACGCCGCAGGCATCCGCGGTACGCAGGCATGCCCCCAGGTTGTGCGGATCCTGGACGCCATCGAGCGCGAGCACGATGCCGCCGGGTGCTTTCGTGATATCGGCGAGCAGGTCATCCTCGCTCCACGAGGGCAGCGGCATGATCTCGGCGGCGATCCCCTGGTGTGACACCTCTCCGAGGAGCGCACGCAACGCGGCCGCGTCGATACGCTCAACAGGCCGCTGCTGCCGCAGAGCGAGCTCCTCGATGGAGCGCGCGCGGGCGTCGTCGCGATGCTCGGCGATGCGCACTCGCAAGACGCGCTCCGGGTGCTGCATCAGCATGATCCGCACGGCATGCACGCCGTAGATGAGTTGCGTGCTCATCATGTCTCATCGGCAGAGGGTTCGAGCGCAAGGTCGACCAGTCCTTCGATCGGATTGACGGCGGTCACCACGACGCGTATGTGGCGTCCCGTGCGCAGGGCGCGTCGCGTGCGCCGCCCGACCCAGGCGTGGCCGTCATGGTCCATGAGGTACTCGTCGTCGCGCAGGCTGTCGACGTGCAGCAGCCCGTCGACCGCGACATCCAGAAGCTGCACGAAGCAACCGAACTCGACGACCGTTGTGATCAGACCGAGGAAGCTCTGACCAATGCGCTCGCGAAGATAGGTGCACTTGAGAAACGTCGCTACGTAGCGGTCCGCCTCATCGGCACGCTTCTCCAGACGCGACAAGCTTTCCCCTTTCTCGCCCAAAGCGTCCGTCGGGTAGTGGGCGGCGCTCGGATCGCGAGCATCGAGCAGCGCTTTCAACGTCCGATGAACGATGAGATCGGGATAGCGGCGAATCGGCGAAGTGAAATGCGCATAGTGCGGCAGTGCCAGGCCGAAATGGCCGATGTTGGCCGGCTGGTAGATCGCCTGCGGCAGCGCGCGCACGATGAGGGACTCAACGAACGCCCGGTCCGGCGAGTCGCCGAGGCGCCGGGTGAGCGCCTGCAGATCTCGAGGCGCAACGGTCTCAGGAAGCTGGGCGTCGATGCCAAGCGCACGCAAGCCGGTGATCAGGCGCTCGAGCTTCTCATCCTCAGGCTGCCCATGGATGCGGTACAGCGTGGGTGTGCGCGTGCGCAGCAACTCGCCCGCGACGGCCACATTGGCGAGAATCATGCACTCTTCGATCAGGCGATGCGCATCGTTGCGGGCGCGCAGCTCGATGGCGCGCACGCGCTCGGCACCATCGATGTGAAACTCGGCTTCGGCCGCATCGAAATCCAGGGCGCCCCGGCGTGCTCGCGCACGGTACAGCGCGCGATACACATCGACCAGAATCAGCAGACGATCGGCCAGTTCGGGCCCGAGCTCGCGCCGTGCCTCGGGACGCTGCTCAAGGAGCGCCGCTTGTGCCAAGGTGTAGGTGAGTCGCGCAGCCGAGCGCATGACGGCCGGATAGAAGCGCGCCGACTTGAGCGTGCCCGAGCGCGTCACCACCATGTCCGCGGCCACGCACAGCCGGTCCACGTGCGGTGCGAGCGAGCACAGATGATCCGACAGCGCGGTCGGCAGCATGGGCAGCACGCGCGTCGGGAAGTACACCGACGTGCCGCGCACGAGCGCCTCGAGGTCGAGCGCCGTACCCGGGCGCACGTAGTGACTCACATCCGCAATCGCGACGATCAGCCGAAAGCCGGCGGGATGAGGCTCGGCATAGACCGCGTCGTCGAAATCGCGCGCGTCCTCTCCGTCGATGGTGACCAGGGGCAGCTCGCGCAGATCGATGCGCCGCTCGGACTCGCGCGGGTCGACCTCTCTGCCGCACGCCTGCGCTTCGCGCAACGCGGCAGCCGCAAACTCGTGCGGCAGATCGAAGCGCGCAATGGCTGATGCGGTCGCAAGCTCCACCGGCCTGTCCGGATCGAGTCGTTGCTCGACCCGCGCATGAGCCGGACCGGAAGCACTCGCATGGCGCGTGATGCGCGCGATGACCCAGTCGCCGTTGCGCGCACCATTCAGCTCCGCCGGCGCCACCGAGCAGCGCAGCTGCACGCGCCGGTCGGCCGCACTCACCCACGCCTGACGACCGTGAGCCTCGATCGTACCCAGAAAGGAATTGACACCGCGGGCGAGCACGTCCTCGACTCGCCCGAGCCAACGATCGCTCGAGTCACGCGCGAGGCTCACGCGCACACGGTCGCCATGCATGAGGCCGCGCATCTGCGCCGGCGGCAGGAATACACTCTCGCGCGCGCCCTCGACGCGCACGAAGCCATATCCTGCGCGGTGTGCGCTCACCGTTCCCTCCGCGGTGCTGCCGGCTCTGAGCGCAGCGCCGCCTGCTCCCGCACTCGATTTGGCGGTGGAGCGTTTTGCTTGCAAGCTCGAGTGCGTGGCTTGCTCTGCTCGGTGCGCCGCGCGAGTGTCGGAGCGGCCACGCCGGCCGGTGCGCCCGAAGCGGCCTCGCTTGGTCCTCAATTGACAGCTCCCGACCGGCCTGCGTACATTTCGGCGCACTTTCGAGCGCCCAGCGCGCGCGCATCGTTGCTGCTTGCTGCCCAGGTGGCGGAATTGGTAGACGCACTAGTTTCAGGTACTAGCGGGTAACACCGTGGAGGTTCGAGTCCTCTCCTGGGCACCATTAAAAACAATAACTTAGAGTTTATTTCGATTCTCTTTCTGGAGATGTTTGCCGCACGCCGACCGGGCTGTGCGCGCCGAGCGTGAGTGCTCGCCATGCCGTCCGCGGGTGGGATTCTACCCACTCTTTATACGTGTGGTTGCGCGGGGTCAGTAGTCAGACACCGCTCCAGCCGCACAGTTCCCGCTCACTCGATTGACTGAAGGATTCATGAAGACACCCCCTGCCCTGCAGAGCCTGATTGACGATGGCGTCATCGATGAAGTGATCCGCTCGCTCAAGAGCGGCAAGGAGGCCACCGTTTATCTCGTGCGCTCGGGTGCGAGTACGCGCTGCGCGAAGGTCTACCGGGACATGCGCCAGAGAAGCTTTCAGAACCGCGCCCGCTATCAGGAAGGGCGCAAGGTGCGTGGCAGCCGCCACGCGCGCGCCATCAGCAAGAGCACCCGCTTTGGCCGCAAGGAGCAGGAAGCGGCCTGGAAGAATGCCGAGGTCGATGCGCTCTACCGGCTCGTCTCCGCCGGAGTGCGCGTGCCCAAGCCCTACGGCTATTTCAACGACACGCTGATCATGGAGCTGGTGACCGATGCGGGCGGAGACCCTGCTCCGCGGCTGGGTGAGGTCGATCTGTCACCTGACACCGCCCGCGACTATCACCGTTTTCTCATCGAGCAGATCGTGCGCATGCTCAGCATCGGGCTCATCCATGGGGATCTGTCGGAGTTCAACGTGCTTATCGGACACGAGGGGCCGGTGATCATCGATTTGCCGCAGGTAGTGAATGCCGCCGGGAACAACGGCGCCTTCGCCATGCTCGAACGCGATGTCAACAACCTGCGTGGCACGCTCGGCCGCTTTGCGCCCGAGCTGCTGCAGAGCGAGTTTGCGCGCGAGATGTGGGCACTGTTCGAGCAGGGTGAGCTCAGCGCCGACAGCAAGCTCACGGGCGCTTTTGCTCGAGTCGAGACGAAAGCCGATGCCGATGGTGTTCTGGTGGCTGTGGAGGATGCGCGGGAGGAGGCACTGCAACGGGAGCTGGGAAGGGGGAAATAGCGGCTAGGCGAGCGCGACCCAACGTACTGGCACCGAGAGTCCCCAACAATCCGATGATCAGGCCACCGTTCGCGAAGGCAACCATATGAGCGGCCGCCTCGCGTCCACATAGAAGGAAGCCCGTTAGATTCACGTCGAATACCTGCCGCCAATCCTCGTTGAGTGACGACGCCCTTCATGCTCGAGTCGCGAGTCTTGCGGCGACCCAATCGGCCACGTAGCTTCGCATGGGCTCCATGTTGTCCGCACCCAAGTGCTCGATACCGCCAACTAAAATGGACTAATCAAGCAAGGCACTTGTATCCCGGCCCTCGCCGCGCGTGCGAACAATGAGGGTGGGCGATTTCTCTGTAGCGTCATTCACCTCAACGTCGCTTTCAAAGTCCGCGCCATCGCTTTCAAAGTCCGCGCCGTGAGCTAATGCCTCGCCATGAAATTCCGCGACCGGCCACAAGCACACTTTGCCGGTCTCGAGTGGTTTGCTCATTAGCGGACACTCACGATTGCAATGGCAAAGGTCTAGTGGCGATGCGTATAAATCCAGTCGAAAAGATCTTCCTCCGAGCCGACCACCGACAACCGCGCTATCCTCTGCCGCGAAGATGCGGGATCACGTTCTGAATACGAGGGATTGATGACATGAGAAGACAATATCGCTCGTTCCTTTTTGCGTGGCTCGTTCCGGCATTCTTCCTCGTCAGCTCATTCGACGTCGTTGCGGTGGCTCAGGAACAAGGATCGCACGCGCTCCAGCAGGAGCTCTGGTCCAATCCTGCCACCTGGCCAGACCGGAAGGTGCCCCGCGCAGGGGACACGGTCACCATTGAAAGAGGCAAGGATGTGCTCCTCGATGTGAGTCCGCCGGCGCTGGGCGGCTTGCATATCGAAGGCAAACTCAGCTTCTCGGACCAAGCCGACATCGAGCTGACCACTGAGTGGATCAAGGTGCACGGGGAACTGGCAATCGGCACCGAAGCTAAACCCCACACGCGCAAGGCAATCATCACCCTCACCGACAATGTCCCGGGTGAAGAACTGGATGGAATGGGTGACCGCGGGATCATGATCGCGGGCGGAACGCTGAACCTGCACGGTGACCGGACCAATGCCTGGACCAAACTTGCCGGAACTGCCAAGGCCGGTAGCGCCAGGATCGAAGTATTGAATGCCAGCGGCTGGCGAAAGGGAGATGTGATCGTCCTTGCGTCGACCGACTTCGATTCCACGCAGGCGGAGAAGCGAAGCATCGCCGCCATTTCAGGGAACGTGATCACGCTTGATCAGCCCCTAAAGTACATGCATTTCGGCAAAATCACGTTCGGCGTCGATGAGCGTGGTGCAGTCGGCCTGCTGACGCGAAATATTCTTATCCAGGCCTCGGACGACGCAGAACGCTCCTACTTCGGGGGGCACATCATGGCGGTGGCCGGGTCCAAAATGTATGTCTCCGGCGTCGAACTGAATCGGATGGGTCAGAACATGCATCTGGCCCGGTATCCGATCCACTGGCACATCGTCGGCGAAGGACAAGGACAATACATCGAAAACTCTTCGATTCACGACACCTACAGCCGCTGCGTGACGGTGCATGGCACCAATAACGTGCGCGTGGAAAACAACGTGACCTACAACACCGTCGGTCACTGTTTCTTCCTGGAAGACGCCATCGAAACGGGCAACCAGTTCATCCACAACCTGGGAATGATGACCAAGTGTCATCCTGACGGTAAACCCTGTGTTCCGACAAACCTCGGTCCGTTCGGATCGCAGGGCGGCAAGAACTTCGATGTGGCCGGCCAGAGCGCCAAGGATGTCCTGATCCCGTCCGACAACACGGCGTCGACTTTCTGGATCACCAACCCGGACAACATCTACAGGGACAATGTAGCTGCGGGGTCCGAGGCGACGGGTTTCTGGTTCGCCTTGCCGCAGCATCCGACGGGCGCGTTCGAAGGCACGGATATCAGCAAGGCAACCTGGCCACGTCGGACCCGGTTGCGGGAGTTCAAGGGAAACACCGCCCATTCGAATTTTGACGGTTTCATGTCCGACCGCGGCCCTCAGCCCGATGGCCATTTCAGGACCGGCGGGCATATCGCCCTTGCCAATCCGGCTGACGCGAACAGCCCCATCGTGGAGACGGTCATCGAGGATTTCACCGCCTACAAGAACCGCAATAGCGGAATGTGGACCCGCGGTGAGATGGACCTGTTCAAGAACTTGAAGCTGGCTGACAACGCCATCGGTTACACGCATGCGTCCGGCAACTTCGGTCGTTCCGCCTTTACTTCACGAGTGGTCGACTCGCTGTTCGTGGGCGAAAGCGAGAACATCGGCAACCCCAGGACGGCGGCGGAAATAGCTTACGGCCGCAGCTTGCCGGAGCCCGAACTCGCGGATTTCCCGATCCGCGGCTACGAGTTCTACGATTACCGTCATGAACTGGACAATGTCACCTTCGTGAATTTCCAGGACAACCCCACCCGCAAGACCGGAGCGATCTCTTACCTGCTGTACACCAGCTTCGGAATGAGCACCAACAACACCGTTCAGCGCGCGAAATTCATCAACGCCAAGCCGGTGTATTTCCCACCGATGGAGCATAAGTGGAGCAACGATGATTACGGCAATGGGAGCTATAAGACCGCGGTGTTCCACGACCTGGACGGCTCGGTCAGCGGTGTCCCGGACTCCTACATCCTCATCAATGACGAAGATGACGGAATCGCCATCGACGACGCCTGTGAGATAAAGCCGACCTGGAATGCCGCCGTGTGCAAGGGCGATGTCGGACGCTTGGCTGTTGGCGGCCCCGGCGGTGGCGGTTTCGGCCGCTTCGGCGGCCCCCCTGGGGCGGGTCCTGCCAGAGGCGGACCCGGCGCTCCCGGCGCAGCCATCGGTCCTGGCCCAGGCGCTGGTCCTGACCTAGCGGCAGGTCGTGGCGGGCCGGGCGCACCGGCTGGTCGGCCCGGCGGTCCCGGGGGACCTCCTCAGCCGCCCGTTGTTCTCAGCCGCAATGGCAAAGAGCTCACCCTAAGCGGTGCAACCAACATACGCGCCGGCACCGAGCTCAAGGTGACCACCGCAAGGCCGCTCGTGGACCTGCGCCTGAGCGAACTGGATAGCGGCTCGTGGGTGATCTTCGAGCTGCCGGGATTCGCCACCGCAGCCTCGGGCACGCCGCAGGACAGCCTGGATGCGTTGCGCAAGGCGAGCGCCACCTCGTACTACAGGGGCAAGGACTCGCTCTGGGTCAAGGTAGTCTCCATCGGTGAAGGCGCCCGCATCAGTGGCCCGGGAGCCGGAGGAACCAGCGTCCAGGTCAGCCGCTAAGCTGGATCCTGTCCCCGGCACAGGCCGGCCTTCCCCAACGCTGAGGGCCGGCGCCTCGACACGCGCGCGCAATCGTCGCTTGGTCAATCCGCATTTTTGGCTGTGAGCAATCGTCCATAAGACTGCCAGCCACCTTCCCCGATGAGGTCTGGAATCCGGAGCGCAACCGGAGTGCGCTCCGGCGAGAGCGAGAACTCAGTTGAATCGCACGTATTCGCAATCGATGGGCTGCGAGTTGATACCCGACGACGGCGGCGCAATCCAGTTGGCGAACTTTCCCGGCCCCACGACTCGTCCCATCAGCGACTGCACGAACTGCCGGTCCTCGGCAGTGGGCAGCCACTCGCGTACTCGCGCATTCCATGCGGCCTCGCTCAAAGGCTCGCCAGCGGGCGAGAACTTGCAGGCGGCGAGCGGACCGATCTTGCGGTTGAACACCTTGTGCGGGAGCTTGAAGCGGAAATCGATCCCCCGCTTCTCGAGAAGGGCATTCCAGCCGTTCACACCGGAGATGGAATCCTCGATGAAATCATCACGCAGCCGCTCGTTGAGTGCGTTGAGCGCTGGGGCTTCACGCGTGCGCAGTGCCCCATCGGTGACTTCCAGGATCGGATAGGAGGCGCCCTTCAAGGCATGATCGTCCTTGATGAACTCCTCGCGGAAGCGCCCCTTCAACCCGGTCGTGTAAAAGGTCGCAGCGTTGGAGGAAAGATCCGAGCCGAAGAGGTCGACCGTCACACTCGAGTGAAAGTTGATGTACCTCTGCACCGTGGGAAGATCAATGACGCCGAGTGCGCGCAGCCGGCTCGGATCGTCCGTCTTCTCGCGGATCATCACTTCCGCGGTTCGCTCGATGATGCGGCGAATGCCGTTTCGGCCGACGAACATGTGATGCCCCTCCTCGGTCAGCATGAACTTCGTCGTGCGCGAGAGGGGATCGAAGGCCGACTCGGCAAGAGCTGAGAGCTGGAACTTCCCATCCCTATCCGTGAAGAACGTGAACATGAAGAAGGAGAGCCAGTCCGGCGTCTTCTCGTTGAAGGCACCCAGAATGCGCGGATTGTCGGCATCCCCCGAGCGCCGCTGGAGCAACGCTTGCGCCTCTTCGCGCCCGTCGCGCCCGAAGTAGCGGTGCAGCAGATACACCATCGCCCAGAGGTGGCGTCCCTCCTCGACGTTCACCTGGAAGAGATTTCTCAGGTCGTACAGGGAGGGACAGGTGAGACCCAGATGGCGCTGTTGCTCGACCGATGCGGGCTCGGTGTCTCCCTGCGTCACGATGATGCGTCGCAGATTGGCACGATACTCCCCGGGCACCTCCGGCCAGGCCGGCTCTCCCTTGTGATCGCCAAAGCCGATTCTCCGGTCCGAAACCGCCGGGTTCAGGAAGATGCCCCAGCGGTAATCGGGCATGCGGACGTACCCGAACTGGGCCCAGCCCTCGGGGTCGACGCTCGTGGCCGTTCTGAGGTAGACCTGATAGGCGCAGCTGCCTTCGGGACCGGCCTCGCCCCACCAGCGCAGGAACTGCGGCTGCCAGTGCTCGAGCGCCCGCTGTAGAGTGCGGTCGCCTGCAAGGTCAACGTTATTGGGGATCCTCTGGCTGTAATCGATGTTCATCGCAAGCTCCAGCAAATCAAACTCGCGGCCAGTCGAACCTGGCTTTGTTGCCGCTGCCAAAAACCTTGAGAGCTCCGGCCTCGCCGACCGCATTGGGGCGGATGAAGATCCAGTTCTGCCACGCCGAGAGCCGTCCGAAGATACGGCTCTCCAGTGTCTCGCGGCCGCCAAAGCGCAGGTTCTGCTCCATGCCCGTTAGAGCATCGGGCGAGAGGCTCGTGCGCTCCTCGATCGCAAGACGAATCTCATCGGCCCAATCGAGCGCGTCCGGCGTCGCGGTCACAAGACCAACTCTCGTGGCCTCTGCAGCGGCAAGCGGATGACCGATGAGCGAGGGGAGATGGCCCACACTTGAAAGCTCGCCCTGAAAACGGGCACTGATTCGACTGGTCCCCTCCACGGTCGCATAGCTGCCGAAATTCAGAGCCGAAAGGACAATCTCTGGCCGCTGAGCAGACTCCGCGTCCGCCAGCATGTAGCTGCGATCGGCGGCCAACGCGAGCTCCAGGAGCGTGCCGGCAAAGCACGATCCCGCATCGATCAGCGCGAACATGGAGCGGGAGCTGACCTCGAGCCGCGCGAATGTCCGGCGCAGCATGGCAATGGTCTCGCGTACCAACCAGTGCTCGCGCTGGCGCTCCAGAAACTCATCGCTTTCAAGTACCCGCTCGGGCGAGCCACGGGTATTTAGGATCCACGTTCCCAGCTCGAGATCGTTGGTCCGCAGCATCAGAATCGCATCATCGAGCTCACGCGCCATCCGTAGCGGCCACCAGGACACGCCGAGCTTCAGGATCTCATCCACAGTAACCGGCGGCCCCTCTTCGGGCGCCCGCACCGTGATCGTCGCGGTGCGCGCCTTGCGGTCGAGCTGCACATCTACAGTCGAATAGTGATAGCCGCGCTCGTCGATCTCGCGCTTCAGCGGCTCGAGCGTGATACCGCGCGCGTTCTCGGGACGATCGCTCAGCGTTGCCAAGCTCTCAGCTCGCCCCCGGACCAGGGCGGCGAACTGCTGCGGCTTTGCAAAACCATCGATGAGCCGCCATTCTTTCGCCCGCGGCGCCCTGACCCCTTCGACCAAGGTACAGAACATGTCGGCGTGGTCGCGCCGCACGCGTCGCTTGTCCGTAAGGCGAGTCAGGCCGCCGGTTCCTGGCAGCACGCCCAGTAGCGGGACCTCGGGCAGACTCACTGCCGCCGAGCGGTCATCGACCAGAAGGATCTCATCGCACGCGAGCGCAAGCTCGTAACCGCCGCCCGCGGTGGTGCCGTTGCAGGCCGCGATAAACTTCAGGCCCGAGTTCCGACTCGCATCCTCGATGCCATTGCGCGTCTCGTTGGTGAACTTACAGAAATTCACCTTCCAGGCGTGCGAGGAAAGCCCCAGCATGAAGATGTTCGCCCCGGAGCAGAAGACGCGCTCCTTGGCACTCGTCACCACCACCGTGCGCACTTCGGGGTGTTCGAAGCGGATTCTTTGCAGCGCATCGTGCAGCTCGATATCCACGCCCAAGTCGTAGGAGTTGAGCTTGAGCGCATAACCGGGGCGCAACGGCGCCCCTTCGTTCACATCCATCGTGAGGGTTGCGATGGCGCCGTCGAAGGAGAGCTTCCAATGACGGTACCGATCGGGATGCGTATCGAAGGTGACGGGCGTTGCGGTGGGAGTGTGTGATGAGACAGCAACAGCCATAAAGGGCCCTCGCAGCAGAGCTTCTCAGGGGGCACGGGCGAGCAAGCTGCGAAGCGCATTCAGGCTCTGATCCACCGTGCACCCCGCGGTATCCAGCACGACATCCGCCCGCCCATAGAGCTCCTCACGCGAGGCGAGAATGTTCTTGAGGTCCTGCATCGCCTCGGCATGTCCCGCCATCGGACGCAGATCGCCTTGCGCGAGCACGCGAGCCATGTGCTCCTCGGGCAGCGCCTTGACCCACACGGTGAAGCAGTTAAGCAGCAGGAGGTTGTAGGTCTCGGGCTCGGAGACGATGCTGCCACCTACCGTGAGGACGATGTCCTCCTGCTGCTCGATGATGCGTTCGAGACAGCGACGCTCGATCCGTCGGTATCCGGCCTGGCCGTACAGGAGGAAGACTTCGGATAGCGGCATGCCGGCGTCGCGCTCGATTTCCCCGTCGAGCTCGACGAACGGCCGACGCAGTTCCCGAGCCAGGACGCTCCCCAACGTGGATTTCCCGGCGCCGCGAAGGCCGATGAGCGTCATGCGTTTGCGCCGGACCGTCTGCTCCTGACCGAACTCCTGGGTGAGGCGCTTGAGCGCTTCGGACACCCGAGCGGACGGCAGCGTGTCGAGAAAGCGGCGCAGGGCGCGCTGCTCGGTGGTGAGCTCGCCGTAATCGAGGAGGTCGATCAATCGCACGCCGAGCGCCCCTGCGACCCGGCGCAGCAGGATGACCGATGCGTTGCCCTCACCCCCTTCGAGCGCAGCAAGGTAACGCTCCGAGACCTGCGCCACTTGGGAGAGCGCCCTGCGAGCCATACCACGCTGCTCGCGCACCTGCCTGACGCGCCGCCCGAGGGTGGCGAGAAAGTCGGGGTCGCTGCCCGAAATCGCAATCGGAGGTTGTTCGGGCTCCGGAGGCGTGGCGGCGACCTGCCTGCGTTGGTCAGCCGGGAGGGGTGCCATGTGTTGACTTATACATCATGTAAAACACCATATTCAAGCATATTAGTGCAGCAATGAGACCGCGTTCCGAGCGCGACTTCAATCGTACAAGCATTTACGTTAATGGCAGTATGCAGTAAATTGCACTACCTATCTAAGACGTACGGCATGAACACCCCAGATTCCAGCTCGCGCCAGCAGTTCGAAACGCTTATCGCCCGCATTGCTAGCGAGATTGCGGGTCGATCGCTCGACCCGAGCCTGGAAGATGATCTCAACCGCCGCTTTCCCTCCGGTGGTCTGGTGTACCGCCAACTCTTCGAGGCCTGTCGGGTGGGCATCATCGAGGGTTGGCTCTGTAACCGGGAGTCTGGGGGCATTCGTTTCGGGCGCGTGCTCAAGCCCGGGCCCGCCACTCACGGCTTCAGCGTCGATGTGGTGGACATGACCCCGCTTGTCGGGCCGCACCACGCTCACCCGAATGGAGAGATCGATCTGATCATGCCGCTCGAGGAGCGCGCGCGGTTCGATGGCCGTGGGGAAGGTTGGATGGTGTACGGCCCCGGCAGCGCCCATCATCCGACGGTCACCGGTGGCCGGGCGCTCGTGCTCTATTTGCTTCCCGGCGGTGCGATCGAGTTCACCCGCAGTTGATCCGCAGATTCATGATTGGATTGAGCTCGGTTGATCGCAGCATGAGTCCACCCAAGGTGGACATCCCCCGCCGCTACAACGCGGCGTACGACCTCATCGAGCGCAACCTGCAAGCGGGCCGCGCGAGCAAGCTCGCCTACATTGACGACCAGGGCGAATACACCTACGGCGTGCTCTCCGAACGGGTCGATCGGTGCGCTGCGGCTTTGAGGGGCCTCGGGCTCGAGCCTGAGCAGCGCTTGCTGCTGTGTCTGACCGACACGATCGACTTTCCGACGGTTTTTCTGGGCAGCATTAAGGCGGGGATCGTGCCCGTAGCCGTCAACACGATGCTAAAGACTTCCGACTACGAGCATTTGCTCGCAGACAGCCGGGCGCAGGCTGTTGCCGTCTCTGCATCGATCTACCCTGTGCTGCAGCCGGTGCTCGCCGCCTCGGCGGTCCGCCATGTCCTCATCTCCCAGGGTGAGCTGCCCGGCACACGCTCGCTCAGCCAACTGCTCGAGGCCGCCCCGCCACAACGCGTGAGGCCGCAGGAGACATGCGCCGATGAGCCTTGCTTTTGGTTGTACTCCTCGGGCTCGACCGGCAAGCCGAAGGGCACCGTCCACGCCCACGAGAGCCTCATCCTGACCGCCGAGCTGTACGCAGGACCGATTCTGGGGATGTGCGAGAGCGATCTGCTCTTCTCCGCAGCCAAGCTCTTCTTCGCCTACGGCCTGGGCAATTCACTCACCTTCCCCCTCGCCTTCGGTGCCACGACTGTGCTGATGGCCGAGCGCCCTACACCAGAGGCCGTGTTCACGCGTTTGCGGCGGCATCGACCCACCCTGTTCTGCGGCGTGCCCACGCTTTACGCCTCGCTGCTTGCAGCTCCCGCCGCTCCCGCCGCTCAGGAGCTGCGACTGCGCGCGTGCATCTCCGCCGGTGAGTGTCTACCGCCGAGCATCGGCGAGGCGTGGCTCAAGCGCTTTGGCGTGGATATCCTCGATGGCATCGGCTCGACCGAAATGCTGCACATTTTTCTCTCGAACCGTCCGGGCGAGGTGCAGTACGGCACCACCGGCACGCCGGTTCCCGGATACGACGTGCGCCTGCTCGATGAGCAGGGCCACTTGGTTGGTGACGGTGAGATCGGAGAACTGCAGGTCGCAGGGCCCACCTCCGCCATCCATTACTGGAACAACCGGGAGAAGTCGCGCCACACTTTCCACGGCCCCTGGACACGCACCGGCGACAAGTTTTATCGAAACCCACGGGGTCGCTACGTCCACGCGGGGCGCGCGGACGATATGCTCAAGGTCGGAGGCATCTACGTGTCCCCGGTGGAGGTAGAGACCGCCCTGCTCTCTCACCCGGCCGTGCACGAAGTCGCGGTCGTGGGTAAGAGGGATGACGCCGGGCTCGTGAAGCCGGTGGCATTCGTCGTTGTAAGCGCCGGCACAGCGGCGGGCTCCGCCCTGGCCGAGCAACTGAAGCAGCACGTCAAGGCGCAGCTTGCACCGTATAAATGCCCGCGCTGGATCGAATTCCTGCCCGAGCTTCCCAAGACTGCGACCGGGAAGATTCAGCGCTTTCGACTGCGCGAGATGATGCAGCACTCTGAACACGGCTCTCCCACCGGGTGAGATCCGATGACGAAGGTCAATGTAGGAGGCGTACGCCTCGAGTTCGAGCGTATCGATTCACCCGATTCAGAACTGCCCACGATCGTCATGCTGCACGAGGGGCTGGGTTCGATCGGGCTGTGGCGCGACTTTCCTGCGCAACTCGCCGCGGCGACAAGCACCTGCGTGGTGCTCTACTCCCGCAAGGGCTACGGCCGCTCTGATCCACTCACAGGACCACGTTTGGTCGACTACATGCATGAGGAGGCGCTCCAAGTCCTACCGGGCCTGCTCGAGCAGCTGCAGATCGAGCGGCCCGTGCTCTTCGGCCACAGCGATGGGGCCTCGATCGCACTCATCCATGCAGGTGGCAGCGGTCGGGCTGTCGCGGGCGCCATCGCGATGGCCCCGCACGTGATGGTGGAGGACATTTCGATCACGAGTATTGCCGCGGCGCGTGAGGCCTATCGCACGACCGACCTGCGCGAGCGGCTCGCTCGCTACCACGAGGACGTAGATGGCGCGTTCTGGGGCTGGAACGAGATCTGGCTGAACCCAGCCTTTCGCGCCTGGAACATCGAGGAGTTTCTACCGCGTATCGAGTGCCCGGTGCTCGCAATTCAGGGGTTACGGGATGAGTACGGCACGCTCGAACAGATCGAGCGCATCGCTCGACACGTTTCCAGATTCGAGAGACTTACGCTCGAGACCTGCCGCCATTCTCCTCATCGTGATCGCCCCAAGGAAGTTCTCGAGGCAGTCACGCAATGGTTGAAGCAGCTACCCGGAAGCGGAGCAGCTTGAGCGAGGAGCCTAAAGCAGCTCTGAGCCGACGAATGGGCATGGCAGGCAGTGGACGGAAGGCTTGGGTGACTCTGACCCGCGATCATCGCGATCTACCTCATTTGAGGACATCGCTCGCAGGTCGGACATGAGCCTGGACCCATATCGCATGATGCTCTACTTGGTCAGAGCAGCTCGACGCGTAATCCGGCAGGTCTCGAATGGCAAATTTCCGCCGGGCTGAACAGTTTGCGCCAACTGGGCCGAAGAGCGACGCAGCGCCCCGGATCGGACCAAGGTCCGATGGCCGCGGCCCTGATGGGGCGCTAGCTTTGCGAAACGCATCCCGCGATTGACCACCAAGGAAGGTCACTATGAATCCGTGCTTGAAGTTGATCGGATTTTTGTTCGTCGCGCTACCGCTCGTCGCTGCTGCGCAAAATACCGAGCGCCGACTCAGCTGCGTCAAGGACATCACCTACAGCAAGGAGTTTCTTTCAAAGTTTCCGGATGCCGGCGCGGCCTGTATCGAGGCTAAGACGGCGAACGGGAAAAAATGGATACGCTTCAACGCCGAGGTGAAGAAGAAGGAGGGCGATCACCTCACCGTCGAGTTCCTCGACAAGGACGAAAAGGGTGTCACCACGATGGTCTTCGCATTCGACCCGAACGCGACCATCATGCTGGAGGACAAGTCGGTGAAAGCAGCTGCTGCGGCCGAAGAGGGCGACAAGATCATGGTCTGGGTGCCCGAGACCCGCTTTGACTTGTATGCGAAGCCGGGCGCATCGCAATCGGAGCACTTCACCCTGGTCAGCAACGGCCAGCCGCAGGAACGTTGAGCTTTCGCTCGCGCGCCACGGCGGCCGGCCTCGGCGGCCGGGCGCCCTGCCGCCGTTCTCTCGCGCTTCAATGGCTCGGGGGCGGTCGCTTGTGTTGAGGCGCCGGCACCGACCCGGGCTCGGCTCGAAGCTCCTCCGGGAAGAGCCCATTCAGCGCACGCATGTCGGCGGCGAGCGCATCGAGTGCCGCCCTCACTTTGGCGGTATCGTGAGTCTTGCTCGTGTCGGCTACGTTCTGCGAAGCATTCACCGCCTTATCGAGCGCGGCGAGGACCTTCGCCTGGTAATCCGCCGGCTCGTCCTGCATGGCATCGCGCATGGCACCGGCTCCCTCATGGAACTCCATGTTCTCGTGTGGCAGCCGATCGAACTGCTGATCCGGGAGCTTGCTTTCCATATCGGCGTACACGCTGGCCAATATGCGCAGCGCCGTGTGCACCTGTTCAGGTGAGCGAGGCTCTGCGGCGGCAGCGCCCTGCGCGGCGAGCAGCGTCAGGCTGCCAGCGAGGAGCAGCGCGATTCTTGCAGTACTCGTTGAAGTGGCCATCGTCTCTTCTCCTTCTTCGGTCGACAACCGTGTAATCGGCGCACGGCTCATTCGAGGCTAAAGCGGCGTGACATGCAAGATGCCGTGCATAAAAGCAGCGTGTCCCGGATAGGTGCAAATGAACGGATAATCGCCCGGTGCGGGTGCGATGAAATCGACGCTGACGTGCTCGCCCTTGTTGCACATTTTCGTCGCAGCCAGCACGCGCTTATCGGCATGCGGCAGGTAGTCCCCGGCCTCACCCGCGGCGAGCGCTGCCTGGGCTACCGCGTCCGCCGCACCGGGTACGGTCAAGACCCAGTCGTGCTCTTGGGTGATGTACTTGCCGGTATGAAAGAACGTGAGATGAACGAGCACCCCGGCCGGGCAGGTGAGCTCGGTGGGCTTGAATGCCAGTAAATCGCCATCCGTCGCAATCGTCAGGCTCACTTCCGGGCGCTTGCCTGCGGCGCCAAGCGCCGCAAGGGCAGCCAGTCCGAAAGGTGCCGTGAGCGCGCCTTCGAGCAAATCGCGGCGGGTCATTCTCGAAGCTTACCCGTCGGGCGCTATTGCAGCGTGACCTTGAACACCGTGCCGTCGCCGTTTGCGCCACCATCATGGCTCGTTCCATAGAGGCTGCCATCGGTGCCTTGAACGAGACCCGCATAGGGATAGGCACCATCATCGGTGCCACCGGCAAAAGAGTACAGCAGGGTCTCGGTCCCGCTCAGCGTGAGCTCGAAGATGGAGCCGAAGCCGCTGATGCCTCCGTTCACCGTGGTGCCGTACAAGTTGCCGTCGCTCGCTTGAATCAAGCCCGCACTGGGCGTGCCGTCGGCGAAGTACAGCATCGTTTCACTTCCGCTCGAGGTGAGCTGGAAGACGCCGCCGTTGCCCGCGGCACCTCCCCGAATGGTCGTGCCGTAGAAATTGCCGTCGCTGCCTTGAATCAGACTCGCGTAGGGAAAGGCGCCATCGCCGTTGCCGCCGACGAAGGAGTAGAGAAGGCTCTCGGTTCCACCCGAGGTGACTTTGAAGACCGTGCCGAAACCGTTCGCTCCCCCATTGGCCGTCGTTCCATAGAAGTTACCGTCGCTGGCTTGCAGCAGGCCGGCGTAAGGATTAGCTCCGTCGGCCGTGCCGCCGGCGAACGAGTACAGAACGGTCTCGGTCCCGGTCGGCGTGAGCTGGAACACCGTCCCATCACCATTGATGCCGCCGTTGAGAGTCGTCCCGTAGAAGTTGCCGTCGCTGCCCAGGATGAGAGCTGCTTGCGGACTCTGCCCGTCCGTAGCGCTCGCGCCGAACGAATATAGAAGCGTCTCGGTCCCGCCCGGCGTCAGCGCGAAGACAGTACCGTAGCCGTTCGCGCCGCCGTTCACGGTGGTTCCATACAAGGTGCCATCGCTACCCTGAAGGAGGCCACCGTAGGGATTCGCGCCGTCGGCGGTGCCGCCCGCAAAGGAGTAGAGAAGCGTCTCGGATCCGTTCGGGGTGAGCTTGAAGACCGAGCCATCACCGTTCGCGCCTCCGCCATAGGTGGTTCCATAGAAGTTGCCGTCGCTGCCTTGAATGAGGCCGGCATAAGGATTGGCACCATCCCCGCCCGCGAACGCGTACAAGACGGTGGCGACCGGGGAGCACGCGATGCGCACGCTGTTCACGTCCGCAGGACCCACGATGCCCGTCCCGTTGGTCACCGAGCAATTGAGATTCAGGGGTTGGGACTGAAGCGTAATCGCGTAAGCGCCGCCATAGGCAACCCCGGTGTTCATCGTGAATTCCGTGGCATTGGCGCTGATCGTCGTCGGATCGCCGCCGTTGTCCAAGAGCACGAGGCCGCTCGTGGTGAGACCCGTGATCTTGCCCCCGACGGTGTACGTGTTGGTCGAGCAGGTGACCGCGACGTTGGTAACCGGGGCTGTGCCCATCGTGCCCGATCCGTTGCTGATCGAGCACGTCAGTCCCATCGGCTGCGTCTGCACCGTCACGTCGTACGTGCTCGTGTAGGCGACGCGCTGGTGCATCTGGAAGCTGCTCGCACCTGAGGCTACCGAGAGCGTATCGTCGCCGTTCGCGAGCACCAAGCCGCTCGTGGTCAGCCCGCTGATCGTCCCGGAGACGGTATAGGACTGATCCGAGCAGGCGATGCGCACGTTCGTGACATCGTGGGCAGGCATCGAGCCCGATGCTCTGCCCGGCGTGCACGTCAGTCCAGCTGGCGCACTTTGCACCGCCACCGAATAGTGGCTGCCGAAGTTAACGGGAGTCGGCATGGTGAAACTCGTGCTACCGGCTGCGACATCGAGCACATCGGGGCCGTTGGTGAGCACGAGACCGGCATTGTTGCCGAGCCCCGTGATGGTACCGCCGAGGGTGAAGGGTTGGTCGCTACAGCTGACGGCGACATTCGTGACCGCACCCGCCGGCATGGTGCCGGTCCCGTTGCTGACCGCGCAGGCCTCACCGGCCGGCTGCATTTGCACCGTCACCACGTAGCTGCTCGAGTACGCCACCGGAGTCGGCATGGTGAAGCTCTTGGCTCCGGACTTCACGGCGAGCGTGTCGCTGTCGTTTGCGAGTACCAGTCCGGAGCCGTTCAAGTGGCTGATCGAGCCGCCGAGCGCATAGGCCTGCTTCGAGCAGGTCACGACGACATTGGCGACATTGGCCATATTGATCGTGCCGGTGCCGCCGGCGACCGAGCAGGTCTCGCCCGTCGGCTGAGTCTGAATCGTGATCGTGTAGGTGCTTCCGGTGGTCTCGCGCGTACTCATCGTGAACTGCGTGGCGCTCGCGGCGATGGTCGTTGCGCCCGTGCCGTTGTCCGACAGCACCAGTCCGCTCGAGGTCAGTCCCGTGACCGTGCCACCGATCGTGTAGGTGTCTTTAGCGCAAGCCACCGTCACGTTCGTCACCGGCGCGGCTCCCATCGTGCCGCTGCCGTTGCTCACCGAGCAGGTTAAATCCGTCGGCTGCTTCTGTACGGTCACACTGTAGGCGCTGTTGTAGGCGACGGGTGCGGGCATGCTGAAGCTCGTCGCCCCGGAGCTCACGGCAAGCGTATCGTTGCCATTTGCGAGCACGAGACCGCCCGCGCTGAGTCCGGTGATCGAGCCGCCCAGCGCGTAGCGCTCCTCGGTGCAGGTCACAGTCACACTCGTCACGTTCGCCGACTCGATCGTGCCCGAACCACCCGTCACCGAGCAGCTCTGGCCCGCTGGCTGCGCCATGACCGACACTGTATAGGTCGTACCCGACGGTAGCGCCGTTGCAAGCTGCTGGCTGGTCGCGTTGGCGGGGACGCTCACCGTGCTGGAGTTGACGGCCAGCACTAAGCCCGAGGAGCTGAGGCCGCCCACCGTTGCGCTGAGGGTATAGGTTTGAGGGGCGCCGCTGTCGCTGCTGCCGCCGCAAGCGCTCAGGGCGAGCGCCGCGATAATGCTGGCTAACGCGGTCCCGCGAGTGCCGCGCATCCTGCTTGAAGTCAAAGCCGCATCTTGCGGTGACATCCGCCCCGCCCTTTATCCCAGGGTTCCCCCTGCAGATGCTACCCGAAGCTCGGCAAGAGCGGTGCGACTTAACAAAATGTCGACAGCCCACGCTGCGGGCGGTCGCCGGCTAGCTATAATAGCCATATGGAAAAGGCTACGATCGCGAAATTCAAGGACAACCTCAGCGCTTACCTGCGCAAGGTGCGCGCCGGTCAGACCGTCGTGATCTATGACCGCGACGTGCCCATTGCGTGCGTGGAGCGTATCGAAGCCCGCGGACGCGGCGCCGATCGGCTGGCTCTCATGCGCGCACAGGGAATCATCCGCCCCGCCAGCCGCTCTGTCTCAGCCAAGCAGATGCGCAGCTTGCTCGCGAGGCCCCTGCCCCGCAGCGCGAGGCTCTCCGTGGCCCTGCGCGAAGAGCGTGAGCAAGAGCGCTGAGGCTGCCATGCGCTTCTGGGACAGCTCGGCCCTGTTGCCGCTCTTTGCCGATGAGGCCAGCCGCAACGGGCTCTTGCAGCGTTTGGATGAGGACAGCGAGGTGCTGTTCTGGTGGAGCACGCCGCTCGAGATTGCCGCGGCGCTTGCGCGGCGCGAGCGCGACGGACTGCTCACGGGCGATCAGGTGAGCGCCACGCTCACTGCGGTGCGCACCCTGGCCGCAGGCTGGCACGAGATCCTCCCGTCGGACGCCGTGCGACGGTCCGCCGAACGGCTCCTGCGCACGCATCCGCTGCGTACGGCCGAAAGCCTGCAGCTTGCGGCGGCTCTGGTTGCCGCCGATCACGATCCGGCAACGCTCACTGTCGTAAGCGTCGATGAGCGGCTGAACGCCGCGGCCCGCCGCGAGGGTTTCGTGGTTCTGGGCGCTTGAGAAGCGCCGCTCGCGCGCCTCTTAGCGTGCAGCGAGCGCCCCGTCGCGGCCCAGCTTGACGAACTCCCGGACCTTTTCCGCATATTGCTGGATCTGCGCGTTGTGGCCTGCCACCAAGGCACCGGCCATGCGCACCGGATCGCCGAAGAAGAAGCGCTCATAAAGCACCTGCCGCGATCCGAAGGCGGACACGGCGGTGTCCCAGGCGAGCCTGAACAGAGGGATACGGTCGTAAGCCTCGGCGCGCGCCGCCTGGTAGTACTTCTTGATGTCCTCACGGAGGGGGCCGCGCACGTCCGCCTCCGTCGGCATCGCCACCAGACCGCTCGCGCCGATCTGCTGGATGATCTCCACCATGCGCGGATACAGGCGCGGGTAGAGATTGCGCGCGGCATCGAGGGGATTCCAGGCGGGACGCATGACGCCCCATTCATCGAGTGCCGCGTCGATCTCGGCGGCACGCAGAAACGCTTTCATGGTCTCGAGATTGATCCAGATCTCGGCGAGCTTCTCCTGGATGTGCTGAAAGACCTCGACGCCGATCGCATTCACGAGAGCCGCGGCGAGTCCGAGCAGGAATTCGCTCTTCGCGATGTTCTTGACGATGACCTGATGCGTCATGTGGGCAACCGCCCCCGTCCTGGCATACGCCTGGTTGCAGCGCTCCACATCTCGATACAGAAACACGTTCTCCCACGGGACGAACACGTCGTCGAACACGACCACCGCGTCCATCTCCTCGTAGCGCGAGCCGAGCGGGTGATCGAAATGCGAGCGTCCGTAGTCGAGGCTTTCGCGGCAGATGAAGCGCAGGCCCTGCGCGTCATTCGGGATGCAAAAACCGAAGGCGTAGGGCGCGTCCTCAGCCGTGTTCTTCAGCAGCGTCGACGGAAACACCATGAGCTCATCCGAGATCGGCAGGGTTGCCAGCATGCGGCAGCCGCGAATAACGATGCCGGCGTCGGTCTCCTCCTTCACGCGCGCAGCCAAGAAGGGATCGGCCTGCTTTGCGGAGCTTGCCGCCCGGTTGGCTTGCGGTGGAATGAGCGTATGGGTGAGACACAAATCGTGCTCGCGCAGGTACTCGTGATAGCGCACGGCATTGGCGCCGAAGCGCGGGTCGGCCTCCGCGAGAAATCCCGCGCCGGCGGCATAGCCTGTGAGGGCGCGATTGAGGTAGTCCGGAACACGGCCCATCATCCCGTGCGTGGCATCCGCCCAAATCCGCATCGCCGCACTGATGCTCACGAGCTCCGCGTGCGTCTTGGGCATCATGAACGAGCGCGCGACCTTGTGTCCGCTCACGGGCGAGTCATAGAGAGAAAGCTCGGGCTGGCGCCACTGCAGGTCATAGAGAGCCGCAAGCGTGTGGGCTCCGCCCCTGAAGGCCGGATGCTGCGTCACGTCGCGCACCAACTCGCCCCGGTACCAGATCGTCGGCGGCCGCGCCCGCAAGCGCTCGAGCACCTGCTCACCGCGGCGTGCGCCCCGTGCTTCAGTGCGGCTCGGGTCCATGGTGTTCATGCTGCTCCCTTCGTTGCACTCCGAGCTTTCGCGCGGCGCCCAGGCTCGGCTACGATGAGGCCAATACGTTTCCTATAGCACGGCGTGCTTCCCGCGGTACAGGCCTTTATCGTTGCTCATGCTCAGACCTTCCTCAGGCCCGCGACGCATCGTAGCGGGACGTGAGTTCATCTCGTTCGGCCTACCGTACCGGCCCTGGCACGATCTGTATCACTTCTTCATGACCGTGAGCTGGCCGAAGTTCTTCGGCAGCCTCGCCGCATTCTTCATCTTGTTCAATGTGTTCTTTGGCGCGGTCTATGCCCTGCAGCCGCAGGGGATCGCCAACCTCAATCCGCCGGGTTATCTGGGAGTCTTCTTCTTCAGCGTGGAGACGCTGGCAACGGTTGGCTATGGCGACATGCACCCGCAGAGTGTGTTCGCGCACTCGATCGCGTCGATTGAGATCTTCACGGGCATGATGAGCCTCGCCCTCATGACCGGAATGATCTTCGCGCGCTTCTCGCGGCCGACGGCGCGCTTTTTATTCGCGCGGCACGCGGTGATTCGACCCTTCGATGGGATGCCGACCCTGATGCTGCGCGTTGCCAACGCCCGACAAAATATCTTGATGGAAGCGACGGCCCAGCTGCGTCTCGTTCGCGACGAGACGACCGTCGAAGGTGAGCCTTTCCGCCGCCTCTACGATCTGCCGTTGCGGCGCCGCGAGCAGCCCGTGCTGCTCTTCGGTTGGCTGCTGATGCACGTCATGGACGAATCGAGCCCGCTCTTCGGGGCCACCCCGCAGTCCCTGACGGACGAACACGCTTATGTGCTCCTGACGGTGAGCGGCATCGACGAAGTGACGGGTCAACGGCTCATCGCGCGCCATGAATACGCCGCAGGAGGGTTGCACTGGAACCATGCATTCGTGGACATCCTGCACACCGCGGAGGATGGAGTCGATCACTTCGACTACAGCAAGTTCCACGAGGTCAGGCCGCTGAGCCTGTCCGACAGGGTGGACTCACGAGGGCAGGAGCTATTGCCGCGTACGTAGCAGCGCGGCAGGTGCCACCAGTCGCCATGCGCGCTCGACCAGATCACGCAGAGCGTCCGGGCGAATTTTGTCCAAACGAACCAGGATCATCGGATAGTCACGGTAATGATCGGTCAGAAAAAAGACGTGCGGCTCGGCCTGCAGCAGAATTTGCCGGTCGAGAAAGTCGCAGCGGAGCGCGAGGCTGCCCTCGGCTTCGGTACGCCAGCGCGAGAGTAACTTGCCCCGGATCTTGACCCCGCGGGTTCCATACGAGGTGACCTCTTCGGCACCCGGCAATTGCAGTGCGAGCTTCAGATAGCGCTCATAGCCTTTGACGATCGCCGGCGAAAGGGCTGGCGCTGTCTGCCCAGCCCTCGTGGGCCTCTTTCGTCTCATGAGCGAACCGCGCGCGCGAGCAGCCAATCGTCCTCGACGAGCGAGTTCACGCGCGGACTCACCGGGTGCGTCAGCATGCGCTCCGCGGGATAGGTGCGCAGCAGCGCATGGACCTCGCCCGGCTTGCCATGCAGCCAGAGCTCATAATCCTCGCGCCGCAAGATGGCGGGCATGGATTGGCTGCTTCCCTGCACATCGGCGAGCAGTGAGTTCGGCGGTGCCGTGATGAGGGCGCAGCTCTCGATCACATCGTCCTCGTCAGTCACCCAGCGGTCCCACACGGCAGCCACGCCGAATACCGGCTGCCCGAGAAACTGCACGAAATAGGGTTGGCGGTAGCGAGCGTTCGTCAACTGCCAGACGTAGAAGCCGGCAAGCGGCACGATGCATCGTTGGCTCTCGCGCCAGATCGGACCGAAGAGGCTGGATGTTTGCACGGCCTCGCTCGGCGCATGTATCTCGGCGCGGCCGGCGCCGAGCGTGCCCTTGGTCCAGCTCGGGATCAATCCCCAGCGCATCACGACTCCCTCGGACTCGCGTTCGTGGAGGCGGACCACGGGGGTCCTCTGTGCGGGGGCGACGTTGAAGCGTTCGGTGAATTTCCACCACGTCCGCCGTGGCGAGAACTCCCCTTCCACGGTCTGCTGATCTGGCACGGCGTATCGAGTACACATTGCGAGCGAGGATACTTCGCGCCGCTGCGCAATCCTGTGACGCAGTGCCGCCGCCGCGGCGGCCGTCAGTCGCTCGATCGCAGTCGACCGCCCCACGAATCATCGTCCACGCGCGCACCACGCGGCTGCTCGGGGAGAACCTGCAGCTCGCGCCGCCGATAGTCGATCACGAGCGTATCCAAAAGCCCCAGCGCATCCATCCCGACGATCAACGTGGGCTCGGCAGTGAGCTTCCAGGATTCGAAGATGCGCATGTCCCCGAAAGTGAGATGCGCGCCGCGGATGACCACACCCCCGATGTCGATGGGCGGCATCAAGGCCCCCTCGCCCTCCTGCACGTCGTCGGTGGCACCCGTGATCCGATCCGTCGTGAAGTCTTTTTTCGAGCGATGCCGCGTGAGCTCCCGGCTCAAGGCCAGGTTGGCAATGCTCGCCTGACCGCCGGTATCGATGATGGCCTTGGTGCGGATCGAGCCTACGTGAGCGACCGTGATGAGCAGGCCATCACGGGAAATCTGCAGCGGAATGGTGATGAAGCCGCGCTCGGCGCGCCGGGAATGCGAGCGCGAGATCGTGATCAGGTCGTGGTGGAAATCGATGAAGATGCGCTTGTCCGACATGCCCGCGGTACCGAGCACGCCCTCGGCACCGCCGAGCGCATCCGGCACGATCGGCAGGACCGGCGACTCGATTTGCAGATCTCCGACGAGCATGTTGTCCACACGGATCGTGGGCACCGTCGCCGAGCCCGTCACGCCGTGAAGGAGCACGGCTGCCGAGTCGTCCAAGGGGATGCCGAGGGCCTGGGCCACGTCGGCCGTGACGGCCGAGCGATTCGCCCCGGTATCGAGCACCAGGCGGAACGGCCCTTTCCCGTTGATGAGAACCGGCGCCCAGATACGGCCGATGCGATCACGCAGCGTGGGCGCAACATAGCGAGGTTCAGGCGCTTCGACCTTGATCTCGTCAAGCGGGACGGGTGGGCTCAGGGTGGGTGTCGAGCTGAGTGGGGGTGCGCTGTCCGGGGTGCTCGCAGACACCGCACCCGCCACGCTGCCGGTGCACAGAACGATGCCCGACAGAATTCGTGCCAGGAGAGATCGACTCCACCCACCAAGAGGCGTATCCATCAGCCGCGGCATGCGGGTCCGCTCGAAGTCTTCGAGCGGATCGATCATACGTCCGCCGCCGCGAGCGGTCACGTTCAATTGAACGAAAGGTGTCGCCCCGGCGCGGGAACGGCGTCAATGCGAATAGAAGATGTGCGGCGGCTCATCGTGCACCTGCGTGAGATCGGGCGCCGGAGTGCCCGACGAGAAGTCCACCGAACGGTATTGGGAGCCGAAGAACAGCAGCGGGCGATGCGGCTCGACGCCGCGATGAAGCGTGACCACTCGACCGATGACGAGCCAATGATCTCCACCCTCACTGATGCCCTCGGTCTCGCAGCCGACGGAGGCGAGACAGCCCTCCAGACGCGGACCGGCGGGTGACGGCACGAACCGGAAGGGTGGCGGGGCCTCCTGCCAGCTTCCCGCGAAATAGCTCGAGAGTGCCTGCTGCTCCTCGCGGAGAAAATTGAGGGTGAACTGCTTCATGAGCGGCAGGTGTTGCGCAAGCCGCGCGCGCTTGCCGGGGCAGAACAGGACGAGCATCGGCGCAAGCGACAGCGGGGTAACGGCGCTGACGGTCATGGCGTGCACCGCTGCCTGCACCTCCGTCACGGCAATGGCGACACCGCTGGCGAACAGGCCGAGCGTATCGCGAAACGCACGCGGTTCGATGCGCATGGCTAGTCTTCCCTCAGCTTGGCCTGCGCGAGTACGGCTGCAGGCGAGTGCCACAGGAGCTCACAGCGCTGCGCCACCTCGCGTGGCGAGCACCGCGTGACATCGATCGCCACGTCGCTCGGCTTGAGCGGTCCGTACAGCGCGGGGTCGGAAGCGCAGAACAGGGCTATGGTGGGCGTGTCGGTTGCGCTCGCCAGATGCATGGGCCCGGTATCCGCCGAGATGAACAGGCGCGTGGCTGCGATGGCCGCGGCAAGCTCGCGCGTCGAGGCAATGTGCAGCGCGGCGAAACGCACCTCGATAGGCAACGCGCGCGGTGACGGAAGAAACTCGACCGGGATCGCCTCGGGAACGAGCTCGAGAAATGCCTTCCAGAACTCGAGCCAGTAGCGTGGCTGAATGCTCTTGAGCGCCGTGGCATGACCAAAGAAGCCGAATACGCGCGCCAGGCACGCCGAGTCCTCGGCACGACCAAGCGCACGTGCGATCGCATTTCGACCGGCTGCCAGCTCCTCGGGACGCAGTGCGAGTCCGAGTCGTGCACGCTGCAAGTGAGCTTCCGCGCCGAAAGCCTGACAGAGCAGCAGCGCCTGGCGAGCCTGGTGCGTGATTGCTTCCGGTGCGGGGACCGCATGCGTCAAGCTCGCCCACTGAGCCTCGGAGGCGAAACCCAGCCGGTAGCGACTCCGGCACAGCATGAGGATCAGCCGACCGCTGGTGGAGTTCGGCGCCGGATCGATGACCAGATCGTAAGGCGCGGCGCGCAGCCTGCGCAGCGCGGCGAGGTATCTCCAGAGGAGCTGCCAGCCCTTGTGCGGGAACACGATGATCCTGCGCATCCCGGGCAGTGTGCCGAGCAAGTCCGCCGCCAATGGATACGAGGTGGCCAAATCGATCGCCGCGCTCGGCAGCAGCTCGTGCAGATGCTGCAGGAACGGCGTGAGAAACAACGCATTGCCCATCCGAGCGTTGATGCGGCAGACGAGCACGCGCGAGAGATTGCGCGGAATGGGTGTCCCCGCATACTGTTGCACACCCTTGAGCCGAGCGAGGCCACGTCCCAGCGAGAAGCGCAGATTGGCACGTGTATCGCGCAGCGCGCGCCTCACCCGCAGCAGCACGCCCCGCCGGCCGGGCGCGACGCTAACCGGATCCGAGCGCGAAGCGGCCGGAGATGGCTCAGGAATGAGTGATGCCCTCAGGGTTGAGGCGCGCTGTACGCGTCGTTGGCACGCCGAGGGCTAGGATTCTACACAGCGTATGCAGGTCGGGCGATGCGGGTGTCCGCGGCGCTCGCCGGCGGCATCCGCAGCGACGTACTCAGTAAGCGAAGTAGGGTCCGACCCCTGCTGGGGTATTCATTCCCTCGACCGCGCTGTACACGCTCCTGCCGTAGAAGAAGCTCAGACCCCAGTCGAAGCTTTGGGTCGGCGCATTCATCGAGGCCGGACCACCCAGGTTATTGAACGCGGTGGCCATCGCCGAGAGATTGTCTGCATTTGCGACGTTGAAGTTGATGACCGAGGAAGTACCGCTGCCCGTGCCGCTCGCACTGCTATTCGTCGCACTCAGAGCCAGCGTCGAGGCAGGACAAAAGAACGCGTTATCGGAGCACGGCGTGATGCTCGCATCGTTGAAGAAATAGGCGTTCGAGCCGCTGTCGATATAGCTCTGCGTCAGCACCGTGCCCTTGTAAGTCGTGGTGAAGTAGCCGCTGCTCGGATCCAGGAGCAGCTGCGCGACGCTGCCTGCGCTCACGTTATTGTTGCTCTCGGTGCCGAGGCCGAAGATGAGAGAGCCTGAGACCGTGGGTGCACCTGCATCGGCCACGGAGGGCAGCTGGATGATGACCCCGTTGTTATCCTGGGCGAACAGCGTCACGGGATTCGTAACCTGCTCGATGAGACTCACACTGGCAGCCGAACAACTGCTGGGCGATGGGCACGCGTAATACCAGGCCGCGGGGGCACCGGCCGTGCAGAAACTGCCGCAATCCTGCACGAAGGGGGCGACGCCCAGAATGCCGTTCGCAGCAAAGGCGGTCACCGTGTCCTCGTTCTGACCACCGACCTGAGCGCCAGCGCTCTGGCAGTCGGCGGGCACGGTGGCGTAGGTCGGATCGCCGATGACCTGCACTTCCACATTCGAAGCCGTCTCACCGGCTACCTGAATGTCCGCTGTCCTGACCGGGCCCCAGATGTAGCCGTCTGCGAACACATAGCACTCCGCGAGCGGACTGCTGCTGTTGCCCGTATTCACCGGGTGCAGCGTGACGGAAGAGGACAGAACGGACGAGATCAATCGCAAGCCGGTGGAGCCGGTATCGACTTGGATGTGGTCGATCGTCTGACATTCGGTCGTGCTGCCGGGTGTGCAGATCGTGACGTTCACGAAGAGCACGTTGGCGGTTCCGAGGGGCTGCCCGTTGACGGTAGGCCCGGCGTCCACGATGACGGGAGCCACGTTGTTACCGCTGGGAGGCGGTGTGCCGCCACCCGTGATGCTCGCGTCTCCACCTCCGCAGCCACCGAGGGCACCGAGGACGAGACCCGTTAGCGTAGCGATGAGACCCAAACGAAACATAGCTGTTTCCAGTGACCCTGTGAGCGCGCCGTCCGTGCGAGCGGCTATTGAAGGTCGTCGATGGAGACGTTGGGAGGCACAAGAGATGGCACGTAGGCGCGTCCGTAGAAGGCACGCGGACGACCATTCGACTGCACGACCAGATCAGGCTGTCTGACGGTCAGATGCCGATGACCGAGATGCGGGGCGCTCGCAGCCGCCGTGTACTGCTCGAAATATGTCCCAAGAGTCTGGCGTAGGTCCGGCATGGTCGGGCCGTTCCAGCCGACGGCGAATACTTTGCCAGCGGGCGACACGTACTCGCGCACCACGGTTCCCGAGGGCAAGGTCATTTCCTGGACGGTGTAGCCTGCCACGGATGTCTCAGGCCGCACGCTGGCCTTCATGTGCGCACCGTCTGCCTGCACCGAGGCGACATCCCCGCCGAGTGCCGCCAAGGCGAGCGGCGGGGCTGCCTGGGCCAGCCCCGCCAGCACGATCGCTGCGCAACGCAGACGCGCTCTCATTCTTTGCAACTCAGCTGCCCGCACTGCTGAGCGGATGCTGCTGCAGCCAACTTGCGCGGCGCTGCTGCATCTTCGCCTTCATATCGGCGAGCGCTGCGGGAAGCGCTTGCCGCTGTGAGTCGGTGAGCACGTTCTTGTAGATGTTCGCGGCGAGTGAGCTCTCGAGCTGGATACGGTTGGCTGCGCGCGTCTGCATCTCCTGCACCGCGCTCGCGTAGCCTGCATCGCCCGGATTGCCGAGCACCGTGACATCGGGTGCCGTGGCGGCATTCGACTGGGACTCGCTGCGCGCCTGCATCAGCAGCGTCTTGATGCTCTGCCGCTGCTGCGCCGTGAGATTCAACTGCCGCGTGGCGCGCAACAGCGTCCCGAGCACCACGGAGCCGTGCCCACCACCATGCCAATGCCGGCCGGTGACCGACGGTGCGCCGGCCGTTGCCGCGGGATTCCTCGTGCTCGACTCATTCTGCGCCGCCGCAACGGTGCCGAAGCCGACGCCCGCGAGGGCGGCGGCCAACACTGCATATCGACTGTTAACTTTCATGGCTGCGTTCCTGTGGAAATTGGACTGAAAATTGGATGGAACTGTAAGCGACTGTTGCCCCAATCACCGCGGGAAGCCATTTGTCGCGCAATGATGTCACAAATGGACAGCTCTGCCATGACCTGGTTCCCGCAAGGTGATCACGCGCTTCTAAGCGCGTGACATAGCGTTCGGTTGACGCCCACTGTCGGCTCAGAGCGACGCGACGACGAAGTGCGCGCCGCGCTCTGCGAGCCCGCTCGGCACAGGGCCGGCGAGCTGTGCGCGGTGCCAGGCGCCGCGGGGATCGAGACCCTCGTAGTGCAGCCGCCCGCCGATCCAACGCACAGCATCCACCAGCAACACGCTGTTTGCACCGTTGACGATGCCGAGCAAGCGACGGGCGGATCCCCCGAGGAGCTGCGGCTGCACAAAGGCGCGAGCCGGAAATCGCCGCACTTCCGCGCGCGCGCCAGCGAGCTTCGCAGGAGCCACCAATCCATCCTGAAGCAGTATCAGTATCGCTGGGACTGCGGATCGCAGGCCGGTGGCGAACAGTCCTGCGGGGCACAGGGCACCCGCAACGCTCATCCCCGCATCGAGCAAGAATTGCCGTCGCCTCATCGCTCGGCTCGCACGCATGGCTCGCTAGAGATGCCGAATATACCGCCGCCGCAGCCGCGCTCAATGCGCTTGCTGATCGTTGCTGGCCGCGGCCGCTGCTCCGACCGATTCGCCGGATGCCTTTCTCCAGCGCACGACGCGCCAGCCTTCGGGAAAGGGTTCGTGGGTCAAGGAGTTCAGCCACAGGGTATCGGAGCCTGCGCGGCTCACCAGGCGATAGCCCTGCATCTGCGTAGTGCCGCCCTGGCCAAACGACAGCCACACATCGACGATCTCGTCGACGCAGGGCAAGGCCTCAGCGACATCGATCCAGGCACTCATGCAGTCGACCGCAAGCGGGCGTCCACGCCTACCGCACACGCAAGTCCTGTGCCCGTGCTGCTCCCGTTGGCCTCAATGCGCGGGCGCGGCCGTGAGTGCGCTCAGCGCAGCCGCAAAGGGCTGACGCAGCACGATGGTCTGCTCCCGCTCCGGTCCGGTGGAGATCAGGTTGAGCGGGGCACCCGTGAGCGACTCGATACGCTCGAGGTAGCGCCGCGCATTGAGCGGCAAACTCTCGTATCGCGTCACTCCCAACGTTGACTGCTTCCAGCCTACCATTTCTTCGTAGATCGGCTCGGCCTCGGCGTAGCCATCGACAAACAGCGGCGGCTCGGAGAGTTGCTCGCTGCCGAGACGGTATCCGACGCAGATGCGGATCGTTTCCAGCGCATCGAGTACGTCGAGCTTGGTGATGACGAGCCCCGTGACACTCGACTGCACCACGCAGCGGCGCAGCACCACTGCATCGAACCAGCCACAACGCCGGCGCCGACCCGTGACGGAGCCGAACTCGTGGCCCACACGCGCGAGGTGCTCGCCCGAATCGTCGAACAGCTCGGTCGGAAAGGGTCCGGCGCCGACGCGCGTGGTGTATGCCTTGACGATGCCGAGCACCTCGTCAAAGACGCGCGGCCCGATTCCCGTGCCCGTGGCGGCGAAGCCGGCGGTGGTGTTCGAGGAGGTGACATAGGGATAGGTTCCCAGATCCACGTCCAGCATCGCCGCCTGCGCGCCCTCAAACAGCACGTTGGCGCCGGCCTCGCGCAGCCGATGCAACGCCTGAGTCACATCGGCGACCAGGCCCTTGATGCGCTCGCCGAGCGCGAGCTGCTGGTCGAGTGTCTGCTGAAAGTCGACAGGCGGTTGACGGAAGTACTGCTGCAGCACGAAGTTGTGGAAGTCGAGCATTTCGCCGAGCTTTGCTGCGAAGCGCTCACGCTGGAACAGATCGGCGACCCGCACCGCACGGCGCGCCACCTTGTCCTCATAGGCCGGACCGATGCCGCGGCCCGTGGTGCCGAGCGCGTTTGGACCGCGCGCCTGCTCGCGCGCGCGATCGAGTGCGACGTGCGAGGGCAAGATGAGTGGACAGTTCGGCGAGATGCGCAGCCGCTCGAACACGGGGATCTGCTGGCGCAGCAGCATGTCCGCCTCGCTGAGCAGGGCCTCGAGGGAGAGCACGACGCCGTTGCCGATGAAGCACTGCACCCCCTCGCGCAGAATGCCCGAGGGAATCAGGGACAGCACCGTTCTGCGCCCGCCGATGACGAGCGTGTGTCCGGCATTGTGCCCTCCCTGAAAGCGCGCCACCGCGGCTGCGCGCTCGGCGAGCAGGTCGACTACCTTGCCCTTGCCCTCGTCCCCCCACTGGGTGCCCACGACGATGACGAATTTTCCCATTGCCGATCCGCCTCGCGTCCGTTCAACTGATGAGGAACAGCAGCGCAACTCCGAACAGCATCATCACGAAGCCCGCCAGGCGCAGGTCGCGATCCGCAAACTCGAGCACACGCGCGAGCATGCGCTTGACGGCCCCTGGGTTGAGAAACGGCATGATGCCATCGATCACGAGCAACAGGGCCAGGGCGGCCGCCAGGTCTGTGAGTCTGAGTGACAAAAGCTTGCGATTTCCAGGTTCGAAGCGACCGGGGGGGCGCGCGTCAGCGCCGCGCCGGTTTGCCGGGGTCTTTCATGTACTTGAGGAACTCGCTGTCCGGGGAGAGCACCAGCACGTCCCCGCTCTTGCCGAGCGAGCGCTCGTAGGCCTGCAGACTGCGATAAAACGCATAGAAATCGGGGTTCGATTGATAGGCGTGCGCATAGATGTCGGTCGCCTGGGCATCCGCGGAGCCGCGCACGCGCAACGCCTCGCGCTCGGCGTCGGCGACGATCTCCGTGCGCTGGCGGTCCGCGCCGGCGCGAATGCTGAGTGCGGTGCTGTTGCCCTCCGCGCGCAGGCGATTGGCGATCTTGAGGAAGTTCTGCTTCATCTTCTCGTAGACGCGCGCCGCGACGTCATCGGGCAGGTCGATGGCCTGCACACGAACGTCGACCAGCTGAATGCCGAGCGCACCCACGGCGCGGCTCGCGCCGCCGAACATCTCGCCCGTGACGGCGGCGCGCTCGGCGGTAACGATCTGCTCGAGCGTGCGCTGCGCCACCACGCTCTTGATGCCGTCCTTGACGATTTCCGATAGCCGCTCGCTTGCGACCTCCTCGCGCGCGCCTGTCGCGCGGTAATACAGCGACGGATCCCTGACGCGCCACTTGATATAGAAATCGACGTTCAGGCCGCGGTTGTCATTCGTGAGGAAGGTCTCCCCCTGATACGGCTGAGTGAGAATGCGGCGATCGAACTTCGTGATCTCGTCCCAGGGCAGCTTGACGTGCAGACCGGGAGCGTAGTTGGGCCCCACGATGGCACCGAATTCGGTGCGCACCGCAAACTCCGTCTCGTTGACCGTGAACAGGGACGTGAGCGCAATCAGCGCGATGAGCGCGAGCGCCACGACCACTGCCACCGCGCGCGCGGACATCAGCGCTCTCCTCGCGAGCGCCCGTCGATCGTAACGGTTTCCGGCTCGGCAGAATCCGGCGCGAGCGTGCTCGAGGGCTGCTGCGCTTCCGCGCCGGCCGAGCTCGCAGACCCCCGACCCATGAGCTTGTCGAGCGGCAAATAGAACATGTTGCCGCTCGTGTTGCCGGGCTTGCTCTCGACGATGATCTTGTTTGAGCGGCCGAGCACGTCTTCCATCGTATCGAGATACATCCGCTCGCGCGTGAGCTCGGGAGAACGTGCGTAGGCGGCCGCGAGCTGCGTGAAGAGGGAAGCGCGGCCTTCCGCCAGCGCGATCACCTGTGCCCGGTAGGCTTGCGCGTCCTGCTGTGTTTTCGCCGCTTGCCCCTGAGCTGCCGGCAAGACGCTGCTCGCGTAGGCCTGCGCCTCCTTCACCGCACGCTCCTGATCGGCGAGCGCCTTGTTCGCATCGCGCTGCGAGGCGATCACGGGCTCAGGTACCTGCACGTCGGTGAGATTGACGGTCGTGACCTCGATGCCGGCGTTGTAGAAGTCGAGCACCCGCTGTATGAGTGCCTTCACACGCTGGGTGATCTGCGGCCGCGTCGCACCCACCAGCACATCCTCGAGGTTGCTCTGACCGACGACCTCGCGGATCGCGCTCTCGCTCACTTCGCGCAAAGTGGTCTCCGGGTCGCGCACTTGGAACAGCGCCTTCACCGGATCGACGAGCTGGTATTGGACCGCAAAGCCCAGCTCGACCAGATTCACGTCGGCCGTAAGCACGCGCGAGCGGTACTGGGCGCTGTTGACGCTCGCGACGTTGACCTTGGTGATCGTTTCGATGGGCCAGGGCCAACGCCAGCCCGGTCCTTGCGAGCGCACCTCGATGAGCTTGCCGAAGCGCTGGATGATGCCTCGCTCCGCGGCTCCCACCTGAAAGAAACCGCTCGCGAGCCACAGGGCGACGGCGATTCCCGCAATCACGGCGAGCACGGAGCCGCCCTCGCCGTCCTGGCCTCCGGGGCGGAACAGCGACTCGAGCTTGCGCTGCCAGCGCTTTACCTTCTCGTCCAGATCCGCCCCCCCTTGACCGGCCGCACGACGGCTCCAAGGAGTCTTGCCACCACCGGGTTGATTCCACGCCATATGAGTGCGTGCGCCGCGCGTCCTGCTTCTCAAGCTCGAGGGGCAGTCAAGACAGCTCGGCCGCGCTTGCGGAAGGCGCCGATTGTAGGTAGGGCTCGGCAGCGCCACAAGAAATTTGCACTACCTCAGTTGCGAGAATCTCTACCCCCGCGCTGCGCGCGAGCGCGAGCAGCTCCACTTGCGGCAACTCCACCGTGAGCTCGCTGGAGCCGTCCTCCGCCGACTGCTCCGCTCGCACGACGCCCCTCCCGTACAGCCTGGAGCGTAAGGCGCCGGCCGTTGCCGCAAGGCGCAGCCGTGCGCGCTGCGCCTTGCGCGCCAAGCGCTCGGCGATCACCTCTGTGAGCTCGCTGACCCCCCGCTGCTCTGCGGCAGAGATCCATACCGCCGCGGCGCGACCCTCCGGATCGCGCTCGATGCGAACCGGGGCGTCGATACGGTCGATCTTGTTGTACACCACGACCTGTGCGATATCGGCCGCGCCGATCTCTGCGAGCACGTCGTTGACCTGGGCAATGTGCGCATCGCGACGTGGGTCGCTCGCATCCACGACATGCAGCAGCAAGCTCGCTTCGCGCGCCTCGGTGAGCGTCGATTGGAACGCGGCGACCAACTCGTGCGGCAGCTCGCGAATGAAGCCCACCGTGTCCGCCACGACGATCGGTGTGCCCCCGGGCAGCAGAATCCGGCGCACGGTGGGATCGAGGGTCGCAAACAGCTGATCGGCGACATAGGCATCGGCACCGGTCAACGCGCGAAACAGGGTGGACTTGCCTGCATTGGTGTAGCCGACGAGGGTCACTGTCGGCACGGGAATCTCGCTGCGCAGGTGCCGTCCCGTATCGCGCTGCTGTTTGAGGCGCACCAGCCGCTTGGTGAGTACGCGCACACGCTGCGCCAGCAGACGTCGATCGGTCTCGAGCTGCGTCTCGCCCGGACCTCGCAGGCCGATACCGCCCTTCTGCCGCTCGAGATGGGTCCAGCCCCGCACCAAGCGACTCGCGAGGTGCTTGAGCTGCGCGAGCTCCACTTCGAGCTTGCCCTCGAAGCTGCGCGCACGCTGCGCAAAGATGTCGAGGATGAGAGCGCTGCGATCGAGCACTCGCCGCCCGATCTCGCGCTCGAGATTGCGCTCCTGGCTCGCCGAGAGCGCGTGATCGACGAGGATCACATCGGCCCCGTGTGCCTCGGCCGTGGCACGCAGTTCCTCCACCTTGCCAGTGCCCACGAAGAAGCGAGGATCGGGTCGTGGGCGCCGACCGGTGACCGTGGCAACCGGATGTGCGCCGGCAGATAGGGCGAGTTGCGTGAACTCCTGCAGATCCTCCGGGTCGACCTGCGCCCCAAGGCCCAGGCGTACCAGAACGGCGCGCTCGCCGCTACGCGGGCGCTCGAACACTGCCGTTCACGACCTCGGGGATCTCATTCCGCGGCGGGTTCCGTCGCGGCAGGTGCCGCGCCCTCCTCCGCCTGCAGCCGCACGTTGCGAGCTGGCACGACGGTGGAGATGGCGTGCTTGTAGACCATCTGGCTAACGCTGTTCTTGAGCAGGACGACGAATTGGTCGAAGGAGTCGATCTGACCTTGCAGCTTGATGCCATTGACCAGATAGATGGAGACCGGCACGCGCTCTTTGCGCAGTGCATTCAAAAAGGGGTCCTGCAGCGATTGGCCTTTGGCCATCGGGTTCTCCTTGTTTTCGCGACTTGTAATTGTTGAGTACAGAATCGCACGCGCCCTTCCGATGGACTGCGATCCAGCAAGCTCCGTGCCTCGCAGCGCAAGGCGTGTACGGACAAGTCTAACATGCTCGCACCCCCGTCGCTAAGGCCCGATCAGCTCGCGTTGGAGTTCGGCGCGCCATTTTTCGTAGGCTCGCGGCGCAAATGGATCGATCCACTTGATTTCGCGATCCGCGCGCAGCCACGTCAGCTGGCGCTTGGCGAGCTGGCGTGTGGCGGCGAGCGCACGCGCACAAGCTTCCGCGAACGGCAACTCACCTTCCAGGTGCGCCCACAGCTGACGATAGCCGACGGCGCGCAGAGCCGGGAGGCGCGGGGACAAGTCACCCCGATCGTGCAGCCGTGCCACCTCCGCAAGAAAGCCCCGTGACAGCATGCGCTCGAAGCGCTGTTCGAGCCGTGCGTGCAGAGCATCACGCTCCCCCGGCGCGAGTGCCCAGCGCAGCAGGCGCGCGGACAGCTGCGGTTGCGTCGCGCGCTGGAGCAGCGAGATCGGGCGACCGGTGACGTAGCACACTTCCAGTGCGCGCTGAATGCGCTGCGGATCGTGCGGATGAATGCGTGCCGCAGCGAGCGGGTCGAGCCGGGCAAGCTCGGCGTGCAGTGCAGGCCAACCGAGCTGGTCGGCGCGCGCATCGATCTCGCGTCGCAGCTCGAGCGAGCCCCGCGGCAGCTCGGCCATGCCGCCCAGCAGGGCACGCAAGTAGAGCATCGTGCCGCCCACCAGCAGCGGAGTGCGCCCGCGCTGCTGGATCTCGGCAATCAGCCGTGTGCAGTCGGCGGCGAACCGACCCGCCGAGTAGGACTCGCTCGGGTCGAGAATATCGATCAGGTGATGCGGGATGCGCTCGCGTACGGAGCGCTCCGGCTTTGCCGTGCCGATGTCCATGCCGCGGTAGACGAGCGCCGAGTCGACGCTCACGATTTCCAAGCTCAGTTCCTCGGCGATGCGTGTGGACCAGTCACTCTTGCCCGTGCCGGTCGGACCGGTGAGCACGAGCACGGGAGGCGGGATGTCCACGGGCACGATCGGCGGCTCGGCCAGCCGGCGATTCTTCAACGGCCCCGCAGGAACAGCTGGTCGAGCTCGGCGAGCGTCAAGCGTGTCCAGGTTGGCCGGCCGTGGTTGCACTGATTGGTGCGCTCGCCCGTCTCCATCTGCCTCAGCAGCGCGTCCATCTCGGGCAGCGTCAAGCGTCGTTGCGCATGGATGGCCGTGCGGCATGCCAATGTGGCGAGAAATCGATCCGCAACGTCGTCGAGGTGATGCACGCCTGCGCCGAGATCGAGCTCACTCAGTACGGAGCGCACGATTTCGGCCGTGTTGCGCCCGACGAGCAGCGCGGGCACGCTGCGTACGGCCAGCCGTGTGGGCCCGAGCGCATCGATGAGGAAACCTGCTTGGGTCCAGGCTGCTTGATGCTCGAGCAAGGCGTCCATTTCGTGGGGCCGCAGCTCGATCACCAGTGGCTCGATCAATTGTTGCGAGGGCACGCTGCCCGCGGCGTGCTGCACTTTCAGCCGCTCATAGAGGACGCGCTCGTGAGCGGCGTGCATGTCCACCAGAACCAGTCCCTCGCGGCTCTGAGCGAGGATGTAGATGCCGTGCAACTGAGCCAGCGCCGTGCCGAGCGGCTGATCGCTTCGCGTTCGGACCTCCTCCGCCAAGCCCAGGGAAGCGGCCGAGAGATCCGACGTCTCGTCCTCGGCAAGCGAGGCCGCGGCATTCTGCCAGGCAAATTCGCCATCGCCTTCACGCACGGCGCGCACGAGGGCCCACGGGCTGCGCTCGGCAGGCGCGGATAGCCGCGCGGACCCGGGCGCGCCCGCCCGCCACCCCGGGGCGACCGGAATCGAAGCCACGTTCGGTCGGGTGGCCGCGAGTGCGCGCTGCAATACGCGCATCACCAAGTCGTGAATCCCGTGAGCCTCCCGAAAGCGAACCTCGAGCTTCGCTGGGTGGGCGTTTACGTCCACTGCCTCGGGACTCACGGTCAGGTAGAGCGCATAGGAAGGATGGCGGCCGTGGTAGAGGACATCCCGATACGCGAGTCGCACCGCGTTCATGAGCAGGCGATCGCGCACGGCCCGGCCATTCACGAACCAGAACTGCTCGTGGGGCTGCGCGCGCGCCGCAGTCGGCAACCCGATCCAGCCGCTGAGCGCCACCGCTCCGGCCGCATGCGTGACCGGCACCGCGCGCGCGAGAAATTCCTCGCCGAGAACGGCACGCAGCCGCGCCTCAGGCGCCGAGCCCTCGCGCGCTTGCGCACCTGTGTCGAGCAGCACGCGCTCGCCGCTGCGCAACCGAAAGGATACTTCGGGCCGCGACAGCGCCAGACGCTCCGTGAGGCGCACGATGTGCCCCAGCTCGGTCGCCTCGCTGCGCACGAACTTGCGCCGTGCCGGTACATTGAAGAAGAGATCGCGCACCTCGATGGTGGTGCCCCGAGTGTGTGCCGCCGGGCGCACGGGCTTGATGGCGCCCGCCTCCGCAGACACCTCGGCCCCGTGCTGGGCACCCTCGCTGCGTGAGGTGATTCGCAGCCGCGAGACGGATGCGATCGAGGGCAGTGCCTCACCTCGAAAGCCGAGCGTGGCGACGGACTCGAGATCATTCAGCGAGCCGATCTTGCTGGTCGCATGCCGCGCGAGGGCGATCTCGAGCTCATCGAACGCGATGCCACAACCGTCGTCGTGCACCCGCATCAGGCCAATGCCGCCGCGCTCCACGAGAATCTCGATACGCGTGGCGTCCGCGTCGAGGCTGTTCTCGACGAGCTCCTTGACCACGGAGGCAGGCCGCTCGATCACCTCGCCCGCAGCGATCTGATCAATGAGCTCATCGGGGAGGACGCGTATCGCCATGCGCAGCGGAGTATGCCGCATAATTGCGGCGCCACCAGGCGATCGGATCAGCGGCCGAAGAGCGGTGGGGATCGAGGGCTACGGCGAGAATCGGACCGAGGAGCTTTCCCCGGCCCTCCCGGTGAGCACCGCAGTCAGGCTCGCCGAGCGCGTTCGTGCGAAATGGGTGCCGGGCGGGGGAGACTGCTCGAAGTAGCTGCGCAAGCCCGAGAAGATCGCATTGGCGAGCTCACTCTGATGAGCCTGTGCTCGCAGCCGCCGCTCCTCGTCGGGGTTGGAGATATAGGCGGTCTCGACCAGCATCGAAGGGATGGCGGGGGACTTGAGCACGACGAACGCAGCCTGTTGCACCTGCGGCTTGCGCACTTCGCCCACGTGCTCGAGCGCATCCAGTACCCGACCCGCCGCGCTCATACTGGCGCTGATATTGGCCGATTGGGACAGATCGAGGAGCACCGACGCGAGCGTGCTGTCCTTGTCTGCCAGCGTCACCCCGCCGAGCAGGTCCGCCGCATTCTGACGCTCGGCGAGCAGCTTCGCGGCCTCGCTCGATGCGCCGCGCTCGGACAACACATAGACTGAGGAGCCGGACACGGTGCTGTTGCGAATGGAGTCCGCGTGCACCGATACGAACAGGTCCGCCCTCGCCAGCTGTGCCCGATGGATGCGCTCGAGCAGGGTCAGGAACTCGTCCCGATTGCGTGTGAGAACGGCGTGCATGCCGGGCTCGGCGTTGATCCTGAGGGCAAGTGCTCGTGCGATCGCGAGCACGACATCCTTCTCCTGAGTACCCCCGCGACCAATCGCGCCCGAATCGAGGCCGCCATGACCGGCATCGACGGCGACCACGACATCACGATCGGAATCCGCCGGAGCGTGCTGGGCGGTGACGACCGCGGGTGCAGGCATTGCGGCGACCGCTCTGGACAGGACTCGCGGCGGTTCAGCAGGCGGTGTGACTGCATGGGGTTGCGCCGCCAGCGTCGCTCGGGGAGCGCCGATTCTCAGAACGAGCTGTCGAGCGTGCGCGAAGGACCCGGGCAGCCAGCGTGCGCTGGCGGGCGCGCGGTCGTCCACGCGCAGCACCAAGCGCCACACCCCGTGGGGTTGATTACCCGAATGCAGGTCACTAATGGCGCCGGCCCCCTGGGGTAACTGCAGTCCCGTTGCGCGGTGGGCGTTTCGCATGTCGAGAACGACCCGGTGGGGATGCTCCACCGTGAAAAGCCGGTAGCCCGTTGCACGAGTGAGATCGAGCGTCACTTCGGTCGCGCCAGTGTCCGCGCTGAGGCGCACGTTGCGCACCTCGGAGCTGGCAGACGCGAGCGCCGCCTGACTCCCGAGCAGCAGACCGTAGATCAGAAAAGCGCGGTCAATCATGGGGTTCGCGGTTCAAGCTGTGACATAATCTACGTTTACTTGCGGCGCAATTCAACCAGCTTGTGAAGCCATGCACGGCCGAGCTGCGAATGCGGCGTGGCACGGAGGCCGTGGCCGGCGGGTCGCACCTGCAACGCGATCGCCATATCGGGAGGCGGAAGGAGGCCGGCGGCGCGCTCCGGCCACTCAATGAGCCACACGTGCCCGGCTCGTGCGAGCTCTCGTACCCCAAGTGATTCGAGCTCGCTCGGCTCGGTGAGTCGAAAGAGGTCCAGGTGCACCACGGCGGCGTGATCCGTCAGCTCGTACTGCTCGAGGAACGTATAGGTGGGACTGCGCACCGCTCCCTGAAACCCGCATCCGCGCAGAAATCCGCGGGCGAGCGTCGTCTTACCCGCACCAAGATCACCGCTCAGGTACACGATCGTCGGGGCACTCTGCAAAGGAGGTAATGCTCGTGCCAGAGCGGCGCCGAACTCCTCGGTTTCGGCGGCCGTCCTCGTCACGGTGCGCCAAGCTGCAGCAGTCACAGGTTGACGCAGGTTCGTAGTCCGAGTGCCACCTCACCTGCAATCAGACCACGCTCACCACCGCGCGCCGCGGCATCGCCGCTCATGGCGTGCACGAGCACGGCGACCCGCGTGGCGAGCCAGGGATCCCGGCACTGCGCGAGCACCCCCGCAATGGCTCCCGTGAGCACATCCCCCATCCCGGCGGTGGCCATCCCGGGGTTGCCGCGCTCGCACAAACCCGGGGTGTGGCCTCTCGCACCGACCAGAGTACCCGCGCCCTTCAACACCACCGTGCCGCCATATCGTGTGACCAGCCGCTCCAAGGCGGCGAGGCGATCGTTCTGCACATCGCTGGTGCCCGCGGACAGAAGTCGGGCCGCTTCGCCGGGGTGTGGAGTGAGGATCCAATCCTCGCGCGCGGCTGCACCGTGCTGGGCGATGAGATTCAAGGCGTCCGCATCGAGGACTCGTAATCCTCGATGGCGCAGGACCGCGTCGAGCGCCTGGCGTGCCCAATCGCTTTGCCCGAGGCCCGGCCCGATCGCCACGACGTCCGCGCGTTCCAGTGCACGTTCGAGGGCACTCGCCTCGTTGAGGGGCAAACAGATCAGCTCTGGGCGACCGGCGGCGATCGCAACCACGTTCTCCGGCGCTACGGCTACCGTCACGAGCCCGGCGCCGACTCGCAGCGCGGCTTCACCCGCCAAGCGCGCCGCCCCTGGCATGCTGATGCCACCGCCCACGATCAACACGCGCCCAAAGTCCCCCTTGTGCGCGGCACGGGCGCGACGCGGCAAGGCCGCCGTGATCTCCGTCTCCGTGATGCGCTCGAGCCTCGGGGCAAACTCCGGCGTATTGGGCACCGGCACTTCGAGATCGTCATGAAAGATGGTGCCCGCATGCTCGGGCCCATCGCCGATGAACAGTCCGGTCTTCAGCGCGACGAAAGTCACGGTGCAGTCCGCCTGCACGGCGATCCCGTGTGCTACGCCCGTGTCGCTGTCGAGCCCCGAGGGGACATCCAGCGCAAAGATCGGACGCCCCGCTCCGTTCAGCACACGGATGACTGCCGCGAGCTCATTGCGGACCGCGGCGCGCAGTCCCGTGCCGAGCAGCGCATCGACGATCACATCGCCGTCCCCGAGCCGCTCGCGCTCGAACGGGTGAGCCTGTCCACCACTGGCGAGGTAGTCGCTGTACGCCTGCCGCGCATCGCCCCGCAGACTCTCCGGCTCCACCGCAGCGAGCACGCTCACGGTGAGACCGGCTGCCTGCGCGAATCGCGCGAGCACGTAGCCATCGCCGCCGTTGTTTCCTCCCCCGCAGACGATCACGACGCGATGACAAGTAGGCCAACGCGTGCGCAGATAGCGTAGCGCCGCCTCGCCCGCCCGCTTCATGAGCGTGTAGCCCGGGATGTGCAACTCGTTGATTGCGTACGCATCGAGGGCGCGCACCTGCGCGGTGGAGTAGAGAGCGACAGGCAGGGGCATGCGCCGATTATACTGACGCGCTATGAGCCCCTTCAGGGACTTTGGCGCGCTCGAGCTGCGATCGATCAAGCAACAGTTGGCCACGCGCGCGCGCGAGCTCGGCTTCGATGGCGTCGGCGTCGCAGGGGTGGAACTGCCGCAGGACGAGCAGCACCTGCGGCGCTGGCTGGCGGCTGGCTACCACGGCGAGATGGGCTACATGGAGCGCCACGGCCTCAAGCGCTCCCGACCTGCAGAGCTTGCACCGGGCTGCGTGCGCGTGGTTTCGGCGCGTATGCACTACTGGCCGCACGATGCGCAGGAGGCCGAAACGATCCTGCGGAATCCCTCATGCGGCTACGTTTCCCGTTACGCGCTGGGTCGTGACTATCACAAGGTGATGCGGCGCTCGCTCGCGCGCCTGGCAGAGGAGCTGCGCGCCCGCATCGGGCCGTTCGGCTATCGGGTCTGTGTCGATAGTGCGCCGGTGCTCGAGAAAGCCCTGGCGCGCGACGGCGGGCTCGGCTGGATCGGCAAGCACACCAATCTGCTCGCGCGCGACGCCGGCTCGTGGTTTTTTCTGGGCGAGATCCTGACGGACCTACCCTTGCCCCTGGACGTGCCCACCGGCGCGCACTGTGGCAGCTGCGAAGCGTGCCTCACCGCCTGCCCGACCCGCGCGATCGTGGCTCCTTATCAACTCGATGCACGGCGCTGCATCTCCTATCTCACCATCGAAAATCGCGGGACGATCCCGGTCGAGTTTCGCAGGGCGCTCGGTAATCGCATCTATGGTTGCGACGACTGCCAGCTCGTGTGCCCCTGGAATAAGTTCGCTCGCGATGCCAGCCATCCAGACTTCAAGGTGCGTCATCAACTCGATGCCCCCTTGCTGCCACGGCTCTTTGCCTGGACAGCAGAGGAATTCGAGCGCCGCATGCGGGGCTCGGCCATCTACCGCATCGGCTACGAGCGCTGGTCGCGCAACATCGCCGTCGCGCTCGGCAACGCCCCGAGCTCACCGGACACGCTCGCGGCACTGCGGGCGCGGCGTGCGGACGCATCGTCGCTGGTGCGCGAGCACGTTGCCTGGGCGCTCGGGCGCCACCCCGCTAACGCGTGACCTGGATGTTGTCGATGAGACGGGCGCGGCTCAGGCGCGCGGCCGTGAGCACGACGAACTCGCGGGTGTCCGCGCCCGGCGCGCTCAGGTCGTGGGCGCGGACGGCGAAGTAGTCGGGGTGCAGTCCCGCGCTGGCGAGCGCTGCGCTGCCGGTGTGCTCAATCGCTGCGCAGTCCGACTCTCCGGAGGAGAGCAGCGCCGCAGCTCGCTGCAGGGTCGCGAATATCTGTGGTGCGATGGCGCGCTCCGCGGCCGTGAGATATTGATTGCGCGAGCTCATGGCAAGACCGTCGCTCTCACGCACGGTGGGCGCAGCGATGATCTCGACGGGCATGCAGAGGTCGGCGACGATGCGCTGGATGATTGCGAGCTGCTGGTAGTCCTTCTGCCCGAAGACGGCTATGTCGGGCTCGACGATATTGAAGAGCTTCGTCACCACGGTGGCGACGCCATCGAAGTGCCCCGGTCGAAACTCTCCCTCGAGGATCCGCGAAAGCTCAGGCACAACGACCTGAGTCGACCTGGTGGTGCCTTCCGGGTAGATCTCGGCGACATCCGGCATGAACATCAAATCGCAGCCTGCAGCCGCCAACATGCGCTCGTCCGCCTGCGGTGTGCGCGGGTAGTGCGCAAAATCCTCGTTGGGACCGAACTGCATGGGATTGACGAAGATACTGGCGATGAAGCGCTCGCCGCGCGTGCGCGCTGCCTCGATGAGACTCATGTGCCCGGCATGCAGATTGCCCATGGTCGGCACGAAGGCGATGCGGCGCCGCTCGCGATGCCACTGGCGCACACGCTCGCGCACCGCGGCCACGCTGAAGACTGTCTCCATCCGTCGCTTACTCCGTAGCCCTAGAAGGTGCGGCTGCGCAGCGGGTTGTAATAGAGTCGGCCGCGCTTCATGCGCGTGATCGCGGCGAACAACTCATCGTAATCCGCCTGATTGTTGATCGGATCGATCGATGCGGCATTCACGATCAGCAACGGCGCCGCTTCGTACTCGTGGAAAAAACGGGCGTAGGCCTCGTTGAGACGTTCGAGGTAGGCCTTCTCGATCTGCTGCTCGTAATCGATGCCGCGCTTGGCGATGCGCTCGACCAGCACGTCCACGGGAGCCTGCAGATACACGACCAGATCCGGCTGCGGAGCGACGATACCCAGCCGTGCGTGCACCTGTTCGTACAGCGCGTACTCCGCCTCATCGAGCGTGACACGCGCGAAGAGCCGGTCCTTTTCGAGCAGATAATCGGCTACGCGCACCGTGGTGAACAGATCCTGCTGATTGAGCGCCGCCAGCTGTTGCGCGCGCTGGAACAGGAAATACAGCTGCGTGGGAAAGGCGCTCGCGCGCGGATAGCGATAGAAGCGCTCGAGGAACGGGTTCTCAGCGGCCCGCTCCAGCACGGGCTGCGCTGCGAGACTCTCGCACAGCCGCTGCGCGAGACTCGTCTTGCCCACCCCGATCGGACCCTCAACGACGATAAAGCGAAAGCTTGGGGGCGTGGACGTCATCGAGCATGACCTGCATTCGAGGCTCGCGTGGCGATCGTGGCGCCTGGCGCGCCACTTTCGATAGGCCAGATTCCCTGCGGTGAGACGCGCCCTTTGAGCTCTGCGACCCGGCCCAGGCTCGGGACTTGCAGATCTGGAGCGATGTCCGCTAGAGGATACAGAACGAAATTCCGCGCCACTATACCGGGGTGCGGCAAAGTGAGCTCGGAGGTTGCCCGCACTTCCTGACCCTGCACCAGAAGATCGAGATCGAGGATGCGCGGCCCCCATCTCTCGTGCGCCACTGGCCGGCCGAAGGCCTGCTCCAACGAGCGCAGCTCGCGCAGCAGCGCGAGTGGCTGCAGCTGGGTCAGCACGCCCGCGACCGCGTTCACGAAATCCGGCTGCGCGATCGGTCCGAGCGGCCGTGATCCATAAAGTGGCGAGCGCAGAATGAGCACGGTCTTTGGGACCCTCGCAAGAGCGGCCGCTGCGCGCAGCACCTGCGAGCACGGATCCTCGAGGTTGCTGCCCATGCCGATATAGGCCGGCTGCCAGGCAGGCATGGCGCGGGGGCCGCGCGGGGTGTTCAGGCGGGACTCGCGGGACGACGGCGACGACGGCGCGGCCCGCGCCTGCCGCCTTCGCGGCGTCCACTCGGGCCGCCGAGCGCATCCGCCATCGTGGCCCGCTCGGGGGGCGCGACCTCTTGAATGCGCCTCCACCAGTCGGCCATCTCTTGCGGTGCGAGTCCGTACTGCGCGCGCAACAGCAGCAGATCGAATGCCGCGCGAAATCGCGGGTGCTCCAAGGTCCTCAGTGAGCGGCGCCCGCGAGGGTGCTCGAGCCGCGGCTGCAAGGCGATCATCTCGCGCACGCCGAGCGCAAAGCGGCGCGGGATCGCCACGTGCAGCTGCGCCTCTCGCAACGCCTGATCACAGGCATCGAGAATCGTCGCCAGCTCGTGCCAGCGCTCAGGAGGAGTCGCTTCGATGTGCTGCGCGATCGGCCCGTACAGCAGCAGCGCAAACAGGAACGTCGGCGTGACGGACTTACCCGCAAGCACCCGCGCATCCGTGTTGCGGAGTCCCTGCATGAGAAGCTGCTGCACGAGGCTGCCCGGCCGCGCGGCCAGGTAGGCATCCACGCTCGGCAGCAGGACCTCGAGCAGTCTACGTGCCCGCAGCACTTCGATACTGCGAGCGCCATGCCCGGAGAGCAGCAGCTTCAGCGTCTCGTCGAAGAGCCGCGCAGAGGGCACCCCGGCGAGCAGCTCGCGCAGCGGGGCGATCGGAGCGGCGGTCGCCGGCTCGAGTTGAAAACCCAGCTTCGCTTCGAAGCGCGCAGCGCGCAGCATCCGCACCGGATCCTCGCGGTAGCGAGTCTCCGGATCCCCGATCAGGCGCAAGGTGCGCGCGTTGATGTCATCGACGCCACCCACATAGTCCCAGACGGAAAAGTCCGCGATGTTGTAGTACAGGGCGTTGGCCGTGAAGTCGCGTCTCCATACGTCGGCGTCGATGGATCCGTAAACGTTGTCCCGCAGGATGCGTCCTGTTTGATCGAAAGCGCGCGCATGCTCCTCGTCGCCGATCAGCTCGTCCACCGGCTCGTCGATCTCTGGCCCCTCCCCCTCCTCCGGATCCACGTCGGGAAGCGGCTCGTCGCCGAGGGCCGGGGCGGTTGCGGCCCGAAACGTCGCCACTTCGATCGTCTCCTGCCCGAAGAAGACGTGCGCAAGCCTAAAGCGCCGGCCGACGAGGCGGCAGTTGCGAAACAGCGCCTTCACCTGCTCGGGCAAGGCATCCGTAGCGACGTCAAAATCCTTGGGCGAACCTTCCAAGAGCAGATCGCGCACACAGCCGCCCACGAGGAACGCCTGGAAACCCCCGTCGCGCAGCCGATACAGCACACGCAGGGCGTTCGGTGAGATCGCGGAACGGGAGATATTGTGTTCGGAGCGCGGAATGATCCGCGGATTCGCAGGCGCCGACGCTGGCGCGGCGGGAGGGTTCAATTCGGTGGCTTTCGGCTTGAGCATCAGGGCCAGCCGCATATAATACCGCGCTCTTTTCGGCCGGCCCCGAAAGGCTGCGCTCCCTTCGTCTAGAGGCCTAGGACATAGCCCTCTCAAGGCTGTAACACGGGTTCGAATCCCGTAGGGAGCGCCAAATAAAACAGCGACTTACGTTTTCTGATTCACGTCGCTGGGGGCTCTTCGTAAACTTTTCGTTAACTTTCTGACCGCTCTTCGCCGCTATCACGGTACACCAGTTCCACCGTCGTCGGGCGCAGTTACGGGCAACGCTGGCGGTGGGGTTTGCGGGTCCATAGCTGGACTGACGGGAACGAGACGGTGCGCCCGGCGGCGCTGATTGCCGGACAGAATTGGGAGGTGCCGCCCTGGGATCTGGGCGGGCTTGCGCGGACTGAGATGGCGAAGGATTGACCGCGAGACACCACCGGTGTCGAGCAGGACTCTGTCGTTCGGGAATCGCAACACCCGATAGCCGAGGCGTCTGAGGTACTGGGTCCGCACCCGGTCGTAGTCGACTTTCCCTTGGTGGGAGTTACCGTCGATTTCGATGATGAGTCGGCGTTTCGGGCATACGAAGTCCGCGATGTAGGGACCGATGGGTTCCTGGCGCCGGAAGGTATAGCCGCTGAGACGCCGGGCTCGGAGGTGACGCCACAGGCGGCGTTCGGCTGGGGTGGCCTTTGGGCGCAGGTGCTTGGTGCTACCGATTCGGAGCGCGACGATCGGCGTTGGTGCGGCGCAGAGCGTTCTCTTGATCAGCACGCTATTTTTCTCAGGTGCGGTGATGGTGGTGCAGCGCACTCGCGAGCTCGCTCAGGACCTTCTTCACGCCAGGGGTTTGATCCACACGTGCAGCAGCGGTGGCCATAAGGCCGAGCACGGACCAAGCGCCTGCGCGGAACGCTTGCTGTGCGCGGCCGAGCTCCGCGGCGGAAGCGTCGGACGGGAGGAACTCGGGTTTACAGAGGTCCCACAGCTGCGTGAGGGTCTTTGGCGGGATAGGAACCATGGCGGTACCGGGGAAGGGTGGAAAAGCGAGCGGCTCATCTCGGGCGCGAGCATGATCGCGCAGCCTTTGGTGGTCACGCCGAATTCGGAGCGAGTTGATTGAGATTTTCAGAGCGTGCGTCGAGCTGCAATTTTCACGAGCAGCCGCTGCACACGACGGGCGATGTGGATCGGCCGACGGACGCTGCTCCGAAGGTGACGCCGGCGTTTGAGACTCCGCGGCCGATTCGGGTCCTCGGTGGTGTGTGAAGGGGTCGTGGAACATTGGAGAGGGGGCGCGCGTTGGCCAGCGCGCCCCGCTTCCCTGCCCTGTTGCGGCTGAGCGACCGAGGCTCACATGAGCCCCAGAGCGGCAAAGGATACCGCTTGATTTCCCGCAACGATGATGTGATCGAGGACCCGGATGTCGAGCAGTGCGAGCGCTTCCTTTAACCGCTGAGTGATGAGTTCGTCGGCGTTGGACGGGGTGGGCACGCCGCTCGGGTGGCAATGGCAGAAGACGAGCGCTGCGGCATTCCGTGCCAAGGCTTCCTTAACCACCTCGCGCGGGTGGACAGATGCGCTGTCGATGCTGCCGCGAAAGAGTTCGACGTACTCGATGAGACGGTTGCGGTTGTCGAGGAATAGCGCGGCAAAGATTTCATGCTCGAGGGCACCGAGCTTGAGAACCAGAAACTCGCGCGTACGATCGGGCGCCGACATGACGGGCGTCCCAGCTCGAAAGCGCTGAGCGATGAGCGCATTGGCGCGCTCGAGTACTGTTTTCGCAGTGGCTTCACGGAACTGATCTCCCTCGCGAACATAGAGTGTGGTCATCGTCGTGTACTCTTGCGTGGGCGGCTTGCCCACGAGGAAGCCCGCCACGCCGCAGCGCAGCCGTCATAGGCTCGCGAAGCGACTCGGCGGAGCAGCGAGCGACGACGCTACGGAGGAGTGAGCAGCGCAGAGCCTTGACGGCGAGAACGGCGTGGCAAAATCAGAAGGCCGGGCAAGCCCGCCCCTGCTTGCCGCGTTTATTGACTCTTATTGAGCGAGCCTGGTTCGTACGTGCGGGACATAACGATTCGGAATACCAACTCAACGAAGGATTGTTGGAGCGGAACTCGCGGCCGCCCGTAAATTGGAGGCGGGCGCTGCGGTACTCGGATGACTTCGCATGGACGCGTTTTCGGCCCCCTTAAGACATTCGAGCCGCGGCGGCCCACCAGCCTATTTAGGGCTTGGTTTCTGGCTGGCGACGAATCTCCTCGAGCCTGCGTCGAATGGCGCGATTGACGTCGGCAGCGATCTTCTCGCTAGGTTCCGGAAATCCCGGCCTTTGGGAAAACTTATCGAAGACGCGGCGCAACGCCACCAGACCCTCGATGTCGTGCTCTTCATTGATGGCCTCCAGTAGCAACTCGTAGGCCAGATCGCTTCGAGCCTCATGCACCACTTAGGACCTCCCGGTGCGCCGGAGACATGCGCACTACTTGACGTGCCCAAGATACTGCGTCGGCCCTAGCAGTTATCTCACGGCTGCCCCGCAACACCCTGGTATCCATGCGGCGCCGGAGACGATACGGGAACACGCGCGCTCATGGGACAAAGGTTCCGGGCAAGGAGGTTGAGTTCAGTGTGCTCGCGGGCCATCCAGACGTTGGAGGCGATCGATCGTCGCGATGAGCGGGTAGAACGACTCAAGCAGCGGAAGCTTCAGGCCGAGGTCTGCGGCCTTGCGCACGGCGTAGCCGAGCGTCTCTTGCACCTCGAGTGGGCGGCCGGCTTCCAGATCTTGAAGCGAGGACATGCGATGCCTCGGAGCGCTGTTCTTAAACTCCTCTCCGAGGCGCAGAACAGGGTACGCGGCGGCGCTTTCTGTACCCGCAACCATCGTGGCGACGGGCAACACTGAGTCGTCAGACGGCGTAATGCCCAGTGCCTGGGCGATGCTTGCGATCTCGCGCACGAGTCGCACCACGACAAGGGCGGATCCTCGATCGCACGCGTACTGCCACGTCGGCAATCTCGTAAGGACCGAGACCACCATGAGGCCGACCCACGCGCAAAATTTCGACCATTCGAGTGACAGGATCTCGGTGCTCATGGCCGCCCGAAGACCGGCCTGATCGAGGGATTGCGCCAGATCCTGCGCGCGTGGGCTCGCACCGCCCCAGACTTCACCGACGAAGATGCCGACATTGCGTGTGAAGAGCACCTCACCGTCGGGAAGAAGCTCGCCGCTGGTGTCCGCGAGTGCTCCGAGAACGCGCTTGATGCCAAAAGCCTCGGTCAGCAGCTCGTTCTTGAGCGGTCCGTTCTGGATGGAAAGTGCAACCCCGATATCGGCGTAGCGAACACCCTGCAATGCCTCCGCTGTTCCGGGTGTCTTGGTGGCCACGATGAGCACTTCCGTGCTGAAGAGCTCGGAGGGCTTACGCAGTACTCGGACCGGCACGGTGAGCTCGGACAGGCCCTTGATGCGAAGGCCCTGATGCTCTATCTGTGCCGCTCGTGCGCCGCGCGCCAGCATGGCCACGGAGTGGCCAGCACGCGCGAGATGCGCGCCAAGGATGGAGCCCATTGCGCCGGCCCCTAGGATTGCGAATTCGAATTCGGCCATAGCGAGAACCAGTTGGGTGATCGCTCCAACAACTCATGCCGCCTCAGAGACAGTCCGGCACACGCCGAGCGCGTAACAGAGTGCGTAAGGGAGCCGCGCGCCATTCCGCAAACCCCTCAAAACGTGACCCCGCAAGCGCAGCCAGAGAGCATACGCGGAAGCCGCAACTAACTTGCCCTATTTGAGGACAACTTTGACATCTGCCGCAGTATGTTTGCTCTACTCCTCGACACGCGACCTTAGGTTGATTTTCCTTACGTTCGGATCGCCGCTGTCCATTGAGACATTGAGAAGCCCGCTGGCGGTACTTGCAATTTGCGAGGCCCTGACGGTGTACCCTCCGATAAGCAAAGCTACTTACGTTGTTCGGGTTTAAACCGCTGAACAGGAAGCCTAGTGTGATTACGACCGCTTCCCCGAGTTCGAGATGGTTTCTTGTCGAGCGCGCGTCAGGCGGACGTATACTCGATCCTCGAGTAAGGAATATGACCTGACACAACTTCAACGAACGGTGCGCCATTCTTGACGCCGATCATTCCAAAGCCGGTAGCCGTCGAGAAAAAGCAACGAAAATCTCCTCGAATGACCGGCTTGAGATAAAGCACCCTCTCCACCGCATCGAATCGTGCCCCGGTAAAGGCCTGGAGCAGCGCGTACGAGGACATGGAGCGCACATACCATTCGGCGGCTTCGATCTCGGAGAAGGGATTGCGCGTGGTTCCGTCGTAGCGGGCGCGACAGGCACGCACAATCTCAAGACCCTCGGACACCAGGCCAACTGAGATCAAGTGCGAGGCTACCTCATGCTCGATGCCAGTCCACACCTCACCGGCATAAAATAGAGGCCACCGCGGTTCTCCCCCACGCGGCCATGTGCAGAGCAGCAAGCCCGCCTCGCGTCCATTGGCCAAGGCGTGCCGTGCGATGTTGGCGTGCCCACTGAGATCGTGCTTGAAGTTGTAGCGATGTACGGCGGCGAGGTGTAGGCGCACCTTGGCCCGATCTAGCACGGGTTCCATGCCCGAGACGTATGACAGCCACTCCCCGAGTACCCCATCGGCGAAGCAACCTGGTCCGTACTGGTACTTCGGACCCTCTCGTTGCAGCAGTTGCAATTGCTCCGCTGACGGAGCGATCACATCCGCGAATTCATCGTGTTCCGGGGCGAAGCGTGCTCGCAGCCCGTGCCATTTGATCTTCTGGACAAAGTATTCGCCGTTGAAGAGTTCGGTCTCCATCCGCTCTCGACCGCGCGATAGCAGCGTCGAATAGAGTTCGACCTCGACACCGAGTGCTCGACCGATTGCGACGGCGGCTTGCAAGGCCCCGAGATAGATGCTCGTGCACATCCCGGGACCCCAAAAAGTCACATCGTAGGTCGTAGCATGGGGTTCCTCGACCCAACCCCGGTGCTCGGGGTCCCAGGTACGAATGCAAAAATCAAGGCTCTTGCGTATCCGCGGCCACCAGGTGCGGATCCACGCTGTGTCGCCGTAGATTCGCCAGTTTCGATAAGCGGTGATAATCGCACCGAGCTGGCCATCCGCGGCGGCCGGCCCTGGTGGTTCGCTGGCGCGCGAGCGAATGGGCAACGTTGAGCCACCGTACGAGTATCCATCCTCATTTTGATCGTCACCGAACTGTGTCTCACAAACGGTGCGCTCGAGTGCCGGGAAGAGATGGGCGATCGACTGAGCATAATTTCGCGTGTGAGGCGCCGAGCCTTCGCCACCTTCGGCTTGTGCGAGCATGACGCCATCCCAACCGAAAAGTCGACCGTCAATCTGGCGAAGAAGCGCCGGAGACTTCAAAACGCAGAGATTGGTCGCGACCGCCTCCAGCAGCTCAGGCGGCACAGTCGAGTCATACAGGGCGTGGGTGAATCTGGCGCTATCCCCCTGAAGCACTGAGTAGTGCTGCTGCCAGTAGTCTACGAGTTCGGCAAGGTGGGCGAACCGTCCCGCATACCATGGCTTGTAAGTATCAGGAGCCGTGCTGTACAGGACGATCTTACCGCCCTGGAAACCTCGCGTGGGCGCAAACGTATTCGAACCGGGCACGTACCAAGCGATGCGGACGCTAATCGAGCGTGTGTCACCCGGCAGGAGAGTGAATGGGAGCTGAACCGAAGCGCCCGGTACCGAGGACTCTGGTTTGGGCGCTCGCTCGACAATTGCACCTGCCTCGATATCCGACCAAAGCGACTTCAGAGCGTCCGCATGGATGTATAGTCCACCGCCCTCGATCCACGCGTGATTGACGCATGCATGGGGCTCGTCCAGCCAGACTGCTAACCTTCCTTCATTCCAAGGCGCCTCTGTCGAGCCCGGGCCGTACAAGATGAATCCGCCGGCGAGCGGCTCGATTCTGTCCTTCCGATCGTGTTTGAGATTGAGGAGATCGCGCGGTTCTGCCAGGAAGTTTTCGGCATTGAACGAAAAGACTGCCTCCAGGGGGACAGTGTCGGTGTTCCAGACTCGATACTCGAGACCAATCACCGGCAGACTCGAGTTATCTGCATCGTTGGGAATGAACGGACTCCAACCGCTGAGCTTCACGCGCAGCGGCAGCGAGTGGTCTTCGAGCGTGACGTTCGCAAATGGGAAGCGCGCCTCGAACGAGGCGCGGCTAAACCGCGGGAGTCCCAGGGTTGTGGCGCGAAATTCCTCGAAGTCGCTCGTCCAGCTGGGATGCAGTTTCCGCCGAGCGATGGGACCCTCAAGCACGCGGGCGAACTTCCTCGAACCTCTTATAGCAATCGCCGCAAACAGGTTCGGGGCAAAGGTGAGCTCGGGGCGGTTGCGCACGGAGACCTGAGTGAGGCGACCCGCTCCGTCCAAGCACATCATGCCCGCACCGATTCCTCCCAGTGGGAAGCCAATCTGCTCGAGACACTCTCCCTGATACGCTCCGTTGAACAGGTGCTCTGCTTGACAATCCGATTGGGCGTCGGCCGGAGACCGCTCCGCGGAGCATGCCGCGCTGGCACCCAGTGGGACGAGAGAGGAGGTCGCCGCAAGAAAGCTACCGATACTTGTAACGTCTCTGCGTGTCATCGTCATGATCGCTACCCTCGAACCGCCCACCCGCAGGTCTTCGACACGTTCTAGGCGCGCACGCGGATTACGCCTCTCGAATCGAGCGTCTCGTGCATCGAGTCTTCAATGACCCTGCTCTGCGTAATAGATGTAACCCCTGTGAGCGCCATCGTCACATCGAGCTCGGCCGCAAGAATGCTCAGCGCTCGCTCCACACCGAGCTGGCCGCCAGCAGCCAGACCGTAAAGCGCCGCGCGGCCGATTTGCACCGCCGCCGCGCCCAACGTCAAGGCCTTGAAGACGTCGGTCCCGGAGCGGAAGCCGCTGTCGATCAACACCGGAATGCGCCCTTGTGCGGCGGCGACGCAAGCCGGCAACACTTCGATCGTGCTAACAGAAGCATCCAGTTGCCGCCCACCGTGATTTGAGACGACGACCGCATCAAACCCGAACGTCGCCGAACGCTCAACATCGTGAGGGTTGCTCAAGCCCTTAACGATCAGTGGTCCGCGCCACAAATCGCGCAGATTCTTGAGGTCATCCCAGGTCACGGAGGGATTGATGAGCTTGGAAGCTAGATCGGACATGGTACGATTTCGAGTTCCGTCGGCGAATGCGTCCTCAATGACGACGGGCTTGGGCATGCCGTGTCGCAGTGCCCGCAGCCCCCATCGCGGATGAGCTGCAACCTGAGCGACTTTGCCCAGCGTCCAGCGCAGCGGCAAGCCGAATTCGTTACGAAGATCACGCACGCGCCGGCCTGGCACGGGCGCGTCCACTGTAATCTCGACGGCCTCAAATCCGGCGTCGCCAACCGACGCCAGGATCTGACCCCAGCGTTCCCGGGCGAGCGGCGGGTTGAACTGAAACCAATGCCGAGCGGGGGCATCTGCACGGATATCGGCTAGCGAAACGTTCGCTCCCCAGCTCATGACGAATGGAATTCCGAACTTCGACGCAGCCCGGGCAAGAGCTACATCACCCCTAGGCCAAAAGACTGAGTTGAAGCCGGTCGGGCCGACGATTAGTGGAAGACTCATCGGGCGGCCGAATAGATTGGTGACGCTCGAGCGGGCACTGACGTCGCACAAGGTACCCGGCAGTATTTTCAGTGCCTCAAGCGCATCACGGTTCAATCGCGCGGTGTTTTCGGACTGCGCGGCCCCATCGACGTAGTCGAACACCATCCGCGGGAGTGCCCGGCGCGCAAGAGCCCGCAGGTCATCGATGGAGTGCGCCCGCTGCAGTCGCCCCTCGAGAGCAGTGCCAAGCCACCTCATGGATCGGGCGCCTCCGGGAGCGCCGCATCGTACGGCCACTCGAGGCCCCCGCTGTGAGTGACCGCGCCCTCGTTCGCAGCGCCCACCAGCTTGCGGTACTTCTCCATGACGCCGCCGAGAGGAGGAACGTCGGCCGGCGCAGCCGTAGCGCGTCGTGCGAGAAGCTCGGCTTGTGGCACGCGCAGCTCGAGACTCTTCGCCCCGATATCGATTGCGATGCGATCCCCATCGCATACGAACGCAATCGGTCCTCCGGCCGCGGCTTCGGGACATATGTACCCGATACACAGACCGCGCGTCGCACCCGAGAAGCGACCGTCAGTCAGAAGGGCGATCTTTTCGCCCATGTTCTGACCATAGATGGCGGCGGTGATGCTGAGCATCTCGCGCATACCCGGACCACCTCTCGGGCCCTCGTTGCGAATGATGAGAACGTCGCCGGCGCGGTAAGCGCGAGCCGACACCGCACGCATGCAGGCCTCTTCGTTCTCGAAGACGCGGGCGGGGCCTTCGAAATGTGTAACGCCAAGACCGGCGGTCTTTAGTAGTGCTCCTGCCGGCGCTAAATTGCCTTTGAGAACAACGAGGCCGCCGTCTGGCTGAAATGCCTCGTGGCATCCTCGCAATACATGACCGTCCGGCGGTGGCGCCTCCGCGATCGCGCTCTTAAGATCTGATCCCGTAAGAGTCAGCGCGTCTCCGTGGAGATACCCGCCTTCGAGCAGCGCTGCCAGCACGACCGGCACGCCGCCTACGTAATACAAGTCTCGAGCGAGATATCGTCCACCGGGCTGAAGGTCGGCGATACGTGGCGTTCGTCGGAACACGGCAGCGATATCATCGAGCGTGAACCGTATCCCAGCCTCGTGAGCAATCGCCGGAATGTGGAGCGCTGCATTGGTGGAGCCTGCAGTAGCGGCGACCGCAGCGCATGCGTTCTCCAGGCTGTGGCGCGTCACCAGCTCACGAGGCAGTGGTCCGCCGTCATCGAGGATTCGCATAACCCTTTCGCCTGCGCGCCGCGCATAAACCAGGCGCTCGCTGTAGACAGCAGGGATCATGGCGCTGCCGAGCGGTGCAAGACCCAGCGCCTCAGAGACCATGGCCATGGTGTTTGCGGTGAACTGCCCCGGGCACGAGCCAACCGTGGGCGTGCAGGATCGTTCGAGAGCGTCGAGTTCGGAAGTCATGAGCACACCCGCCTGCACCGATCCAACACCCTCAATCACATCCAGAATTGTTCCCTCGCTGCCGTCGGGCTTTCGGCCCGGCAGCATCGCCCCGCCGTACATGAAGACAGATGGGACGTTGAGGCGCACCATCGCCATCATCAGTCCCGGCAGTGTCTTGTCGCATCCAGCAAAGCCCACGAGACCGTCATAGCCGTGCGCACGAATCAGAATCTCGACGCTGTCGGCGATCACCTCGCGCGAGATGAGGCTCATACGCATGCCGGCGTGATTCATTGAAGTGCCATCAGAGACTGACACTGTGGCAAGGCTCACGGGGATGCCGCCGCCAGCGGCGACTCCCAGACGCGCCTGGTCCGCCTGAGGCGCGAGCGAGAGTGAACACGGCGTATTGTTGGCGGGCGTTGAAACAATTCCAATCATCGATCGATCGAAATCCGCTTCGTCAAACCCGGTCGCCCGCAGGAATGCCCGATGCGGAGCCCGGCTGAGGCCTTCGGTCACGACCCTTGAGCGGTGCCTGTGTAGAGTCTTGGGGCTCACGGCGCGGATCGCGAAATGCCTAGACCGTAGCAACGGGACTTACGGGCGATGCCACCGCGCCCGGAAGACGAAGCGGCGGCGCCGTCAACAGAAAGTCGGATCGCCCGTGGCTGCGCAACCACTCTGCAAGTTCCTTGAGGTACCATAACTCGCCCAGATGTACCCCCAGCTTGAAGAGACAGTGATGGTGCAAGGGTAAAAAGGGGGTACCAGGTGCGCAATGCGCCTGGCCAGACCGGTGTCCCTCGGGCTCTGCTTCGACAGCCAGATTATCCGCACATAGGGCGGCGATCCCGCTCTCCGTGATCCATTGCAGCAATCGCTCATCGCCCCCGTCCAGACCACAGAAGCCCGCCGTGAGACTCCCGAGCTCGGGATCGTTGCCGCGCTCCAGCAGCGCGTCCGCGTAGCCGGTATAGATACAGAGGAAATCTCCAGGGCGCACTTCCAGTTGCTGTTCTGCGAGGATAGCTTCGAGAGCCGTGAAACCAATCCGGCGGCGTTCGGTACCAAAGGCAGCCAGTAGGTTCACCAGCACACCCCGACCCTGCACGCCGGTGGCGGCCAGGTTGTCGATTCCAAGCGAAACTATTCCGGATGGTCCGAATTCCCCACGGAAGCCGTTGTAAAAGACCTTTTCCGGAGTGCCACGTCCCTCAACATCGAACCATGCACCGATGTGAGACAATCCATCCCACTGCGTTGAGTACTGCAAACTCAACTGCACTTCATCATCATTTCCGATATCGATTGCGCCGGCGATCCTGAACACTTCATCGAGGGAGACGTTCTGTCCGAGCGGCCAGGAGAGCCGCGGCGGTTGACGAAATGGTGGATGCAGGCCGGGACCGGGTATATTGAGCGGAAGTGACAGCACAAAGACCTTTCCTGCCTGAATGGTGCGCACGGCGGTGAGACGCCGTTGCGGGGTGATGAGGTTCAGCCGCCCTACCTGATCGTCTTCCCCGAAATCGCCCCATGTCGAGCCTTCCGGTCGTTGTGACCATCGCTTCATGGATTAATCCTCATTGCCGCAGTGACTGTCGGTGCCCTCACCTCGCGCAATAGCGATTGCGCGGCTTTTTCGGCAATCATGACGACCGTTAGGTGCGTATTCGCGGACACGATTGTCGGCATGACGGAGGCGTCGATGACTCGCAGCCCCCGCACTCCGAAAACTCTCAGATCCGAGTCGAGCACGGCCATGCGATCGGATCCCGCTCCCATCCGGCACGTCCCGCAGACGTGGTGCACGGGCGCCGCGGCGCGGCGCACGAGGGCCCGCAGGCTTGCCTCATCACCGACTACTGCCGGCACATCAATCAGACCTGGCTTGAGCACGCGGCGCCGCAGGTGACCGGACAGTGCGAAAAGCTGCCTCACGAACCCGCTTTTCAGGTAATTGACAGTGGTGAGCCGATTCAAGCTCATCGCATAGCCCGAGGGAAGAAAGACCTCGTTGCGCAGGCCGCGGATGCGCCGATGCTGGAGTAGCGACAGCGCAAAGCCGGTGCCCGCCACCAGCCGCTCGAAATCCCGAGGGTCATCGAGAAGATTCATGCGCACAATGGGAGGCGCCCGGGGATCGCTGCTCTGAAGTGTTACAGCTCCTTGCGAAAAGGACTTGAAAACACTCACTCCGATCGAGCCCACGCGACGGCCGAGCGGATGCCACGCAGTCTTGTTCATGGGGTGGAGTTGCATGTCTCCCAGCGGACAGTCGCGATACCTCGATGAATAACGCAAAACCGAAAAGCCCCAGGATCGAAGCGCGGTGTCCTGCCAAGCCGCGCGCTGCAGGTCGACGGCGAGCGAGACGCACGGATGGTTGAGCAGGTTCTGCCCCACGCCCGGCAGATCGGCCAAGACGGGAATAGCCAACGCCTGGAGCATCTTCGCGGGCCCGATACCCGAGCGCATGAGGACCGCGGGCGTGTGCAGGGCACCTGAACTCACGACAATCTCGCGTGCTTTAAGGTGGCGTACGCCGCAAGGCGTGCGCACGCGGGCGCCGGTTGCGCGCGCGCCTTCGAAGGTCAGTATTTCTGTCGTGCAATTCGGGAGGATGCAAAGATTTCGCCGACGCCGAACCTCACGTGTGAGATAGGCCATTGCCACCGATACGCGCCGATCGGGTAGGTTGTTCATCGGCACGCAGCTCACCCCGTCCTCGCTCTGGTCGTTGAAGTCCGGCCAATACGGATGCCCGTCTGCCTCCATCAACTCCGCAAGCGCCCGACAGAACGGGGGCCATGCGGCCCGCGGATAGCGCCGCACAGGCAGCGGCCCATCAGCGCCATGCGCGGATCCTGAGAAATCGAGATCACACTCGCACGCCCTGAAGTACGGCGCGACATCACTCCAGCCCCAGCCCTGCGCACCCCGGTCGCGCCACTCATCGTAATCCCGCGGCAATCCACGTGTGGCCATCATCCCCATCACGCTCGAGCTACCGCCGATGCAGCGGCCCTGCAGGAACGCACGCGACAGGCGAGGTCGACCGTCGCCCGGATCAGCGCCGACTTCCGCCATCAGGTCGGGCCAAAAGAACCGCGCATCCCCCACCGAGCTCGGAAAAGGATCGCGAATCGAAGCGGGCTCGGATCCGGGAGGAAGGTCGGGTCCGGCTTCCACGAGGCAGACTGTCAAATTCGGGTGACCCGAGAGACGCGCCGCCAACACGCAGCCGGCCGTCCCGCCGCCCAAGATTAAATAGTCGTACTCGGACTCATGCGCTGGCGGGTTCATCAATGACCCGATTCTCGATCGCCCCGATCCGCTCAATCTCAAGTCGCACCAAATCTCCGGCCTGGAGCTGTATCACAGGGCGGCGCAGGGCCCCGGATCCGTCGGGTGTACCGCTCAGGATCAGATCGCCCGGGTAAAGTGTGCCAGCGGAACTGATCTCAGACACCAGCGTGTAGCAGTCCGCAATCATCTCCTGCGTGTTCGAATCCTGGCGTAATTCGCCGTTGACCCAGGTCGTGAGATGAAGTCCCTGAGGGTCGCCGAGCTCATCTGGCGTGACGATACACGGGCCAATTGGGGTGTGAGTGTCGAACGACTTCCCAAGCACGACCGAGCGGGGAATGCGATCGCGCAACGTCAAGTCGTTCGCGATCGTGAAGCCGCCAATCGCATGGCGCGCCTCTTCTGGCGTAACGTTCCTGCATTCGCGTCCTATCACGATGCCGAGCTCCACCTCGTAGTCGAGAAAGCTGGGCAGGCGAGGCAGCCAGACATCATCGGCCGGACCGGCAATACATTGTGGAGGTCGCAGGAACCAGAGCCGCTCCTTTGGCACAGCGATCCCGCTGCGTTCGGCAGCTGCAATGAATGAGTGGTAGTTCATGCCGACGCCGATGATCTTTCCCGGCAGGATTGGCGGGCGCAAGTGCGCGCGGGCCACATCGGTCCGCTTCCCAAGGCGGTGGGCCCGCTCCTCAGCGACCCGCATCGCATCGAGGCCCTGCCTCAGCATCCACGCCGTACCGCGGGCTACGCTGACCGCCTCCGCAGAGTTGCTCGTCAATGTGTAGACCGATTCTCCGATGATGAATGCAACGCGGTCGATACCTGCCAAACGTATGACTGCGAGCTTCATGCATCGAGCATCAGTTGTGCAGTCTCATCCGGGGCATCGAGCATAATGTCGTGACCGCACGCCAGCGTGTGTGTTGACCACCCCGGTTCTGCGCGCACGCGCTCGTAGACGTCCCGGTAGAGCGAGCCCCGCCAGCCACTCGCATGAATGTAGCTGCGCCGAATTCCGCTCGGGTGATCGGCGACCTTGATACGTTCGTTGAGTGAAGCGAGAGGGTGCATCGTACACATCCGATCGACCAGGGCGCGATCGATCGGATTCACATCCAACGCCTCGGCGGGCAACGGCGGCAGACGATAACCGCCGCCCTGCTCGGCGGCGAGCGAGAGGAAGTACGCGATCTGGTCAGGCGACAACATGAGCTCGAAGAACGACTTTCCCCCTTTCGGTACCACGGCATCAAGGTACACCAGGGCTTGGACGCGCTCCGGCGCGGCTTGCGTCACGCCGGAGATCACCATGCCCGCATACGAGTGACCACAGAGGATGACGTCGTCGAGTTCTTCCCACCTCATGACCGCCAGGATGTCCTCCACATGAGTGCTGCAATTGGTAGCCTGTGTGCAAAGATGTGAACGCTCGCCCACACCGGTCAAGGTTGGCGTGAACACCCGATGCCCCCTGGCGCGTAGGCGCTCGGCGACTCGGGCATAGCACCAGCCGCCGTGCCACGCACCGGGTACCAGGATGTAATTCTTGGTTACCACTTCATTCGCACCTGCAGCGCCGCGCTCCGGGGTGCCTGCTTCTCCTGCAGCCGCGCCCCAGGAGATGCCGGAAGAGGGCCTTGGAAGAAAACGATGTTGCGGTCGGTGAGGTTCTGCCCGATGAGATCGACTGACCAGCGTCCGCCTGGTGACTCAAGACTGATGCGCCCATCGAGGCGGACGTAAGAGCCGAACCACTGGTTGAGCGAATCCTGCAGGAAGCTGGATGAGAAGTACGCGCTCGCCTCGGTTGTGAGCTCAAATGAGCCCAGCGGGAAGCGATAGCTGCCGAGGACGTTGCCGCTCCAGCGAGGCGCGTAAGGAGTCGGTTGGCCAGCGAGATCCTGGGTGGGCGGGACGGGGAACGGGTAGACCCCGCACTGGGGCAGAATGTAACTTGAAGCGCAATAGGTTTGCAGGACGCTTGGCGCAGCATGCGGATAGCTTTGGTAGTACGCCTCGAGGTACGTGACGTTCGCTGCGAGCCGAAACGCCGAAGTCACGGCCCAGTCCCCCTGAAGCTCCACGCCCTGCGATAGCGCAGATCCTGCGTTTTCAACGTGCGCCGCGTACACCCCCGCGCTATTCGCGACCTGCTGGGAGACCTGCAGATCCGAGTAATCGCTGCGAAAGAGCGCGAGATTCAATAGCACTCGATCGTCCCACCACTTCGTCTTGGCTCCTATCTCATAAGCATTGACGTATTCGGGTGCAAACGGCATGTTGGCGGCAACGCCACTGCTATCGGTCGCATTGAATCCGCCGGCGAGGAATCCGCGACGGTAGGAGGCGTAAAGCATTGCGGATGGGTCGGCTTGATACTGAATGCCCGCCGAGGGCATCCAGGCATGATCACTGCGATCGCCGGCCAAGGCTCCAGGAGCAGTTCCGCCAAGAACCGCCGCCAAAGGCTGGAGTGGTGCCGGCATGGAGCTGATGCCGCCATAGTCGGCCGTCGCCATGCCGTAGAAGACATTACGGTTGTAACTCTTGTCCACCCAGCTGCCGCGCAGTCCCGCGGTCAACTTGAGCCGATCGGTGGCATTCCAGGTGAGGGACCCAAAAACCGAATATGAGTGCTCCTCTTGCTCGTACCCAATGCTCTGGCCCATGGGCAAGTAAGGCACGAGTGGAGAGAACGGCGGTAATCCCTCAATGATGGGACTCAGAAAGAAGAAGCTGATGTCCTGGGTTGAGTGCAAGCTATCGCTCTGAAAGTATGCGCCGGCCAGATACTCAAACGCACCGCCCGTGGGTGAGGCCACGCGCAATTCCTGACTGAACTGGTGATAGTGCTCAGGAACCTGAATGTTGAGCAGTGTCTCGGGTGTCGAATCGGCATCCCAATTCTGCAGGTAGTCATAGCCGTAGTAGCCCGTAACTGAGGTAAAGATCTGATTCCATTTTCGAGCTGTTAGGGTGAAGACGCTTTCGTAAGACTTGAGCGAGATCACTTGCCCAGGACTGGTGGCGTTCTCGTTCGCATCGAGACCCACGGGTTGTTTCTGGGCAAGGGCGAGCGCACAGAAGCCCGCGGTCACGAATGGCGCAGGTGGCGGGCAGTCTGTGATCTGGAAGGGGTAGGCTCCCTCATTCTTGTTGTCACTCCCCTCAATCTTCAAGGTGGCATCGAAATCCTCATTCGGCCGAAAGGCGATCGTTACCCGCAGTGCCCCGTTATTTTCGTGGGGCACGTGGTCACCGGTATTGACATTTTTCAACCAGCCGTCTTGCCCATTGGCGATGCCCGCGAGCCGTACTGCCCAGGCATCGTTTATCGGGAGGTTCAGCGCGCCCTCTGCCGCGTACTGGCCGAACATTCCGTAAAGGAGCCGCGCCGAGGCTCCAAACTGCGCGCTCGGCTTTTGGGTCAGGATGTTGAATGCACCCGCAATAACGTTGTTGCCGAAGTAGGTGCTCTGGGGACCTTTGAGGACTTCAATGTGCTCGAGATCGAGAAAAGTCGCGTCCGAGGTGCGTGAGCGGCCGTGGTAGACATCATCGATGAACGTACCCACGGCCTGCTCAAAAGCAGTATTCGGACCCGAGCCAATGCCGCGGATGAACATCACATTGCTCGGACCGCTGTCGTAGACCTGGACAGAGGGCAGCGTGAGAGCCAAATCACTTAGATTGTTGAGGTTCTGCCTGGCGAGCGTGGTGCCCGAGACCACCTCAATCGAGACCGGGACCCGTTGCAGGTCCTCGGCGCGCTTCTGCGCAGTCACCACGACTTCCTGGAGCTTTTCGTTGACCTCATCTTCAGCCGCAGCGGCCTGAGACGGCAGGATGCTCAGGCACCCCAGGGTCGAGAGTGCCATCATTAGGCACTGCCTCGCGAAGCGCTGCGCGGTAGGTGTAGTCACGTCCCCGCCCCCTTCGGAGAGTCCTCCCAAAGCGAAGTATCCGCACATGACGTTTCGCCGTCCATTAATGATTTGCTATCATTCGTTAACCTTAAGCTAACAGTGTGCGGCCGTGGAACTGAGGCACCTGCGCTATTTCGTCGCGCTGGCGGAGGAAATGAACTTCCGCCGTGCGGCCGAGCGGTTACACATCGCAACCCCAGCGCTCAGCGTACAGATGCGCAATCTCGAGGCCGAAGTCGGTACGCCGCTGGTGGTTCGCGAAGGACGGGGCAGCCAGCTCACCGATGCTGGACGAGTCTTCCTTGAGCGGGCACGTCAGACATTGGCATGCGCCCAGCAGGGCATCGTGGCTGCGCGCCGCGCGGCGAACGGAGAGATTGGCCATATCGCCATCGGTCACAGCACCGGGGCGGAGCTCAGGGTATTTCCCAAGCTGATGCCCGAATTCAGAAAGCGCTGGCCGGACGTGCAGCTGACATTCCACGAATTGAAACTCGCGCAGCAGCTCCACGACCTACGTAGTCGCGAGATCGATGTGGGCTTCATCTGGTCGCCCCAGGCCATCGACGAATTCGACACGCACGAGTTGACGCGAGAGCCTCTTGTGGCAGCCCTACCGTCCAACCACCGACTGGCAAGCGCCCCCAGCGTATCGATCAAGGACCTGTCTCACGAGCCGTTGGTGTTCATCCCGCGGCGGTTGGATCCGGAGTCGTACCATCAAGTGGAGGAACTGTTTCATCGGGCCCACGCGGTGATGAACGTCATCTACGAACTCGACAGCACGCTCTCGCTCATTAACTTCATTGCGATGCAGGCAGGGTGCAGCGTGCTGCCGCAATACACCCGCCTGATTCCGGTCAAAGGCGTGGTGTTCAAACCCCTGCGGGGAATAGGCGGTGGCAAATGTCTCGCCATCATCAAGAGAAAGGATACGCACGGCATTGCGGAAATTTTCTTCCGCTTCACGGCCAGGCATTTTCCCCTGGTAGACGCCCAAGGCGCCGATCGATAGTTTCAAACTGAGCGACCAGCCGATAGCAGGTGCTGACTGGCGCCTCATAAAGCTCGATGAGCCGGGGAGAGATCGCCAAGACCGAGCGCGCTCTGCGATTCTTAATGGACTTATACGTCATTCTGTCCATTCACGTGGGTGCAATCTTGCTGGCACTGCTCGGGAATATTCACACGTACTTCCAGCAGCGGTCGGCCTCGGTGCCGCGGGCGAGACTCTATCGGTATTCCAGACTGTGAGTTGTCGGCCGAGTGGCGTTGCAGGCGGCTCTAAGGCCATGCGCCTCCCCAGTCGGTGCAGCAAGCTAATGGATACTCGTGCAAGCTGATCGCGGGGTGCTCTTGGAGCCTATTGCTTTTCGATCTTGGCGGTTCCCCGAATGAGAACGGAGTGATCGGCACGCGGATAGAGCCTCTGACCGGTCTTCGCCAGCTCTTTCTCGACATGTCGGCGGAATCGATCGCGCTCGCGGCGTCGACGATGCGCAAGGCCGGCGCGGCCCGCTAAGTCGTCCATAGCGGCTTTCGTACCTGAGTAGCTCCATAGCCACCGAAGGTGCTCCACGCGACCGGTGCCTTCGGGCTCGATCAGCAGCCGGAACTCGAATCTCCTTGCATCATCGGTACTGGGCAGCTCTGCTTCGGCAACGTACTTCGAGAATGGAATCGCTAATGGCATCTTTATTCAACCCTGGGATAGAGCTATCTGACGGGCTCGCGTTCGCTTGCTCTTCGATTGCTGTTCACTACTCCTACACACACCGACTTAGCGTACACGCGCTTGAGGCCACAAATGTTCCAATTTCGCGTCAGCTTCGAAGTTGCAATAGTATGTTTGCACTCATCGTCTTCAGATAACAAATGGTGATCGATCCCTGCCCGTAAGTTATTAGAGAGTCGCGATCACTTGGTCCATAGTGCTGGGTTTGTCTCGTCTGGCACTCATAGAAGAGCTGTGCGATGAAACTAGTCCGCTACGGGTCACCTGGAATGGAGAAGCCGGGGTTGATCGACCCCGAAGGGAAGTTGCGCGATCTTTCAGCGCACGTGATCGATCTCGCCGGGCCGATGCTTCTATCGAAGTCACTGCAGTGGTTGCGGTCGCTCGATCCCTCCAAGCTGCCACTTGTCGAAAGCCCGCCGCGCATCGGACCTTGTGTCGGCCGTGTGGGTAAGATCGTGGGTGTGGGTCTCAACTATAGGGACCATGCAGCGGAGTCGGGCATGGCGATCCCCAAGGAGCCGGTCCTGTTCTTGAAAGCTACGAGTGCGATCGTGGGCCCGAATGATGCGGTGGAGATTCCACTCGGCGCGGAGAAGACCGACTGGGAGGTCGAGCTGGGCGTCGTGATCGGTAAGCCCGCGAAGTATGTCCGGGTCGACCGCGCCCTAGAGCACGTCGCGGGCTACTGTGTCGTGAACGACGTCTCGGAGCGCTCCTATCAGCTGGAGCGTGGGGGAACATGGGACAAGGGCAAGGGATGCGACACGTTTGCGCCGATCGGGCCTTGGCTGGTCACTGCGGACGAGGTGACGGATCCACAGAATCTGGACCTTTGGTGCGAGATCGACGGCCACCGCTTCCAGGCAAGCAATACGCGCGAGATGATATTCAATGTGGCGTTTCTGATCTCTTACATCAGTTATTTCATGGGCTTACGCTCGGGCGATGTGATATCGACAGGCACGCCCGCTGGGGTGGGAGCCGGTCAGAACCCTCAGGTGTTCTTGCGAGCGGGGCAGACGATGCGACTGAGCATTACCGGGCTCGGAGTGCAGGAGCAGCGTACGGTGGGAGCGGGTCCCATTGCGGAGGTGTGAGCTCTAGCTCGCCTCGCAGTTTAGAAGGTTTTCCCTCCCCGAATCTTCCGCTCGTCCGGATTCGTGCATCATTCGACGGTGATCGTGGTTTTCACCGAATTCGCGATGAAACACTGGTCGTGTGCACCGTGATGCATGCGGGCAATAGCCTCCGCGCTCGGCTCAGTGACCTGGTTGAAGGAGATCTTCGGGTGCAGGGTCACGCGACTGACCCAGGTCTTCCCCTGCGCGTCCCGGGTCGTCATCCCTACGGCTTCGTCCTCGTAGGTTTCGATTTGAAAGCCTTGTCGGCTTGCGAGGTAAAGAAAGGTCAGCATGTGACAGCTCGCGATCGAGGCGACGAAGGCCTCTTCGGGATCGATGGCGGCGGGATTCGAGTGCGGCGGAGGCACCACCGCGGGTGAGGCCGAAGCCGGAACGACCGCGCCGCCATCGAATGCCCAGGTGTGTTCGCGGGAGAAGCGGCCTTTGAGGAAATCGCTTGCGTCGCGGTCCCAACGGATCGATGCCTTGTGTTCGGCCATATAGAACGCTCGGGCTAAAATCGGCTTGGAGGGGACGAATGGGAGATGAGCTTGTTCTTGTGCGGAGCGTAGCGCGCGAGAGGAATCTGATTGCGCCAATCTTTCGCCAAGTTCGATCGCGCGGTAGTACTTTTGCGCTAACGCCCGTGGGGTCGCACCCGCGAGAATTGGGGCAATATATCCGCCCCTTCTGCACGACGGCGTTCTTAGTCAGCTGAGTCATCGCTCGTGTCTGTGACGCATCCCATTCACAGTCTCCTGATCGCCAATCGTGGCGAGATCGCTATCCGCGTCATGCGCGCTGCGGCTGAGCTCGGCATCCGCACGGTCGCGATCTATTCGCATGAGGATCGCTTCTCTTTGCACCGTACCAAGGCGGATGAGGCCTATCTGGTAGGTGCAGGCCGATCGGCGGTCGAGGCTTATCTCGATATAGAGGATGTGCTGCGGGTCGCACGCGAGGCGAAGGTCGATGCGGTTCATCCCGGGTATGGCTTTCTCGCGGAGAACCCGGAATTTGCCGAGAGATGCGCCGCTTCGGGGTTCGCCTTTGTCGGGCCTCGCCCCGAGACGCTGCGAGTCCTGGGAAACAAGGTCGCCGCGCGTGAGCTGGCCAGGTCCGTCGGGGTGCCGGTCATGCCTGCGACCGGGCCGCTTCCGACGGGGGCGGAGGACTGCCGCCAACTGGCCCGTGAGATCGGCTACCCCGTGATGGTCAAGGCGAGCTGGGGCGGCGGCGGTCGCGGTATGCGCGTCATCGGCAACGATCATGAGCTCGAGGAACTCCTCCCCGTCGCGCGACGTGAGGCGAAGACCGCCTTCGGAAACGACGAGATTTATCTGGAGAAGCTCGTCCAGCGCGCGCGACACGTGGAGGTGCAGATCCTCGGCGACGAACACGGCACGCTGGTCCACGTCTACGAGCGCGACTGCACGGTACAACGGCGCAACCAGAAGGTCGTCGAGCGCGCACCCGCGGTGTTCCTGACCGAGCCGCAGCGTGCTGAGATCTGCGAAGCGGCACTCGCCATCGGCCGGGCGGTGCACTATCTCAATGCAGGCACTGTCGAGTTTCTTCAGGACGCCGAGAGCGGGCGGTTTTATTTCATTGAAGTCAATCCGCGCATCCAGGTCGAACACACCGTCACGGAGTGCGCCACGGGCATCGATCTGGTCAAGGCGCAGATCCGGATCGCGGCCGGCGCACGTATTGGAACGGCCGATAGCGGGGTGCCGGCTCAGGCAGATATCCGCATCGCGGCGCACGCCTTGCAGTGCCGGGTTACGACGGAGGATCCGGAGAACGGTTTCGTGCCGGACTACGGGAAGATCAGTGCGTATCGCAGCCCGGCGGGCTTTGGGATACGGCTCGATGCCGGCACTGCCTATACGGGCGCGATTATCACGCGCTCGTACGATTCGCTGCTCGTAAAGGTCACGGCGTGGGCGCCAACTCCTGAGGAGACCATCGCGCGCATGCATCGGGCGCTCTGGGAGTTTCGCATTCGCGGCGTAGTGACGAATCTGCGTTTTCTGGACCAGGTCATCACGCACCCGCGGTTTGTGCGTGGGGACTACACGACGCGGTTCATCGAGGAGTCGCCGGAGCTCTTCCGCTGGCCGAGAAAGCGGGACCGCGCGACCCGAATCCTCACCTACCTTGCCCATACCATCGTGAATGGCAACCCGGAGGTAAAGGGCCGCACCCCCTCCCGTTTCCCGTTTCCGACGCCCACGCCTACCCTCCCCCTTGCAGAAGCAGTGTCGGGAGGGGGTTCGCTTCGGGAGCGGCTGCTGGCTCTCGGGCCTGCGAAGTTCGGTCAGTGGGTGTGCGAGGCGTCGCGTACGCGGGTGTTCATCACCGACACCAGCATGCGCGATGCGCATCAGTCGCTGCTGGCGACCCGCCTGCGCACCATCGACATGGTCGCGATTGCACCGTACTACGAGAAGCTCCTTCCGGAGCTTTTCTCGGTCGAGTGCTGGGGCGGAGCAACTTTCGATGTGGCGCTGCGCTTTCTGCGCGAGGATCCCTGGGAAAGGCTCGCGCAGCTGCGGGCAGCCATGCCGAATCTGCTGCTGCAGATGCTGCTTCGATCCGCCAATGCGGTCGGCTATGCGAACTATCCAGACAATGTCGTGAGGTTCTTCATCGCCCGTGCTGCGGCGAAGGGGATCGACATCTTTCGCATTTTCGACTCGCTCAACTGGGTCGAGAACATGCGCGTGGCCGTCGATGCGGTCCTCGAGTCCGGCAAGCTCTGCGAGACCGCGATCTGCTACACGGGCAACCTCAGTGACCCTCACGAGCGCAAGTACACCCTCGACTACTACGTGAAGCTCGCGCGGGAGCTCAAGGCTGCCGGTGCGCACGTTCTCGCGATCAAGGATATGGCCGGTCTCTGCCGGCCGCGCGCGGCCCATAGCCTCGTTAGGGCCCTCAGGGAGGAGACGGGTCTGCCCGTGCACTTCCACACGCACGATACCAGCGGTATCTCCGCCGCAAGCGTCTTGGCGGCAATAGAGGCGGGAGCGGACGCGGTCGATGGAGCGATGGACGCGCTGAGCGGCCTTACCTCGCAGCCGAACCTCGGCTCGATCGTAGAGGCGCTTCGTTACGGGCCCAGAGATTCGGGGATCGATCCGGCCAAGGTGCGGTCGATTTCAGCGTACTGGGAGCAAGTGCGGCGGCTCTACGGCGCGTTCGAGAGTGACATTCGCTCGGGCGCCTCAGAGGTTTATGTGCATGGAATGCCGGGCGGGCAATACACGAACCTGCGCGAGCAGGCGCGAGCGCTCGGCATCGAGGATGCGCGCTGGCCGGAGGTGGCGCAGGCTTATGCAAACGTGAACGAGATGTTCGGCGATATCATCAAGGTCACGCCCACTTCCAAGGTCGTGGGTGACCTGGCCCTGCTGATGGTCACTAGCGGATTGAGCAAGGAGCAAGTCCTCGATCCCGACACGGAGGTGACTTTTCCGGAGTCCGTCATCCAGTTATTCCGCGGGGAATTGGGCCAGCCGTATGGCGGCTTCCCGGAGAAGCTACAACGCAAGGTGCTCAAAGGCTCGCCAGCGCTCACAAAGCGCCCAGGCGAGCTGTTGCGGTCAGTGGATTTGGATGCGGAGCGCGTGAGAATCCAGGCCGAGCTGCCGCGACCTGTCACCGACGAGGATCTGGCGTCCTACCTCATGTACCCCCGCGTGTGGAGGGATTACATCGGCGATCGCCTGCAGTACGGGGATGTGAGCATCCTGCCTACGTCGGTGTTCTTTTACGGCATGGAGGTCGGGCAAGAGATCAGCATCGATTTGGAGCGCGGCAAGACCTTGATCGTGCGATTCGTGGCGATGAGCGAAGCGCACGAGGACGGCACGCGGACCGTGTTCTTCGAGTTGAACGGACAGCCGCGCTCGGTGCGGGTGCGCGATCGGAGCCTCGCGGTCAAGCTGCCCGAGCGGAAAACTGCGGATCCCCGCAATCCGAAGCACGTCGCTGCGCCGATCCCCGGGAACGTGACCACATTGCGTGCAGAGCCGGGACGCAAGGTGGGACGGGGTGAGATTCTACTAACGCTGGAATCGATGAAGATGGAGACGGTGGTGCGTGCGGAGACTGAGGGCGAGATTGCGGAGGTGTTGGTGCGACCCGGGGACCAGGTCGGTGCGAAGGACCTCGTCGTCGTATTTGTCTGACACAACCGCTCGCTGCGGTTTAGTCCGTTGAGCAGACGTTCCACTCTGCGCTACGCTCGCCGTCGGCGTCCCCGCGCGATCGTTATAAGGACTTCCCTCGCCCTCTCACCCGCGGCTGCGGCGACCTGCCCGGCGTTGACACTCACCGGCCGCTGTGGTGCCGTCCATGGGCTGCTCACTCGGGGTCTGACTTTCTGCCTTGATGCGCTCATAGACCTCTTTCCGGTGCACGGCAATGTCCTTCGGTGCGGTGATGCCAAGCCTTATTTGGGTACCTTTGACGCCAAGTACCGTCACCGTTACGTCGTTGCCGATGATCACTGACTCGCCGAGTCGGCGCTGCAGAATGAGCATTCCCTCCTCCTCCCAGTCTTCTACTCATGGTGATCTCATCTCACGACTCTGCCTCTGCCGCCGTTCTTCGCATCCGAGCTGCCACTCATACGTTCAGCTCGTCCAAAGCGCTAGGTGAGCAAACGTATGTACTCTCGTGAGCATCGAGGAGCTGTCTCGCTCGATCACAACCGCTACGCGCTCTGAAGGCGCTTCTCCTCAGCTCCTCAAATTGCCCTAGTGGAATGTCATTGACCGAGACAACAGTCGCATGAGCCTCATCCGCCGCCGCAATCTCTTCCATGGCCAGGACGAAACACAACGCTTCGAGCCCCGAACCGCCATACCGCTCCGGAACTTCGATCCCCAAGAATCCGAGCTGACCCGCCTTGGCGACCGTCGCTGCGGGAAAACTCCGGTCTGAACTGCGCGGCAATGGGCACAAGCTCCTGCTGCGCGAAATCACGTGCAGCAGCTCGGATCGCCTCTTGTTCAGTCGTCAGCTTGAAATCCACGCTCGCACAAGCCCATCCCCACCTTAAGAGTACTCTGCACGATGAACCGCCTTCCCGACAAATCCCATTGCATGCCTCCTCAATCACCAAACCCGATCGCGAGAGCGAAACCCTCGATCGTTGGACTTCCACCCCGGAGTCAGGCTTGATACGTGACCATGCCGTCACTCCCCGTGATCGATACCCACGTTCATCTCTGGGACCCCACCCGCATTTCGTACGCCTGGCAGCAGGGTAATGCAGTACTCAATCGGGGGTACCACGTAGAAGATTACGTAAATGCGTCGCAAGGTATCGAAACTGAGGCGATTGTCTTCGTCGAATGTCACATCGACGACGAGCCGGGCGTCGGTCAATACATTAAGGAAATCGAATTCGTCGAAGAGCAAGCTAAACGCGATCCCCGCATCCGCGCCATCGTGGCGAAGGCGCCCATTGAACGCGGCGCACAGGTGGCGCCCATTCTTGAGGAGATGGTGGCGCGGTTCTCGCGCTTACGAGGAATTCGCAGAATTCCCGAGTTCGAACCCGACCCGCGTGGATTCATGTTGAACCCGCAGTTCATAGAAGGCGTCCGATTGTTGCGCGATTTTGGCCTTCATTTTGAGCTCAACGTCAACTACACCCAAATGGACGCTGCACTTGAGTTTGTCGATCTCGTCCCCGACGTCCCGATTATCCTCGATCACTGCGGCAAACCCGGGATCCGGGGTGGCCACATTGATGTGTTTCGCCGGCACATGGTGGCAATGGCGGCCCGTCCCAACATCGTCTGCAAACTCTCGGATCTCCCGGTCGAGGCAAACTGGTTCCACTGGACTGAAGCAGACCTACGTCCTTTCATTCATGCAACCATTGAGATCTTCGGAATCAAACGGGTCATTTACGGGGGCGACTGGCCCGTGTGTCTCCAGGCTACCACCCTACGAAGGTGGGTCGACGTTCTGGACGCCGCACTTTCTGGGTTATCAGCTAACGAGTTACGAATGTTCTATCGAGACAATGCCAACGACTTCTATCGGCTCCGGATCTGAATCACTAGGAGAATTCCGTGCGTGGACTCAATGGCAAAGTTGCGGTCATCACCGGCGGCTTGGGTGATCTCGGATATGCGACCGCTCAACGTCTCATCGAAGAAGGGTGCCGTTCTGCCCTCTTAGATCTCAAACCCGATGTCACAAAGCGCGCCGCAGTTATCGGCGCCATCTACTACCAGGCGGATATCACGGACTCTGCGGCCATCTCCTCGGTTTTCGATAAAATCGCCGATCACCTTGGTCCCTGTACCATCCTCATCAACTGCGCTGCCCTTTTCCTGTTCAAAGGTGTCGCTGCATCACTTGAAGACTTCCAACGCATCTGCTCAGTGAACGTGGCAGGGACTTCGCTGGTTACGCGCGCCGCCATCGAACACATGAAGCGTGTCGGCGCTGGTAGCATCGTCAACTTCTCATCCATTAGTGGCTTCATCGCGCAGCCTGAATTTGCGACTTACAGCGCGACTAAATTCGCTATTCGAGGACTTACAAAGTGTTGGGCGCAAGACCTCGCACACCTAGGAATCCGCGTCAATAGCATTTGCCCCGGATACATCTATACCTCTGCCTTTGAGAACTCCTGCAAGGCTCTCGGCCGCGACGTCGCCGAGGAAGATGCGAAGGCCTCTAACTTGATCATGCTTCAGCGCCAAGGTCGACCGGAAGAGGTCGCAGCGGCAGCAGCGTTCCTCGCAAGCGATGAGGCCTCGTATATTACCGGCGCCGATCTGCTCGTCGACGGCGGTTACACGGCTAGGTAGTGCACAGTTGGGCGCTCATGAGCGCCGTGAGGCTTTTCGGAGACCCGACCGATGACGTCGTGGCCGCGGACCAGTTCCGCGCGTGGGCAGACGGCGCGGTTCGATATTGACAAGGATCTGAATGGATACGTGCGCACACTCAGGCCCATAGGTTGGCAGAGTTCAAACCATGTCTTTAACCGTGAGACTTCTTAAGACTGCAATGGCTATCGCCGCCCTGCTGGGCGCCGTCTTCCCCTGGGCGTCTGCCGGGGTACGGGGTTGGGTTGTACAAGCCGTACAACCGCCCACCCGATGGACAACCGCTGTGGATCCCGCGCATGCGCTACCAGAATATCCACGCCCTCAGCTTGTTCGCTCGAGCTGGCAAAGCTTGAATGGCCTCTGGGACTACACCATTACCCCCAGAGATGCATCGACCCCGAGCGGCTACACTGGTCAGATTCTGGTGCCCTACCCGCTCGAGTCGGCACTTTCCGGTGTTCGCCGATCTCTGCGAGCCGATCAGTTACTTTGGTATCGTCGAAGCTTTCAAGCTCCGACGCTCAAAGGCGGTGAGCGCCTGCTGCTGCACTTCGGCGCCGTGGACTATCAAGCCACCATCTACCTGAATGGCCGGGACGTCGGTGTTCACATAGGTGGCTATCAAGGCTTCACTTTCGACATCAGCGATGACGTCCACGTAGGGGCCAACGAGCTTGCAGTCGAAGTTTGGGATCCGACCGAGAGTGGACCCAATCCCCATGGCAAGCAGGATGAATACAGTCCCTCAAGCGGGATTTGGCAAACCGTCTGGCTTGAGACCGTGCCGCATACCTATATCGACACTCTGACGGTGACCCCCGACGTCGACCGCAGCCGGCTGAACCTTCGGGTCGGCCTTCGAGGCGAGAGCACGGGATACGTTATCGAGGCCATTGCCAAGGCTGGCTCCATGCCCGTTGACAGACGGACGGTCAGCGGGGCCACAGCCCTGGTGATCGAACATCCGCGGTTGTGGTCTCCCGACGATCCTTATCTGTATGACTTAGAGGTGCGACTGCTGAAGGACGGCCGGGTGATTGATGAGGTCACAAGCTACTTCGGTATGCGAAAGGTCGAGGTGAAGCAGGACACCGATGGAGTCGAGCGCATTTTTCTCAATGGCCGTTACACGTACAACCTCGGGGTGCTGGATCAGGGTTTTTGGCCTGACGGGCGTTATACCGCACCGACCGACGCCGCGTTGAAGTTCGATATTCAGGCGGCGAAAGCTATGGGCTTCAACACTATTCGCAAGCATATAAAAGTCGAGCCAGATCGCTGGTATTATTACTGTGACTTGTTAGGTGTGATGGTATGGCAAGACATGGTCAATCCGGCAAAATACGATCCGGACAAGCTCACACCAGAGGCGCGCGCGGAATTCGAGAAGGAGGTTCTGGAAAGTCTCTCTCAGCTACACAATCATCCAAGCATCACGATATGGGTGTTGTTCAACGAGGGTTGGGGAGCTTATGACCAGGAGCGACTCGCACACCGGATCAAGGAGCTGGACCCCTCACGGTTGCTCAATGCCCACACGGGACCCAATCAGAGCCTAGGGGTCATCGCCCAATGGGCAAAGCACCTGCGTGATGTGCGGAGGCTGACGAGGCTGATGAATGGCGACTTCCTGGTCGTGAGCGAATTGCCCCCATTGCCCCGCGACGATCGGCCAGTAGATTGGGTTGGAGGGGACCTAACGGATACACATCATTATCCTGATCCGGAGCTCCCACCAGCCGTGCCGGGCAAAGCCCGGGTGCTCGGGGAGCACGGTGGCATCGGTGCGTACGTTGAGAACCACCTTTGGAATGACACTATTGGCTTTGGATATAAGGAAGTGCCCCCAAAGGCGTTGACGAATGCGTACGCGCGGATTGTGGACCAGCTAAACCGGTTAGAAGCTCAGGGTTTAAGTGGCTCAATATTTACGCAGCTGTATGACGTGGAGTCCGAGCAGAATGGCCTCCTTACGTATGATCGGGCGGTCACCAAGATTCCGGTCGCTCGGATTTCCGGAATCAATGCTCGCCTCGTGCCGACGGCCAAGATCGCACACGCCACCACCCGAGGTTTTGTGATCGCCGATATGGACTTGACGCCAGAAGCGGCGCGGTATGCAGTCCTTCTGGCGCAATATCACAGAGGAAAGCGGAGTTCGACGTTCCTGAGACATTTGACTTTAATGGCGATTAGCCAGCATGACCAGGCGCACGCCACAGAAGCGGGGAATGCCTATATCGATCGTCTATCGCAGCCGTATTCCCTGGATTCTTGGACCTTTATTCGCACGGTCACACGCACCTCTCACGACAAGGGATTCAATCTACTGCGCAGCCAGGGGGAGCGTGCCAACGCGTTTCTGGGCTCCAATGCAGCTGAAGCAAAGATCCGTGAGGTCATCAATCGGGAAGAGATTGAGCCCTCCTTAGCGGGCCACCTCGGTATTCCAGATTGGACCTCCATTGAGACGAAGGTAGGTGGCAAGTATGGTGATTTAGGCGAAGAAGCCGTGAATGGAGCCGAGATGATGTATTACCGCGAGAAGGAAGACTGGTTGAACTTCGGCACCCATTACGCGAAGTATTTCGCTACGGCGTCCAGTCGTTCTGAGTACCCCACCGGAAATCTCTCTTATGCGGTATTCGTGCACATTGGAGATCGACGGGTATTGGAGAGCGCGATCAAGGCGGTAGCCGTCGCGATGCAATCGAACAACCTGGATACCTTTGGTCCAGCAGGAACCGATACATACGCCAACCTGTTATACAAGGTCGGCAGGACCCGGGAGGCAATCGACCTAGAGCAGAGCGCAGCTCGAGCCAGTAAGGGTCGCAACCGAGAGATCATGAAGCACCTTGACGACATGCTCGCTGGCCGTCCAACGTGGCCGTGAATGTTTCCACGCATTCGAACGCACTCGCTCCCTGATCCTGGCGACATTTCCATCCGCGTGTTCGTGAAGCGGCAGAGCGGCTCCGGAGGAGTGGCCGCCAGCACTCTTTCCGATTATACGATCGTGTGCCAACTACCTCGTTATTTGCCGGCGCCGCAAGGCATTCCTTCCATTAGAAACGCTCTCAGGGATGGACCACCTGAATCCGCGTGTTCATCACCTCTCCCCCGCCGCCCCTTCCCGTGCCAAGGAAAGGGGTGATTCTGTGCCAGACGCTTGGCCTGACACTCTGCTCAATCGCGGCCAGCTGAAGCCGTACGCTGCAATGACCGCAAAGCAGACTCCTGGCACCGAAAAGGCGATCGACATGTCAGCCACATCGCCCACGTGTCCCATCAGCTTCGGCAAGAGCGCACCGCCGAGTATCGCCATGACGATGAAGGCCGAGGCTTTCTTGGCCTGCAACCCCAGGCCGTAGATCCCAAGCGCAAAAATCGTAGGAAAGCTGATGGACATGAAGAAGAACGTGCCGAACACGGCAGCGACGGACAACCAGCCGAGCTTCATGACGATGAACGCGCAGAGCACCGTGTTGATCACGGCATAGGTTCCCAGCGCACGGTGGGGCGCGGCCTTTCCCAGGATCGCCGATCCCATCAGACGACCTAGCGTGAAGAGACCGAAGCCTCCCAACCCCTGAAGCCGTGCCGCGCCTTGCTCGCCGATGCCCCACCCCGTGCCCTTGTGAACCGCCCAGCCGTTTGCGGAAAGCCAGCCCCCGAGCTCCGCCTTTGTGATCGGCGGCATTTCGGAAATCATGTAATTGATGAAAAAACTGAAGATTCCGGCCTGAGCGGCGACATAGAGACACTGGGCGATCACGGCGCCGACGAAATGCGGATGCGACCAGATCGAGTGTCTGAGCCCGGGAGCGGCCTCATCGAGGCGATAAACATCCGGAGTCTTCAGGTCCGGAACGTAGGCCACGTAGAAGATGCTCGCCATCGCAAGCACGATGAGCGCCACCGCAACGTAGGGGATGTACAGCTGTGCGTGTGCGACCTCGACCCCACCGTCGGCGTAGAAGAAGAGGCCACCCACGATGGGGCCTAACATCCAGCCGACACCGTTGAACGTCTGGGCGAGATTGATGCGAAACGCGGCGTAGCGGTTTGGCCCAAGCACTGTGGCATACGGGTTCGCGACCGTCTCGAGAACTGTGAGGCCCATCGCGATGATGCACACGCCCAGAAGAAAGGACCAGAAGGCAGCGATGTGCGTTGCCGCGATGAACCAGAAGCCTCCGATCGAGACGAGCATCAGCCCCGCGATAATGCTCGCCTTATACCCGACGGCCCGAGCGAGCAACGCCGCCGGGAGTGCCATTAGGGCGTAGCCAAGGTAATGCGCCGTCTGCACCCAGGCTGACTGCGCCTTCGTGAGATGCAGCTCATCCTGAAAGTGCTTATCCATCACATCGATCATGCCATTGCAGAAGCCCCACAGCAGAAAGAGCGAGGACACCAGAAAGAACGTGACGGTGTAGCGCTGGCCCTCGGTGGAGACAAAGAAGCGGCTCAAGGCAGCCGCCGGCGACGTGCTGACGAAAGGCGGTGAACTCATGGGTCAACCACCAAACGCGCCCATTATTTGCGCGAGCGAGACACCCAGGACCGCTTTGGCAATGCGATCGATATCTACCTGAGGCCCGATGAGGTGGATCGTGCGGTGAGTATGTGAGATCGATGCTCCCGGTCCGAGCGCCGCTGCGGGAGAGGAGGATTCGAGCTCGAAGAACGGTCCCATCGGCGGCACGCCAGCTGCCGGCGGACCGTCGTTGTACGCGTTCGCAGCGTCGCCGGCGAAAGGATCCGGCTGTAGCTTCCAAAGTGAGTTGACGTACTCGGTCACGCCCGCGGGCTGCTCGAACTGCACGATCGTCAGCGCGTGATGGAGCGCGTCGTAGCTGCCCAGCTTCGCCAAGCTGCGCTTCGCGTTGATGCCCACCTTGCTGCGAAACTGGCCATCCGCCCGCAGGAAGACGGCCGACTCCGTCACTTTGAGCCGACCGGAAGGAACCATGCCGAAATAGTCGGATGTCACCTTCTTGCCGAGTTCCGTCACCGGACCCGGCTTGATCGGGACGACGATCGTGGTCGCCTCCGACGGATTGAACATGCCGAGAACCCACAGAGACAGAAGTCCCGTGTCCTTCTTCCACGCGCGCGCACCGGCATTCGTGAGCGTGTTTCGAGACTCGTAGGCAACCAGCGACACGGCTTCCCTGGGCTGCACACCCAGCGCCTGCCAAGCTGTGCCGGGCTCTAAGATCCGCACCTCCCGGTTCACCAGTACCTGAAACGGGGTTCCGGAATAGTTCTTGAGCGCAAAGCGCGCTTCGAGCGAGAGAGAATCGCGCGCCGTGTGTCGCACGTGGAACGGCAGCGTGTCGAGGGCTTTCGGCACGTACCAGTGCTCGAGATCAAACGGGGCACCCTTGGCGAAATAGATGGAAAACTGGCCTCCCTCGGGCCCGAGCCACAGTCGATCCTCCCCGCCCAGAGGGTTGAAATGCGTAAGCGTTGCGCGCGAGGCGATGAGCTTGCGGTTGATCCAGCCGAAACTGAGGCCCTTTTTGCCCAGCGCCGAACTCGTGAGTACACGACCTTGCCAGGCGGGCACCACCGCAATCTGGGCCTTTCCAGCTACGTCCGTGAGGACGATAGCTTGCGTGTAGTGGCGAACGAACGTCAGATCGTCGCCGAAATGAACCGTGGTGAGCGGACTGGGCTCAACGGACTGAGCGGGAACGCCTATGGCGGCCGAAAACGCGGCGACACTCAATAGACCGAGCCAGCGCAAAGCCGTCCCCGCGGGTGTTTCATTTACTTATCTCTACGTGAGTGTCGGTCTTGCTCGTCGCAGGCCCTTATGCCTGTACTTTAAGCAATGCATAAGCAAGTCGCAGTACCCCGACTTCGTCGTTCGCATGCCCAATAATCTGAATTCCGAGCGGCATATTTTGCAAGAATCCGGCTGGAACCGTCGCTGCAGGCATGCCGAGGCTCATAAGTCCCGTGTCCGCTTCAGCTGCGAGCCCGTGATAGGCGCTGCCACTCTCAGCAAAACGAGCGCCGCGATCCCATTCATCAAAGGTAGGTGCAATAAACTGCACGGTTGGACTCAAAATCATGTCGTACCTCGCAAAAAGTGAACGACAACGCTGCCAATTGCGCGCGCGTATTTCCCCTGAGGTCCGAAAGCCGATGCCGGCGATTCTGCGGTCACCGTTCTCTTCGATCGGCTCCTCCCAGACCTCTGAGCTCTGGTCGACAACCACTCCCATCCGGCCCAAGCCAAGAGCTGCGCTCCGCAGCATCTCGATCACTCGGGCTGTTTGTGGCAAAGCGTAGTTGCCGGCAAAGCCGAAATCGTTCGTCCAAGTGACGCGCATCCCCGCGACTCCACGGTCAACGTTTTCGACGTATTTTGGTGGATCATCCTGAAGGCTCAACAGATCGCGACCGTCTGGGCCCGCCACGGACTGCAAGACAATCGCAGCATCCCGCACGTCCCTCGTCATCGGTCCGGTGCATGTTCCCCAGAGCTTCTCTTCGAGCTGCAGCTGATGGCTGGGAATACGGCCTCTCGTTGTCACCAATCCCATCAGTCCGCAAAAGGCACTGGGCACGCGGATGGAGCCACTGTAATCCGATCCCATCGCCACTGGGACTAAGCCACCCGCGACTGCGACCGCACTGCCCGCGCTAGAGAGGCCGGGCACGCGGTTAGTATCCCAAGGATTGCGCGGCCGCTGCGCTCCGACATCGTCGAACGGCGTTCCCTGAGCCAAGCCGCGCGGTCCAAGTGCTACGGTCGAACCGACCAGAATAGCCCCAGCGGCCCGTAGTCTCTCGGCTTGGATCGAATCGCGCGGCGCAACGGCTTGAGAAAAGACGAACCGATCCAGAAATTGAATGTTAATCGTCGGCAGACCCTTGATCGGGATATCCTCCTTGAGAGCCACTGGAACGCCATGCAACGACCCAAGATGCTCGCGAGCCAGCACGGCCCTTTCAGCCCGGCGCGCCTGCTCGCGTGCTCCGCGGTAGTCGATGCCTCTGAATGCATTGAGCAGCGGGTTCAATTCCTCAATCCGCCCGAGAAAGTGATCGATCACCTCAACGGGAGAGATTTCCCTCCTTCCGATCATTTCCCGCAAGCGCCACGCAGGCAGCCATGTCATGGACTTCGTATCTTGGAGCGCCGCTGTCGCTGCGTGCGCCTCCACTCGGGGTCTGGCGACGACAGTTTTCCCGGATATCGCCATGAGACCTCCTCCGGTTCGTATTAGAAACTCGCGTCGATTCATGCCGTACCTATGATTGCCTCACATCCGGGTGATGGAAGCTGCCCTCAAGCCGTCGGTTGTGTCTGGTACTGAATTGCAGTCATCTACCTAAAAACACGACTCGGCTACCCACGCAATAAGTTGGCGTTCCGTGCGCGGTGCTATTCATTGCGCGACTTGAAGTGGGGAGACAGGATTCTCATCATCAAGGTACGTTTCGGTGCTGGACATCCTTGGCGTTGAGGCTGCTCCGCAACTTTGCTGCCTCCATTCGAATGTACTGACGGAGCTCGTACAGCTGGACATTAGTGAACTCGGCGAAAGCGGGCATACCGTTAGACACAAACCCGCCCTTTCGAACAACACCGTCGAACGCGTCGGTGGACAGCGGAATTGCTGAGCGGCGCAGGTCTGGTGCATGCGTGCCACTGACGACAGAGTATCCATGGCATGTTGCACAGTGCTGCACGTAGAGGTCTTCTCCGACAGCAGCAGTTCGGTCGTCGGCGCGATAATTGGGGTCCTCTACGGCAGGCGGCATCGTGTGATTGGCAGGTGGAAGTTGCGCTTTGCCATCGAGCGAGAAGGTGAGCACACGGCGCGCTTGACTGCGCGGATCGACTCCATATTTCTCAAACCAGACCGCCATTATCCCATTACCCGTACCGAGTCCCGTCAGCACGGTGACGTATTGCAAACCATTGACGGCGTAAGAGATCGGCGCTGCGAGAAGCGGCGCCTGGGCAGGAAAAGACCACAATCGCTCACCGGTGAGAGCTGAGTATGCCTTAAATACACCGTCCACCGTCCCTTGGAAGATAAGATCGCCACCCGTCGCAACAACTCCACCGTTAGCAATGGTGTCGAGGCGCACTTTCCACGCGGATTTCTGTGTTCGGGGATTCCACGCGAGAAGGGCTGCCTCAACCTTGGGTCCCCCGTCCGAATCGCCAACACCACGCACCGCTGCCTCGTAGCCTTTGTCTCCCTCGACTGAACGGTCGGTCGGAGCTTGCCAATGGGTTAGATCAATACCCTTATCACTAAACGTCGAACCTGCGTCTAACACGGGGATGTATGTCAATCTCGTCTTTGGACTGTAAGCCATGGGCATCCAACTGTGTGCGCCACCGCCCGGCCAGATCAGAGAGGTCGTCGAGCCATTTGGATATCGTACGCCCGGATTCTCGACGGGGCGCCCCGTCTCCATGTCAATCCGGCTCGCCCACGTCACCTTTACTATGGGTTGAGCTGAAATGAGTTGCCCGTTTATCCTGTCGATCACATAGTAGAAGCCGTTCTTCGGTGCCTGCATCAATACCTTGCGTGGGTGCCCTGCGATAGTTAGATCGGCAAGCTCAATGTCCATAGTGGCGTCGTAGTCCCAGGTGTCACCGGGATTGAGCTGATAATGCCACTTGTATGCTCCAGTTCTTGCATCGAGCGCAACGATGGAGGCCAGGAAGAGGTTGTCGCCCTCGTCATTGCTGCGAACCCGCCGATTCATCGGATAACCGCCACCAGTGCCGATATATACGCTACCCGTCTCCACGTCGTAGGCCATAGCATTCCAGACAGTGCCTCCGCCGCCGTACTTCCACCATTTACCGGCCCAAGTCTTGGCTGCCATTTGCATAGATGGATTTTCGTAACCATCTGCGGGATCGCCAGGCACCGTGAAGAAGCGCCACAGTTGGCGCCCGGTCTCAGAGTCGTAGGTCGTGACGTAACCGCGGTTCTTGCCGCTATCGCTAGCGAACCCAATGATGACCTTGCCGTCGAACACCCTGGGCGCGCCACTAATGTAGGCTGCGGTGTCCTTGTCGAAGGTTTGAACACTCCACACAGGCACACCCGTCTTAGCATCGATCGCGATCAACCGACCGTCTTGCGTACCCGTGTAGATCTTGCCGTTCCACCAGGCGATCCCTCGGCTCCCCCAACCCTGCCGTAAGTTGAGGCCCGCCTTCTCCGCGGCCTTCGGGTCATAGCGCCACAGCAACTTTCCGCTTGATGCATCGACCGCGTGTACGACGCTATAGCCCGTCGCAAAATAGAGTACGCCGCCTACAGCGATTGGTTGGGTTACGGAGTTCTCTGGGCCCAAATCCAATGACCACGCAAGACCTAGACGACGGACATTCGCCCTATCGATTTGGGCCAGGGGACTGTAGTGCTGCTCGCCGAATGTTCTGCCATAGCCTGGCCAGTCGCTCCCGTCACTGCCGTCAAGATATCGCGGCGTCGATATGTCACTGCTCGGACCCGAGTGGTCTGCTGCTGGTATCGCGGTCGGTGCAGAGATGCTAGCCGCAGCAATTGCGCAGCTAAGCGCATTAGTCAGGAATCTCTGGGACATTTCCATTCGAGTCCTGTAGTTGGAGGCTTTCTGAGCAACTTCATCCAGAGGTTGATGCTTTAGCTTCTGTGGGCATAATCCGCGATTGATTGCGACTTGATTTCCGCGCTGAACCCGGGGCGAACTGGAACCCTATAGCGACCTTGGTCGATATCGATAGGATCTACAAAATGTTCATGCAGATGCCCAGCGTGCTCCGTCATTGCCTGATCATGGCGACCACTGATTACGACATAGTCGATTATGGAAACGTGTTGCGCGTACTCGCATAAACCGACTCCTCCCGCATGCGGACAGACCGGTTTGCCAAACTTCGCGGCCAATAGGAGCACCGCGAGCACCTCGTTCAAACCACCGAGTCTGCACGTGTCTGGCTGAGCGATATCGATGGCATCGCTTGCCAAGAGTTGCTTGAACATCACTCGGTTGTGCGCGTGCTCGCCCGTCGCAACGCGAATGGGCCTGACGGCGCGCGCGATCTTTCCATGCCCGACAATATCGTCAGGACTTACGGGTTCCTCGATCCACCATGGATGAAATTGCGCGAGTGCCTCGACCCATCGGATCGCCTCATCGACCTCCCACACTTGGTTGGCGTCGAGCATGAGACGACGATTGGGGCCAATCTCATCTCGAAGGATTGCGCAGCGACGGATATCCTCGTCCAGATTACGGCCCACCTTGATCTTGAAATGATCCCAACCCTGTTCGAGTGCTGCGCGGCAGCGATCTCGCAATTTCTTGTCGCCATAACCTAGCCAACCTGCGGAAGTCGTGTAAGCGGGATAGCCACGCGCCCTCAGGTGGGCTTCTCGGGCAGCGCGCGTAGAATGGCCTTGCCGGAGCATTTCGAGCGCTTCAGACGGCGTTAGCGCGTCCTGGATATGGCGAAAGTCGATAAGCGAGACGATGCGCTCGGGTTCCAAGTCGGCAACGAGCTTCCACACGGGCTTAGCGACCGCTTTGGCCCAGAGATCCCATATAGCATTCACCACGGCTGCAAGCGCTAGATGGACCACGCCCTTTTCCGGTCCGACCCAGCGCAACTGGCTCTCGCCCGCCAGTTCGCGCCAGAACCGCCCCATGTCGGCGACAATGTCCTCAAGGGGCAATCGCTCCACGAATGGACGAAAAGCTTCAATGGCAGCAACGCAGAGTTCGTTGCCTCGGCCGATTGTGAAAGTAAATCCGTGCCCGGCGAGCCCATCAGGATGATCCGTCCTTAGAATCACATAGGCAGCGGAATAATCGGGGTCTGGATTCATCGCATCCGAACCGTCAAGGAATTTCGAAGTTGGAAAGCGCAGATCGTGCGTTTCCAAGGCTACAATACGTGTCACGCTGCTACCCAAATATGGGCTAATGTTCCATAAGTGAACTATGGCGTCAAGGCTTCTTCACGCAGGTGACGGATGGACGATAGTAACTATCAGGCTCCGGCTCTAAAGAAAGGCCTTGAGGTGCTGGAATATCTCTCGGGCCAAACCGAGCCGCATGCGATTTCGGAATTGGCAAGGGCCCTTGGAAGGTCTCGGAATGAAATCTACCGGATGGTGATTGTTCTCGAGCAGCTGGGCTATCTAGAGCGAACGGACTCGGACCGATTTTCGATCACTCGTAAGATCTTTGATCTTGCAATGCGAGTACCGCCTCGCAGAAACCTTGTCATGAAGGCGTTGCCGGAAATGCAACGCCTGGCCGAGGAGACGTTTCAGAGCTGCCACCTGACAGTCGTCAGCGGCGCTGACATGGTGGTGGTGGCCCGCGTGGAAAGTCCTGACATTCTTGGCTTTTCTGTGCGCGTAGGCTACCGGCTGCCACTCAACCAATCCGCTTCCGGTCGAGTCTTCTTTGCTTATCAATCCGATAGTGAGGACGCTGCCCGGCGAACTTTGCGGTTGTCAGATGAGGACAAGGCACTTTGGGGCCAGATCGAACGCGAGGCACCTTCAATCCGCGAGGCGGGATTCTATCTATCACCCAGCTTGTACGTGGATGCTGTTACTGACATAGCCGCTCCCATAACCCAAGGCCAGACGCCAGTAGCCATCGCGGTTCTTGTCATGCCCTTTATCGGTGGGCGCTCCGCAAAAATCAGCCTCACCCAGGCGTCCAACGCGACACGGGAGGCGGCGCGCCGAATCAGCTACGAACTCGAATAGGATCTTGCCATTCGCCGTCACGCCATGGTTTCATTAGCGGGCTACGGATCTGCAGGCGAGCATGATCGACCTCCATTCCCATCGGCCTATAGGGAGTACGCATCTGCGGTTTGGGCCGCTTGGCTTGGGCACGGCGCCTCTTGGAAATCTCTACGCGCGGGTCAGTGATGACGACGCAGATGCGACGTTATCGGCTGCTCTGGGTCACGGCATCTGCTGGTTTGACGTTGCACCTTACTACGGGTTTGGGTTGGCCGAGCAGCGCCTCGGGCGTTTTCTACGGAGCTCTCCTCGAGCCCCTGTTCTGATCTCGACAAAGGTCGGGCGACGTCTTTCGCACGGGACGACAGTGCCGTCGCACGATCACTTCGTCGCCCCTCTACCCTATACACCAATATTTGATTACAGCCGTGAAGGCATTGAACGATCCCATGACGACAGCCTGCGGAGGCTACGCGTCGATCGCGTGCAACTGCTTCTCCTGCATGACATCGATCGTTCCCACCATCCCATCGGACACCGAGCGTTGATAACGGAGCTGCTGGACGAGACGCTGCCCACGATGCATCGACTTAAGACAGAAGGTCGCGTTGATGCAATTGGACTCGGCATCAATGAGTGGGACGTCGGATATGAGATTCTCGCTAGTGCGGAGGTGGACTGCGTGTTGCTTGCCGGCCGGTATACCCTCCTCGATCACACGGCGTTGTCCTCAGGATTTATCGACTCTTGCCGCCGCAGAGGCGTATCGGTACTGGCCGCGGGAATCTTGAACTCCGGTTTTCTTGCCGGGGGCTCGAGGTATGAATATAGGCGGGCGGGTACATCGCTCCTGAGACGTCGTCGCGCGCTTGCGGAAATTTGTGGTCGCTACCATGTCCCCCTCGCGGCGGCGGCTCTGCAGTTTAGCCTCGCGCACCCTGCGATTACTTCCGTAGTAGTCGGTGCACGTGCGGCGCAAGAGGTGAATGAGCTCGTCGAATGGACCCATACGACCATTCCACAAGCGTTTTGGCAGGAGCTACGGCTTGCAAAGCTCATTTTGCCGGATTGCCCAACACCACATTGAAGGCTTATTGCGCGAACATGCGGCTCGAAGGCAAAACGGCTTTGGTTACGGCGGCAGCCGCTGGTATTGGACGCGCAACCGCGGTGGCCTTTGCGCACGAGGGCGCCTGTGTCATCGCCGCGGATACTGACGACCGGAACTTGCGTGTACTCAGGGATCAACATCCAACGGTCCGCACGGAAGTGCTCGATGTCACGGACAAATCGACCATCGACATCTTGTCCCGGAGCATCTCTCACGTGGACGTGCTCGTAAATGCCGTGGGCTTTGTCCATCACGGTACGATTCTTGAGTGCACAGACTGCGATTGGTCGAAATGCGTAGCGGTCAATCTCACGAGCATGTTCCATACGGTGCGAGCATGGCTTCCTGGGATGATTGCCGCGCGTCGGGGCTCCATCATCAACATTGCCTCGGTGGCGTCCAGTGTCCGTGGCGTCCCGTCGCGGTTCGCTTACTCGGCCACCAAAGCGGGCGTCATCGGACTTACCAAGTCAGTTGCGGCTGACTTTGTAACGGAGGGCATACGGTGTAACGCAATCTGCCCTGGCACCATCGATACCCCCTCGCTTGCGCAAAGGCTTCGCGACACGGGAGACGAGGCCACGGCACGTGCTTCCTTCATCGCGCGACAGCCGATCGGGCGACTCGGAACGGCGCAGGAGGTTGCTGCGCTGGCAGTTTACCTCGCGAGCGACGAATCGGCGTTCACGACGGGTGCCATCCATGTGATTGATGGGGGGTGGACAATGTAGATGCTATCCGAAGCTTAACTCGACGCGCGCCGCCAAGGATCGGGAATCGGGACTACGCCAATTGGCTCATATCAAAGGATGTTGTAAGCGAGGGTGGCAGGCACGTGACGGCATATCACGCATCGACTGCGAGCGTAGGTAGCTGTCATTTAGGGCAAGCCCATGGAACATGTTGATTGCTCAAGTCATCCGCAGCACCGTGGCCACCGCCGCGCAGCGGGCGTACTGTTTGCATGGAGCATCTATACTGTCGTTGCTGAAGGGCTGTTCACTTTGTTCTTCTTGTCAACGGCCATCCTCGCCGTGGAGCCTGCGGCGAACCAGGAGAGCATCTGGAACCACGACAATCTTTTCGCTTGGGAAGTCGCTAACTACGATACGAAGAAACGAAGTCCCGACGAGCGTGCTCGAATGCTCGAGCGACTCGGGTTCAAGCACTATGTCTACTTGGGAAGCGCAGACCCGATTGAACCGGCCGCAGACGTGAATGTCACGCAGCAGAATGTGGACGAAGAAATTGAGGCGATGCTGCGCCACCACATCGATATCCTCGCCTGGTATTTCTGGGTCAATTCAAACGAACCGGCGGACGTACCCCTGGTGACGTCCACGTTGCAGTCATTCAGCCGCCACCACATAAATCCAGACATCTGGGTCACTAATTCCTACGCGTATTTGCCAAAAAGCCCAAGAGAATGGGAGGCACGAGTGCGAGGACGTCTGCCCAGGGCGGTCGTGTGGCCACGGACTGCCAACGAATATCAAAGCTTGCCCAGAACGACGCAACAAATCGTTGCTCAGGTGGCAGAGGAAATCGAGGCGGATAATGAGCCCAAGACGCCACAGGAGCAACGGCAACGTGTGGATCTCGAGGCGAGTCGCATTCGAGCATTTGTGCGACTGGCCGCACCTTATGGTTGCCGGGTGAATATCTACAACCATCGTGGATGGTTCGGGATGATCGAGAACGAGCTGGCGATTCTTGCTCGCTTAAACGAAATGGGCATAAAGAACGTAGGAATGGTTTACAACTTTGGGCATTCCCGAGACCTAAAGCACGACGATTCGGCTCACTTTGCAATGCTCTGGCCGCAGATCAAAGACTATGTGACCGCGGTCAACATCACCGGACTGTCTGGAGTAGAAGAAGTCGTGTTCCCTTCCCAGGGAGATCGGGAGCTCGGCATGATGCGAACCATTGAGCAGAGTGGTTGGAGGGGTCCAGTCGGTGTACTAGTCCTATGGAAGACGGCTGATACCGAGATCGTGTTGAGGCGTGCTCTAAAAGGCCTGGACTGGACCGCCGCCGAACTCCATCGGTCTGGCAGTGGTGGCCCACGACCATTGTTGGGGAGTGATTAGGGACTGTCGCTTGATCAGAAAATTCCCAAGGTGGGGCATTGCATCAGATTACCCGTGAGGACTGCATCCCCGCTGCCGCCTCTAAGAGCGAGTACCATTCCTGACGGCTGAGCTCGATGCTGTCGGCACCGCAGCTCTCGACAACGTGTTCGGGTCTCGTAGCGCCGATAATCGGGACGATTTGGGCAGGGTGGCGTAGGAGCCATGCTAGCATTATGGCCGAAGTCGATGCGCCGCGCCGGGTAGCGATGCTAGCCAGGGTCTCTGCCGCACGTTTGACCTCAGGGGGTGCATCGGGCGACGGGTTTAAGAGGTTTGGCGATTTCAAGATATTATCTGCCCTGAGAGGCGAGTATGCCTGCACTTGAATGTCCGACAAGAGGCAGTAATCCAGGACCGTCACGCCCTCAGTACCATGAGTCAGCGCGCCCTTAAAACCCTGTGGGATCACATACCAGTGGGCGAGCCCGAGCTGAATCTGGTTCGCTACAAGCGGCATCGGAAGATATTTTCGCAGCAGTTCGATCTGGGCAGCGCCATGATTGCTGACCCCGAAGTGCCTCACCTTCCCGCTGCGCCGCAACTGATCGAAGGCTTCGGCGACTTCCTCGGGTTCAACGAGCGAATCTGGCCAGTGCAGCAACAGAACATCGAGGTGATCGGTCCCTAGCCGCTTGAGACTACCTTCCGCCGATTCAATGATGTGGACGCGACTGTTGTTAACACTACTGCCATCCGCGAAGGTGTCACCACACTTGGACTGAATGACCATGTTGCTGCGTAGATGTGGGGATTCACGGAGCACCTCTCCCAATGCGACTTCTGCCTTGCCGTAGCCATACACATCTGCGAGATCGAAGAAATTGATACCTTGTTCGTACGCGGTGCGAATCAGAGGCTTTGTCCTAGCGACAAAATCTGGACTGTTCCAGTCTAGTCCCAGCATGGCGCAGCCGTAGGCGATGCGCGATATAGTTAGATCAGTTCGAGGTATCTTGTACTGCTTCATGGTGCGCGCTGAACTTGGACTCCCGTTCTTCGTGAGCGCTTGCGCGATCCGACCCGTCGCGACTGTGCTAAGAGTGGCCACCGTACCTTGGGAAAGGAACTCGCGACGTGTTGACATGTGAGGCTCCTGCTGTAAGCACCTCGGACCAGACCCGCGCACCGCTGAGCGCCAACGAGTACGTCGACCCCCAGACGAGATACTGGGCTCTCTCGATCGCTCTCTACTGGTCGCGCCGGTTATTATCAAAACGGCGCAATTACCGTCTCGTAGGGCCGTAGCGCAATGTCGGCCGTCGCGGCGCTGATACTCAACCGGGGCACAGCCTGCGGCTCCCGGCAGTAGACGAAGGCGGCAGCACAATAGTCATCGGAACGCTCCGCGATTCCCATCACGAACTCCGTGCCAACACCCCGACGCATTTCTGGATCCATCCACTCAAGCATCTGCTTGCCGGCTTCCGTAGCTGAGGTAGCCCAGCCACGACCTGCCACGGTGTACTTTCGTTGGATCGTTCCTGCGGTCGGTCCAATATCTGCAACAGCGCCGATCTGCTGTATGGTAGCTCTGAGTGATTCACGAAATACGATTGGGTCGGCCAAATGCCAACGGTAGAAGCTCACAAAATCAGGCATGCGCGCCTTTAGCGCCGCCTGAATCGAGTGCGACGAATTGGACGCCTCTTGAGCGGCCACATACACCGGTACTCCGGAGTAAAAGCTGGTGTGCTGTCGCATTCCCCACGCACTCCCCACGTAATCTTCCAGTCCGGTCCCGCAGGTTGTTGGAAGAATGTCGTCTCCATCTCGATAAACCTTGAATTCACCTTCTCCATACCACAACATGCCATCCTGCAAAACGCGAATACCGACAGCACTTCCCAAGAAACGCCCGGGCCCCCTCAGGTTTGACGCGATGACAAAGTCTCTCTTGAGTTTAGTCGGGTTCTCACGGTTGAATAAAACATGCAAGTAACCCTCTAAGGGATTCATGGGCTCGAGCGTGTAGTCGATTTGATAATAGAAATCGATAGCCCTCCCTCCAGAATTAGTGAGTTCCAACCGGAACCGCTTTTGGAAGGGCATGGGGAAGTATGCATTTAGACCCCGACCCTCGTGCACGGATGTCAGTGCAGAATCGTATGCCGCCAGTCGACCATGAGGCAGGCCGAAGAAGTCCAGGCATGGCACCGAAATGCTGGGCGAGGACGCATCGTCGTAATAAGCCTCCATCCAGATGGCGCGCATCTGTTCAGGAGCGCCAAGCGGAGCATTCATCCAAATGTGGCGAATTCGTCCCGGACCCCGTATATCAGCGAGGACCAGCTTTTCCCCCGGTCGAATGAGCCTGTCTGGCGACCCTTTCCGACCTGCTGCGGCGGTACCCCCCGCACCTCGTTCTCCATGAGGATTCTCGAAGCTGATCGAACGACAGTCCAAGGTCGTATCAATCAGCGCCGCACTGTCGAAAACGGTCATTCGTGGCCTCTCCTCACCTAACCAACGAGCGGCGAATCACCTGAAGCAACGCGACGTGCTCGCATAAGCCACAACTCGTGTCGGTAGCTTCTGGCGATTGCTTGAACTGCTCGGTGGGCGTTGAGCGTTCAGACTTAGTTGGTGTGCGCATCAACGTGGATCTGACTGACGTTGCGCTCAGCAGAGCTAGAAGAATACTCCGCCGTTCAAAAGGCATGGTTTGAATTTCCTCGTGCCGCCCACGTTGTGTTCGCCAGAAATCGATTCAATTTAAGCTCCTCGCGTACGCCGAACAATGATGTCTTGAGAAACAGGCTAGGGAGTCCGATCGGCTGGCTACCGGCTTCGCGGTTGCCTAGCCCACTTGAACAACCTGAGGGTCTATCGAAAGAAGGACGCTCGAGACTGTGTATAAGGAACCACGGGATGTCATGGTGGCGATGCGTTCACGTGAACCAGCTCTGACTTTGGGAACGGTGGAAAATGAGCGTGCGGCTCGATCTGATACCAATATGCAACGGATGCGATGTCCTCTTGCAGTGGAATGTATTCGTACTCGGTTGGCGAATCCTCGTGCTGTTCGCCGAGCGCTTGAATTGTCACGCGCAGAGCTTTTTTGAAGCGAATGGGGTCAGTGATGTGCCAGCGATACAGGCCGAAGCGCGTCGAGCGATTGTTGTCCTCTGGACGAATGACCTGTATCAGACCGGAATAGGGACCGGTGAATTCTTCATATTTGTGGGTCTCAGCATTCACGAAGTCATGTGAACCGCAAAAGTAGTCCTCAGTGCCGGTTCCGGCGATGGTCGGGAATCCTTGATCGCCGTCCATATAGAATTTGATTTCACCCTCGCCCCACCAACCTCGGTGACTCACGCCCCAGGCCATATACGTGCCGACGTATTGTCCCTGCCCCTTGATGTCATCGACGATTGTGTACACATCCTTGAACTTTAGCGGGTTCACACGCCGGAACTGAGCGTGGAAATAGGCTGCATCGACAGGCACCTTCGCGAGTGAGTAATCAATCTGGTAGAAAAGGTACATCTTCTCTGCACTGACGTTCTCTAATGTGATGCGGAATTTGTTGCGAAATGGCATGACCCAGTAGGCGTTGAACCCCTTGCCTGGGTTCACAGCGACAGCTAACGATCTGACAGGCGCGTATTGTCCCCAGCCCATGCCGAAGAAATCTCCAAGGGGTACTTCGACGGATGGCTCGCTCTCGTTGTCCCAATACATGCGGAGCACCGACGCGCGCCACCACTTCTCATCGGTTGTCAGCCAAATGTGCTGAATGGCGCCTGAACCAGCCACCTCGGCCAGCGTAACGGTCGAACCCGCTTTGATCTCAATGGCTGGGCTGATCTTCCAGCCTTGACCGAGGTTACGGGCGGCCGATTTGCCAAGTCCCTCAATGGCCATTGCACCTTTGCCGCGCTCGCCAGTGAAATTTTCTGCGCTGATTGATCGTGAATCAGCTTCGGAGGTTCGATAGAGGCTCGCCAATGAGTTCTCGATGCCACCGAAATCCTCGCCATACGCCGTGGAGACAAAGATCAGCAGCAACGACCACCATGGCGATGCGAGCTGACGAAAACGTGAGAATTGGTTCATGTGAGCGCCTTCTCGGTTAAATCGTCCAACCACCATAAATCACATGGATAGCATCGGTGGCTAAGGCGGACTCGTAACTTGCGATACAAGCGGCGGGTAGCACTTTCGCTTCATGTTCTATACACCGGAGCGGTGCGCGAGCGGCGGCGTGTCTTCCCGGACACATGGCGTTGCAGCGAAAGCTTTCTCTCGCGAAGTTCGCTAGCATGCGAGGGGACGCCCGTGCACACACGATGTGACCGCAGCAATGTGAATGTCCTGAACGAACCGGGACACATGCTGGTCAGACTTGATGTCGACCGAGCGCAACCAAGGGGCGTCTTTTTCGTCGAGAATGGTGCCGTTATGGATCGGTCTACCGCATTGCCGAGTACAGCTCTTGATACGGGCAAGGGCTCTGCACTTTGAGCCTCGGCCAGGGCCGAATGAGCGTCGGCGTCGCGAAGTTCAGCGTATGGTTCGAGCTGCATGGCGTGCACAGAGCGTCGAAGCGTGAGTTTGTGAATGCTCGCCCACGGACGATATGACTATTGATGAAACCACACCTTTTGGCATGCGCACAAGTTGAATTCGGCATCAATCGGCCGGGTGCTAATCCGGCGGGTGGCTTGCCGATCAGCCGTTGTTTGCCCGCGACGCTCAATCTCTAGAAGCATGCCCGTGATGAAAGTGCTAACGAGCGCGACGGCGGTCGAGGGTTTGACACGGCCGCCGAAGCGGTGACTGTCGGTCACCGCACCGCACAGGCGCGCCGAGACAGATGGAGACCCGACCCTCGGATTGCCCGAATTTCGCCTTCGAGTGCCGCACGCGCCTTCGATTCGGCTTGGACGAGACCATGTGCGCCGGATCTCTCGCGGGACGTGCGTTGCCAAAGCAAAAAGCACCGGGACCGGACTCGGATTGGTTGAAGGCCTGCAGAACTGACAGACACCGAAAACCCCAGGGCATTCAAGCGGCGCAACTAGAGCTAGCGGATGCTTCGACACCCATACGCCCAGGTTTGTCTAGACAGAGTGCTGTACCTAACGTATCTACGAGCTTTGCGCCTTTCTCCGGGTCGGTGAGCACCAGCATACTTGACAGGTGTGCTCCACTAATGGAACGATTGCTCATCAGCAGACAACCGGCGTGCCATCAAGAAGGCGGCCCGGTGGCTCATTGCGCAAGACGGCGGCAGCCGACGTGTACGACGTGTCGAGTCCGTTTCTGATGTCATGGTGACTCCCGGTCGTTTCGCTGTACAACCCTTCTGGTCCACGCCGGCGCATGCCAAAGCCGAGCAAGGAGTCTTTTCTACTCGTTGACACCCTGGTCAACTTCGGGGGCGCCACTCGCCGAGGGTATTTAAGTCGACCGCGATGGATCACCGCGTCGACTTCATCTCGAGAGTCCTTGATGACTTGGCATATCTACGCGGCGCGCGGTTCACCCTTGACGAGATTGCAATCCGCGTTCTGCGCGCGGCGGCGAAGCTCGGCCGGAGTGGCTCCAGAGGGGTTGAAGACGCCGGCACTCTTTCGCTCATTATGCGATCGGGTGCAAACGACCTAGAACCTATCTCCAAATTGCTTGAGCACGATGCATAGGGCCGGAAGCTGTACGAAGCCGAGGAAGTTGGCCGGGTAGTACTCCCAACGACCGAGGAGGCGACGTTTCCATTGTATCCAGGCAAAGAAGCGCTCGACGATCCAGCGCCGCTCGTACCGGCGCAGCCGCCGTCCGTCCTGGGTCTTGCGCTTGACGCGATTGGATTTGTGCGGAGCGATCATCTCCACGCCTTGCGAGCGCAGCTGCTGATCGAGCGGATCGCTGTGGTACGCGCGGTCGCCGATCAGATTCTCCGGCGTCGCTTCGATCATGTAGAAAGTCGAACGTGAGCTGCATGAGCGTGACTTCATGGTGATTGGCAGCATGCGTGGTCACAGCCAGCGGCAGCCCGTGGCGATCGCCTATCGCCATGATTTTCACGCCTTTTCCGCGCCGACTCGGCCCAATCTGCTCGCCGCCACCCTTGGCGATGCAAAGCAGGCATCGATGTAGCACTCCGACTCGTCGATCTCGCCTTGCTCGCGAAGCGAGTTCGCCAAATCCGTCAGCGCGGCACGGATCACTTCGTTTTGGCACCACTGCTGAAAGCGCCGGTGCACCGTCTTGTAGTTGGGATAGGACTGCGGAAGCATGTGCCACTGGGCACCGGTGTTGAGAATCCACAGCGCCGCCTCGAGCACCCTGCGTGCCGCAATCGGCTTGCGCCCCCGGACGATCGTCGGGGTAGTGCTCCTCCGGAAAATGCTTCCGGATCGGCTCCCACTGCGCGTCCGTTATGCGTAGCACGCATCGATTCTATCTTTGGATTGGGGTGTTTACTCAATTTTGAGATGGGTTCTAGCTATTCACCTGGCGCCGCAAATCGTCATTCCCATACGATGCTCTGACCGATCTCGTAATGCCGGCGGTTAGACCAGCAGCCTATTGATGGTCGCTGACCGACAGCTCTGCTTTGCATCACGGTCGGCGGCGCAAACGCTTCCTACCTGGAGGAGAGATATCAGTTTCGGATCGGATGGCGTCGATAATCTATTAGGTGGAGATCATGCGGCAGAAGATAATTGCAAGCAACAACGCGCGCTAAAGAGGTCGGCGAGTGTCATGCCTGCCGAACATTCCTCCTGAACCACGCACCCGCAGCGTCGTGCGGCAGCGCTAAGCTAGCTCCATCCATGACAAAGGTACCCTACATCAGCAGACGCACGTACGTACCAAGATGCGGGCGTCGTTATTGCGGGCCAAGCGACTCCAGATTTCAGGGGCGCACATAGATGCAAACTGTAGACGACACATTCATGAGCCTCCCTTGCCAATCTCGGTGGATCGAATATCGGTTGGATCGTTCAATTCTATCGGGTAAGGCTATTTGGGCTCATATGAGTTGGTATCAACAGACGGACAGTCTAATCACCAGTGGAAGGGCAACGAGCCCATGACAAAGTTGCGTAGTCAGGCCTGGTTTGGCCCGAAAGATTTCCACGGCTTCATCCACCGCGGATGGCTCAAGAATCAAGGCTGGCCGTCAGATCTCTTCCAGGGCAAGCCTGTCGTCGGTATCTGCAACACCTGGTCGGAGCTCACGCCCTGCAATGCGCATCTTCGAGAGGTCGCGGAGGCTGTAAAACGCGGGGTTTGGGAAGCGGGAGGATTTCCGCTCGAGTTTCCGGTGATGTCGCTCGGTGAGCCGCTAATGCGGCCCACCGCGATGCTATTTCGTAATCTCGTGAGCATGGATGTGGAGGAGTCCATCCGGGCCAATCCGATCGACGGGGTAGTGCTGCTGATGGGCTGTGATAAGACTACCCCAGCGTTGCTTATGGGCGCTGCGTCCTGCGACCTGCCGACCATCGGACTCTCTGGCGGCCCCATGCTGTCCGGTAAGCTCCGAGGTCAGGATTTAGGCTCAGGCACTGGACTTTGGCAGATGTCGGAGGACCTACGAGCGGGACGCGTCAGCGAGCAGGATTTTGCACTTGCGGAGAGCTGCATGAACCGCTCCAAGGGACACTGCATGACCATGGGAACGGCCTCTACAATGGCTTGCATGGTCGAAGCGCTCGGTATGGCGCTTCCAGGCAATGCAGCGATCCCGGCTGTGGATGCGCGGCGCTACACGCTCGCGCAGCTCACGGGCCGACGCATCGTCGGCATGATCGGCGAGGAAGAGCGGATGTCCCAGATCGCGACGCGCGCTGCGTTCGAGAACGCCATCCGCACTAATGCCGCGATCGGCGGCTCGACCAACGCTATCGTGCATCTTCTCGCACTTGCTCGGAGGCTGAAGGTCACCCTTGAGCTCGCGGATTGGGATCGGCTCGGCTCCGAAGTGGCCTGCCTCCTCGATCTTCAGCCCGCAGGAAAGCACCTGATGGAGGATTTCTTCTACGCGGGGGGCTTGCCAGTGATCTTACGGGAGCTTCTAGTGGCCGGGCTGCTCCATGGAAATGCGCTCACGGTTAACGGGAAGACGATGGCCGAAAATGTTTCCGCAGCCGAGAACTGGAACCCAAAGGTCATACGGAGTGTCGAGAGTCCCCAGAGCGAAAAGGCAGGGATCGCGGTACTGTACGGAAATCTGGCCCCGAGGGGCGCCATCATCAAGCTTGCGGCCGCAAGCCCACATCTACTGTCCCATCGGGGAAGAGCAATCGTCTTCGACTCGATCGAACATTTCAATGCGCGCATAGACGATGAGTCGCTCGACATCGATGAGCGCTGTGTGATGGTCTTGAAGAATTGTGGTCCTCGTGGCTATCCCGGCATGCCGGAGGTAGGCAACATGCGCTTGCCGCCGAAGCTACTCCGCAGGGGCATTGCGGACATCGTGCGAATCTCGGATGCGCGCATGAGCGGAACCGCTTACGGAACAGTCGTGCTGCACACCTCACCGGAAGCGGCGGTTGGGGGCCCATTGGCATTGGTTCAAGAGGGGGACATGATCTCGCTCGATGTCAACCGAAGGACCCTGCGAGTCGAAGTTGACGAGGCAACGCTCGCCGACCGGCGCGACCGCTGGGTGCCGCCCAGGGCACCCGAGCGCGGTTACGCGCGGCTCTACGTGGAGCACGTTCTACAGGCCGATCAGGGGGTGGACTTCGATTTTCTGGTGGGAAGAAGTGGCGCACAGGTCGGGCGCGACAGTCATTGAGCGCCGATCCAGACTCGACAACAGCTGGGGAAGATGCGCATATGACGCGCAAAGTGGCCCTCGTCACGGGTGCCGGATCGGGCATCGGAAGGATCGTTGCACTCGCTTTGGCAAAGGCTAACTACGCCCTGGCGCTCGCAGGTCGACGACTCGCTCAACTCGAGGAGGTCGCCCGTGAATGCGGATCATTGAGCCTGCCGATTGCGGCAGATGTGACGGCTCCTGTCTCAGTCACCGCACTTTTTGCAAAAACAGCGGAAGCGTTTGGAAGGTTAGATCTGCTCTTCAACAATGCCGGATCTGTCGCTCCAGCCGTACCGCTTGAAGACCTATCACCCGAGCAGTGGCGGACCGTCATCGATACCAACCTCACGGGCGCGTTCTTGTGCACACAGGCCGCGTTTCGGCTCATGAAGAGACAGCAACCCCGAGGGGGACGCATTATTAACAATGGGTCCATATCGGCAACGGTGCCGCGTCCCCGTATGATTGCCTATACGGCCTCAAAGCACGCGATTACAGGGCTTACGCGCGCAACCGCACTTGAAGGTCGTGAGCATGACATCGCGTGCAGCCAAATCGACATCGGTAACACGGCCACGACAATGGCCGCGTCGTTCTCACAGGGGACGCTTCAGGCCGATCTCAGCTTGAAACCCGAACCCACTTTCGACGCGAAACACGTAGCGGATGCTGTCCTTTACATGGCAGCCCTGCCACTCGAAGCCAATGTTCTCTTCATGACGGTCGTGGCAACGAAGATGCCTTACGTCGGACGGGGGTGATAGCGGTTCACGAAACCGCAGGTCCGGTGAAGATAATGATCCCCGACATTGATCGCTAAGTATTCAGAATCTATTGGCGGATTTCCGATTTGGCTGGCTACAATCTCAGCGTGCGAAGATGACCATCGGGCTAATATCGCCGACCTTGCGCAGTCAGGTCTCTAGGGGATCGGTCAGGACAGCGATCTCGCGGGGATTTTTTGTCTCGCTGTTCACCACGGCGACCATTTTTTCCTCAGCCTTTTCGGATGTCGCGATTGCGAGCGAGACTCGTGGATACGTAGTGAGCTGGTTTGATGTTGCCGGCTATGCCGATCCAAAGCAACGGGATTGTCCGCACGGACTTAATCGCACTGGGGAAGACTTTCCCCAGGCCGTATCGCAGCTGATCCGACTGGGATACAGCCGCGAAGACGTAAACCGCATCGTTCATGATGCTTACAATCCGGATAATCTCCAGATCATCATCAACCGTGGTCGCATCAATGGCCGGCCGGCTAACGTTTACGCCCATCCTGAATCGGTACCCGATCCTCACATCAAGGTTGGAGAGGGCCGATTTGGTTATGGTTTTGATCTGGACGGCAAGATAAAGCCAGGGGACTTTATCGACCCGGAATCAGGTGCGCGAGGTATCGACAATAACTTATATCGGGCCATTGCCTGCTTTTCATTGACGAGGGAGCCCAGTCAGCCCGGGCTTCGTGCCACCTTCAGCGGCGGGGCCTGGGGTGCTCTCGTGGAACGAAGGCCTGCTCATCTGATCGAAATCAGCGGCATCGACAATTTCGAGAATGACGAGGACGTGGTCGTGCGCTACTACGTATCTCTAGACCATATCACACTGGTCTCTGGGGCAGTCGCTGCTGACCAGACAATGCGGGTTGACCCTGACCCGCGCTGGCAGAACGTCGTTCACGGTAAGATCAAGAACCACGTACTGACTACTGAGGCTTTCGATCTCAATCTGCTCGGAGACCCATTCTGGGTGCAGTCCTATCAGTTCAGACAAGCTAGGTTGCGCCTTCAGTTCAAGCCCGACGGCACTGCGAAGGGCATCGTGGGGGGCTATCTCACTTGGTTTCCCTTCTACTGGTCGTACGCCTCGCAAGGATGGGGCATTGATGTCACCGGCTTTGATATACCGGGTCTCTACTATGCATTGAAGCGCCTGGCGGACGCCTTTCCCGACCGGAAGACCGGAGAGAACACCGCAATCTCCGCCGCGTACGAGATCGACGTCGTGCCGGCAATTATTTCGCACACTGTGCGTCATGAAAAGGGATTCGAGCGTGGGCTTGCCAAGTGAAGCCGGTCAAAGGGCGCCGCGAATTGTCACGACGAGCGCATCCCAATGAAAGTGACTAGAATTGCCCTGGTCGCACTCACTTGCATCACCGTGGCGGTCGTAGCGGCAAGCTACTCATACCGCACGCCCGCAGCAGGTCCGCAGGTCGGTACGCCTGAAGCGACCCCAATCGGAATAACGATTGAATTCATGCGCCAAGCGGTCGTTCTCAAGAACGGCCTATTTGTGCGGGAGCCGCCCCAAGGGCGTATGTACGCCGACGTAAACGGGCGATCGCTCTACGTCTTTGAGGGTGATCTCCGATCCGATCGTCCGACATGCACGGCTGGTTGCGGCGCGACGTGGAAACCGGCGATAGCGATGCCACCGGCAAAGGCAATTTTGGGGTGGTCAATTGCGATTCGTGCGAACGGAGCCAGGCAGTGGGAGTACCACGGGAGACCTCTCTACACGTACGTGGGAGATGAAAGCGCGGGCGACACGAAGGGAGACGGTATCGACGGAAAATGGCATCTCGTGCGGCCGGATCTGGAGACTCAAACCGCTGCAATGCCTCCGGGTGCGATGATCGTGTCGAGAGTCGCCGGAGCTGACAGTCCTACACTGGCCGATGCCAATGGTATGACGCTCTATTTCTATGATGGAGATGGTTCGGATGCCAGGTCGGTCTGCAATGCGGAGTGCATAACGGCTTGGCGACCGCTACGGGCCGCTGAGCTCGCAAGGCCTCTTGGTGACTGGTCAATTCGCGAACGAGAGGATGGCACTAAGGAATGGCTATATCGAGACAGGCCGGTCTACACTTATCGTGGTGATATCCGACCAGGAGATAACAACGGCGAATCGCATGCTGGATGGCATGCGGCAGCTCTCGTTCATTCCTTCACTCCATCTGGCGTCGCTGTCGGAACTACAAACAAGGGTTGGTCGGTATTAACAACCGGCTCCGGAATGACGCTCTATCTGCGTGACCGTTATCAGAGCGATCTCAGCCATAGCCTCAATGAGGGCCCACCCTTGTCATCAGAGGTGGGTCGATCGATCGGCACCGCGGGTTGCACGGGTGAGTGCTTGAATATGTGGCATCCGCTAACAGCACCCGGGACGGCAGTCTCAACCGGATATTGGTCCGTAGTGGGTCGCCCGGATGGCACTTCGCAGTGGGCGTACAAGGGCTATCCGCTTTACACTTACGTTCGCGATGAGCAGCCGGGAGACAGCTTCGGACACGACATCTTCGAGTACACCGATGGTGCTAATGCGCTTTACTGGCGAGTGGCAACGCCGTGATGGAGGGCTGGTCGGTGATTTATTCGACACGAAAACGATGGAACGGCTGTGGCAACGGCCCCAAGTGGGTGGCCTGAGCGACTAGCGACATGTCTGCGAGTTAGCGTTGCCTGCTCGCGTCGCCGGGTGTGACTGGCGGTGCGTGGTTTTCCCAGCTTCCGCGAATGTAGTTGGCAACGTCCGCGATCTCGGCGTCGGTGAGTACGTCGAAATACGGCTTCATCGTCTCCCACACGCCGAGTCTGATGTCCTGCGGCGTCTGAGCTCCGTAGAGGACAATGTTGATCAGTGAGGCCGGATCGTCGGCCTGGGTGACCGCACTCCCAGCGAGTGGAGGGCCGTTGAATATCCCGCCTCGGCCAGATGCCATATGGCACTTTTCACAGCGTGCCTTATACACCGCGGCGCCAGCGTGAGCTTGTGCCGCCGTCAATTCCGTTGCCGGAGATTCCCGAGGAGGCAAGCTTTTCAAATACACTGCGATGGCATGGACGTCCTCGGGCTTCAGGTACATCAAGCTATTAGCGATAACGTCGTTCATGGGACCGAAAGTACCGGCACGGCGGCTGACGCCAGTGCTCAAGTACTTGGCCACGTCGTCGATCGACCAGGATGCAAGGCCCCTCTTGGTGTCCGTCAGATTGATCGCTGACCAGCGCCGGATTTTACCCGGTGCGACTGCGTGCGACATGATGCCACCGCTGTAGGCACGATCGGTCTCTTCGGCCATGGCCCAGTTACGGGGACTGTGGCAGGCACTGCAATGAGCTAGTCCTTCGACGAGGTATGCGCCACGATTCCATTCGGCAGGGCGTGTCGGATCGGCGCGGAACCGCCCGGGCTTAAAATAAAGTGCATTCCACACCGCCATGCCCCAGCGCAGAGTGAAGAGGCTGCCGTTAGAAGGCGGGCGATAGCGGGCGGGCTTCAGTGTGCGTAGGTACGCATAAATGGCATCGACATCCTGATCGGTCACCTTAGTGAACGCGGTATAGGGGAAGGCTGGAAAGAGGTAGTACCCACCAGCCGCAATCCCTTGTTGCATCGCCCGCCGCAGATCGTCTTGCGTCCATTTCCCTATGCCGGTGTCCCTGTCGGGGGTGATGTTTGACGAATAGATCGTGCCGAAGGGTGTTTCGAAAGGCACGCCGCCGCTGAAGGGAGCGCCGCGGGAGCGTGTATGGCAGCTCACGCAGTTGCCCGCACTCGCAAGGTACTTGCCACGCTCGGCGACCGGGTCGAGTAGGACCGCAGAGCCCAATTTTGGAGATCTGATGAGTGACGATGGGACCGCAGGGGCAGCTGACGGCTCAGCGAGCGCAGTTCCTGGGGACGCAGACAGAAGAAGCAAGAGGATGGTGGGGATTTTCTCTATTTCTTCTTCTCTTCGCGGTAGACGTCGTGGCAGTCCTTGCAGGTCAACGCATCGAGGATATTCGAAAGCGCGGCCTCCTTCCCTTGCTCCTTCGCCCGCTTGACCGACTGGGCGGTCTTTTGGGCGAATTCATTCATACGCTTTGAGAAGTCCGGCCAGTGAGTCCAGACATCAGGCTTCGCCTCGCCACCGGGAATTTTGGGCTCGAATGCTTTGAGTGCGATGGAGGCTCCTAACGCGATCACCTCAAGGTGCGCGGGCGCATTATCATCTGCTATTGCGGTCGAAAGAATCTCACCAAGTGCACCGGACTGCTCGTTGAGCGCATTCATGATGTGCTCGCGATACTCGATAGCCGACTTGGAGTCCGGCGTAGCGCGCTGCGCAGGCGATGACATGTAGACATCGTGGCAACCCTTGCATCCAAGGGCAGCTTCGAGCTTGGGGGTAGTGGCTGCAACCCCTCCTTGCTTGGCTGCGTTCGCGAGATCAGCTGTGGCAGCCGTCAGTTTGTCCAGGCGTTGCGCAAAATCTGGCCCCTTAGCCCATACATCGGGCTTGGATTTCCCACCGGGAATCTTCGCCGTGAAGGCCATTTTAGCGGTCGAGGCGGTCACCGCCAGAATCTGCGCATGGGTGGCTAGACTATCCGGCCCGATCTGGCCGTTTAGGATCTGTCGAATGGCTCCTAGGTCCTCGTCCATGGTCCTCATGATGTGCTGGCGGTAATCAATCGCATCCTGATCGTCAGCGCGAGAGAGACCATCGGCCCCCACACCGATCAGCACGAGTGTAAGCGCGACAAGAGTGGGTGGAGTTACGCGAGATGAGGGATGTCGGCTCATTTTGGGCCGGTGTCACTGGTTAGTTTGCGACCATGCGATAAGGACATGTCACACGCCAATCGCTTTTTGGCGCGGTGCGATAATACGGATGAATTAAGGCGGTGGGAGATGAAACACAATCCATCGTGAATGGCCCGGCGATACCGGACGATCCCGATAATACCCAGCAATCGTCAGCCGACGATAATCTATTGGACCAGCAGGAAAGACACGTGGTATCAACAGTCTACAATGGCGGTGGGTGGGCATCGAGGAAACCGGATGCGGTCCAAATTGGGACCTTTGATCATCGGCTTAGGTTGCATTTGTGCCTGTACCGCGGTAGTAGCCGCGAGTGAAACCCGTGCCTATGCCGTGAGTTGGTTCGCAGTCGCTGGCTACTATGATCCAACGGGTAAGGACTGTCCGGACGGGGTAAACGCGCATGAAATTACCCTTTACCGGGCGGAGCTGCAACGCCTCGGCTACAGTGAGCATGATGTGCAGCGGCTCGTCGCGGAACTCGGCGACTACGGTCCCGAGTTCGTATCGATATTGGACAACCGCGGCCGAATCGATGGGAAGCCCGTCAACGTCTTTGCCAATCCGGAATCCGTTCCCGATCCGCATCTTAAACTGGTCCAGGGTCACTTTGGTCGTGGCTTCAATCTCGATGGCCAGGTGAAACCCAGCGACTTTGTTGACCCCGATACCGGCGAGAAAGGTGTGGACAACAACCTGTACCGCGTGATCGGGTGCAGCGCGGGCACCAAGACGGTTAAACCCCCGGATCGAGATGCCGTCAGTTCGACGTGGCAGCAGTTCTTGATTGAGCAAGCGCCAGCCCAGCTTATTGAAATTACCGGTGCCGAAAGTCTGGATAAGGACCAGGATAATGTGGTCATCGGGTACTACACGTCGCTCGATCACTTGACGCGCTCGCCATCGGGAGGTGCGGCTGCCGGAATGTCTATGCGCATCGACCCGAACGCGCGTTGGCACAATGCCGTTCATGGAAAAATCCGCGATGGAGTGCTCACCACCGACGTGTTCGAGATCACCTTGCTCGATGACCCCTTCCGGATGCCCTACTACCACTTTAGGCAAGCACGCTTGCGGCTTCGACTCATGCCTGACGGAACTCTCAAGGGAATGCTGGGAGGCTATCTGGATTGGTTGCCCTTTTATTGTTCAGTCGCTGCAATGGGGGAATCTTACGAACTCGTCGTCGCGAGCGTACCGGCCGTCTACTACGCCCTAAAACGCCTCGCCGAGGCCTACCCGGATTCCTCCACCGGACAGAATACCGCCATTTCTTCTGCCTATGAGATCGAGGCCGTTCCTGCAATCGTTCTGCATGAGCAGAACCCTCGGGAGATCCGCCGTTGATAAGTAAGGCTGGGAAAGTCTCGCCGCGGACTGGCCGCTCCTGTTGGGTGGCCCTGGGCGCCACGTTCGTACTGGCCTGTAGTGCTCACTGCGAGGCTCTGGAAAGCGAACCGTCGAATTCCCCAGCGGATCACCCCAAGGCCATGAGCGATGCGGGTGGTCCGCCTGTGATGCGACGTCTCAACCAAGAGCAATACGCGCAAACGGTTGCGGACGTTTTCGGGCCCGACATCGCAGTCGGTTTCCGCACCGAACCGGAGATTCGCGAAGCCGGGTTGCTGGCCGTCGGGTCGAGTCACAGCAGCTTCGCTCCCAGCAGTCTCGAGCAGTTTGACCGAGCTGCCCACGCGGTAGCGATCCAAGTAACGGACGAAGCCCATTGGGATTCGCTGGTGGGATGTGCGGTGCGCGGCTCGGCTGTTGACGAGATGTGCCTCAAGCAATTCATCGCCAGGGTCGGGAGGCTTCTCTATCGCCGACCTCTCACGGATGCTGAGTTGCAGACACAGCTGTCGCTCGCCGCAGAGGCAACGCGGGTTCTTGGAGATGGGCGTTCCGGGGTGCGCGCCAGCCTCGCGAGCATGCTAACGGCTCCAGAACTCCTGTTTCGCCGGGACGCAGCCGAGCCCGATCTGAAGCGCCAGGGCGCTCAGGTTCTCGACAGCTATTCCAGAGCGACCCGCCTTAGCTTTCTTCTGTGGGACCGCACCCCGGATGAGACCCTTCTTGAAGCTGCGCAATCCGGCGTACTCGATAAGCCCGCGGGTTGGAAATTCCAGGTTGACCGTCTACTCGCGTCCGGGCACGTGGAAACAGGCGTCCGGGCATTTTTCCGTGACATGCTGGAATTCGACCGATTCGCTCGACTGGCCAAAGACCCCGCTCTGTACCCAAAATTCACATCAACGGTCATGGCCGACGTGCAGGAGCAAACGCTACGGACGATTGTCGACGAATTGATCACTCGCGGTGGGGACTATCGCGATCTTTTCACCACGCGCCAGACCTTTCTGACGCGGCGTTTGGGCGGCCTGTACGAGTTGCCTGTGGTCTCGCCTCAGGGCTGGGAGCGATTCGAGTTTGGTGGGAAGGATCCCCGCGGCGCGGGTATCCTGACGCACGCGAGCTTCGTGGCGTTGCATTCTCATCCGGGGCGCTCATCGCCCACGCTCCGCGGGCGTGCGCTTCGCGAAATCTTTCTCTGCAAGCAAGTGCCAAATCCTCCCGGCAATGTCGATTTCAATATTGTTCAGGACACCAGCAATCCTCTGTACAAAACGATGCGCCAGCGGCTGAAGGCGCATGCAAGTCAGCCCATGTGTGCCGGCTGCCACAAATTGACGGACCCCACCGGCCTCGCCCTGGAGAACTTTGACACCGCGGGTGAGTATCGCCAGCAAGAGAATGGTGCTCCGATCGACGCAAGCGGTCAGTTGGACGGTATGAATTTCGATGGCGCCCAGGGGCTGGGTAAGGCGGTACACGACGACCCCGCCGCTCCGATGTGCCTCGTCAATCGACTGTACTCCTTCGCAGTTGGCCGCGAGCCCACCGAGGCTGAGCATGCATGGCTCGCCAAAGAAGTCGAGCCGGAGTTCGCGCGCATGGGATACCGTCTCATTCCGCTCCTGCGGTTCATGGTAATGAGTCCCAACTTTATCGCAGTCACTGAACCAGCCGTGTCGACCACCACCGCCCACAACGAGGCTCCGAAATGAGTGTCACGACGAAGCTTGCTACGCGCCGTAGAGTGCTGCAGGGAATGCTTGCAGGCAGTGCCGTTTCTGTCGGCTTGCCGCTCCTTGACGCATTCCTGAACGATAACGGCACAGCGCTCGCAGCCACGGGGGCGCCGCTACCGACGCGATTTGGTACGTGGTACTGGGTATGTGGTCTTTGCCCAGGTCGGTGGGAACCCAAAGAGGTAGGGACTGGCTATCAGCTACCTGAATTGCTAAAGAGCTTCGAACCGGTTAAGGCTCAGGTGAGCATTCTCAGCGGTATGAAATACAATCTCGACGGCAATGCGCTGCGGCCTCATTGGAGCGGAGCGCGGGCCTGTAGTGCTGGCGAGGTGTTTGACGACGCTCCTAGCATCGATACCCTGGTAGGAGATGTCATCGGTCAAAACGCGCGTTTTCGGTCGTTAGAAGTATCGGCGACGAAGGGGCAAGGCGCGGCAACGTCTGCGAGCTCCTATCTGAACAGCCTAAGTCGTCGCAACGCAACATTGGTTAACCCCTCGGAGATGTCCCCTGTCGCGTTGTACACACGTATTTTTGGGCCGGAGTTTCGTGACCCCAACGCGGCTGATTTCAAACCTGATCCACGTACAATGGTTCACAAGAGCGTACTCTCTGCCACACAAGAACCCAGAGAAGCGCTGGTGAAGCAGCTTGGGGCGGCGGACCGCGCGCGCCTCGATGAGTACTTCACGTCACTGCGCGAACTCGAGCATCGCGTTGCCTTGCAGCTGGAGAAACCGGCTCCGCTCGCTTCGTGCACGATTCCGAATGTGCCGGCCGACATTCCGCAGACCACCAGCGACGTGGAGCTCACAGAAGCGAACCACGGTCTTTTCGTCGACTTGCTGATTCATGCGCTAGCTTGCGACCAGACTCGGGTTATCAATATCTATTTTACCGGGGGAGAGTTGCGGCGATCCGGTGATACAGATAGCCATCATATCCACACACATGAGGAGCCGATGGACGCCAAGCTCGGCTACCAAGCGCAGGTTGCTTGGTACGAAGAGCGGATCGTGCAGAATCTCGCGAGGATGGTAAAGGCATTTCAATCTGTAAAGGAAGGCGACGGCACGCTGCTCGACCACTCGCTCCTTTTTGCTTTCAGTGAGTGCGGGCTGGCAAAGGCACATGCCCTGGAGAATATGCCGATGTTCCTTGCGGGACGGGCTAACGGACGCGTGAAGTCAGGCATGCACATTGCCGCAAAAGGCGACCCGGTCACGCGTGTCGGCTTGACCATTCAACAGGTGATGGGGCTGCCGGCGAGCAGTTGGGGATCTGGCTCTATGCAAACTACCCGGACAATCACCGACTTGGTTATATGAGGGTTTGACCGTGATTTCAACGCTGCGGCTTCTCTGGATGGTTGCAATCCCGGTGACCGCGGCGTGGAGCGTTACCTCACTCGCATCGAGCGCTGTGCAAGCGATCCCTGATGCGACACCTGTCGGCATCACCATTGAAGCAAAGCACCAGCATTTCATATATCAAGACGCTCAGCTGGATAGGCCTCCGCCTCCCGTCAGAATGTACGCAGACGACCGCGGACGATCGTTGTACATGTTTGATGGAGACCTCAAGCCTGCGAAGTCAGAATGCTCGGGTAGCTGCCTGAGCAGCTGGGCACCTGCCCTTGCTGGATCGGCAAGCAGACCGGTACCCGGGTGGTCGATTATGCGGCGCGCCGATGGCGCGAGGCAATGGGCTCGGGAAGGCAGGCCGCTGTACACCTATCTCAGCGACGCTTTTCCCGGGGACACGAATGGTGATGGCATCGACGGCAAATGGCACCTCGCGGTGTATGAGCCTGCTGTGGGTATCAGACCGCCGCCCGGCATTGCAATTGCAAACCGGTCGGACAGTGTAGACGCACCAGTCTTCACGGACATGAGCGGTAAGACCCTCTACATGGCCGATGGAGATAATCGACCCGGGCGTTCTAACTGCAATGACTCATGTGCCAAGCGGTGGCCGCCGCTCGAGGCGGCCGAGCTCGCCACAGCTCATGGCGAGTGGTCGATCATCCGTCGCCAGGACGGAACACGCCAGTGGGCATACAGGGGACAGCCCGTTTATATGTACTCGGGTGATGCCCAGCCAGGTCAGGCCAGCGGCGAGGCTGAAAAAGGGTGGCACATCGCGCTAGCTGTTCGTCCGTTTACACCGCCTGGTGTGCGGGTTGGGCGTACCATCCAGGGCTGGGCAACGTTCACAACGGCAGGCGGTTTTACGTTGTACGCAATCGATCAGTATATTCGCTCCATTGGCTACAGCGTAAACAATCCCACTCCTCCCACGCCGGACTTTGGTCGAACGATCGGGCTGCGCAGCTGCACTCGCGATTGCCTAGCCCCATGGAAGCCGTTCGTTGCGTCCCGCGCCGCACGGTCAACCGGCTACTGGTCTGTGGTCAGCCGAGAGGATGGGACCCGGCAGTGGGCCTACAAGGGGTATCCGCTTTACACCTACAAGGGCGACAAGCAACCCGGCGACAGCTTCGGACGCATGACCTACATACTAGCGGGTGGTCCGGCGGGCCTCGGCCAACGCGTCGCGTTTGCGAATGACTTGCGGCCGCTCTATTGGCGGATCGCGTCACCCTGAAAGACCTGTCTCGCTTGTTGTCGCGTCTCAAATGGTGCATGGATCTACCAACCGCGTGAGATCCGAGGGCACAACCAGCGCCTGTTGAGACGATCAAGCGGTCGACCAACTCTCTGCTGGAAGAGTTCGTGTGCTCTGACCGACTACGCCAAGGCCATTCTCCAGGACGTACCCGGCGTCTGGCATGAGCAGTGCCTCCGGGCGCTGGTTCATACCGGAACGTAAATCAAGTCAACACGCCTTGCCCGGACGCATACGAATGGCGAGCCGAAACTGCACGTGGACCGGCGCGTTTGGCGCCGTTTTGGGCTATCGAGGACGAAACGTACTTTACCTATTTGTCGCTATGAAGCCCATTGTGACGGCGCTACACCCTCAGACTCAAGAGGATGAAAAGGGTGGCGAATAGTACGGCGGAGGAGAAGCGTCGATCCACATGTGAGATCGGTCCCCGTTCTTAGTCCTTTCTAGACCTCAGCAAAAGGAAATCAGCTCGCCTCCAAATGCTGCTTGTATAGTGAGAAAAACGTATAGAGATCTAGCAGCTCAAAGTGCCACTCTGGATTTTTCCTTTGCAACTCCGCGTATGTCATGGCGATATCGGACGGCGACGAATGCTCGAGCCGAAAGAGGTAGAACCGTGGAAATTCCCGTCTGTGCTCCCCGATCGCCTTCGCTAACGCGTCCGCCGTGGCGGCGATGCCATTGAAAGCATGTATATCGGAAGTCATCAGACGTGGCACCGTAAGTCCGATTATCGGCATGCCTTGCCAGACCTCCTCTCTTGGAGGTGTTAACAGGTCGGCCGGCACGCCGAGAGCATTGTGTTTGCGCCAGTCGCCTATAACCATCCCCAAACCATCGGGCGCAAATTGGGAAAAGGCACTCTTTATCTCCGCGGTAAGCTCAGTCTCAATTAGCATCGAGTCGATTGTAATGTCCGTTGCTTGGAAATAGTGCCGGCTGTGCCGTGCGAGTAGCGGCAAGTACTCTTTGTGGACGCAGCTCGGATAAATATAGCCGGCTCCGCAAAGCGCGGCAAAGTTGTCCGCATCCGAGGCACTCTGATAGTAATAGGCAACAATGTCGGGAAAAATATCGACAACGTCAGCGCTGAAATTGCACCAGGTGACGGGCAATTTCCCCCGCTGCCCGTCATCCCAGTGACTCGGCATATAGGCATAGACCCCGTCGTCCATCGGCGGCATGCAAATGTAAGTCTTGCGCTCAAGCGGCACGGGTTTTGGAGCGCGCCTCTGCTTCAGAAAGGGTCGGGGCGCAAGCCGATGCAGCGATTGATTAAAACAATATTCGCCACCTTGCGACATATAGGTGTTGTAAGACGAGATCAGCTGGAGCATCTGCTGTTCGGTTGGCCCTTCACCGTGCGTGCTCTCGTGAGTCGCAGTCTTCATGTATTTGCAATAGCCCAGCGTCTGTGAATTCTCACCAAATTCAAGAAAGAACCCCTGCAGGCCGATCATATGTCGTCCGCGTGATAGCTCTAGCGCTCGAGCGAGGATCATCCGGTAGGTATCCAAATCCGTGCCAATCTTCTGGCGCGGATCATCTGCAGGAGTCTCGTCGCCCCAAGGCGATAAATCGAAGACAAATGCGCGGTTTTGAACCGCCCAGTCCCGGGAAACGACATATCCCAGATTTCCCCTCGAGCGCGCAGAAAACGAGTCCTGAAAAAGGCAAAGCCATCGGGATGAGCAAAGTCCCTTGTCGAGGAATTCACGAATCGCCCAGCGATACGCGTCGTTTTTTCGACTCCCGGTCTCCGAGCCAGTGAATCGACCGCGCAAGTCCCTAATCAGTGGGAGTCGTAGTCGTGCGAGATAGCGATCTGCATACTCCGGGCTCAGAACTAGCGCATCGTGAACGCCGGCCATTGTGGTAGCGACGTTCACGGTTGCAGGCACCATCGGGTCCCAGATGATCACGCCCTTTAGGCTCCGGCCTGCTAATTGAACCAACGCTTGCAAGTCAGCACGCAGCGGTCGCACGTCCCGGGCGGCGAGCCACCGACCTCTGCTCGACAACAGCTCGAGCCAATATTGCGCGTGCGCATGTTGGGGCGATAACACGTAGAGCTGTCCACTTCGTCGATTGATGATCCCCTGAAGAGAAGCGACAGCTAGCGCCTCATCGTAAGCCGCCGTGGTGCCGTCAGCGGCAAGTGTGTACGTATAGACCGGTCCTGGATTTTGGGTACTCCATCCATAACCAGGAAACACGGACAATGCACCGGTAGCTCCCGCTTTCTTAAGAAAGAGACGACGACTCGGCATCGTGAACTCCCGCTTCCTAGAGCTTTGACGATCAAATCACAATAGCGCGCGTGCGACTAACGGCTGCTGTCAACCGACTCTCTTTGGCCGCGCCGTGGATCGAACCTTGAGGGCGCCGAGCGCATAGGGTGCATCGGCAAACGTGTTCTAGCGGCCAGGACGGAAAGGCGTACGATGCACCCAAGACGAGTAGACATTCGTCCTCTTCGATGGCGCCAATTCGAGCGTTACTAACTCTCGCCCTTCGCCGCCCAGGAATCACAACGGCCGCGCGGATTAGCGGGACCACCGAAGATCATGCACATCCCGCAAGCCGTACTAGGGGCACTAGGTGTGAAGAACCCGCACGCATGGCAGACCTTGTTCGCATCCGATGAGAGTTCCGTGTAATGGAGTGAAGGGCGCAGCCCCTCAGTCGGATCGGCGCAGGCGGCCGCAACGGCAGTTCTTGCACGGCCAAAGACCAAAGCCGCAAACGGCAAGGAACTCAGGCACTTTACCAGAATGGTCCGACGGGAAATCTTCTTCAGCGACACGACTTCACTACTCCGGCGGAGAAGCTGAGATGTCTCGAGTGCGCGACTCTTCATAGTTCGGGAACTTCAGACCAGCAGCTCTGCAAATGGTCTATCTGTTTTCATTGAACCTGCGCCAAAGCTTCCCACGGATAGACCCATTGCTTGCTGAATCGTCAATCCGACGCGAGTGACGGGGTCGCCGGCCGCTTTGATGTGCATTCCGGTACGCACGCGTCCACCCGCTTTGCCAGCCAAGAACATGGGAATGTTATCTAGAGTATGGAGCTTCGCGTATCCATGCTCGCTGAAAGCCAGGATCAATGAATGATCCAGCAACGTGCCGTCCCCCTCCTTAATGCCGTCGAGACTCCTTAGCATAGTGACAAAATTCTCCATCATTCGCGCTTCGTACCAGCTGACCCTGGCTTGATACCCGAGCTTGAGATCCACCTGTTCCTCGTGCGTCAATACGTGATGCGTGGTCGTGGCGCCAGGCCGACGCAGACCACCACTGGTGAAGTAAATATTGGCGACACGGGTCTGATCACATGCAAGGGCGAGCGCCACGAGGTTCACAAGTATCGCGTGCTTTTCAATGGTGGCCTCGACGTCATCGCTGTTCGCGCGTTCCGGCTCGACCGGAACCTTCGGCAGGACGCAAGCAGGAAGCGGAGGCGGCTTTTCGAGTTGAACCGCGATCTGATGCTCCAGCTGCCTCAAGGAGGTAAAGTACTGGTCGAGCCGCGCGCGATCAGCCGCTCCGAGCTGTTTCACGAGACCCTGGCGAGACTCAGTGATGGCTGAAAGTGCACTTTCGCGTGCCATCAATCTCGGATCCGGCTTGAATTCGGCGGCGTTGGGGTCGTGAAACTCACGCCCAAAAATGCGGCCGTAAAATGCAAGTGGGGATGTCTCGCCTGCATTGACTGAGTTCGCATTGCGAATGCTCCAGGAGTATGCACCGACGAGTTCGGCGGCGACCGTCTTTTCTGCTGTTGCGGAGACCTCCAGCGAGCGAAATCGCGTTGCATCACCGATGGCGCCCGATATTATCGTATCAACACTAGGAAGGTTATCCAGGACCTCTCCGGCCGTGACAGCACGACCGCCGCTCCAGTGCACTCTGTTCACGTTTCCGTCAAGAGCCGCTCTCATTCCACTCAATATAGTAATTTGCTCGCGGAACGGCGAGAGAACCTTCAGAAGATCGGGCAACACAAAGTTTGGTCCAGTCGCTTTGGGTTCCCATCTCCCAGGACAGAGACCAAGGCCCCAGAACCACGTTCCAAAACGGACAGGCAATGACTCACCGGTGCTCGCAAGCGCCCTCCCTTTGGAATCCAAAAAACAATCCAAGAAGGGAAGTCCGACCGAAACGACGGCTCCGTGATAGATCCCTTCGAGCACCCGCCGTCGAGTGGCGAGTTTCTGAGCTACTTTCATGCTCCTATCTCCTAGGGAAGGCTCTGCACGGGGCCTTGACTTGCGACGATAGCGGGACTCTGCGGATGAATCTCCACGAATTGACCGCTGGTCACTATGTCGCGCATCAGAGGGACCAATCGATGCCCGTGCTTCTCGAACGCCATCTTCAAGTCATCTTGAATCCACTTTGTCTCTTCAGTGGTCAGTGATCGCCCGACAGCGTATTCATAGACCCGAGTGACCAGGCACGATACAGTGGCCGGATTGTCGTGCAGCGCCCGCCCAAGCTCGACAGCACTCTTGAAATCAATCCCATCGAGGCGACCGCTCGGGTCGATCACAGCCCCATTTTCGGCTTGGCGATAGCTGCCGCCCGTATCGAAGTTCTCGAGTCCGAGCCCGATCGGATCCATGAGCTTGTGGCAGCCCGTGCACATAGGCTGCGTGGCATGTGCCGTCAACCGTTGACGCGCGGTCCTATAAGCAGGGTTATTCGTGTCCTCGACCAGCTTGAAATCGACATTTCCTGGGGGGTCAGGCACCCGCTGGCACAACAGACTCTGGCGAATCGCTTTGCCCCGCAACGTCGGTGAACTCCGGCCGGGGTGCGAGTGCAAGGCGACAAAGCTCGCCTGGCTCAAGATGCCGGCCCCACGGGGATCGCGCGGTGAGAATTGAAATGGCTGCCAGCCTTCGGGGTCGATCACTGCAACGCCATAGATTGCACCTAGGCGTCTCGTCAGAAACGTTGAACGAGTCGTGAACAGATCCCGGTAGTCCCCGTCGCGCGTGAGCAGCGTGTCCAATATGGTCTTGAGCGTTTGCTCCTGTACGTCATCCGCGACCGCCGTCGTAAATTTCGGATACAGGGTGGGATCCTTGCTAAGACTCCCAAAGCCATCAAAACCGAGCATATCCTCAAAAAAGGCGCGAACGCCGTCTTCGAGTCTCGGTGAGTGGAGCATGCGATCGACCTGCCGGTCCCATTCCTCCATAGTCTGAATCTTGTTTGACTCGGCCACGTCCAGCAGCTGCTGGTCAGGTGTCGTATTCCATAGAAAGAAGCTGAGCCGCATCGCCCTTGAATAACCGTCGAGGCGTTGCAGCCGTGGCTCAGCGGAGTCAGGCTCGGTTGTTTCCCAACGGAACAAGAACTGGGGAGCTGTCAGCATGCTGGTAAGGTTAGCCTCTATTCCCGCATACGCACCGCCCAGGTCAGAGAGTGCAGCGCGAGCGACCTTCCTCTGAGCGCGCATCTCCTCGGCCACCAAGGGTCGCCGGTACAAAAGTCGTCCCACCTCTGAAATGAAACGGTCCGCGCAGGATGGATCGATCCTGTGTTTCTCAATTTCTGGACAGCCGATGAGAGCGCTCCGATGCTTCTCGTCGGTCACTTGAGCAGCGATGCTGCGAGCGGCCGACGCAAACTTCTCAAGGTCGGAAGGCGGAATGCTGGTCGCTGCGGCGCCGACCTCGAGAAGCCCGGCTTGCCTGTTCAGAATGGGTGGGAGTGGGCCGATCTTGATGTCCGGACCGAAGATGTCGGCGATGGATTGACGATATTGCTGAGGTGTCAACCGCTGAATGACAAGAGGACCACCACCCCTTATGGTTCGCGCACTATTCACTTGCTGATGACAAGCCGAGGCAGACGCTGCGAGCGCTACGCCGATCAATATCTTTTGCAAAGCACACCTGCTCATGGCTGGACTACTGAAGCGTCCGTGGCACCTGAGGCGGCCGTCATGCGCACGAGTGAATGATGGCTTAGCGTGTCCGCGTCCGCCGGCATCCGCTTCCGCGTGACGACTGCGGTCGCGGCTTCGAGGTCGAAGGCTACCGAGATGGCTCTATTCTGTTCGGCACCCCACTTCCAATTCATCGGATACCATGCGTGATAGCCACCGATGATTCCTTTCGGTGTCCGGGTTTCCCGGCCTTGGGCGGAGCCGATGAGCGTAGAAGAGTAGGCTAGGAGAGCTGCGAGGGCGACCGCGCTTGCGGGCACGCGCTCAAGGCTGCTGGCCCCGCAACGCAGCACAGGCAACCCGCGCGCGGGAGGATCGGCTGCCCGAAGCGCTTGAAACCTAAGCAAGTTCGGTTATTCCGCAGAATTTGCTCCAGGCAGTACACGCGCTAGCTACTTAAATGTCCAATAGCTTTTTCAGCTCCCACGATCGGCCGTCTGCATCGATACGGCGCCGGATCGCTGAACGCTTGCAGCGATGTGCTGAGCTGCTTGCCAGGCGAAAGTCATCGCGGGGCCTAGCGTGCAGCCCCCACTCGGGTAAGTCGGGCAGATCGGAGCTGCGCAATTGCCAACGGCATAAAGACCTGGGATCGGCTCACCCTTCCCGTTCAGAACACGGGCGTGGGTGTCGGTGCTAAGTCCTCCTTGCGTGCCAAAATCGCCCGGCTCCATGCGCACCGCGTAGAAAGGGGCTTCCGCAATAGGCGCAAGGCAGGGATTCGGTTTAACGCTCGGATCGGCAAAGAGCCGGTCGTACTGCGCCTCGCCTCGCTGGAATTCGAGATCAACGCCGGTCCGGGCATAGCCGTTCATTGTGGCGACCGTACGGCTAAGGACGTCGGCATTGATACCCGCGCTTTCTGCGAGGTTACGGATAGAGTCCGCCCGGGTCACGAAGCCGGAGGCGAAGTACTCCTTCGGTAGCATCCAGTCCGGACGCAATCTAGAATTGCGAAGAGGCCCCACCAGGTACTTGCGACGAAAACGAGCATCGAAGATGAGCCAGACGGGAACCTGTGGACTCTCGACACTGTGCCGAGCGAACAACGCGCGCTGGAAATCGATGGAGTCTTGGGACTCATTCTCGATTCGCAGCCCGCTCCGGTTGACGACACAGCTCCCCGGATATGAACGTTCGATTCGGGCGAGCCATGGTATGGGATGATCGGGCGTCGTAAAGGTGAAAGACCAGTAGCCGCCTTGCATCATGTGGACGGCGGCTCCCACTCGAATCCCAGCCCTCAGACCGTCCCCAGTGTTGGCCCCTGCTGCCGCGCTCCACTCGAAGCTCGTTGGCTTCGGCAAGTAGTGCTCCCGCATCGCTTGGTTATGCTCGAATCCTCCCGTTCCCAACACGACTCCGTGTCGCGCACGCACTTCGACCTGATTGCCCTCTCTATTTACCATCGCACCGACAACCCGTCCTGTCTCATCGGTCAACAGTTGATGCATTCGCGAGTTCAGCCACAAAGGTATCCCACGGTCGATCATCGACCATCGCAATCGTGCGATCCCCGCCGCACCGCACGCCAAACGCCGCGAGCGCCGATGAGTGAATGCACGCGGCACGTCGCGTACGTATTCCCTGAGTAGTCGTGCAAGCAGCCTTCGCCACCCCCGCCGACGCGCCAATAGCGTCAACGTCTCCGCCGCGGTCATAACGATTCGGTCGGCGATCGCATGCATGCGATGGCTGTCACGGATGGAATTACCTTCCGAACCCAGAAAGTGCCGACACAGGGGCTCTGGCTCCATCGATCGCGAGAAAAGCTCACCGTACTCGCGCAGATGAGCAAGTGTTCTGTAGCGCGCGCGAGTGCGAGCCTGCAGAAACTGAATCATCCGCGGCGCCTCACGCACATAGGTCTCCAGCATCTCATCCGGTACGGTGTTGGAGGGAGTCGAGCGTTTCAGGTACGCGTACGCCTCCTCGGCGCTGTCCTGTGCGCCGAGTTCATGAGCCTCGCGATTGCACGGAATCCAGACCATGCCACCCGAAGTAGCGCTCATCCCGCCGTATTGGTCTGTCTTTTCGATGACGAGGACGTGCTTGATGCCGAATTCGTACGCGCACAATGCTGCCGTCAGCGCGCCGTTTCCGGAACCGACAACCAGGAGGTCGACCAGGTGATCGTTTGTCACAATCTGCGCATCGACCGAGGCGAGAAACCAATCTCGCTTAGTACGGCTCGCCTTCTGCCCAGACACGATCAATATCGAACGCGACCACCTTCCATGTGCCGTTCTCTTGCTCCAATGAATAGCGTCCGTGTGAACCAGATCGGCTCTTGGGAGCGGCAATATCGGCAACCGAATAGAGGTATGCAGTCTGAAATGTATAGAGCTGGGCTTGTCGACCATTCCATTTGACGAGCATCTCACCCAGCACGTGAGTGGTCCTGATGCCCCGGCCCTCGCGCTCGTGCGTGAGTCCCTCCGCCGCGGCAAGTAAAGCCTCCGCGCCTCGAAGCTCCGCCCTACGTCCCCCCTCGACTCTCGCACTACCCGTGCACTTCTGGCTCAAACACTCACGCGCCACCTGCCAATCGCCTTCGTCGAGCGCACGAACCATGGTCCCCACTGTCCGACGCACTGCGTTCTCGGCTTCGAGAAGTGCTATCCTCTCGCCGTTAATCTTGGTCATGTCGTTCTCCCCGAAAGATCCTCTCGTATCATGTCGGCGGCTCGCCACGCTATCGCCATTACCGGAGCATTGGTATTGGCCGATACCTGAGTCGGCATGGCAGAACAATCAACGACACGTAGCCCAGCAACGCCCCGGACGCGCAGTCGTTCGTCGAGGACCGCGGTCTTGTCAGTGCCGACGCCCATTTTGCGGTCCCGATAGCGTGATCGCCACCGCGTTCTCCGGATGAGCATTTTTTCAGCATGAGATCCATCAGCTCTTCGTCGGTGCGCGCGCGTGCTGAGTCACCGATTTCGCTAATCACACTTCGTGCGACAGCTGTTTGTGCCATTAGCGTCCGCACGAAACGAAAGATCTCGAACGAAATAGCTCGATCGTAGTCCGTTGCAAGGTAGTTCGGCTGAATTCGCGGGGGAACGTTCGGATCGGCCGATTGCGCCATAACGCAGCCTTCGCTGGTGCTGCGCAATGCATATCCGCCAAGCATGCATGTAGGGTGGCTCTCTGTTGTGACCTTCTTGCTCCCGGGTTGTTGGGCCAGCGACAAGGGAATATAGGCAATCTCAGCATCGGCTCTGCCCGTGCTACCAGGCAGTAGCTCCGGAAACATAATGAGTTGTGCAGCACCTCGTGTCATGGGTTCGCTGCGCGACAGGTAGTATCGAAGGATGTTGGCCAGGAGCCGCCAGCCACGATATTGGCGGTTCTCACTATCCCGGGGATGACGTAGACGCCACTGTGTCGCGACGACGAAGTGATCGCGATAGTTGCTTCCAACGCCAGGGCTATCAACAATGATCGGAATTCCGAGCTTCCTCAGATGCCCGGCAGGTCCAACTCCAGAGATTTGCAGCAGTCGCGGTGACTCCAGGGTGCCCGTCGACAAGATGACCTCTCGACCTGCTTCGAATTGTTGTCGCTCATAGTGTCGACTGCAGATTACGCCAATGGCACGCTGTTCCTTGAACAGCACGCGCACCACACGCGTGCCGACGAGGATGCCCAGGTTTGATCGCCGGCGGACCGCGGGAGGTAAGAAAGCCCGTGCGGCCGTCACCCGCTCGCCGCGCCGGTTGATGTTCTCAGCAGAAGGACTGACCCCCAGCTGACAGGGCAAATTCGGCTCCTCCTTCCGAGGTAAGCCCATGTCCTCTGTTGCCCTAATCACCGCCTCGGCGAATGGAGGCAGTACCGAGGCGATTTTCAGTGGCACCGCGCCGCCACCGCCGCGCCATTCTGTTTCGCTAAGGGGATTGTCTTCAAGCTTTCGAAAGCATGGCAGTATGTTCTGCCAGCTCCAACCCCGCAGGCCTAGCGCTGTCCAGTCATCATAGTCTTGAGGCTGCCCACGAACGAAGAGCATGCCATTGATGTTGCTAGTCCCCCCGAGACCGCGACCGCGCAACAGCGTCTCAGGCTGAGCGGCGCCTTTATCCTTGTTCCACTCGGTAATGTAGTAATCCATGTAGCGCGGGTCCGCCCATAGCTTGGCCATTCCCTTAGGCAGCCGAATTAGCGGACTGGTATCGAGTGGACCAGCCTCGATTAGCAGGACCTTCAGTTCAGGATCTTGCGAGAGTCGGCCGGCCAACACGCAGCCCGCCGAGCCAGCGCCCACAACGATCACGTCCCAAACCGCGTCAGTGCGCACGGCTAGGTGATCTTCCGCGACTGAATGTCAGCGGCCGCACCAAAGAGCGCATACCACTCTTCCCGAGTGAGAGTGACTCGGTCAGCCGCGCAGGCTTCGATGATTCGCTGCGGGCTGGCGGTGCCTATGATCGGTACCACGTGGGCTGGATGGCGCATCAGCCACGCCAATGCGATCGTTGCAGGCAGGGTTTGATATCTCTTCGCAATCTCAGACAGCAGTTCCGCACAGGCTTTCAGTTGCGGTGTGCTAAGCCCTGACCTGTCGAGAAGAGAATTGAACCGCAGCGGCGAGTAAGCCTGTACCTGAATATCGCGCCCACGACAATAGTCCAGGGTTCCGGAGCCGAATCCGCTGAGATACCCGCGCTGCACGTCTCGGGATGGGAGAGGCTCACCCTTAATGAATCGCGCCAGCAGCTTTGAGTTCTCGATCGATGCGAGCGTAAACTCTAGACCGTCTGAAATTGGATAGAAGTACGATAGCCCTAACCGCAACTGGTTCACCACAAGCGGCTGGTGCAAACGCCGTAACAGCAGCTCGATCTGATCGGCAGTAAAATTGCTGACTCCGAAGTATCGCACCTTGCCACTTCGATGCAGCTCGTCGAATGCCCGCGCGATTTCCTCCGGCTCCGCTAACGCGTCCGGCATGTGCAGGAGGAGAATATCCACGCGATCGGTGGACAACCGCTTTAGGCTGCCCTCTACGGAGCGGAGGATATGCTCCCGGCTCAGGTCTACGCGGGGTGGATCCCCATGCCGCGGTTCATCAACGAACCGCTGACCACACTTGGTTTGAATGACTATGTTGTTGCGCAGCCCAGGCGATTGGTTCAGGACCTCACCGAGAGCCGTCTCCGCTTTACCGAATGCATACACATCCGCGAGATCGAACAACGTGATGCCACTTTCATAAGCAGTCCGAACGAGAGTGCTCGCTCTCGCTATCATGTCGGGTTCGACTGGTTCGTAGTCCCATTTCCCACCGAGACTTAGACCTCCGTAAGCGATGGACGATACGATCAGGTCAGTATGCGGAATACTGTATGTTTTCATGATGCGCTCGACATTGAGCTGCACCTCGGGGTTAGCGTGTCAACTACAAAATGGCCTGTGCTTGATTCGCGTGGTATCCCTCCGCACTCGGCAAAACAATGCCCGCTCGGGGCGATTACCTCGAGGTATAGTTCGTTCTATTGCGACACCACAATGTGCGCGTAGTAAGACTCGATGTTAATAGTTCACCATCGTCGCCACTTAATCGCATTTGACACTTGCCGACCACTCATTAGGGCCTTTGGGTCTGTTGCAAAGGATTGAAGCGCTCCGTCGACGGTCGCGGACCGAAGGGGCCTAGCGGCCGTGCCGGTGGCCGGGCCTATAAGATGTGGAGATCAAAGCGTTGCGTATTGAACATGTAATATGGAGTGATCTGCTGGCGCAGCTTAATGAGCTCCATCTTCTTCCGCGGATCGGTTGGGAGTTCTCGTCGGAATACGTCTTTGGCCCTCGGATCAAGGACGCCCCTACAGTCGGTCCAAACCAGCCAAAACGATTTGCCATCCTGCGCAATCCACTTGGGCGCGATCTGTGGCGAATAGCAGCGGGACTCTCGTTCGTTGGCGGGCATCCATTCCTTCTCCTCATAGATCTGTATCCACGGACCCCAGGGGTGGGCGGCAGCCCAGAATCCAAGATAGCTAGGCCCCGCAAAATAAATGCCGTCGGATGAGCAGCTCATCCCCCAGTTGGCCATGAGATACAGATCAAGGGCCGCGTTATAGGCGATGCTGGGACACCACGCGAACGGATGGTCATCACCAGTGTGACGAGCTCTGTTCACGTAACCGGTGGGGAACGTATGTACTATCGATCTCGCTGCGATATCCTTTGACCATACTGCGTCGCGATCACTTAGGCCGGCGAAGAACTCGTAAGCGCTACGGTTGGCGACCCTTTGCTTGGGTACACGTGCCATCACCAGCTCATTCATGCGCCCTTCATAGTTGCCGTTAGGCGAGTAGACGTAGACGTAACCATCTCGATTGAGAGCATAGTCCCTGCCCATCTGCAGAAAGCTGAGAAATGAGAAGGCATCGTTCGGTTCGCGAAAAAACAGCAAGTTCTTAGCAGAACGATCGTACCAATCCTCCCATACGACCGGTGTCGTTCCGTCCTGGTTGTGCCAAGTGCGCCCGCCATCGGGCGAATAAATCAGCTTGGCACCGATCATCTTAGAATCGAGCCAGATGTTCGGCGGATAATTGGGCGTGTTCAGTGACTGATAGATACGTCCATCGACGGCCAGTGTGCCGTAGCCAAGGTAACGACAATAGTTCTCGCCAATGCCCTGCACGAGGTCCGGGTAGCCCCCAAGGTCCTCGAATTTCGAGTGGTATGGATCACCGCTCAAACCCCAAAGACGCGCGGCGTAGCGGCCCTTAGGGTCTTGTAACCAACCAAACCCATCGGTAACGGATACGAGCTGCCGGTCATCGGCTATCCAGGTGATCGGATAGTTATCGCCGCTGCCGCCGAGCCGGAGAATCGTATCGTCACGCCGAACGACGGACTTGATGTCGATTGGGCTCGATGCTGCCCGCCGTTGCGCGCGGTTGGAACTTGGGTCGTCAACCGCATTGTCCGCTACCGCAGGCGTAGTCGCTGTGAGGCTTGCAGCTACCTGTGCGACAAAGTCACGCCGCGTAGACATGTCCCTAGCTACCGCATGCCCCGGACTTACTCAAGGACACAAGCACGATGTGCTCCCTTATCAATTAATTGAGGCAAACCTTCGATGGGTTGTCCCGAGACTCGGCTGCATCGAAACTGTAGTGCAGAGCGGCAAGACCGCTGCGTCTGGATTCTACGAGCACCATGCCATAGTCGCCTGGAATATCGGCGACGCGATGTCAACAATTAACGTACTGCTAGAACCTATAGCGTACGCGAGCGCCGTACATGCGCGGTTCGCCGTAGAGCAAAGTTGCAAAGCCCAGTATTCCCCAATTGTTGGACCCACCCACGACGTAGGTCTCATTAAGCAAATTGGAGCCAAATAAGGACAGATCCACCGGTCCGCGCGCGATCGAGACCCAATCAATCGTCGCGCCGAGAAGTCCGTAGGAGGCGATGATACCGCTTGGACGCAAGCATCCAACCGGGTCGCCACAGCTTGTGTTCTCGCCTCTCCATGTCCACGTCGCCTGCATGGACAAATCGCCCAGCGCCGCGTCGATTGGAAGCTGATATCGAGCGTGAACGCTGTACTGGAACTTCGGGCGATTGTTGTATTGGGTGGCGGTCAGCTGTGCGCCATCTACCCCTTGGCCGAACTGAGTGTATTCAAAATGCAAGGACGCCAGGTTGGCTCCCAGCTCGAGGCCTTTCGTAACGTGTGCGAGAGCTTCCAACTCCGCCCCCCATAGTCGCGCACCCGCCGCGTTCTGCGTGACGGATTGGCACAGCGCGTTCGGTGGACATACCACTTGAGCCACCTGAATACTGCTGTAATCTTGGTACCAGACATCGCCGTTGGTACGAACCTGTGCATTGCCGACGCTCCAATCCGACTTGACACCCAGTTCTATGTCGTTGACGTATTCTGGTTTGTACTCGCCGTAGGCCGCGTTGTTTGTAAAATTATAGCCTCCCGGTCGATAACCGCGGCGAGCCGTGATGTACAGCAGCGTATCCGTAGCCGCCTGATAATCCAACCCAACCGTGTAAGTCGGCGCACTGCTTTCGGCCGTTCCATGCTGTGGATTATTGCAGTTCATGACCGCCGGCGGAGAAACGCATACGGCTCCGTTACCACCGATCGTCGTGTTACTAAGAGTGTCTCGCGTATAGCGGGCACCGGCCGTGAGTTTCAGGTGCGGTATCCAGCTCGAAAGATCGTACGTACCTTGAGCAAAAGCAGCTCTGCTTTGGACGCCGGGCTTGGAACCAACGTCGGAGATTCCCCCAAAGATGGTAGCTGCCTGCCAGATGTAATCTGCTGGAGTCGGTTGATCGAGATAGTAGATGCCGGCAATCCAGTCTAAACGGCTCCCGAAAGCCTTGCCCAGAAGTTGCGCCTCTTCAGTGTATTGGGTCACGTAAGCATCGATCGGATAGCGCAGATCGATGAGGGGCAGCTGCGTGGCGTCGATGTCTAAGCCACTCACGCTGATGACTTTGCCATAACCGAAAATATTGCGGAATTGAATATCGTCTGTTATTGCCCAATGCGTAGTATTGCTGACCATCAGACTGCTGCCATTGTTCGGCAGCGGCGCCGACACAGGGATCGCCGTCCGGGGCCCCAATGCCTGCTGCTGGAGAAAATCGGAATAGTACTGGGGGAAAATACTAGCTATGAGGCCCTTAGGGTCCACGTCTGCCAGAATCTCCGGGGCGCCATTGTCGCGATAGTGCGAGTACATCACCATCGTGTCGTTTTCAAACATAGCGCCCGGCTTAAAGGCTATCGTGGCCCGCGCAGTCCACTGGTCGCGATTGTCTGCATCGATGCCGTTCGGATGGACGGGATCACCCATAAGGTACGTGAACCCATCCGTTAGCTGCCCGGTGAAGGCGACACGCGCCAGCAGCACGTCGCCGACAACTGGTATGTTTACTACGCCATTGACTTCGCGATCCTTATAGTTTCCGTAGGTCACCTCTACATGGCCGCCAAATTCTCGCGTGGGCCGCGCGGTTTGTAACAGGATATCGCCGCCGACAGAATCGCGACCAAAGAGAGTGCCCTGCGGGCCCTTAAGCACCTGAACGTTCTCCAGGTCGAAGAACAGGCCTTGTGCGTTGTTCCCAGTATTGACTGTCACGCCCGTGAGGCTATACGGGAGAAGGACCTCATCAACATAGATGCCGACTCCCGGAGCCGTCGCACCTACTTGCTGACCACGGATACTGACGTTGAGGTCGGTGCGACTCTGTCCGGTAAGAGTTGACAACCCAGCGACGACACGCTGCAGATCACCGATTGTGGTTATGTTGTTTGCTTGGATGGTCTCCTGAGAGACGACATCAATAGCGATAGGCACCTGCTGTACATTCTCTTCGCGGCGCCGAGCCGTCACGACAACTTCCTGCAATTTCTCCCCGCCGCCTCCCGTGCCCGTTGCAGCAGTTTGATCAGTTGCTGGTACCGTCTGATCTGCGGCACTTGCGAAGTGGCTTCCCATTCCGGCGGCGCTGAGCGCTATGAGACAAACGACCTTTGCGCGCGAGATGCGCGAGCGCATCGCAGCCATTGAGAAATCCCCCTGAGGTCATCTATTAGTTGAAGCCTCTTGCAGCGGATTATGGGATTACGCCCAGCTTCCGCGGCTCATCGAGGGAGGGTGCCCCACGGAGCGATTATTCGCCAATAGAATATCGGCGAATATCGATAGTAATCGGCGATCGGTAGATGTTGGTTCAATACGGTTCGCCCTGCGCCCACATTCTAGGCGTCTCTGCAAATACAAGCTTCCACCCTTGATCTTCCCGGCGTAGCCGATAATTACCGCGGTATCCAGCAATACTCCGCGGACTTGAGTCCTCAGAGCGGCATAGATAAGAGACGTGACAGGCGTCGGCAAGGGCTTGGTGACCGAAGACTTGTACACGGATTTCACCGAGTATGTGCATGACGTTCTTTATGCCGATTGAGTGCCACTTCTCTGCCAACTTCTGAAGCACGGTGATCATCATCTGGGCTCCGCGAATGGCCTCGGCGCCAACGGCGGCTGCATCTTGCGACACCTTCGCGCTTACCGACATCGAAAAGTCATCACACAAGCAAGTTCGGACTGCGTCCCAGTCCTCAGCATCTGAAGCTCGGAACAGCTCAAGAATGGTACGTTTTACCGCGCCTTCTGCTTCTAGACGTTCCAGAAGTACCGTAGCTGCGGCGGCATCAATCGACATGGCCGAACTCCTCAGAGGTTGGCTTGGCGTTTCCGGTCGTTACGTCACTGACGCGGGCGATATGGCGAGCCGCCTGCCAGCCGAATGTCATCGCCGGCCCAAGCGTGCACCCACCGGTGGGATAAGTTGGGCAGAGCGCCGCGGCACAATTACCGATGGCATACAGCCCGACAATAGCTTCACCCTTCCTGTTCAAGACGCGAGCGTGGGTGTCTGTATCGAGGCCGCCCTGCGTTCCAATGTCGCCAGGCTCGATGCGAATGGCGTAAAAGGGTGGCACGGCGATGGGTGCGAGCGACGGGTTTGGCTTGACCGTCGGATCACCAAAGGCACGATCGTACTCCGTCTCTCCACGGTGAAAGTCCCGGTCCCTACCGCTCTTGGCATAGTCATTCATTAAAGCGACGGTATGGTCCAGACCGTGCGGATCGATGCCGGTCTTTCGAGCAAGCTCCTCAATCGTCCGCGCTCGGGTGAGGAGCCCGGAAGAGAAGTACGACTTCGGCAGTGACCAGTCGGGGCGCAAGCGGCTGTTATAGATAGGTCCCACAAGATAGCGACGCCGGAACCGTGCATCGAAAATCATCCAAGTCGGAACCTGAGGCTCTGACTCGGTGTGCTTGCGAAACAGCTCGAGCTGAAACTCGATGAAATGACTCGATTCGTTAGCGATGCGTTTACCAGCGCGATTAACGACACAACTACCGGGATGCGGCTTATCTATGATCGCGTGCCACGGTACTCGATGGTCGGGAGTATGATAGGTCGAACAGAAGTACGCACCGCTCATGAGGCGTGTCTGTGCGCCCAGAGACAGTGCTGCGCGGAGCGCGTCGCCGCAATTGGTCCCCGCCCCAGCGCTCCACTCAAAATTCGTAGGTTTGGGCAGATAACGTTCCCGCATGGCTTGGTTATGCTCGAAGCCGCCGGCGGCAAGGATAACGCCGCGCCGTGCTCGAACGACGACGCGCTGGCCATTCCGAGTAATGCTCGCGCCAACAACTTGCCCCGCATTGTCCGCTATTAGATCGTCAAGTGCAGAATTGAGCCAAAGGGGTATCTTACGGTCCATCAACGACAGTCTCAGCCTTGCAATGCCTGCAGCGCCACACGCGACGCGTCGTGAACGTCGATGGGTGAGAACCCATGGGACGTCAGAAAAATGAGTCCATAGCAGCCGAAACAACACGGTACGCCAGCCCCGAACTCGCGTCATGAGTGCCAGGGCCTCGCCCGTGGTCATCGTGATTCGATCGAAGATGCAATGGAATCGATGGCTATCGCGGAGGTTGGACGTCTCTGCACCTAGCTCGCTCCGGTTCAGTGGCTCCGGCTCAAGGGAGCGAAGCTCGGGCGCTCCCGGCACATTCGCTAGCGGCCGATATTTGACTCGGGTACGTTCGTGAAGAAAATCGATCATTCTCGACGCCTCGTGCACGTACGTGTCGAGGAGCTCGCTCGGCACTAATCCTGCCGGGATGGTTTGCCGCAGAAATGCTCTGGCGGCCTCAAAACTATCCGTGACGCCCGCTTTCCGGGCGTAGCGGTTACAGGGCGCCCACACTACGCCCCCCGACGTCGCGCTCGTGCCGCCGAACTTCTCGCTCTTCTCAACAATGAGAACGTCCTTTACCCCAAACTCGTAGGCGCAAAGGGCGGCTGTAAGTCCACCGTTACCAGACCCGACGACTAACAGATCGACCTCATGATCCGCACTTTGAGTCATGACGAGCTAGTGGACCGTTAGCGTACCCACATTGGGTACCTTGCCGCGTGAAAGGATCGCGGCTTGAGAGCGCAGATACTGGCGCAAGTCATCGAGATCTCGATCCTGAATCTCTCCAAACCCAGGCATTCCCGCTGCGAGGAACGCTCCACCACGAACGACCGCGCGAAACGTATCGGATGAGAGAATGACCCCGCTCGCTCTCAAGTCCGGCGCCTGCCCGCCGGCTGCTGCGCTGATTCCATGACAGAAGAAGCAACCGTGGTCGTACCACGCTGCTGCCCCGCGCGCTTCAGCGGCCTGGTTGTCTTGAAAATCGGGATCAAGTACCGGAACAATCTTCTGGCTCGCTACTGCCGCGGGTAACCGCGCGGCACCATCGATCGTGAACGTGAGAAGCCGTCGCGGCTCTGCCCGCGCATCCCACAACGGCCCGAACGCTGCCGGAACGCCACCAAAGCCAGCCATCAACGATACAAACTGCCGCCCCCCCACTCTAAAGGTGATCGGAGCACCGAGAATGCCCACGTGGGCGTCAAACGACCAGAGCTCCTTGCCCGTATCGGCGTCATACGCCACGAATCGTCCGTCACAGCGGCCCTGGAATACCAAACCTCCAGCGGTCGCGAGAACACCGCCATTCCAAATCCCGGGAAGCTCCACCCGCCAGCGCGCCTGCTGTCTGCTGGGATCCCAGGCTAACAACGAGCTAACCCCGACGTTCAGGGGGGTGTTCCCAGGGTGTTGCACGCTGAAATTGATACCCATGTCCATATTGGGAAGAATGTCTTTGGGTTTCCATGCCTTCAAGTCCAGGCCCCGATCGCTAAACGTTGCGGGAAGGTTCGTGGTGGGGATATAGACGAGCCCTGATGCCGGACTGAACGCCATCGGCTCGACACCATGCGCTCCGTGCGGCCAGGGCCAGAGCGTCACGTCACCTTGCTGGAAACGGGCCTCTCGCGTCTCCACCGGTCGACCCGAGTTGAGATCGATTCTGCTGGCCCACGTCGCCTTTGCAAACTTATCTGCTGCAAGCAGCTTGCCCGTATCCCGGTCAAGTACATAGAAAAAGCCATTCTTTGATGCCTGCATCAGCACACGATGCAGCGTTCCGCGGATTTCGAGATGAGCGAGTTCAAGATCTTCGACAGCGTCGTAGTCCCACGTGTCTCCAGGATTGGTCTGATAGTGCCAGACATACCGTCCGTTATCGGCATTCAGCGCAATAATTGATGATACAAAGAGGTTATCCCCACCCTGAGGGCTACGAATTTTCTGGTCAATGGGGATGCCATTACCTGTACCGATGTAGACGCGATTGAACTCGGGATCGTAGGTCATCGCGTTCCAAACGCCTGCACCTCCGCCGAACTTCCACCATGCGCCACTCCACGTCTTCGCCGCCATCGTCATCGCTGAATTCTCAAAGCCGCCTTTCGGATTCCCCGGCACCGTGAAGAAACGCCATAACAATTTTCCCGTCTCGGCATCATAGGTTGACACGTAGTGGCGTAGCAGGTCGTAATCGCCGGTATGGCCGATCATGACTTTACCGCGAAATACTAAAGGCGCGCCGTTGATGATTCTGGCGTCGCCGCGCGCCGTGGTCTCAACGCTCCAGACGGGTTTGCCACCCTTTGCATCAATTGCGATCAAGCGACCGTCCGCTGTGCCTACGTACAGTTTGCCTTGCCAAAAAGTCAACCCGCGAACTCCCCAACTCGCCCGCAGTTTGCGGCCTGCTGCTTGCGCAACGCCCGGGTCGTACGTCCAAAGAAGCTGACCCGTTGCGGCATCCACAGCCCGCACCACACTGTAACCGGTCGCGAAGTACACGCGTCCGTCGACCTCAAGAGGCACAGAGGTCGCAAGCACTACGCCAGGAATGTCAGCCCACCAGGCTAGTTTCAATCGAGCGATCGTTTCGGTGTTGATGTCACTTAGCGCACTGTAATGCGTCTCATCGGAATTACCGCCGTAACTCGACCACTGTCCCGAAACCAGGTCGCCGCTGTCACCGATCGCCGCCGTGCAGACTGAAGTCCCACTTAGTGCGGCGATGCAATACAGGAGCCAACGGCCACAACAGTAACTTCGGTTCTGTGCATCCATCATGGCGTGTGGGCGCGGTTGCTCGGCGTGGCGTCCGCCTGAAGATCACCCAGTATGAATTGCAGGCCCGCGAGGACGTGACTTGCAATCTGTGGGGTTGAAAACATTGTCGGGTTGTGTCCAAACGCCGTGTAAAAGACCCGCCCTTGTCCGTACATGCGAATCCAGCTGACCGCATAGTCAGAGTCTTCACGTCCCATATTGAAATCGAACATTCCTGGTTTCGTTGTTTGAGAAAGGTCCGTCTTTTTAACGTCCATGCTCAACAAAATGTGTAGCTTGTCTCTACTGTAAGGTGGTTCGGTAAAACGGACATACTCGTCCTGGTAGGCGAATTCCATACCAGCGAAAGCGGCGTTCAGCGGGCTCGGGAGATCGTCCAACCTAAGCCATACTCTCTCCGTTGGTTCACGATGTCCGGACGGGAAGGCTCCCAGCATCTCCGCAAACTCTGGCCAATCCATGGAAGCATATATTGCAGCATGATTACCGCCGAGGCCGCCGCCCTCGCGCACGTACCGCACAAGTCCCTTGCGCACCTCTGGGTCTTCAAAGATCAAACCCACGGTGTTGTTTAAGAATATCGCGTCGAACCTCTTGATTGCCGGATACTTAAGGTTATCAAGATTGTTGTCGAACACAGCCGTGTAAGCACCCGTCCGCAAGCCGAGTTGCTTGAGACCGTAGTCGTGCACAGGAATAGACGGGTGGCCCGGAAAGCCTAGGTTGAAATCCATTACGAGCAACGTTCGAGGTTTCCTCGGCCTTACAAGGGGCTCGTGTGGCAGGGCGACATCAATGGCTGCCCGCTCGTCCGCGCTAACGATATTGGAGGCGAAAGCATCGCACGTGACGCACTCCTCGAGCGGCACGTTCGATCCGTCTTCCCGGTTTGTTTGTCGCGATAACTGTCCCGCGCGGTCAGCAATCAAGGGCTGCAGACCCTCGTCGACCATGCGCCGAAGTTCGTTAGCCGAGGCTGCGTCCGGGGCCCGCAGCACCAACAGAGACGGACGTATGTGCCGCTCGTACAGGGAGCGCAGAAAGGACCTGATTTCTGCGGAATTGACTCCATGATCTTTGCCAATCGCCGCGAGTTCTACTATGAGGATGCGGTCGCGCAACCCATCGACTGCCTGATCAACCGTGACGCCCTCGGCTGCAAGCTTTACATTGTTGAGGCACGCGCCGATCCGCAAGCTTCCCTGCCTCACGACGTTGACGGTCATTTGATAGGAACTACAGACCGCGAGATTGATGCCGTATTCCGCCGTCAGCATATCTAGCAACCCCATGTTGCGCGGTACGGTCTCAGAAATGAGAGTCTCGAATTTCATTCGTTTGGCAAAATCAAAGAGTTCTCGAGCGGCGACCTCCTGTTCGGGCATGGACTGGACGCGATACGCGATGATCGGAGCATTCCACTGGGAGATTGCCTTTAGCTCTCCAGGATAAAGGCCTGGTCCGAGTGATCTCGGAATCTCGAGACTCGTGCGCTGGCCACTACTGCTCACATAGTTTGGCAGGTGCACTGATCCTGCCTCCCCAAGAGCATCCTGGAGCGTTGTATGAAAGTCACCAAGCTCGATTGCAAACCGCCAATGCAAAACGCTAGGCGCGGATGCAAGACGTGCCCAGTACGCCCCTTGGTAACCGGGCAATGTCACGGATGCCCAAAGATCCCGGGTCATGTTCGCCGGCCTTTGTGCAGCCGCTGGGACGATCCAGCAAGCAAGCAGCATGCTTACAGTGCACTGGCGCAACCGTTCATGAACTGTGGGCTGAGTCAACGTTTCTCCCGTCATAGATGCCGCCCTAGGTACGCGTTTCGCTCATGGCGAGAACGCCAGAAGAAGGTTGCCGGGAATTCCGTTCTGAAATCCGATGTAGCCCGAATTTGCGAAAACCATACCGCCCGCGATGACAGGTCCTGCGGAGCCAATCGAGCCGCCCTTGCCGCTCACACCGTTGACAGTTTTCATCTTCTGGATCGTGTCGAATGTCCAAAGCGTGGACCCGTCGACGGTTGAGAATGCGTGCAGCAAACCGTCCAGCCCGCCCGTAAAGACCACGCCCGGTATAACGCTTACCGCCGCGCTTATGCCCGGGTGATTCTTACGAGACCGGGCTGGCGGCAGCGTGCGAAACCATTTCCAACTACCCGTAGTCAGCTCAAGGGCGAACAGCCCGGCAGCCTGCGTTCCCGTCAGGGCAAAATAGACGTTCTCGCCGTCCGTCGCGCCACCAAAGACAATCTCGCCGCCGAGACCTGGCATTCCGTAGCGAGCCATCAGTGACTGGTACCAGAGTAATTTGCCGTTATCGTCCGGGTTGTAGGCCCAGACGCCCACGGACTTTTGGCCCACAATCGCAATCTGACGCCCCGCCGCCGACTGACCCACGATGACGCTCGCGGCGATATCCTGGTCGGGTCCGAACGGCTTCAAGCAGTGGTTGCGCGCGTCCACCTCGGTAACGGTACAGTCATGCAGCGCGATGTCGTCGGCTAGGAATTGCTTCGACCAGATTATATTTCCCGAGCCGAGATCCAGAGCCATCACGGCGTCTGATTCTGCAGTTGGCGGTCCTGAAAACCCATTGCCAGTGCCGATATAAAGAGCGTTCCTGGGGGGGTCGACTGTAGGTGAATCCCACACGCTCGCACCCGATGGACCCCAGTAGCCTGCGCCACCAGGCGTTGTTCTGCGCTCGGACGGCTGCGCGATCGTGTACGTCTTCCATATCACTCGGCCCGACACGGCATCGAGTGCCACCACGCTGCCCCGAAACGTGCAGCATTGATATGTGCGATCGCTCGCTTCGGGTTCTTCAAGCGAGGCGACCGGCACGTAAAGTCTGTCCTTGTAGAGCTTTGCAGCTCCGGTAATGCGGGCCAGTGCGTGGGTGTCCACAGCCACCTGCCATATGGGCTTCCCGTTCATTGCATCGATGGCATATACATTCCCGCGAACGTCGCCAAAGTAAGCGACAAAGTTCAAATGACCGATACTAGGGTGTCCAACGACCACGGCGCTACGTACACCGGCCGCAGCCCGGAACGACCAATGCACGCATCCTGTCGCCGCATCCAGAGCGTACACGTATCCCGAGTCTGCACTGACAATAACGGTGTGTCCCACCACGGTCGGTTGGCCGTAGACCGAGGTCGCTCCCGGGAATGCAAATGCCCATCTCAACTTGAGTTGACGGACGCTTGCGGGCGATAAACCCGCTGACGCGGCGGGCTGATAGCGTGTGTTAGCAAGATCACGCCCCCAGCCATTCCACGCACCTGCATCGAGGTTATTGATGGTCACCCTGTCGATACAACGGTTCGGCATGTCCTGTGCGTCGCCCTTGAGTCCCGCTTCTAGCCGGCGACCGCCCAACCATTCCGCAACCAAGCGCTTCTGCTCAGAGGAATAGGCCATTGCCTGGGTCTTCATGACGCCGGTTGTAAGCGCTTCATATACTTTCTCGGTGCTCATCCTCCTCAATGTCGCGACCGTCGGTGCTGCCGGAACCTTGCCATGGCATTGCGCACACGCTGCTTGAAATATCCCCACACCGGAGTTCTCGCTGTGTCCCCAGGCACGCTCGTCGGGCGTAGCAATTTGCAGATGCCACGGCTTCGCTGCTTCTGGCGATACTGCATGCACCATCGCGGTCCATGAAATCAGCAGCAGGACAATGCCTATCCTGCCTCGCAAACGTCGCGCCTCATGGGTATAAGCTCGGATCAATCGAACGCCCCCCCACATTTGCCCTGACGCCTCCAGTTAGCGATTCTGGAACTGCTTGAACTCTGTCACGAGTTCCTGCGGCGTCACGGGTTTCACATCGGCGGCGATGTGGCCGGAATCCTTTACCTCGGCCAGGCGATCCCAGTTCTTTTCGAGCAAAGCGGAACGAATCGCCGGATGATGCAGGCCACGATGGCCCCACTTAAGGATCGGCTCCGCTCCCTGGAGGAACGGAATGGAGTTTCGAGGCTCTGCTCGCCACCAGTCCATGGCTGCGAGCCGGGCAGCAATCCGCCACTCACCATTGCGACGCTCGAAGCGATCCATGTAACGCCCTGACTGAATCCATTCTTCCTGCCCGACCTGTCTCATCACGGCGAGCCAATAAGCCTCGCTCAGCGCGCTGTCGTGATCGATAAATTCCACTGACACGTTCGTCAGGTGTCGCACGAGGACGTCGTAGCCCGCGAGCTTAGGTATGCGGAACGTAACCAAATCGATCGACTTACCCTTGAAGGGTCCGTGCTCTTCGATCGAATCCTCGTGAAAAGCGCTCTTAGCCAACTCCAGATTTTGTTGGTCTATGCCGAAGCAATAGCGCTGCAATGCGTCGCGGATTTCAAGAATGTCTGCAGCGCGCTCCAGGCGGGAGAGCTGGGATGAGTCTGTCATTGCGCGAATCCTCCGATATTTCGTCCGATCCGATTGAAAGAAGCGCGGGAATGGTCCGATCGATCACATTACCTCGAGCAAAATCTCAACGAGCCGATCTGGGGCATCGACCATCACTTCGTGTCCACAGTGAACTTCGAATGTACGCCAACGCGGATCCGCCTTGGCGCGCAAGTAGCTACCCTGCGGATGCTGTCCGGGCCAATCCGTCGCCCGGACGTATGTGAGCTTGGGAATTCGCATGTACGCCCCGGTAAGTGGAACTCGCTCGGTCAATGTATCCATCGGTTGCGGGGTGCACATTTCGTCCATCCATCCGCGATCGGCCGGATTGACGTTGGAATATGCAGCCGGGGGCGATGGGAGCATCTTGACGCCGCCCCGCTCCAGCACCTGAGCCCAGAGAGAATCCTGTTCGTCGGGTCTAAGCAGATCGAGCATCGACTTGCCGGACTCTGGAATGGCTGCGTCCAGATAGACTAGCGAGGCGATCCGTGATGGGATGCGGTCGGCCACGGCTCCCACGACCATGCCTCCGTAAGAATGACCGCACAGAACCACATCCGCGAGACGCTCCCAGTGAATCACGTTCAGGACATCCTGAATGTGCGTACTGAGATTGACGCTGCATTGTGCCAGATGCGACCGCTCACCCAAGCCCGTCAGTGTGGGCGCAAACGCGCGATGGCCCTTTGAGCGCAATTTGTCGGCTACACGCGCGTAGCACCAACCGCCCCGACAGCCTCCGTGCACAAGAACGAAATTCCGCGCCGCCATAATCCCCCCTTTTAGGCGCTGCGCCAGTCGAGTGTGATACCCAGGAACGGTTCGCTCTTTTGGAGCACCAGTTGAAACATCTTGGGAGCCTCCGCGAATGGCACCAGGTGGGTGGTCAAGGGGCGGCTCTTCATGCGTCCGGAAGCCATTAGTGCGAGCGTTGCTTCTAGCCGATCACGCCTGACGCCCGATACAAAATGCGTCGTCAGCTCACGTTGCTGTAGGAGCGCCATACTTGCCCAGTGGTCGTCTGGCGTGAATCCGTTGTACACGATCTGGCCGGACGCAGGCTCCAGCAAGTCCACATACTGCTTCTGGGAGTTCGGCGTCTGTACTGAGTCGAGAACGACAGGGACGGTCTTGCTGCCAGTGATCTCGCGTACGGCTGCGAGCAGATCGCCGGCCGCACTGTTGACCGTCGCATCGGCGCTGAACCTTCGAGCGAGCTCGAGTCGCAGCTCGCGATGCCCGACCAAGACAACGCGTGCATCCCTGGCGCGCGCGGCCTGAGCCGCCGATTGACCGACCAGCCCATCGCCGTAAACCACGACCCAGTCACCGGGCTTGCATTGGGCACGGCTCGCAGCGTTATAGCCCACCTGCGCAACGACCAGGTTCGATGCATCGACGTCGTCTATGCTTGATGGCAAGTGAAACGCCAGCTCAAGTGGCGTGTTGCCGATTTCGATATGCGCACCGAGCTGACGGTTCACGCCGGGAGTAGAGAAAACGCCGGTGAGCGTCGCCACGCGATCGCCCACTTCCCAACCCGTCACCTCAGGTCCGACTGCGGTGACGACTCCGGAGCGTTGATAGCCTGGAACGCTGGGGAATTGCGTAGGCGCCCATGTAAACAGGCCGCGCAATCTCCAGCTTTCAGTGCCTGCGCTGATCGTGGAGTATGTCGTTCGAACCTGAATCTCGTTTTTACCGGGAGGCGGTACATCGAGTTCCTCGACCAAGACGTGCTCGCTCGCTGCGAATACGACGGCTCGCGTCTTCATGCCTCGCACACCTGTGAGAGAATCACCGGACCCAACAGTCCGGATTCGAGCAACGGCGAATCGGCCTTGTACGGATTGAAGGTGGTGAATGGCCTGAAAAGAGGGTTTGGCTGCTGGCTCCCTATCAGGGCGTTTGGCCAAAGATTTGTGACGCTCACGCCGAGGCGGTTACGCCCAGGCCTGAGGTGTTCGGTGATGTCCACACGGAACGGCTGCTTCCAAACGATCCCCGCCGATCGGTCATTGACGAACACTTCGGCGAGATTCCGGACCATCCCAAGATCGAGCTCGATACGCTGACCGCTTTCGAGCCAGGCGTCCTCCGCCACTAGCGTGGCCTCATAGGTGGCCGTACCAGAAAAGTACCTGATACCGATATCCGTATGGCTGGTCCACGACACAAGCTCGGTAAAGGTAGCCTGATCGGGAGCTCCCCGTCCTGCCTGAAACCGAACTCGCCACGGTCCCGTCACCTCGCTTATGCGGTTTCGCCCAGGAGGCACTATCTGACGCCGCGGTTGGGATGCTTTGTTAAGAAATACAATGAACACGGCGCCCTGGGGTTCGAGGTCCAAAGGCACATAGGTGCGATCTTTTTCGATTCGGTAAGGGGCGGGTGCAATTACGCCCGTATCGGCGCACCACAGCTCGGGAATTGAGCCCGATACGCGGAACGATGCCTCAAAAGTCTCGGCGTAGTCCCGCCGATTATTCACAAAATAGATGTCTCCGCCGTTGGACAACCGGCGATGCAGGAACCATATGCATGACTCTGGACCGGATTTCGTACAGATAAAATCGGGCGGCTGATGGCAGCGTGTAAGCGCCTCTTGGATTGACAGGCCGTTCATCACGTGTCCCTTACCGCACGTGTGCACGCCTTGCGTGCCGTCCCGCCAAAGTGCGTTCGTTAGAGCGCGGAATGCGTCGACCTCATCGGTGAGACTGGGGCTAGATTCGGGCTTCTCTCCCAACACTGTCGCGCCGTCTCGCACGAGTTGTACGAATGTCTTCAGGACATCGAGCGACATGCGCTTTACGCGCGGATCGATGACGAGGAGGCGGTACTGCCCACCACAATCCGTTGCGATGTTGCCGTCGCGCACGAACAAGCGCTTTAAGGCATGGGCACTTGCGAAATCGAACGCGTATCCTTCAGGAATCGGCGGGAGCTTGTTCGCGTAGAGAGCCGTGATGTTCGAATCCTGCCCATAGTAGTACAGAACGTCCGCGACAAATTGGCCCTGCTGCAACAGATAAGAGCTGCGGGCGAGATAAGTGATCCAGGGGCCTGCCTGCTCCGCCCACGTCTCGTGACGCGTAAACCACTGGCCGAAGGGTCCCAAGGTTATTCCCGGCCCACCGTCGAGGAACGGTTGGTGCGGTGAGCTGTGGATTACGATGCGGTTGACGCCATGGGCAAACTCTCGGTCCGCGGTTGCTTTGAGATTCTCCGGCGCGAACACCCACGCGTAGGCAGGCCCCGCGGTGCCATAGGCAGTGAAGGACTCGGCACCGACGAGGTTCTGCCCGTAGATGTGCGCCACGGATGCTGACTCGCGCAGGTCGGCATCGTACGGGTGCTGGGGTCGGAAATCGCCGACCCACATTGCCCCCATCGGGACGTCATCAAAGCGCTTGGTATCCATACCGTCAGCGATGAGCCGTCGGCTTCGTTCGTGGGACTCGTTGTAGTGAATCATCCCCTGGCGATGAAGGCAGTCCGCAATCTCTCCATAATGATTCTCGGCTACAAGCTCGCCGAGTGTCCGTCGGAAGTCCCACAGGAACCGGTCCGAGAGCTGGGTATCACCGACCACTCGACCGGTGAGCGTGGGCAGCCATGGGACGAGGGAGTAGCCGCGCCGACGCTTAAATTCGCTTGGAAGGTCATCCGTCCAGTTTTGAGGACCCACAACCCAGCTATCGTTCACCATCGCTGAGAGGCCACGGTGACCGACGAGCTCGCACCCAAGAGCGGCACGCAGCCCACCCAGGTATGAATCCATATGGGACCTAACGGCTGACCGACTGAGTTTGTCGACCTCCAGACCGACGGAATCAGTGGGTGCAGCCCGATGAGTGCGCCCGAGGAGAGAATAGCCGAATCGCAATATCCGCCACGCGCCTGAGTCTGGAGGGGTCCAGTCGAGCACGCCGTCAGCCTGAAAATGCTGCGTAAGGTCGAAAATCTCATCAGCGCGAGCGGCGACGCCTGCAGAGAGGCTCGAATGGCCGTACCGATCCGCATCGCCGTCAACAAAGTATCCGGCCTTCTGCTCGTAATGATCGATCCGAGGCGCGGTGTGAAGGATCAGCTGCGCGATTCGATGTTCGTTCGGCAGCTGGCCAATAAGGGCGGCGACCGACGCAGGTATTTTCGGCGTTGCTAACAGAAGCCGAAAGCGACGGGCAGTTGCGGGAGAAAAGGCGATGGTCTGCTGAAGGTCTGCAGTATCGTGCAGCGTTGCCACTGTACGATACTCGATGCCATCATCGGTTGCCTGAAGTTCTGCGGCAGACCGAGCCGGATCGACAAAGGAATCAAGCCCGGCCTTGCGCTGGAGCGCGAGTGAAACGGCATAGATGGTGCGCGGTTGACTGAAACCAAACTCGATCCAGGCTGGTTTACTGAGATCTCCAAACGGCAGGCTTACGACCGTGGTCAGATCGCGGTCCCAAAGGCGTTCGGCATCGAATGGCCCCGCGGTGCTCGTGACGCGCGGCTTGAGCTCCTCCATTGAGTAATCGTCGTCCGGCCGGCGGACTGCGACAATCGCAATATCCCGGTAGAAGTCCGGTATCGCGCAGAGCGGCGGAGCGCCCAGGACCGGATTAGTCCAATCCGCAGGAACATTCCGAAATGGGCCCACGGTGTGTGGTGGGCATGGGAGCGGACCCCGGTAGTTCTGCCCCCCCGCCAGCGACATCTCGCTCCAGACGACCTTCTTCATGCCGTTCTCAGGCGAGACCCATGGGCCACCCGACTCGCTCCACCCAGGGGAGCCCGCGACGCCGATCTCAAGATCGAGCTCGTCGGCGCACTGAACCGCACAGCGCAGTGCGTCGGCCCAGGATGAGCTCATATAGGTGCGGCGCTCAGGAATGATCACTGGTGTGTTCATGGAAGCATCGAAGATATGTGCGCCGCCCAGGCCGACTCGTTTCATCCAATACAGATCAGCCCTGATCCCTTCGAGGGTGATATTCCCGTTCATCCAATGCCACCACACCCGGGGTTTCGCGGAATTCGGCGGTGAGACGAAGGCACTCCGCAATTCTTCATAAGAGGATGCCGGCACGGCGTCAGCTCCACTTGGGTACTGGGGAACTCCGCAAGCTTAGCCTCACTCCCCCTAGGGCCGCCGCGACCAGCCATGTGAGCGCACTCGCCCCAATAAGCAGACTTGCCGTTCCCGCAAGACCGTGAAATCCCCGCAGCTCGATCATCTTCCCTCCGACGAAGGGACTTAAGGCGCCACCGAGCATGATGAAGGCCGGTGCCGATCCAGCAAGCCGCCCCGAGAGGTCGATCCGATCGAGCAGCGCGATCGCATAGGGGAACGAGAAAAGTAGCGCCGTATTGAGAAGTGCGGCGGACACCGCAAAACCCAGGGAACCGTTCGCGGTTACGAGGAACGGTGGATCAGCCGCAAGAACAGCAAGCCCAATGAGCAGAGGCCAGAGGAGTCCCCAGCGCTCACCGAAGCGATGGGCGGCCAGCGAGCCGAGCATCGCGAGCGGTGTTACGAGCGCGAGGACGGCGCCGAGCGCATGCGGTGCGATTCGGAGTCCGTTCCCGATCACGACAATATGAACCCAAATGAGGCCTTGGCCCATGCAGACTCCTGCGAGTGCAAGCGCCCCGAGGAATGCCGGAAGTCGTGGAGTACCTGCCTTGGGTATTGCCGTTGTTCTGACGGCGAGAGTGCGTGGAAGGCCGGTGAGAGAGGTCCCGATGACGATAAGACCCGCAAGTACCAGAAATCCGAATATCCCGGGAGGACCGAAACGGCCAATGATCGTTGCCGATAAAAAGTACACGAGGCTCACCAGCGCCATCATCGCGGTCTGCATCAACGCGAGCGCTCGCTGTGCATCCTGCCTCTGCAAAGCCACTCCCGTGACTACCGCAAGCAGGGCTCCCATGCCGACGGCGCTCAGGAGCCGTCCAGCCATTACAGTCGAGACCGCGGGTACCGCGGCCAGCGAGTTCGCGATCACAATGATGGAGCCGGCCAGCACGGCGAATCTGCGCGGTCCCATCCACGAGACCCATGCGGATGAGATCATGACGGTGATGGTGATCAGCGTGAGCTCCGCTGTCGCTAGATAGGCCACCTGCGCAGCGGAGAGCGGCCCGGCCTTGATCATCGCGGCAATCCACACCGGAATCACCCCGGAGCCGGCGTAACCGACTGCGTTACCGACGCAGAGAGATACGACTTCGAACCGGCGCCGATTCATGGCTCGTTCAACGTCTCCGCGACGTTCGTTAGGCGTGACGTCGCCATGGACGCGCTGCGCAACGAGTCTTGCAGCCGTATCAGGAGCTCGTGCTGCTGCTGCTCGGCACGCATGCGACTGCGCTCCTTGATGTGACCGTAGCCTCGAATGGTTTCCGCTATCCCCGCTAACTCCACGGCCGCATCGATTGTGCGGGCAGTGAGTAGCGGCAGCACGTTCTGGCGAACGAGAGCGAAATAGTCGTGGATCAATTGGCGCTCAGCGCGACGCTCCCTCGTGTAGCCGAAGATGTCGAAGGGCGTTCCACGGAGACGCCTAGCGTGCGCCAGCCACTTCATGGATTGAATCATCCAGGGCCCGTAGCGTCGCTTACGGAGCTCGCCGGTGTGAGGGTCGCGCTTAGCGAACAGCGGCGGTGCCAGATAGCAATAGATCTTATAAGGACCGTCGAATTGCTCGCGAATCCGCGCGAGAAAACCTGTTCCTACGTGAAGTCGCGCGACCTCGTATTCATCTTTGTATGCCATCAGACGAAAGGCCGTTCGCGCAACGGCGTTCGTTAGGCGAGTGCTCCCAGGAACCACGGCTTCTTCGCGAACCCTCACTTCCTCGACAAGCGCGGTGAAGCGTCGTGCATAGTCTGCGTCCTGGTAATCGGTCAGAAAGTCCGCACGCCGCCTGATGGTCTCTTCGACCGACATCGATAGTCGATGGTGTGCTGGAACTTCACCGAAGGCGGCACGTCGAACAGCCGGGAGATCCGAGGCTGCTCGCCGGCCCCAAGAGAAGGCAGTCTTGTTAAGAGCGATCGCAACAGCGTTTAATTCTATGGCGGCATGGAGAGACCGCAGCGAAAGCGGGATGAGCCCTCGCTGCCAGGCATAACCCACCAAAAAGAGGTTCGCGCCGACGGCGTCCCCGACCAAGCGCGTCGCAAGCTCGGTCGCATCACAAAATTCGGCTCGACCCGGTTGGACGGCTGCACTCAACTCGCCACGGAGCGCATCGAGCGGGACTACGAAGTCGGCGTCGCGGGTGAAAAGTCCCGTGATGGTTTCATGGTCGTTGGCGATGATGTGGCCCTTCTCGCGCGACACGCGAGCGAGGTTTTCCGGCGCCGCAGCAACCACGGCGTCGCAGCCCAGCATCAGGTGAGCACTCTCCACGCTGATTCGAGAGCTGAGCAAGACGCCGCCAGTTGCGATCTGCACGTGGCTTACGACCGCTCCGCCCTTTTGCGCAAGCCCGGTCATGTCCATTACGCGCACTGCTTTGCCTTCGAGGTGAGCGGCAACTCCGAGTAAGGCACCGATGGTCACAACGCCGGTGCCACCGATGCCCGTAACGATAATCGAGACCTGATCCTCCAGAGCGCGCCTGGGCGGGTCCGGTAGATCGGTGTCACTCGGCGACAGGAAGCGACTTTGGCGCAGCCTTCCCCCTTCCACCGTCACGAAGCTTGGGCAGAAACCCTCAAGGCATGAGTGATCCTTGTTGCAGGTCGAGAGATCGACGGCACGCTTTCGACCGAATTCCGTCTCGACGGGAACGACCGACAGGCAGTTGGACTTAGCTGAACAGTCACCGCAGCCCTCGCAGACCAGATCGTTGATGAGTACCGCAACATTGGGATCGGCGATCTTGCCGCGCTTGCGCATCCGGCGGAGTTCGGTCGCACAGCTCTGATCGTAGATGATCACTGTCACACCGCGGATCGCACGGAGCTCACGTTGCACAGCATCTAGGTCGTTACGATGGCGCACAGAAACGCCGATCGCGAACCTCTCCCGCTTGGTACGCTCCGGATCGTCAGATACGACGACCACCCGACGCGCACCTTCCGCAATCACCTGCTCCGCAATGCGAGCCGGCGTGAGGTCGCCATCCATTGGTTGACCGCCGGTCATGGCGACTGCGCCGTTATAAAGGACCTTGTACGTGACGTTGACGTTCGCTGCGATCGCTGCCCGAATAGCTAACGAACCAGAATGAAAGTAGGTGCCGTCACCGATGTTCTGGAAGACGTGCTCGGCATCGACGAAGCGGGATAATCCGATCCAATTGGCACCCTCCCCGCCCATGTGGGTAA